>Ga0209839_10000255_pt1 | contig 27456 bp, 15 predicted proteins | sample OrgsoiDNA2013050_FD_185800 | JGI IMG/M metagenome (GOLD analysis project Ga0209839, IMG submission 185800) | Permafrost soil microbial communities from the Arctic, to analyse light accelerated degradation of dissolved organic matter (DOM) -... | ecosystem: Environmental > Terrestrial > Soil >... | reverse complement strand
TTGAGCGGCGTGCTTTGGCCCTCTGGAAGCGCGACCATGTCCTGGCGTCCGAAGCGATAGACGTCGGCGCCGATGTCGGGCGACAGATTCTGGCGCGCCTTGTCCAGGCGTTGCCCGATGACCTGGATCCGCCCGAAGCTGACTGCGAGCGCTGCGGTAAGCGAGACGTCGCGAAGCCCGGCGGCAGTCACCATCAGGGTCCGCGCCGGTTCGGTCAACTCAACCGAATCGCTCGCAACGGCATATGCGCCAGGGCTGATGCTATCGAAGCGGAAGCGCCCGCCAGCGTCGCTGACTGTCGTGGCAACCGTGCCTCCGTCGGCGCGCTTGAGCTTGAGCGCGATCGCGCCAAGCGGCTTGCCGCTGCTGTCCTTGATGGTTCCGCTTAGTGTGACTGAAGTTTCCGTCGACGAAGGTGATGCTGCGACTTGTGCAAAAACGTGCGACTGGTAAAACATGACGCCAATGGCAATGGCCACTGCGCCGAATTTGAGCTCGGACATGAAAACTCCTCTGATCCATGGCGAAAAGCGGAACGCAAGGTTCCGCGGGTCAACAGGTCAGAGGGAGGCGGGAGGACCTCGCGCGTGGAAGGGGAGAAGCGGAGTGGAGTGATAGCCGCTACGCGCGATTTCAATGAGTATGACGGCCGGAAGGGCCACACCAACGACCGCGGCATTGCCCGATGTTGCAGTCGTCACCTGCGCGAACGCGAGGCAATCGAGGCAGAAATCGCTGACTTGGTCCTGCGTGTCCTGGGAGCTCTGGGCAAGAGCGGCGGCATGCGCCGGCTTCCCCGCAGGCGCCGGAATGTGCGTAATCGCGTGAGCGAGCGCTGCCTGCTGACTCCACAGGAGGCAAAGCACCAGCAGTGCGTTGATGAATGAGCGTCGCGCTAACATGGCCGGGGGCGAGGCGCGCCTTAAAAAACTAGAGCAGGCGCACCTGAAGATTCGTGGCACACAATATCATCATCGAACGCCGGCGCCAATATCGCCTTGGCCGCGCTCGCGATGGTGCTACTTTGTTCCGGACACAAACGCTGGCGCGAGAACATCCAGCGCATCGAGGCTGGACGACGGCTCCTTGATCGTGATGCGCCAAAGTGTTCGGGGATCGTCCGGGTCGGTCAGCGTCGCCGAGTGCAGCAGCGAAGCGTTGTCCCAGATCACCACGTCGCCGACGCGATAGGCCAGGCTGTACACATATTTCGGCTGCGTCGCATGTGCGGCCAGCTCGTCGAGCAGCGCCACGGCCTCGTCGTCCGGCATGCCGACGATGCCGTACGAGCTTCCCGACACCGCGTAGAGCGCCTTGCGGCCCGTCACCGGGTGCGACCGCACCAGCGGATGAGTAATCAGCGGCATTTTCGCTTTTTGCTCCGCGGTCAGCGGCGACGCGGCGATGCGGCTCGCATCGTCGGCTTCCTTGCGATTGCCGTAATGGTGGACGGCGACCAATGAGGCCACGCGCTGCCGCATGGCATCGGACAGGCCGTCGTAGGCGGCATATTGATTCGCGAACAGCGTGTTTCCTCCCGCCGCGGGCACCTCGATCGAATAGAGCATCGTCGCACGCGCGGGGACCTGCAAGTAGGAATAGTCGGTGTGGAAATAAGTGCCGGCGTCGGCGAGTCCGACCGGCTGACCGTCTTTTTTCCGGTTCGATAGAATCAGGATATTCGGATCGGCCGGATGGTGAAACTGATCGATCACGTGCGGCTCGGGCGGACCGAAGCGGCGCGCGAAGGCGACGTATTGCGCGGGGGTCAGTGACTGGCCGCGAAGCACCAGCACCTGGGCGCGGAAAAAAGCGCGCGCAAGCTCATCGAAATCCGCGGCCGACAACATCCTTGACACGTCAGCGTCGGAGGCTTGCAGCCCGAAACCGGGCGAGAGCGGCTTCGTTTCCAGCATGATTCGTCCTCGGGTGCGGGGGAATTTACTCCGCCGGAAACGCGGGTCGACGCAACAAGGCATCGGGGACGGAAACAATATCACGGGGCTTGGCCAAGTGCAGACCGGTGCCCGCCGCATTCGCGCAAACTCGCGGTACAATCCCCGGCGATGAGATCCCGCTTGCGCATCGGAGCAGTGTTGGTCGCGTTGACCGCGCAGTTCCTTGCGCCGCTCGCGGTATACGCGTCGGGGGCGCCGGGAGCGGAATTCGACGACTTCTGCTCCGCCAATCGCAACGCGGTAGCCGCTCCGGGCTCGACCCCGGCGCTGCCGCGGCCGAGCGGTCCCAAGCACGTTTCATCGCATTGCGCGTCCTGTACGGGTTCTGCATCGGCGGCGATTTTGCCGAGCGAATTACCGCTTCCAGCTCCGGCGCCGCCCGCGCAAGAATCGCTGCCATCCGCGACAGGCCTGTTGCTCGTGTCGACAGCGGTTCTGCTGCCGCCCTCGCGCGGCCCTCCTCCAGCTCAGTAAACGGCTGACTGCTCCTCCACGCGGAAAACCACCCGCGTGGGTGTTCGGCATCGATCGTGCGGAGCGCATTGCCGCACGGCGCCCATTTGCCTGGTCTGGAAAGAAATGTCCATGAAAACGCTCGCCGCACTTCTGTTCGTCTGCGCGTCCGCTGCAGGCACCGCATCGGCGCATGACTATGCGCTCAAGGCGCTCAAGATCGATCACCCCTTTGCGCGGGCGACGCCGCCGGGCGCGAAAACCGGCGGGGTGTTCGTGACCGTCGAGAACACCGGCAGCCAACCCGATCGGCTTCTGAGCGCGTCGACACCCATGGCAGGCGTCGCCGAGCTGCATGAAATGAGCGTCGATGGCGGCGTGATGCGGATGCGAGGCGTCGCGGCATTGGACGTTAAACCGGGCGAGACGCTGCAGCTCAAGCCTGGCGGCTATCACGTGATGCTGAGCGAGCTCAAGCAGCCGCTCAAGGTCGGTGACAAATTTCCCATGACGCTCAAGTTCCAGAACGCCGGCGCGGTCGAAGTGTCCGTCTGGGTCGAGGGAATGGGCGCCGGAGGCGCCGTCCCGCATGGCCGTTGACGTTTCGCCGACTGCTGCGGAGCGGCGATCGACGAGATCGTGCAGCGCAGCGAGATAACGGAGAAGAATCGTGAAGAAAGAAAATCCATGCTTGCTGACGGCCGCGCTCGCGCTTGCGACTGTCGCCGCGAACGGGCCTGCTTTCGGGCACGGCTTCGCGGGGAAGCGCTTCTTTCCTGCGACCTTGACCACCGAGGATCCATTCGTGGCCGACGAGCTGTCGCTGCCAACCATCTCGACCATCAAGACCCCGGCAAGCGACGATGGGCCCGCGACACGCGAGACCACGTTCTCGGTCGACGTGTCGAAGCGCATCACGGAGAACCTGGGCGTGGGCTTCGGCGCGGCGTACAAGCAGTTGCAGCCGGACGGAGGAGACCGGCAACGCGGGTTCGACAACGCCGCGGCGAACATCAAGTACAAGTTCTACCAGAACGACGACCACGAAACCATTCTGTCGGCAGGCGTCGACTGGGACATCGGCGGCAGCGGCTCGAAGCGCGTCGGTGCGGAGTCTTTCAGCACGGTGACGCCGGCGCTGTTCTTCGGCAAGGGTTTCGGCGATTTGCCCGAGAGCGCGATGTACTTGCGACCGATCGCGGTGACCGGATCGATAGGCATCGGCATTCCGACCCGGGCGAGCAGCAGCTCGTTCTCCGACGACGGCGATATCGCCATCGAGCGTCATCCGCACACGCTCAACGTGGGTTTTGCGATCGAATACAGCCTTCCGTACCTGCAAGCGTTCGTCAAGGACATGGGCTTGCGGGAGCCGTTCAACCAACTCATTCCCGTCGTCGAGGTCGCATTGTCGAAGCCGCTGGACCGCGGCCGCGGACCGACCACCGGAACCGTCAACCCCGGCATCCTCTGGGCCGGCAGATATATGCAGCTTGGACTCGAGGCGCTGGTGCCGATCAATCATCAGACAGGTTCCAGGGTGGGCTGGCTGGCGCAGATTCACTTTTTTCTCGACGACCTTTTTCCGACGTCGATCGGCAAGCCGATATTTGGAAAGTGACGATGAAGAACCTCTTGCGCGTGCTCGCGCTGCTCCTGCTGACGGCGGCGGCTTCACAAGCCGCCGCGCACGCAATGCTCGACCACGCAGCGCCCGCCGTCGGCAGCACGATTCACGAATCGCCGGCGCAATTGCGATTGTGGTTCACGCAGGAGCTGGAGCCTGCCTTCAGCACCGTGCGGGTCCTCGATCGCGACGGCAAGCAGGTCGACAAGCAGGACAAGCAGGGCGACCTCGCAAACCCGGCGTTGCTGCAGGTCTCCGTGCCTCAGCTCGCTCCCGGCAGGTATCGCGTCGTATGGCGCGCGCTGTCGGTCGATACGCACGTCACCGAGGGCGATTTCATTTTCGATGTCCTGCCGTGACACACCGATCCCCAGACGCATGAGAAGGCAATGAACGACCTCCTCGTGCTGACTCGCGCCATCCACTACGGCGCGGTGCTGTGGCTGTTCGGCGAGTTCGTGCTTTTTGGCGCGGTGGTCGCGCCGGCCTGTCGGCGGGTCTCGGCGGACGTTCCCGGCGACCTCGGCAGCGAGCAGCGAAGGCTGATTCGCGTCGCGAGCTGGGGTGTGGCGATCGGCATCGCTTCATCGATCGCGTGGCTGCTGCTCGAAGCCGCCAACATGAGCGGCGCGCCGCTTGCGGCGGCGATCAGCGGCGACACCCTTGGCGTGGTGGTGCGGGAAACGCTTTTCGGCCGCATCTGGGTCATTCGCCTGGCGCTCTCGCTGCTGCTGGCCGCGATGCTTTGGTTCGCCTCGGGCAATCCATCTCCGCGCCGGGGCACGGTCCTCACGATCGGCGGAATCCTGCTCGGCGGCGCCTACGCTGCGACGCTCGCAGGAACCGGCCACGCGGCGATCGGCGCGATGGCCGATCGATATGTCCATCTGGGTTGCGACGCCGTGCATCTCCTCGCGGCAGGCGCGTGGGTGGGCGCGCTGCCGGGGCTGGTCTCGCTTCTCAAGCGCGCCGGCGACAGAGAGCGTCCTCAGGCATTTGCCCTAGCGGCGGAGGCGACGCGGCGATTCTCGTCGTTGAGCCTCATCAGCGTGAGCGCGCTGGTGTTCACGGGCCTGGTCAATGCATCCTATCTGGTCGGCAGCGTTCAGGCGCTGATCGAAACAGATTACGGAATACTGCTGATGTGGAAATTACTGCTCTTCGCGCTGATGTTCGCGCTTGCGGCGACGAATCGGCTGCGCCTGTCGCCAGAGATCGCCGGCGTCGCGCCATTGACGACGAATGACTCGAAGCGCGCGGCGCTGGCCCGGCTGCGCCAGAATGCGATGGTCGAGCTCGCCGCCGGCGCCGCCGTCGTCGGCATCGTTGCCGCGCTCGGCTTGTCGACGCCCGCCGTGCACATGCAAGGCCCCGGGAGCGCCCATTCGATGCCCTCGGACGGGCACCTTCGATGAAACACGCCGCGCTGCGTCGGCAGCGCTGCTGATAGTAAGATTCCCGAATGACTTCCTCGACTCCCAGTGGTCTGGCCGCAACTTCCCGCATGACCGACACGCCTCGAGCGGCTCGCGGCGAGCCGCGCGCGGTCGCGCTGTGGCTGCTCGCGTGTTGCGCGCTGGTGTTTGCGTTGATCGTGGTCGGCGGCGTGACACGGCTGACGCATTCCGGTCTGTCGATCACGGAGTGGCAGCCCATCGTCGGCACGGTGCCGCCCTTGTCGGAATCGCAATGGAACGAGGCGTTTGCGAAATATCAGGCGACGCCCGAATACCTGCAAGTCAATCGCGGCATGAGCATCGACGCGTTCAAAAGCATCTTCTGGTGGGAATACGTGCACCGCTTGCTCGGCCGCGTGGTGGGATTCGCGTTCATCGTTCCGCTATTGTGGTTCGTCGTGCGCGGAAAGCTCCCGTCCACTCCGGGCCTGGCGCCGAAGCTGTTCGCAATTTTCGTGCTTGGCGCGTTGCAGGGAGCACTGGGCTGGTACATGGTGGAAAGCGGCCTGGTCGACGACCCGCGCGTGTCGCAGCTTCGCCTGACGGCGCACTTAGGCCTCGCGCTGCTGATCTTCGCGGCGATGCTCTGGACTGCGCTCGGGCTGCTGCGGCCGGCCCAAGCGCCCGATGTGCGGACGAGACCGCTCTTTCGTGCCGCCGCGTCGCTTGCCGCGTTGATTTTCGTCATGGCGCTTTCAGGAGGCCTCGTTGCCGGCATTCGTGCGGGATTCGCCTACAACACCTTTCCTCTGATGAACGGGAATGTGGTGCCGCCGGAAATCATGCTGATCCGGCCGTGGTATCTGAACTTCGTCAACAACATGGCGACGGTCCAGTTCGATCATCGATTGCTTGCGTGGACGCTTTTCGTATTGGTGCCGCTCTGGTGGTGGCGCGTCCGCGCGACAGCTGTCATTCCGCCGCGCGCGCGCCTCGCCGCGCACCTGTTGCTCGCGATGCTGCTCGTGCAGGTGGCACTCGGCATTTCGACGCTGCTGCTGGTCGTGCCGCTGCCGCTCGCGGCGCTTCACCAGGCGGGTGCGGTGCTGCTCTTTGCGGCGGCGCTCAACGCTGCGCACGAGCTGCGCCGGCAGGTCGGGAATGACGGCGATTTGCTTTCGGCGCCGTCTGGCGCGATGATTGCCATCCCGCCGCGAATCGAGCGGCGCGACTAGAAGCGTCTCCATGACCGAAACCAACAAGCTCGACGAGCCCCTAAGCGATTCCGACTACGACGAGCTCGAAGCATTCCTGGGCTCGAACGTCGTTCCGCAGGACTGCATGGACCTGGAAATGCTCGACGGATTCCTGACCGCGATCGTCAGCGGGCCCGAGCTCATCCAGCCATCCGAATGGCTGCCCGTGTTGTGGAGCGACAGCCAGCGCAGCGTGACGCCGGTGTTCCAGAACAACGAGCAGGCGGAGCGCATCCTGTCGCTGGTGCTTCGCCTGCAGCAGAGCATCCGCCGCACGCTTGCGGAATCGCCGACGCGCTTCAAGCCGCTGCTATATCACGCCGAAACCGACAAGGACGAGCGCAGCCCGCCGGAGGCCAGCGCGTGGTGCGAGGGATTCATGACCGGAGTGCTCCTTCGCGAGCAGGAGTGGGAGCCTTTGTACGCCGAAGAGTCCTCGCGCGACTGGATGCTGCCGATCGAAGCGCTCGCTTATGGCGACCACGATCCGGAATATCTGGATTGGGTGGACAGCGATGAGAAGCGGCTCGGCATGATCGACGAGCTTCCCATCGCGACGGTGTTGATCTGCCGTTTCTGGCAGGAGCGCAATCGCACCGATACGCCCAACCGCGCCGAGCGGCGCGCACAGCGCCGCGAGGCATCGCGCAAGGGCCGCCAGCGGCTGCATTGAGCGTTGTGGTGCGGGCTCGGTCGTGGCTGCTTATTTGCCGATCGAACGCGGCCCGATGCACTTCCGCCTAGGCGGGAACCTCATAGCGCAACAACGCGACCGGCAGGGTCGCGAACACGTGCGCGAGGGCGACTCCGCCCGAGACGACACTGTGCACCGCGCCGCTCAACTCGTCATCGAGTCGCGTTCCGGGAGGAAGGAAATCGAGGACCAGCGCGGCATTTCCCCATGCGGCCTCCCCGACGGGCGCGACGCCTTGCTCCAGTCCGAGCGACGCGAACATACGCCCGGCGACGACGATAATTCCCGAGCTTGCCTGCCGGCGTGCGAAAGCCACTACGTGCCGCGAGCGTTCGCCGCTGGCGATGATCGGCAAATATTCTCCGCGCGCGAACAGATCGGAATACTGATGCCGCAAGGCCAGCACGCGTGAGGTCACCCACATCTTGAGCAGGCCGTCGTGTGGCGTGGCGAGCAGGTCGCGTACTCTGCGTGCGCGTGCATCCTGGGCTTCCGATGCGATCGCTCCCAGCTCAGCGAGCATCGCGGTGCGATAGGAATAGTCGACCGGACGGCGATTGTCCGGGTCGACCAGGCTCAAGTCGACGACTTCGTTACCCTGATAGATGTCGGGCACGCCCGGCGCGGTGAAATGAAGGAGCGACATCGAGATGCTGTTCAGCGCGCCGAACCAGGCGAACATCGCAGCCGCCGATCGCAGATCGGCGAGAAAGACATTGCTCGGCGCGCCCTCGAGCAGCGCTGCCACAAACGCTTTGAGCGCCGATTCGTATTCTTCGTTGACCGCGAGCCAGCTGGTGTGCAGCTTCGCTTCCCGCGCCGCCTTGATCATGTACGCTTCGATGCGCTCGCGAAAGACCACCAGGCCCGCGTCGTCGAGCTCTTCCGTGGGAAAGCTTCCGGCGAGCGTCTGATACAGCAGATATTCGTCGTTGCGCGACGGCGCCGGAAAATCGTCGACGGTATGCTTGCGCGTGCGATTGATCCGGCTCCAGCGCCGCATCCGCAGCCGCCACGCGGCGGGCATTTCCGAGATGACATCGATCCGTGCGCGCACGTCGGCGGAGCGCTTGTTGTCGTGGGTCGATCCGGCGAGCATCGTGTCGGGCCAATGCGCAAGTCGCTCTGCGTTGGCGCGATGGAAAGCCTTGACACTGGTGCCGAACTGATCGGGATCGCCGCCGACCTCGTTCAGCGACACGAGCCGGTTGAACAGGTAAAAGCTGGTGTCCTCGACGCCCTTGGCGTTGACCGGCGCCGAGAACTGCTGAAAGCGCATTGCGAATGCGCGATATGCGTCGAGCGTCGCCTGCGTGACGTCATCGGGCGTCCGTACCAGCAGGACGTCGCGGATGAAATCGAACACGCTCGCATCGGCATTGCGGTTTTTTTTGCGCGCCACGGCCACCGCCCAGTCGATGTAGCGTCGATCCTGCGCCGAGATTGTCGCCGCGACGTAGGTGCGATAGACCGGGAAGCAGGCCGCGACTTCCAGCAGCGCCTGCGACAGCGTCGACAGGGTCAGGTCGCGCGTCGCGCGATCGGCGCGCGCGATCCTGCGCAGGCGGTTGGCGAGGACCGTGAGCTCGGCTGCGAGCAGCGTCCGCATCACGCCGCGCTTGCCGTCGTGCGCGGCGTCGCCGAACTCGGTCGCCTCGGCGCCGACAAAGGCGCGCCAGGCGCGGTCGACGCGCATCCTCGCCGTCGTATCGACAAAGACGCCGTTGAGCAGGTTGGCGAAGCGGTAGCCGGTCGTACCGTGGATGCGCCACGTCGCGGGGAGCCGCTCGTGCGGCGCTTCGATTTTCTCGACCACGACATACAGCGGCGTGCGATCCTCGCCGTTTCTCTGGGTCATCGAGGAAAAGCGCTGCTGCAGCCGGTCGAAATAGGCCGCGGGATCGTAGAGCCCGTCCGGATGATCGATGCGAAATCCCTGCACCTTGCCTTCGGCGGCGAGATCGAGGACGAAGCGGTGCGTCGCCTCGAACGCCGCGTCGTTCTCCATCCGCAAGGCCGCGAGATCGTTGATATCGAAGAACCGGCGGTAGTTGATCTCGTCCGACGCCACGCGCCAGAACGCGACCCGATAGGCCTGCGCTTCGAGCAGTCCGTGCAGAGTCGCAAAGCTCGCGGCGTCGCCCGGTGTGCCGTTGACTGTTCTAACCATCTGCTCGATCGAGCCCGCCAATGCGGAGTGCTCGCGCGCCAGCGCGTCGAGACGTCGCTTCTCGAGTTCCTTGTCGCGATTGCGCTCCGCTAGGTGCGCGGGGTTCAGGTCGTCGCGCGTCGGAAGGCGGCGGAAGGCGGTCGAAATGCTCGCCAGTTCGGAGGTCGCCGCCTCCGGCAGGGGGTTCGCCAATCGGGCGGACTCGGCCAGTACGAGGTCGAGCAGAACCGAGTATTCGCGCGGGTCGATAGGCAAACGATGCTCGTGATAATGCACCGCGAACGCGCCGCTCCCACTTTCATAGCGGAGCTGCAGCTCGCCTTTTTCGAGGACGCGGCCATAGTGGTCGCCGAGCACCGGCACCAGAATCCTGCCGGCGAGGTCGGGGTCGGGCGGATGCCAATCGATATCGAAAAAATCGGCGTACGCGGAGGCCTGCCCGTTCTCCAGCACGTCCATCCACCATGCATTGTCCGCACCCATCACCGCCATGTGGTTCGGCACGACGTCCGCGATGTGTCCCATGTCATGGTCCGCAAGCGCCTTCACGAAGCGCTCGAACGCCGCGCGGTCCCCGATTTCCGGATTGAGCGCGGCGTGATCGACGATGTCGTAGCCGTGCGTGCTCCCGACACGCGCGCGCAAGTAGGGCGAGCAATAGACGTGACTGATGCCCAGCCTGGCCAGATACGGGACGATCGCCGCGGCGGCGTCGAAGGTGAATCCGCGGTGAAGCTGCAAGCGATACGTGGCGCGTGGCACGCTGGCACTCGCGGGCCGCTGCGGTCGCGCGCGGCGAAGCGATTCGGTGAGCTCGACAAAGCGCGCGTCGTCCGGCCAATCCTCGAGCGCGAGCGGCAGCTTGCGCCGCCAGTTCGGGTGCGTGTCGACGGTCGCCGGCAGATTGGCCTGCTCGATCACGCCCGCGACGTCCTCGAGCTGGGCCACCAGCACCTGTGACGGCGTGCGGGCCAGGAACGCCTGCACCGCAACGGCGAGCGCCGGAGTCATGGCCGGTGTCGCGTCGGCGTCGGCCGGGACACCGTCCGGCAGGAGATTTTCGCGTTGCAGCGCCAGCAGCAGTGCGGCGCGATCTTTCTTGCGCGCGCCGAGTTGCTGTCTTGCCGTCTCCGCATGGGGAAACAGGCCGAGCTGCTCGCGCAATGCGATATCGCGCCCTTGCCACCATCCGGCGAGCGTCGGCAGGTCGTGCGTGCTCGCCGCGACCAGCGCTTGTGCGGGATACGCGGAGGGCGGCTTGAATGCGTCCTCGCCGGCGCGCTCGAAAAAGAGCAGGCGGTAGGAGAGCACGCCGGCGGCTGCGAGCGCGGTTCGGACTTCGTCGGGAACCGTACCGAGGTCCTCGCCGATGATGAGACACTGGTGACGCTGGCTCTCCAATGCAAGGATGCCGAGCAGGTCCGCGAACGGATAGCGCACGTACGCACCCGCGTCGGCGTCCTTGCCGTCGGGAACCCAGTACAGGCGCATCAGCCCCATGACATGGTCGATGCGCAGCGCTCCGGCGTGGCGCATGTTGGCGCGCAGCGTGTCGATGAACGGCGCGTAGCCGCCGCGGCGCAGGCGATCGGGAATCAGCGGCGGCAAGCCCCAATTCTGGCCGCGCATGTTGAACTCGTCTGGCGGCGCACCGACGCTCGCACCGAGCGCGAGGACGGACTGATGCGTCCAGCTTTCCGCGCCTGCGCGGTCGATCGACACTGCAAGGTCGACGTAAAGCCCGACGCCAAGACGCCGCGCGATCGACAGCGCGCGCACCGCTCCCAGCTGCAGATCGGCTTGCCATTGCAGGTATTCGTAATATTGGACGCGTTCGGAGTGCTCGTCGGCAAAGCGCTCGACGGCGGACGAGGCCGGGTCGCGAAGCGCTTCCGGCCATACGGGCCAGCCCCAAATCGCTGCGTCCCCGGCGAAACAGAATTCCTGAATCGCTTCGAACAGGGCATGCCGGCGCAGCGTTTCGCCGCCTCGCGCGCAAAAGTCCCGGAAGGCAAGAGCGCGCTCGCTTCCGGAAGCGAGATGCGCCGCGCGAAAATTCGCATAGAGCAACTCGAGCACCTGCGCCTTGGCCACGGCAACACCGCCGTAATCGACCAGCTCGCTCTGACGCAAGCGCGCAAGCGCGTCCTGGAATTCGGCCGATCCGACCAGCGCTCTGGCGCTGTCGCATTCGGTAAAATCGGCGATCGCCTCGACATCCAGATACAGGATGTTGAGAAACAGGCGGCTCGACGGACTGTAGGGACTCTCGTGCGCGGGGCTGTGCGGGAACAGTGCGTGCAGCGGGTTTACGCCGACGACATCGGCGCCTTTTTCGGCCCATTGCCCGACGATGGTCGCGAGATCGGTAAAGTCACCGATGCCCCAGTTGCGGCGGGAGCGCACGCCGTAGAGCTGCGCCGCGGCGCCCCAGACGCGGCCTCCATTGGCGAGTGCAGGCGGCGAAAAGCACGCCCCCGGCACGACGATCAGAATCGTTTCGGCGATGACCGTGCCGCCGGAATGAAATGTGAGCCGGTGATATCCGGGAGGCGGCAGCACCGGCAGGACCAGCTCGCGGGCGATCAGGTCTTCGCCGCCGACGGAAGCACGCTCCATGACTGCGAAATCGGCGGGCTTGAGCGCGCCGCGGTGTTCGATGCCCTGTTCCTCGTTGACGCGCCATTGCATCGGCGCCGCATCCCACGCCGCGCGCAAATGAATCGACAGCTTCGGCGGCGTTTTCTCGCGCACGACCACCACCGGCGCGACGATCTCGTGCCATTGCGCGGCGTTGCGGGCGACGATCGATTGTTCGACTTCGGCGTCGGTGGCCGCTGCGACATGCATCGCCACGAGCAGCGTGCGCAGCGTCTCCTCGGCGACCGTATGTGGCGCGCCCCAGATGTCGTGGTAGTCCAGCGCGATGCCGTGCAGCTCGGCGAGGCGCGAGAGCGCGCTCATGCGCTGCGCAGGGTAAATCGGACGGAGCAGGGCGGCATCGTCTCTTCGCGGCCTTCGAGCGCGACCGGGTGGCTCGCATAAAGCGTCTGACCGACCTGGGGCACGATCGGATGCGAGCGGTCGCGGCTGAAATTCGCCGCGAGCTGCAGCTGCGAGCCGTCGCCCAGCGTCCAGTGCACGAGTATCACTTCGTTGCCTTCGACCTCGAAGCTGCCCGAAGGCGTCACTCCTGAAAGCCGGGGCGCGATATGCGCCGCGCGTATGCCGAGGCACTCGCGATAGAGCGCGTGCCACTCGCGATGAGCGGGCTCACCGGCTTCGCCCCAGATCAGCTTGCTTCGTTCGAACGTCGCGTCGCTGTTGGGATCGGGAATCGTCGCCTGCACCGCGGGATCGGCGAAGCGCGCGAAGCGTCCGAATTCCTTTCTTCTCCCCTGCGTCACCGCCAGCGCCAGCTCGGGCCCGAAATCGCAGAAGAAAAGAAAAGGCGTCGACGCCGCGAATTCCTCGCCCATGAAAAGGAGCGGCGGCGACGGCGCGAGCAGCACGCAGGCGATCGCGGCGCGCAGGGCGGGCAGGTTGGCGCGCACGTTGGCTAGATGACCGATGCGCTCGCCGAACGCGCGATTGCCGACCTGATCATGCGTCTGCAGGAACGAGACGAACGCGCCCGGCGGCAGATGCAGCGACGGCTCGCCGCGCGCGATGTCGTCGCGGTACGGTGATGTTTCGCCCTGATAGCCGAAGCCCTCGCTGAGGCAACGCGCGAAATACCACAGCGGCCGCGCGGCGTAATCGGCGTAGTAGCCATCGGCCTCTCCGGTCACGACGACGTGCGCCGCGTGGTGAATGTCGTCGTTCCACTGCGCGGTGGCGTGCAGCGGCCGAGCATGTGCGTCGCGGCCCAGATAGCGCGCCTCGTTGCGATCGTTCTCGAGCACCAGGTGGATGTGCCGCTCGGCGCCGGGGCCTTCGCGCACGCGTGATGTCAGCTCGGCCAGGAAATGCGGCGACGAATCGTCGACGATCCGGTCCACCGCATCGAGGCGTAAGCCGTCGAAGCGGTACTCCTCGAGCCAGTAAAGCGCGTTGTGAATGAAGAATTCGCGCACGGTGCGGCTTTGCGCGCCGTCGTAATTGATCGCCGCGCCCCACGGCGTCTGGTGCCCGGGATTGAAGAACTGCGGCGCGTAGGTGTGAAGGTAGTTTCCTTCCGGCCCGAAGTGGTTGTATACGACGTCCAGAAAGACCATCAGCGAGCGCGAATGCGCGGCGTCGATCAGCCGCTTGAGCTCGTCCGGGGTGCCGTAGCTCGAATCAGGCGCGAACGGAAGGACGCCGTCGTAGCCCCAGTTGCGCCGGCCCGGAAAATCCGCGAGCGGCATGAGCTCGACCGCGGTCACGCCAAGATCGGCAAGATAGTCGAGCCGCTCGATCGCCGCGGCAAAAGTGCCGGCGGCGGTGAACGCGCCGACGTGAAGCTCGTAGATGACGGCGTCTTCCCATGGTCTGCCGGTCCACGCAGCGTCGCGCCACTCGTGCGCGAACGGGTCTATCACCATGCTTGGGCGGTGGACGTCGTCGGGATTGAATCGCGACGCGGGATCGGGAACGGCCATACCGCCGTCGGTGCGAAATGCATAGCGGCTCCCGGCGGGCGCGTCAGCAACGTCGGCCTCGAACCAGCCTTCGGCAAGCGCAGACATCGCCAGCGTTCTACCGCAACCGCGCACGGTGAGATCGAGCTCGACCGCGCGCGCGCCCGGCGCCCACAGGCGGAAGCGGGTGCCGGCGGCAGACAGCTCGACGCCGAACGGCATCGCGTGACGACATCTCATCGCATAGGCATCCTGCGACGTCACGCCGCGGGAGGGTCCACGGATCCGACGCGCGTCAGCAGCACCAGCGATCGGCCCTCCAGGGGATACACGCTTTCGGGATCGAAGACTCCGTCGGGAGCGAGGCCATCCTCGCGCGCCGTGTCGACGATGGCGTGCCACTTGCCCTCGCCATGGGGCGCGAGCGTGTTCGCCGGCAGGCGGAACGGCACCGAGTCATGGTGCGCGTTGAACAGCACCACAAAATCATCGTCGACGACGCGCTGCCCGCGCGCGTCGGTCTCGGTCAGCGCGCTTCCGGCCAGGTAGACGCCGAGGCAGCGCGCGAAATCCTGATTCCATTCCTCATTGGTCATTTCCAGGCCGTCGGGCTTGAGCCAGACGATGTCCTTGGCCTCGCTGCCGTGCAGCGGGCGGCCCTGAAAGAAATGGCGCCGGCGGAATACCGGATGCGTCCTGCGCAAATGCACCATCCGGCGAACGAAATCGCGCAGCTTCGTCCGCTCGGGATCGAGCGCCCAATCGACCCAGCTGATCGCGTTGTCCTGGCAATAGGCGTTGTTGTTGCCGTTCTGCGTGCGCCCGAGCTCGTCGCCGGCGACCAGCATCGGCACACCCTGCGACAGGAGCAGCGTCGCCACCATGTTGCGTTTCTGACGCGCGCGCAAGGCGTTGACGGCCGCGTCGTCGGTCGGGCCCTCGACGCCGCAATTCCACGACAGGTTGTTGCTGGTGCCGTCGCGGTTGTCTTCCAGGTTGGCTTCGTTGTGCTTGTCGTTGTACGAGACGAGGTCGTGCAGCGTGAAGCCGTCGTGCGCGGTGATGAAGTTGATGCTGGCGTGCGGCAGCCGGCCGTGGCGTCCATAGAGGTCGCTCGACCCGGTCAGCCGCCGCGAAAACTCCCCGATCAATCCGCCGTCGCCCTTCCAGTAGGCGCGCATGGTGTCGCGATACTTGTCGTTCCACTCCGCCCATCCCGGCGGAAAGTTGCCGACCTGATAGCCGCCCTCGCCCAGGTCCCACGGCTCGGCGATGAGCTTCACGCGCGAAAGGACCGGGTCCTGACGCAGGATGTCGAAGAAAGCGCCGAGGCGATTCACCTCGTGCAGCTCACGCGCCAGCGACGAGGCAAGGTCGAAGCGGAAGCCGTCGACGTGCATCTCGGTGACCCAGTAGCGCAGCGAGTCCATCAGCAGCTGCAGCACGCGCGGATGCTGCATGTCGAGCGTGTTGCCGGTCCCGGTGTAGTCGGTGTAGTAGCGCTTGTCGTCGTGCTGCAGCCGGTAGTACGAGGCGTTGTCGATGCCGCGAAAGCAAAGCGTCGGCCCCAGGTGGTTGCCTTCGGCGGTGTGGTTGTAGACGACGTCGAGAATGACCTCGAGCCCGGCCGAGTGCAGCGTCTTCACCATGGTCTTGAACTCGTTCACCTTGCCCGATGACGAATAGCGCGCGTCGGGGGCGAAGTACCCAATGGTGTTGTAGCCCCAATAATTGCGCAGGCCCTCTTCGACCAGCCTGCGATCGTCGACGAACGCATGCACCGGCATCAGCTCGACGGTCGTGACCCCGAGGCGCTTCAGGTAATCGATCACCGGCGCGGTGGCGAGGCCGGCGTAGGTGCCGCGCAGCTGCGGCGGAACGTCGGGGTGCTGCATGGTGAAGCCGCGCACGTGCAGCTCGTAGATCACCATTTCGTGCCACGGAACGTCCGGCCCACGGTCGTCGCCCCAGGTGAACGCCGGATCGATCACCTTGCACTTGGGCATGCCGCCCGCGCTGTCGCGGCGGTCGATGGAAAGGTCCTCGCGCCGATGCCCCGGCGTGTAACCGAAAAGGGCATCGCTCCAGCGCAGCGCGCCGACGATCTGCATCGCGTACGGATCGAGCAGCAGCTTGTGCGGATTGAAGCGGCTGCCTTCGTCGGGGCGATAGCGTCCGAACACGCGGTAGCCGTAGAGCATTCCCGGCCGCGCTTCCGGCAGATAGCAATGCCAGACCTGGTCGGTGCATTCGGAAAGCACGATGCGTTGCAGCTGGCGCCGGCCGGCGTCGTCGAAGACGCACAGCTCGACGCGCTGCGCATTCTCGGAAAACAGCGCGAAGTTGACGCCTTCGCCGTCCCAGGTCGCTCCGCGAGGATCGGGACGGCCAGGCCATACCGCGGTGATCGGTGTCATCGGCTCATTTCAACTGGAATGTGGCGTAGCGCTACGGCGCGGGGCGGCGATCGTGCGGCCTCGCCTCGTCGGCCTTGGCGCGCCGCGACCAGCGCTCGAGAAACTCCGCCGCGCGCTTTTGACCGCCCAGCCCGAAGGCGAGCGCCAGCGCAAGAGCGACCGCGGTAAGCAGGATCAGGAACGTCTGTCGAATGATGTCGCCCAGGCCGAGGTGATCGATCGCGACCATCGCCACGAAGATGACGATCGCGTACATGGCCAGGCGGCCGAAAAGCTCCGCGTCGGGCATCTCGAGATTCTTGCAATACGCGGTGACCGACATGCCGATGAAACGCGCGAAGTACGCGCCGAACGCGAGAATGACGATGGCGACGATCACCTTGGGCACGAACAGGACAACGCGCACGACGAGATCGGTGACGGCGATCAGGCCGACGCTGTTCGAGGCGATCATCAGCGCGGTCAGGATGGTGAGCCAGTAGACCAGCAGCCCGAGGATGTCGGTGGTGTCGGTCTCGCCGCCGCCCTGCTTCAGGAACGAATCGATGCCCGCCTTTTCGGTGAGCACGTTGAAATTGATCGCGCGCAGCGCCTTGACCACCGCGAAGCGAATCGCCTTGGCGACCAGCCAGCCGAGCAGCAGGATCACCAGCGCCAGCATCACTCTTGGAAAGAACTCCCCCACCTGCACCAGGAACGCGCGTACGGGCTCCCACATCATGTCGATTCGATCCATCGTGACCTCCTGTCAATCCCGCGTGGGTCTGCGCTTGAGCAGATCCAGAAGTCCGGCCACCGGGACACGCACCCAGTCCGGCCGGTTGTCCACTTCGTAGGCAAGCTCGTGAAACGCTTTTTCGAGCAGGAACAAATCGAGCAAGCCGCGCATCTCGTCCCAGGTGGTGAAAAGGCCCGCGCGCGACGCGGTGTCGCGGTACGCGTCCAGGAACGCCTTTCCGGTCGCCGCCTCCCACTCCCTCGCCGGCGCCTGCAACGACGAAAGCGAGTCCGGACGTTCCATCGTCGCGTGCGCCAGCGCCTGATGCAGTGCGTAGTTGAACGATCGCAGCATGCTCGCGACGTCCTTCAGCGCGGAGTGCTTCTGCCGCCGCTCGGCCAGCGGACGCGCCGGCTCTCCCTCGAAATCGGTGATGACGAAATCGTTCTGGGCCAGCAACACCTGGCCGAGGTGGTAGTCGCCGTGCAAGCGCGTCTTGAACGCGCGCACGGTGGCGGGCGACAAGGCGTCGATTCGCTTGAGAAGCTCGGCGCGCGCCGCCAGCAGCTGCGCGGCTGCGGCCTGCGTCGCGGCGTCCAGCGTTGCCCGCCTCTGTTCCAACCGGTCGAGCGTCGCCGCGGCGACGTCGTGCGCGGTTCGCACCCATGCGCTCAGGTCGCGCGGTTCGATCGGCTCCGGCTCGAACGCCGCGTTGCCCGTCCGCTGTGCCAGCGCAGCGTGCATTTCCGCGGTGCGCTTGCCCAGCGTCCCGATCAGCGCGAGGTATCCGCCGTGGATGTCGGCAGACACTTCGGCGGATGCGCCGCCGGCGGCAGCGGCGGGCAGCACACCGTCCCGATGCTGCTCCAGAAACTGCTCTACATAGTTCAGCGTGTATCCCCACGCGTCGCCCTGGTTCTCGACGAATGCCTGCAGCAGTCCGAGCGTCGTGACCGCGCCGTCCTTGGCGACGTATTCGATGGCTCCCGCAACCGGCACGGCGTGCGCGAACTTCACCGTTTCGGAGAGGAAGCGGCCGATCTCGAGCTCCGGATTGATGCCAACCTGGAGCCGCCGGTAAGCCTTGAGCAGAAGCCGATCGGCGAGAATGAGCACGGTGTTGCTGCTCTGCCCGCCGGCGGAGCGCACCTCTCCCTGCCAGACGGCGCCGTCGGTGCCGGCGAGCTCGTCAAAGGCGCTCGTGCGCATGAAGCGTATCGTTCCCTGCGCGCAGCGGATGTCCTCGCCGGCGCCGATCGCGCCCGCCAGCGCGCGACAGAAGTCCCCGTCGGCAAATGCATCCGCCAGCACGCCGACGCGACCCTGCTGCCGCACGCGGGCGATGGTCGCATCCTGCACCGCGCGCGCTCTGTCTTCGGAGGCGTCTTCCCACACCAGCGTGAGCGGAAGCAGATACGTCTGCGCCTCGCCCGCGGCGCGCTCGGCGGTGGCGAGCGTGATCAGCCAGCTCGACGGCGCGTTGCCCCATTCCACGTGATCGATGAGCGCCACGCGCTTGAGCGCCTCGCCTTTTGCCGCATACCAGCGCTGCGTGGCGACGAACGCGGGAAGGACATCCCGCTCGAGCTGCGCGCGCACTTTTTCCGCCAGCGCGATGCGCCACGGAACGACGCGATCGCGAAACAGGCTTTGCCAGCCGTCGAACAGCACGAGCACCGGCAACTCCTCGCGAGGGACGCGATCGTCCCGCTTGGTCGCCGCGTCGTCGCCCGTGGCGAGCCGGAACCACATGAATCCGTGTCCGGGAAGTGTCAGCAGATAAGGCAGTTCGCCGATCGACGGAAAGCTTGCGCGGCCCATGACCTCGATCGGGATCAGCCCCTTGTATTGCGACAGGTCGAGCTCGACCGGCTGCGCCGAGCGCGCCAGATTCGCCACGCACAGCAGCAGGTTGTCTTCGTATTCGCGCAGGTAAGCGAGGATCTTGCGGTTGGTGGGCCGTAGAAAGGTCAGCGTTCCGCGCCCGAAAGCCTTGTGCAGCTTGCGCGCGGCGAGCATGCGCCGCATCCAGTTGAGCAGCGACGACGTCTCCCGCGCCTGCGCCTCGACATTGACCGCCTGGTAGCCATACACGGGGTCCATGATCGGCGGCAGGTACAAGCGCTGCGGGTCTGCCGACGAAAATCCGGCGTTGCGGTCGGGCCGCCATTGCATTGGCGTGCGCACGCCGTCGCGGTCGCCAAGATAGACGTTGTCGCCCATGCCGATCTCGTCGCCGTAATAGATCATCGGCGAGCCGGGCATCGACAACAGCAGGCTGTTCATCAGCTTGATCTTGTCGGTGTCGTTGTCGAGCAGCGGGGCGAGGCGGCGCCGGATGCCCAGGTTCAGGCGCGAGCGCGGATCGGCGGCGTAGGTCTGGTACAGGTAGTCGCGTTCCTTGCTGGTCACCATTTCCAGCGTCAGCTCGTCGTGGTTGCGCAGGAAGATCGCCCACTGGCAGCTCTCCGGGATGTCCGGCGTCTGCGCCATGATCTCGGTGATCGGATAGCGGTCTTCCTGCGCGATCGCGCTGTACATGCGTGGCATGAGCGGGAAGTGGTACGCCATGTGGCATTCGTCGCCGTTGCCGAAATACTCGCGCACGTCCTCCGGCCACTGGTTCGCCTCGGCCAGAAGCAGGCGGTCGCCGTAGTGCTCGTCGATCAGCGCGCGGATCTGCTTGATCACCACGTGCGTCTCGGGAAGGTTCTCGTTGTTGGTCCCCTCGCGCTCGACGAGATAGGGAATCGCATCGAGGCGGAAGCCGTCCACGCCCATGTCGAGCCAAAAGCGCATGGTCCTGAAGATCGCCTTCAGCACCTTGGGATTGTCGAAATTGAGATCGGGCTGGTGACTGAAGAAGCGGTGCCAGTAGTACTGCTGCGCGACGTCGTCCCAGGTCCAGTTCGACTTTTCGGTATCGGTGAAGATGATGCGCGTGCCGGCGTAGCGCTTCGGGTCGTCGCTCCAGACGTAGAAGTTGCGCTTGTCGGAGCCTTTCGGCGCTCGCCGCGCCGCCTGGAACCACGGGTGCTGGTCCGACGTGTGGTTGACGATCAGCTCGGTGATGATGCGCAGGTCGCGCCGATGCGCTTCCTTCACGAAATTGCGGAAATCCTGGCGCGTTCCGTACGCGGGCGCGACGTTGTGATAGTCGGCGACGTCGTAGCCGTCGTCCCGCATCGGCGAGGGATAGAACGGCAGCAGCCAGACCGTGTTGACGCCGAGATCGCGGATGTAATCGAGCTTTTCGGTGAGTCCCAGAAAGTCGCCGATGCCGTCGTTGTTCGAGTCGTGAAAGGCCTTGACGTGCAGCTCGTAGACAATCGCGTCCTTGTACCAGAGCGCGTCCACGGCTTTGACCGCAGGCTCCGGTGCCACGGCAGCGGCGCCGGTGACGGCTTGGAGCGGCGGCGTGTCGACGGATTGACGGTTCATCGGGCTGGCTAGAGAAAGTAGTCCAGGGCCTGATCGCCTTTCACGCGGCGGCGCAGACGGAACAGGTGCGCCGGAGAGCGCGCAGGATCGAGCTGCACGAAATTACGGCGGCCGTGCCAGAGGTAGCGCGCGTCGGTGAGGAGGTCGTGCATCTGGAACGTGCTGTCGTCTTCCATGCCGAGCGCGGCGAGATCCATGTCGACCCAGCCCGACTGGACGTGCAGCGGATCCAGATTGACGACGGTGACGACGATGTTATCAGCGAATTTTTCAACACCCGCGCTGGTCTTGGCGTAGCAGATGAGCTGGTCATTGTCGACGGCAAAAAAGCGTAGCGTCCAATCGTGTTGCAGGGCGATATTGTCGCGCCGCGCCCGGTTGATCCGTCCGATGAACTCGGCCAGGCTGTCGGCGCGCGACAGGTCCCAGCGACGCAGCTGATATTTTTCGGAGTCGCGATATTCCTCGCTCCCGGCCTCGCGCGGAGTGTGCTCCAGCAGCTCGAACGCGGGGCCGTAGATGCCGTAGTTCGCGGACAGTGTCGCCGCCAGCACGACCCGCGCCATGAACGCCAGCCGGCCTCCGACCTGCAGATATTCGTGCAGGATGTCGGGCGTGTTCGGCCAGCAATTCGGCCGGAAGTATTCGCGGCTCGGGTCATTGCTGAGCTCGGTGAAGTATTCGGTCAATTCCTGCTTGGTGTTGCGCCAGGTGAAATAGGTGTACGACTGGGTGAAGCCGAGCTTGGCCAGACGATGCATCACTTTCGGCCGGGTGAATGCCTCGGCAAGAAAGATGACGTCGGGATGGTCGCGGCGCACCCGCGCGATGGCCCATTCCCAGAACGCAAACGGCTTGGTGTGCGGATTGTCGACGCGGAAAATGCGCACGCCTTCGCCGATCCAGAACAGGAACACGTCCGCCAGCGCGTTCCACAGCTCCTGCCACTGCTCGGATTCGAAGTTGAACGGATAGATGTCCTGATATTTCTTGGGTGGGTTTTCGGCGTATTGCACCGTGCCGTCGGAGCGCCAGCGAAACCATTGCGGGTGCTCCTTGACCCAGGGATGGTCGGGCGCGCATTGAAAGGCGATGTCGAGCGCCACTTCCAGGCCCTGCTCGGCGGCGCGCGCGATGAGATGGCGGAAATCGGCGAGCGTTCCGAGCTCGGGATGCACCGCGGTGTGCCCGCCTTCCAGCGCGCCGATCGCCCACGGGCTTCCCACGTCGTCCTGCGTGGTGATCAGCGAGTTGTTGGGACCCTTGCGCTGTTCGCGTCCGATGGGATGGATCGGAGGAAAGTAGAGGACGTCGAAGCCCATCGCGGCGACGTAGGGCAGCACCGCCGCGCAGTCCTTGAACGTTCCGTGAGCGCCCTTGAGCGGGCCGAACGAGCGCGGAAAAAGCTCGTACCACGCGCTGCAGCGCGCTCGCTCGCGGTCGACACGGACCATGAGCTCGACCGGATGCGTCGCTGCCGAAGATCGGTCGGGATATTCATTGGCCAGCGCGGCCAGCGCTTCATCCTGCGCCAGCGTCGCCAGCACGGCCGGATCCTGCTCGCTGCGCAGGCGCTTGGCCCACGCCGCGAGCCGCCGCCGCTCGGCTGCCTTGGCGCGGCTGGCGGCGCCGTCGATCAGCGCCGCGCCGACTTGCGCCGCGACCCGCATGTCGTCTGCGTCGACACGCCGCGCAAAATCGTGGCGCCAGGAAAGGAACGAATCCACCCACGCGGTCACGGTGTAACGGTAATCGCTCATGCTTGCGACGGTAAACGCCGCGCGCCATCGATCGTTGCCGAGCGCCAGCATCGGAACGCTTGACCAGGTGGAGTCGGCCTCTTGCCGATAGAGCAATAGGCATGCGAGCTCGTCGTGGCCATCGGCAAAGCAATCGGCTTCCACCACCACCTGCTCGCCGATGACGCGCTTGATCGGAAAGCGGCCGCCGTCGACCGAGGGCGTCACCGATTCGATCACCGCGCGGACGGGCAATTCGCCGGCGGAGGCTTGGTCGCGAATCGTCTTGCCGCTTCCGCTCATTTTGCCGCTCCCGCGCCGTCGGGCTTGAGCAACACGACCGCGAGCGGCGGCAGCGTCAGCGTCAGCGAGTGGGCGCGGCCGTGCGCTCCGATCGGCGCGGCCTCGACCGCGCCGAAATTGCCGATGCCGCTGCCGCCGTAAACGGCCGCGTCGCTGTTGAGCAGCTCGCGCCAGACGCCGCCTTGCGCAACGCCGACGCTGTAGTTGCGGCGCACGACCGGCGTGAAGTTGCAAACCGCGAGCAGGGGCGCCCCGTGCTTCGGCTTGCGCAGGAATGAGAGCACGCTTGCGTCCGCGTCGTTGGCGCCGATCCATTCGAACCCGGCCTGATCGAAGTCGAGCTCATGCAGCGCGGGCTCGGCCCGCAGCAAAGCATTGAGATCGCGCACCCAGCGCTGCACGCCGGCGTGCTCGGCGAGCGTCGTCACCCACCATTCGAGCCCGCCTTCGTGCGTCCACTCGCGGCGCTGACCAAATTCGCCGCCCATGAACAGCAGCTTCTTGCCCGGGTGCGCCCACATGTAGCCGAAAAGCAGCCGCAGGTTGGCGAATTGCTGCCAGGTGTCGCCGGGCATCTTGCCGATCAGCGAACCCTTGCCGTAAACCACTTCGTCGTGCGACAGCGGCAATACGAAGTTCTCGAAAAATGCGTACCAGATCGAGAAGGTCAGCCGATCGTGGTGGTGCTTGCGATGGATCGGCTGCTGACTCATGTAATCGAGCGTGTCGTGCATCCAGCCCATGTTCCATTTCATGCCGAAGCCAAGCCCGCCCATGGTCACCGGGCGCGAAACCATCGGCCACGAGGTCGACTCCTCGGCGATCACCTGCACGTCGGGATAGTCGCGATACACCGCCTCGTTGAGAAGGCGCAGAAAATCGATCGCCGCCAGGTTTTCGCGCCCGCCGTTCTTGTTCGGGATCCACTCGCCGCTCTTGCGCCCGTAGTCGAGATAAAGCATCGACGCCACCGCGTCGACGCGGATTCCGTCGATGTGGTACTTGTCGAGCCAGAAAAGCGCGCTCGACAACAGGAACGAACGCACCTCGTTGCGGCCGTAGTTGAAGATCGAGCTGTTCCACTCCGGGTGAAATCCCTGCTTCGGGTCGGCATGCTCGTAGAGGTACGTCCCGTCGAACTGCGCGAGCCCGTGATTGTCGGCGGGAAAATGCGACGGCACCCAATCGAGGATCACGCCGATCTCGTGCTGATGCAGGACTTCGATCAGATACATCAGGTCCTGCGGCGCACCGTAGCGTGACGTCGGCGCGAAGTACCCCGTCGTCTGATAACCCCACGAGCCGTAGAACGGATGCTCGGTGATCGGCATCAGTTCGACGTGGGTGAAGCCCATGTCGCGCACGTATTCCGCGAGCTGGATCGCGGTGTCCCGGTAACCTGGGAGGCGATTGTCGTCGCCGCGCCGCCACGATCCGAGATGCAGCTCGTAGATCGACATCGGTGCGTCGAGTGCGTTGCGCGAGCGGCGCGTCTTCATCCACGCGCCGTCCTGCCAGTCGTGATCGAGCGCCCAGACGCGTGAGCCGGTCGCGGGTGCGACTTCGGCGAAGAACGCATAGGGATCGGCCTTGTCGACCGCGGTCGCGCCGTGCGCGGAGACCACGCGGTACTTGTACGTCTGACCGCGTTCGACGCCGGGCACGAAGCGCTCCCAGACGCCGGAGCCGTCGGCGCGCGGCTGCATCGGATGCGCTGCAGACTCCCATCCGTTGAACTCGCCGACGACCGAGATACGCGCGGCATTCGGCGCCCACACCGCGAACGACGCGCCGGACGCACCTATGCCGGATCCATCGCGGGCGGCGTGACAGCCCATGCCCTCGTAGAGCCGGCCGTGGGTGCCTTCACGGAACAGGTAGATATCGTGCGCGGTGAGCGTGCCGCGACCGTGCGTGCGCGGTCCATCGCGTGTCGCATTGCTCCCGACGGCATCGAGTTGAAGTTCGGCGGCCATCCTAGCTCCAGAGCATGAGGCCGAGCTCGAACGGATGGGCGAGCAGCTCGTGCCACGGATAGACGCGGATGCGGTAATCGAGACGGCCGCAGACCTCGGGCGCAAGCTCCAGCACGAAGCGCTGTCTTTCGCTGCTGTCGACGGGTCCGTCGGCCACAAAGCGGTAGCGCCGGGGAGGGTCTTCGGCCGCTTCGTAGTCAGGCGCGGACAGCAACAGCTCGACCACCACATCCTGCGGTGCGAGACCGTTGAGCGTCACCACGAGCTCGAGCCGCAGGCTTTGTCCGAACTTCAGCCGCGCCTGCGGCAGGTCGACTCTGCGCAGGGCGACGCCCGGCCACGCGGCGCGAACCCGCGCCTTCCACGCCGCGACATCTTTCGCTGCGGCGTACGAAGCATCGCGATATCGACGGCCGTGATCCGCGGCGGAGCCATAGAATTTGGAGACGTATTCGCCGACCATGCGGGCCGCGTTGTAGCGCGGCAGGATGCTCGCGATCGAGCGCTTGGCCAGACCGATCCATTGCGACGGCCGGCCGTTGCCGTCGCGGTCGTAGTACATCGGGATCACCTGGTCCTGCAGGATTTCGTAGAGTGCCCGCGACTCTTCGAGATTGCGGTGCGCCTGATCCATCGTATGCGCCGCGGGCTTGATTGCCCATCCATTGTTTCCGTCGTAGCCTTCCGCCCACCAACCATCGAGCACCGACAGGTTGATGACGCCGTTCATGCCGGCCTTCATGCCCGACGTGCCCGAAGCCTCGAGCGGGTGCACCGGATTGTTCAGCCAGACGTCGACGCCGGATACCAGCGCGCGCGCGAGCCACAGGTCGTAGCCTTCGACCAGCAGCAGCTTGCCTTCCAGCGCCGGCGAGCGCGCGAATTTGGCGATGGTGCGGATCACGTCCTGGCCGGGAACGTCGGCCGGATGCGCTCGCCCCGCGAACACGAACAGCACCGGCCGCTTCGCATCCGACAGCAAGCGCTCCAGCCACTCGAGGTTCTCGAACAGCAAGGTCGCCCGCTTGTAGGTGGCGAAGCGGCGCCCGAAACCGATCGTCAGCACGTTCGGGTCGAGCGGGTCCGCGTGCTCGAGCAGCCGGTCGAGCTGCGATTCGCTGCCCTGGTTGCGGAAGTGCTGCTCGCGCACGCGTTGCTGCAGCGTCTGCAGCATCCTCGACTTGAGAAATTGATGAACCGACCAGAAGGCCTCGTCGGGCAAGTCGTCGATCGTTCGCCATTTCTCGGGATCGCCGATGCGCTGATGCCAATCCGGGCCCAGAAAACGGTCGAAGGCATCGACCCATTCGAGCGACAGAAAGGTCGGAACGTGCACGCCGTTGGTGATGTGGTCGATCGGGTTTTCCTGCGCCGGAATCTGCGGCCAAAGATCCTGCAGCATGGTCGCGGAAACCTGCCCGTGCAGTCGCGAGACGCCGTTGTGAAACCGCGATCCGCGCACCGCCAGCGCGGTCATGTCGAACTCGTCGCTCGCGGGCGTATGGCCGAGCGCGAGCAGCGTGTCATCGTCGATGCCGAGCTCACGCGAGTAGCCGGCGAAGTATCCTGCCAGCATCTCGTCGGGAAAGTGGTCGTGCCCCGCCGGCACCGCGGTGTGCGTGGTGAAAACGGTATTGACCGCGACCGCCTCCAGCGCGGTCGCGAAATCGAGCCCCGCGCGGCGCAGCGCGCGGATACGCTCGAGCACGAGGAATGCCGCGTGTCCCTCGTTCATGTGCCAGACGGTCGGCTCGAGACCGAGTTGCGCCAGCGCGCGCACTCCCCCGACGCCGAGGAGGATTTCCTGCTCGATGCGCATGGTGCGGTCGCCGCCGTAAAGCCGGTAGGTGATGCCGCGATCGCGGTCATCGTTCTCCGGCACGTCGGTATCGAGCAGGAATAGCTGGACGCGGCCGACGCGCGTGCGCCATATGCGCAGCGCAACGGTGCGGCCCGGGAGCTCGACGCTGACCCGCATGTCGGCGCCCCCTTCGACCGTCACCAACTCCACCGGCAGCTCCGAAAAATCGGAATCGGCGTAGGTCGCGCGCTGATTGCCTTCGCCGTCGATGGTCTGGAAAAAATAGCCCTGGCGGTAGAGCAAGCCTATGCCGACCAGCGGCACACCCATGTCGCTTGCCGCCTTGCAGTGATCGCCGGCGAGAATCCCGAGGCCGCCCGAATAGATGGGCAGGCTTTCGTGGAAACCGAACTCGGCGCAAAAATACGCGATCAGATCGCCGGCCTGAAACGGCTGCTGGACGTCGCCACGCGCGCTCGCACTCAGGTAAGCGTCATACGCCGCGAGCGCGTCGTCGAAGTTGGATCGGAAGACCGGATCGGAGGCGGCGCTGAGCAGGCGGCGCTCATCGACCCGCCTGAGAAACGCCTTTGGGTTGTGGCCAACCGCATTCCACAAGGATGGGTGAAGCCGCTCGAACAGCTCGCGCGTCGGACGGTCCCAGCTGTACCAGAGGTTGCCGGCCAGCTCATCGAGCCTTACCAGGCTCTCCGGCAGGATCGGATTGACCTCGAGCGAGTAGGGCGTGCCTGGCGCTTGCATGCTCCCTTTCTGGCCGCGCGACCGCGAAACAAATTATTTTGTCATGCTTTTAGACCCAAAAGCGTCCTCGACGCGGTCTCGTCCAGCCGAAGACTTGCTTAGGGCCTGTTCACACTATATGCGTGTACGCGTGACCTTCAGAAAGCCCGCAGGCAAGGCGCGGCGAGGAAGCGAGGCTGGCC
>Ga0209839_10000254_pt1 | contig 27505 bp, 23 predicted proteins | sample OrgsoiDNA2013050_FD_185800 | JGI IMG/M metagenome (GOLD analysis project Ga0209839, IMG submission 185800) | Permafrost soil microbial communities from the Arctic, to analyse light accelerated degradation of dissolved organic matter (DOM) -... | ecosystem: Environmental > Terrestrial > Soil >... | reverse complement strand
TGGACGCGACACGGCCGGGTGGCCGCACCACGTTGCGCGCCGAGGCCACGCGCCAGCCACAATGGACGCCATGCGCCTCACGGTGAAGTCCGATTACGCCATCCGCGCCCTGGCCGAGCTCGCCGCCCGGTCGAAGGGCGGGTCGCTGGTGACGGCCGAGGAACTGGCCGAGGCCCAGAACATCCCGCGGCGGTTCCTCCTCGGCATCATGGCCGAGCTCCGCAAGGACGGCCTGGTGATGAGCCATCGCGGGGTCGACGGCGGATACGCGTTTGACCAGTTGCCCGAGAAGATCACCCTGGCCGACGTCATCCGGTCGGTCGACGGCCCGCTCGCCCAGATCGGCGACGAGCGGCCCGGAGAGATCGCCTACGTCGGTGCCGCCGCCGTCCTCGCCGACGTCTGGGTGGCGGTGCGGGCCAGCCTGCGGGCGGTGCTGGAGGAGGTCACCCTGGCCGACCTGGCCGCCGGCAAGCTGCCCCCGGCGGTCGACAAGCTGGTCCGCGACCCGGAGGCGTGGCAACCGCACTGAGCCCACGCAGGGCCAGGGCCGCCTCGTCGCCCGTCCCGTTAGGCGACCAGGGAGCGGTCACCGCTGGCTTGGTCCCTCGTCGGCGAACTGGCGCAGCCGCAGCGAGCCCTCCGATCCGTGCGGCTCGATAACGGCGCCGCGTCCGCTCCGGGCCCGCTCTGCTTCGAGGATCCGGTGGGCGCGATCCCACGCCGCCTCCTCGGTAGCGGCGGCGATGGGGCGCAGGCTCACGCTGAACCGCGGCAAGCGCCGCCGTCCAGCCTGATTACCTGTACCGGCTGGCCCGCGCGCACGAGCAGTCGGGCTTCGACCGGGTGCTCGTGGCCCACAGCTCATCCTCGCCCGACGGCTTCATCGTGGCGGACCAGGTCCTGAACGTCACGACCCGGCTGGGGGTGCTGCTCGCCCACCGGCCGGGGTTCATCGCGCCGACCATCGCCGCCCGCAAGTTCGCCACCATCGACGCCTTCCACCCCGGCCGGATCGCCCTGCACGTCATCACCGGCGGCGATGACGGTGATCAGGCACGCGACGGTGACTTCGCCGACAAGGCCACCCGGTACCAGCGCACCGATGAGTTCCTCGACGTCGTCAAGCTCGAATGGAGCTCGCCCGAGCGCTTCGACCACGCCGGCGACTTCTACCGGGTCGCGGGCGCCTGGTCCTCGCTGCGCCCCGAAGGCGGCCACCTGCCGGTCTACTTCGGCGGCGCCCCCGCCGATGCCATCCGCGTCGGCGGCAGGCACGCCGACGTCTATGCCTTCTGGGGCGAGCCCCTCGACGGCATCCGCCAGCGCATCGCCGCGGTGCGTGCCGCCGCGGTCGCGGTCGGCCGCACCATCGACAGGTTCTCGGTCAGCCTCCGCCCCATCGCCGCCGACACCGAAGCCGCCGCCTGATCTTGCCGCCGCGCAGGCGTGAAAATCGCCGCGAGTTGCCCGCCGGCGTCCCGGCTCCAGGCGCGGGCAGACCCGGGTCTGGGATGTGGATGCCACCACGAACGCGATCCTGGAACTCGGTGGCACGCCGTCCCCGGCCGGCAACTCGATCGTGAAGGCCGCCCCCACCTCCGGTACCACCAGCCATTCTTTTACGTACGCTACGAACGCGATCATATTGTGATTCTTCTGCTATTTCTAAATTGAGTAATTTGTGATATGTTAGTTAAACCGGTGTTATTGTTCTCGCGTGATGGACCACAATGTAGCGAGCATTGTGACCCGGCCTTTGCCGTACCGCGATCTGGATACTCCGCTCACGGGCGTACTGCACTGGGATGCGGCGCAGCAGGGCAGGCGTCCCGGGATCCTGCTCGTGCACGGCGGCGCTGGTCTCGACGAGCACGCACGACAGCAAGCCCGGCGGTACGCCGCGCTCGGCTTTGTCGTCCTCGCAGGCGACATGTTCGGCGATGGCATCGCGGGGAACCGGGAACGGGTGATCCAGTGCCTGACGGCCTTGCGCGATAGCCCTGCGGTCCTGGTCCGGCGCGGCGAGGCCGGGCTGGCCACGCTCGCGCGGTGCCCGGAGGCCGACGGCCGCTTCGCCGCTGTCGGGTTCTGCTTCGGCGGCATGGCCGTCCTGGCGCTCGCACGATCAGGCGCGAAACTGGCCGGCGTGGTGAGCATCCACGGCAGCCTCGCGACCAGTCAGCCCGCGGAGCGCGGCTCGGTCTTGGCGAAAGTACTCGTCTGCCACGGCGCGCTCGACCCGCATGTTCCGCCCGGCGATGTCGCGGCCTTCACCGAGGAGATGCATCGTGCCGACGCCGACTGGCAGCTGATCATGTACGGCCGCGCCATGCACGGCTTTACGCACGAGCACGCGACGCCGGGAGCCGTTCCCGGGGTGGAGTACGACGCTCTGGCCGACCAGCGCTCATTCGCGGCCACGCGGGCGTTCCTGGCCGAATCACTTGCCGAGGACGCGAATTCACGGCCCACAGGCTGAGCTAACCGCAGTACGCCGGCCTCTGAACGCCAGCCCCTGAACCGGCCCGCCATCCGCTAGTGAGCCGCGTCGCCGGGCCAGAGGCTCTCCAGGTTGACCACAATGCCCTCCTGGCTGCTGCGCGCGATGATCACCACGGCTTCCTCGGCGGCCGGGTTCTCCTCCCGGTGCGGCACGTAGGGGGGCACGAAGATATAGTCGCCCGGCTCCGTCTCCAGCCGCACCTCCTGGTCGCCCTCGGCGAAGACGAACGCCGGGGTCCCGGAGAGCACGTAGATCGCGGTCTCCGCCTCGCCGTGGTGGTGGTCGCCGGACCGGGTGCCGGGCGCGACGTGCGTCTGGCCCATCCAGACCTTTTCTGATCCGGTGCTCTTGCCCGAGATGGCCTCGCGGCGGGTCATCCCGGTGGTCTGGGTGGTATCAGCGCGGAGCTCCCGGCCGCGCACATGGACGAGCGGCTGGTGCCAGCGATCCTCGGTCATCACGCCTCCGAATTATCTAGTAAACCTACTGATAACATATCCGGCCCCACGCCAGATGCCCGCGCGGCGTCAGGTGTCCGCGTGGCTCCGCCGAGGTGATCGGCCCGGCCGGCGGGGCGGGCTCGGGTCCGCGGACGCGGCCGTTGACCCCTGGGCTCGGAGTCGTTAGCTTCAACTAGAACGTGTTTCAACTCACTGCGCGGGCGGACGACCATGCGAACTGTGGCGAGTCGTCGGGGGCAGCGGTGAGCCGCCCGCGAGGTTGCGGCGATCCGAAGTCCAGCGAGGAGGCCGCCATGCCAGCGTCGGCGGCAGACCGGACGCCGGGCGAGAAGGTCAAGATGACCGTCAGCGAGCGCAGCATTGCGACGCTGACCGCGGCTCTGCAGGACTGGCTGGCCGACCGGGCCGGGGGGCCGGGCGGGCTGACGGTGAGCGGGGTCCGGATGCCGGACAGCGGCGGGTTGTCCAGCACGTCAGTGCTGTTCGAGGCCAGCTGGATCAGTGCGGGCGCCGAGCGGCGCGGCGCCTACGTGGCGCGGATGGCGCCCGAGGCGAGCGCGGTGCCCGTGTTTCCTAGCTACGACCTGGCGGCCCAGTTCGAGGTGATCAGCCAGGTGGCCGCGCGCTGTGACATCCCGCTGCCGAAGCTCCGCTGGAATGAGCCAGGCGGCGGCTCGCTCGGCACCCCGTTCTTTGTCATGGACCAGGTCGACGGCCGGGTTCCGCTGGACAACCCGCCGTACGTGTTCGCGGGCTGGCTGCTGGAGGCTGCGCCGGAGGAGCGCGCGCTGCTGCAGCGGGCTAGCGTGCGAGTCCTGGCCACATTGCACGCGATAACCGAGTCTGCGGCAGCGTTCCCCGCGCTGCGGCCGCCTGGTGGCATGGATGCGCTGCGGTGCCACGTCGATCGCCAGCACGAGTACTACCGCTGGGCGCTGGCCGACGACGGCATCCAGGTGCCGATTATCGAGCGGGGCCTGCGCTGGCTGGGGGAGCACTGGCCGCGCGATCGCGGACCCCAGGCAGACGTGCTCAGCTGGGGCGATGCCCGGATCGGCAATATCATCTACCAGGGCTTTGAGCCTGCCGCCGTGCTGGACTGGGAGATGGCCTCGCTCGGCCCGCGCGAGCTGGACGTCGGCTGGTTCGTGTTCCTGCACCGGTTCTTCCAGGACATCGCGGAGTTCTTCGGCCTCGACGGCCTTCCCGATTTCCTGCGCCGCTCGGACGTGGAGCGGTGCTACCAGGAGCTGAGCGGCTACGCGCTGCGGGACATGGACTTCTACCTCGTGTACGCCGCGCTGCGGCACGCGATCGTGATGGCCAGGATCAAGCGGCGGATGATCCACTTTGGCGAGGACCAGGTGCCCGACGATCCGGACGACTACGTGCTGCACCGGGCGAGTCTGGAGAAGCTGCTCGCAGGCACCTACCGATGGGACTGAGACGAGTGCCGATTCCGCTCGATGAGTACCCGATCCACCAGACCCCGCTGCCGATGGACCGCGTAGCGAGCGGCGACCGCAACTTCTACGACCGCTGTTACTTCAACGCGCACGACCGCACCGGCGAGATCTTCCTCGTTACCGGTCTCGGGGTCTACCCGAACCTGGGCGTCATCGACGCGTATGCGGCAGCGCGATGCGGCGACCGGCAGTGGAGCGTTCGGTTTTCCGATGCCCTGGCCGAGCGCAGTCTGGACCAGCGAGTCGGCGGTTACCGGATCGAGGTCGTCGAGCCGCTGCGGGAGCTGGCCTTGAGCTGCGAGGCACCCGACGGCGGCATCGACTTCAGCCTGCGCTGGACGGCGGCGTTCCCGGCGGTGCAGGAGGAGCCGCATCTGCTGCTGGCGGGTCGGCGACCGATCCTGGACGCCTCCCGCTTCTCTCAGCTAGGCAACTGGAGCGGGCGGCTGCGAGTTGGGGACCGGGAGATCACCGTTACCACCGACCAGTGGTCCGGTGCCAGGGACCGGTCCTGGGGAATCAGGCCGGTGGGTGATCCGGAGCCGCCGGGCCGGACCGCCGCCGAGCCCATGGAGGGATTCTGGTGGCTGTATGCCCCGCTGCAGTTCGAGTCGTGCGCGCTTATCGTGATCGTGCAGGAGAACCCGGACGGCTACCGGACGGTGAGCGACGCCAAGCGGGTCTGGAAGGACGGCCGCGTGGAGCAGCTCGGCTGGCCGCGGGTGGACGTCTGCTACCGGGCAGGCACCCGGCACCCGGAGTCCGCCCGGATCCAGCTGGCCGACCGGGCAGGCCACCCGCTGGCCGTGGAGGTGGAGACCGTCACATCCGTCCCGCTGCATGTAGGCGCGGGTTACAGCGGCGACCCGGACTGGTCGCACGGCCAGTGGATGGGTCGGCAGTGGAGCAGGTCCAGCGTCTACGACCTGACTGATCCCGCCGTGGCCGGCCGGGTGCCGTTCGGCGTGATCGACCACCTCGCCCGGGCCCGGTTCGACGGCGAGGAGGGCTGGGGGATGTTCGAGCACGCCAGCATAGGCCGGCACGACCCGAGCGGATTCGCGGACTGGTCCGCCGTTGCGCACTGACTGGTCCGCCGTTGCGCACTGACGCCCAGCGACCTAGCTGTCCCGCCGGAATGCCGGGTCGACGAAGGTGCCACGGCCCTGCCGGGTAATGATCAGGCCGCGATCCCGCAGTATCTCCATGGAGCGGCGGACCGTCTGGTAGGCCACCCCGTACTCCTCCGCGAGGTCGCGCTCGGCGGGCAGCTTGTGCGTGAGCTCGCCGGCCTCGATGCGCGCGGCGATCTGGTCTGCCACCCTCAGGTAGGTTTTGCCCGGCCCAAGCGGGTCGATTTTTGCCACCCGCCCAACCTAAGCAGTCTCCTAGCTGCGTGAACCTCAGCTAGCTCTCAGAGCACCTATAGGACTACAAGGACGCGTAACGGGGGCGGCGGGGGCAACAGCGGTGAGCAGCGCGCGAGGAGCCGGCGGTACGTGACGGGAGGGCCGGCGGACCCTAGGCTGTGCCCGTGGTAACCCGGCAACTGCTCGCTGTTGCGTCCGGCGTCCTGGTGCTGCTGGCGGGAGGCTGCGCGAGCCCCGCTTCCGCGCCGCATGCTGCACTCACCGCGACACCCGCCGCGACACCGGCGGCATCCCAGCACGTGAGCCCGGCCAGCATGCACCGCCACGGCCGGGCCGCCGCCGGCAATATCACGCTGGCCTTCGCCGGAGATGTGCACTTCACCGGCCGCACGGCCCGGCTGCTAGGCGACCCGGCCACCGCGTTCGGGCCCATCGCGTCGGTGCTCAAGTCGGCCGACTTCACCGCCGTCAACCTCGAGACGGCGATCACCAGCCGGGGCAAGCCGCAGCCGAAGACCTATCATTTCCGCACCACGCCGCTGGCCTTCACCGCGCTTCGCGATGCCGGCATCGACCTGGTCACGATGGCCAACAACCACGTCCTCGACTACGGGCGCGCCGGGCTTACGCAGACGCTCGCGGCGGCGCAGGCGGCCCGGTTCCCGTACGTCGGGATAGGGATCAGCGCCGCCGCGGCATGGGCGCCTTACGTGACGACGATCAGGGGCAGGAAAATCGCGATCGTCGGAGTGTCGCAGGTAGCCGAGCTCGCTCCCTCCTGGGTGGCGACCAGCACCCGGTCAGGAGAGGCCAATGCGATCGATCTGCGCCGGACTCTCGCAGCGGTGCGGGCGGCGAGACGGCTGACCAAGACCGTCATCGTGTTCATGCACTGGGGCACCGAGGGCCAGGCGTGCCCGGACCAGAATCAGCTATCGCTCGCGCCGAAACTGGCCGCGGCGGGAGCCAGCATCATCATCGGCGCGCATGCGCACATGCTTCAGGGATCTGGCTGGCTTGGCCATACGTTCGTCGCCTACGGCATGGGTAACTTCCTGTGGTGGGAGCATTCCTACAGCACGGCCACCGGGGTCTTGACCCTTACCTTGCCTCCGCACGGGCCGCTGACCGCGCGATTCATACCCGCGGTCGTCTCCCGCACCGGCCAGCCGATCGTTGATCGCGGCGCCAGCGCCCGACAGGCCGCGGCACAATACGCCCGCCTGCGCACCTGCGCGGAACTGGCCGCACGGCCATCCCCCCGTTAGCCGCCGGGCGGCGAGGAACCATCGGTTGCAGCGCGGCCCAGGCTGATGTATACCATCCATATAGATGGTGAGGAGATGGTATGCGGGGATGGTCCCGAGCGAGGGTGAGAAGACCGAGAAGATCACGATCAATATGGGACTGGTCGACCTCGGGCAGATCGATCTACTGGTCCAGGAAGGCTTCTACACCAACCGCACCGATTTCATCCGTACGGCCATTCGTACCCAGCTCGCCGACCGGAGGCACGCCGTCGAGCAGACAGTGGCCCGGCGCACCCTCACCTTGGGCAGCTGTCATTACTCACGCCGTGCACTGGAGGAGATCCGCGACGCCGGGCAGATGATCCATATCCAGGTGCTGGGTCTGGCGAGTATCGCCGCCGATGTGTCGCCCCAGCTGGCCGTAGCCACGATCGCCTCGGTAGAGGTACTCGGTGCCTTTCGGGCCTCCGCCGCGGTGAAGGCCGCTCTGGCGGCTCGCATCGCCTAGGCCGCTGCGATAGCGACGGCCGCCGGACCGCGGAACTGGCCCGCCTTACGGGCCGTCCCGTCAGGAAGATCTGCGACGAAACCACGAGAAGGGATACGGCCGTGGACGCACGCCAGCTGGAAGCGATGGCTGAGGCCACCCGCCTGACCCGGCGCGGCCGCCTCGTCGAGGCAACCGCGCTGATTCAGCAAACCTTGGCCACCTCGGCGATGAATCGGCGGGGGCCTGATGCGCCCGGCCCTGAGGAGCCGTCCGGTGGGGCGCCCCCCCGCTACCCGGATTCCCCGCCACTGCTGGCCGCCCACGGAGGGCCACCACTGACGGGGGTTCACTCAGGCTGGCCTCGCCTCCGGCGCGCCTTCCGCAGCCGGGGCGCATCGGGTCCCGACCTCATGCACCAGGCCGGGGCTCCGGCCGCGCAACGGCCGGCGGGCGGCTTCGAGACTTTTTCCTACACCAACTCCTCCGGCACCCGCACCTACCGGCTCTATGTCCCCGGCGGCCACACCGGCGCTCCCATGCCGTTGGTCGTCATGCTGCATGGCGGCACGCAAGACGCGGCGACCTTCGCTGCCGCTACCGGCATGAACGCCCTCGCCGAGCGCGAGGAGTTCCTCGTTGCCTACCCCGAACAGGCGCGCTCGGCGAACGCGGGCCGATACTGGAACTGGTTCGTCCCTGGTCATCAGCGCCGCGACGCCGGGGAGCCGTCGCTGATCGCCGGGATCACCAGCGAGGTCATCGCCCGCTACGGGGTAGATGCCGCCCGGGTGTATGTGGCCGGGTTTTCAGCCGGGGGCGCGATGGCCGCGGTGATGGCCGCGGTTTACCCCGATCTCTACGCGGCCGTCGGCGTGCACTCCGGGCTGGCCTACGGCTCCGCCGCAGATGTGGTATCCGCGTTCGCGGCGATGAAGAACGGCCCGGCCCGGCCGGCCCGGCCCCCGGCGCATCCCCGGCCGTTGATCGTCTTCCATGGTGACCGGGATGCGACCGTTGACCACGCCAACGCCGCGTCCCTCATCGACCATGTCCTGACGGCGGGCAGCCCGAGCCGCAGTCCGGCCACCGAGCCTGCCGCAGTGACCACCAGCGGGCAGGTTCCTGGCGGGCAGGCTTACACCCGCACGTGCTACCAGGACCCCGCGGAGGCGCCCCTGGCCGAGTGCTGGATTGTCCACCAGGGCGGACATGGCTGGTCCGGGGGTGCCCCGCAGGGGTCCTACACCAATCCACATGGGCCGGATGCCAGCGCCGAGTTCATCCGCTTCTTCGACGAGCATCCCGCTCCGGCAGCGGTCCGCTTACCAGCGTCCCCCGGAACCGCACCGATCACGGTGCCGGGGATAGCTTGCAGAAGCCCCTACATGAGCCCGTGAGGAGGCGTGCGGTGAGGACGCGATACGCCCGCAGCGGTGAGCTGCGGATCGCCTACGAGCTCCGTGGAACGCTGCATTGGCGGCGGCCATGGCTAGTTCTGATCCAGGGGATGGGGTTCGACCGCTTCGGGTGGGAGCCGGTGCTGCGGAAACTGCGACGGCATTTCCGGCTCGTGCTGGTGGACAACAGGGGGAGCGGGCGCAGCGACCTGCCGCCCGGTTCGTTCGGAGTCACGGATATGGCCAGTGACGTCGTCGCCGTGCTCGATGGCGCAGGTGTCCGCAGAGCTCACATCATGGGCGTGAGCCTGGGCGGCATGGTGGCTCAGGAGCTGGCAGTTGACCACCCTGAGCGAGTCGACGGTCTCGTTCTTGTGTCCACGACGCCTGGCTTGCCCTTCGCCTATCCGATGCCAGCCGTTTCGGTGCAGCTGATCGTGGCGGCCGGCGGCATGACTCGGGAGGTCGCGCTACGCCGCCACGCAGAGAATGCCCTCTCCGCGCAGACCATCCAGGGTCGGCCAGAAGTCGTCGATCGCCTCGTCGCGCTACAGCGCTCTCGGCCGGCTGACCCCAGAGCGTGGTCGGCCCAGGCAGCCGCTGGCGCGCGCTATGTCGGCCGTCTACGGCAAACGGGCGTCCGCGCACGCACGCTGGTCCTGCAGGGCACGGCGGACACCGTGGTCAACCCGGCCAACGCCAAGTTGCTTGTGGACCGCATCCCCAACGCCGAGCTCATGACCTTCCCGGAGCTAGGCCACCTGCTCTGCTGGCAGGACCCAGACGGTTTCGCCGCCGCGGTTATCTCGTTCCTGCTGGCCACAGGGGAGGAACCAACCCGCCGATGAGGGGCGTCAGAAAGTATTGAGCTCCCATGAGATAGCGCCTGGCTGATCGCCCGCGACACCGCCCGCGTGATCGCTGGTGGTTGACCGGCGCTGGCCGGCGCTCCAGGATGGCGTTATGGTGCGCAGCCTGCTGGTTGTGCCGACCGGCGCTGGCGCTGGCCTGGCCCGGACGTGCCTCGGGCTGGTGCGGGCCCTGGACCGGCGCGGCGCGAACGTCGCCTTCGTCAAGCCGGTGGCTCAGCCGCGGGCCGACGGCAGCCCGGATCGCTCGGTCGCGCTGGTCGCGGCCATAAGTGCGCTACGTCCCTCAGATCCGCTCGGCACTGCCGAGCTGGAGCAGCAGCTCGGCGAAGGCGGACTCCACGCGGTGCTCGAGAAGATCGTCGCTGTCCTGGAGCCGGCTCACGACCGCTCCGATGTCGTCGTCGTCGAGGCGCTCACCCCCGGCCCCGCCCGGCTGTACGCCATCGAGCTCAACCAGGCGCTGGCCAGGGCGCTCGACGCCGACGTCCTGCTGGTCGCCGGCTGGCCGGCGACAGCCGAGGGGAGCGACGAGGACCGGGCGCGCCGCGCGGCGGAGTCCGGGCCCGACCCGATCGCGAGCGCTATCGAGACTCTGGCGGAGACGCTCGCGATCGCGGCGAGCGGGTACTGGGCCGGCGAGCACGCGCGCGTGGTCGGCTGCGTGGTCAACGGCGTCCCGGCGGGGGATCCGTCGCCGGCGGCGCAGCTGGGCGGGGCGCTGGACCGGCGAGGGCTCCGCCTCATCGCCGCGGTGCCGCATCGCCCGGAGCTGGCCTGGCTGCGGGTGCGGGACGTCGTCCGGGAGTTGGCCCCGCAGGTCCTCAGCGAGGGTGACCTGTCCCGGCGGATCAAGGATGTGTCGGTGTTCGCCCAGGGCGTCCCGGGCGGCCTCCGCGTGCTCACCGAGGGCCGGCTCGTGGTGGTCCCCGGGGACCGCCACGACGTTGTCATGGCGGTCTGCCTCGCCGCGCTCAACGGGACGCATCTGGCGGCCCTGCTCCTGAGCGCAGGGATCGTGCCGGACTCGCAGGTGTGGGAGCTCACCCAGGCTACGTTCGCCACGGGCCTGCCCATTCTCGTCGTCGACGAGGACAGCTACCAGACCGCGGCGCGAGTGGGTGACCTCGACCCTGGACTGCCGGTCGACGACCTCGAGCGGATCGAGGGCGTGGTCGACAACATCGCCGATGCGCTGGATGTGTCCTGGCTGGAGTCGCTGCCCGGCGCGACGCGATCCCGCCGACTCAGCCCTGCTGCCTTCCGCTACCAGCTAGTCGAGCGGGCCCGCACCGCCGATGCGTGCGTGGTCCTGCCCGAAGGCACCGAGCCTCGCACCATTCAGGCCGCGGTCGCGTGCGCCGAGCGGGGCATCGCCCGCAGCGTGCTGCTGGCATTGCCAGACCAGGTAGCCGGGCTGGCCCGCAGCCTCGGGCTGCGACTGCCCGACGGCGTCTCCGTGGTCGACCCCCGGGAGGTCGCCGAGCGCTACGTCGCCCCCCTGGCCCAGCTGCGGCGGCACCGTGGCTGGACCGAAGAGATCGCACGCGAGCACCTCGCCGACCCGATCATGGTCGGCACCATGATGCTCCACCAGGGCGAAGTCGACGGCATGGTGGCCGGCGCGGTCCACACCACCTCGGCCACGGTCCGCCCGGCGCTGCAGATCCTGGGCACCAGGCCTGGCAGCCGCCTGGTGTCGTCGGTGTTCTTCATGTGCCTGCCCGACCAGGTCGTCATCTACGGCGACTGCGCCATCAACCCGCAGCCCGACGCCGAAGACCTAGCCGACATCGCCATCCAGAGCGCAGCGTCAGCGCGGGCCTTCGGTATCGAGCCGCGGGTGGCGATGATCAGCTTCAGCACCGGCACCTCCGGTACGGGCAGCGACGTCGATAAGGTCGCCGAGGCCACCCGGATCGTGCGCGAGCACGAACCCGAACTGGCCGTCGACGGCCCGCTGCAGTACGACGCCGCCGCCGTCGCTTCGGTGGGGCACACGAAGCGGCCTGGCAGCACGGTGGCCGGACGTGCCAACGTCTTCATCTTCCCCGACCTCAACACCGGCAACACGACATACAAGGCTGTTCAGCGCAGCGCGCAGGTCGTCAGCATCGGCCCGATGCTGCAAGGCCTCGCCAAGCCCGTGAACGACCTCAGCCGCGGTGCCCTGGTGGACGACATCATCTACACCCTGGCGCTGACCGCGATCCAGTCGCGCGCCAGGTAGCCGCCTGCCAGATACGCGCAGGTCGGGACCTTAGCCCTCTGGCGCTGTCCGGCCAGTCAGCGGATCGTCCGAGGAGAACAGACGCTAGAGGAGAGGCTGGACAATGACGTCGACGCCGTTAGAACAGCATCAGCAAAACGCAGGCATGGTCAGCGGCCGGGTGGCCCTGGTTACCGGCGGCACCCGGGGCATCGGGGCCGCGATCTGCCACCGCCTGGCCGCCGAGGGCGCAGCTATCGCAGCCGGCTACTGGCGGCAGCACGAGCGAGCCGGGAAATTCCAGGCGGCCATGGCTGCCGAGTTTCCGGAGCAGCTCTGCAGCCTGCACGAGGGTAACATCGGCCTGGCCGATGACTGCCGGCGGGTGGTGCGCGACGTCATTGATCAGCACGGCCGTCTCGACATCCTGGTCAACAACGCCGGGATCACCATCGACAGGACCGCCGCCAAGATGTCCGAGGAGGACTGGCAGCGCGTGATCGCCGTGAACCTGTCGGGTGCCTTCTTCATCGCCCAGGCCGCCCTGGAGCACATGATCGAGCGTGGCACCGGCCGGATCGTCAGCGTGTCATCGGTCGTCGGCGAGACCGGCAATATCGGCCAGGTCAATTACGCAGCGTCCAAGTCCGGACTGTTCGGCCTGACGAAGTCGCTGGCCAAGGAGGCCATCTTCCAGCTCAACCGCGCGGACAGGCCAGTGGGCGACGGGCTCGGCCTCACGGTGAACGCGGTAACCCCCGGATTCATCGCCACGGACATGCTCGCCACCATTCCGGACAATGTGCTCGCGCGCATCAGGGGGCAGATCCCGGTCGGTCGGCTCGGCCGGCCTGAGGAGATTGCTCGGGTCGTGTGTTTCCTGGGCGCCGACGAGTCCTCCTATATAACCGGACAGATATGGGCCGTCAACGGCGGCTTGGACATGTGAGATGAACGCCATGAATGATCAGCCAGAAATCCTCGTAATGTCCGCCGTTCGCACCGCCATCGGCCGTTATGGCGGCGGACTCGCCGCCGTGCCGCCATGCGACCTGGCCGCGACAGTTGTCCGGGAGGCGGTGCGGCGAGCCGATGTCGAGCCCGCCGATATCGGCCACGCGGTCTTCGGTCACGTGATTCACACCGAGGCACGGGACATGTACCTGAGCCGGGTCGCCGCCGTCAACGGCGGCCTGCCGGTCACCACCCCGGCCTTCACGGTCAACCGCCTCTGTGGCAGCGGGCTGCAGGCGATCGTCTCGGCGGCGCAGGCTATCCGGCTCGGTGATGCGCAAACCGCAGTAGCGGGCGGCGTCGAGTCGATGAGCCGCAGTCAGTACTGGCTGCCCAGCCTGCGGTGGGGCCAGCGGATGCGCGACGGCGTGACCGTCGACGCCATGGTCGGAGCGCTGACCGACCCGTTCGATGGCTGCCATATGGGCGTCACCGCGGAGAATGTCGCCGGCGAGTTCGGGATCTCGCGGGCTGATCAGGACGCGCTGGCGGTCGAGAGCCACCGGCGGGCTGCGGCGGCGGTGCAGGCCGGCTACTTCACCGAGCAGATAATCCCGGTCGAGGCGCCCGCCAAGCGGGGAACCGTCACGGTGGCGGCCGACGAGCACATCCGGCCGGACGTCACCGCCGACGACATGGCCCGGCTGCGCCCGGCCTTCGCCGACGACGGCACGGTCACCGCGGGGAATGCCTCAGGGGTCAACGACGCGGCCGCCGCCGTCATTCTCGCCAGCGGCGACTACGCTCGCCAGCACGGCCAGGCGCCGCTGGGCCGCCTCGTCGGCTACAGCCACGCCGGCGTGGAGCCGAGGATCATGGGCATCGGCCCGGTGCCCGCGGTCCGGCTGGTACTGGAGCGGACCGGGCTGAAGCTGGACGAGATCGATGTGTTCGAGGTGAACGAGGCGTTTGCCGCGCAGGCGCTCGCCGTCGTCCGCGAGCTTGGCCTGCCGCCGGAAAGAACCAATCCGAACGGCAGCGGCATCTCGCTCGGGCACCCGCTCGGTGCCACTGGCGCCATCCTCGTCGTCAAGGCACTGTATGAGCTAAGACGCACCGGCGGCCGGTATGCGCTGGTAACTATGTGCATCGGCGGCGGCCAGGGCATCGCCGCGATCTTCGAGAGACTTTGAGGGAAGTGCGAAATGACCGGGCAGGAACCAGCGCGGCAGACCGCTGAGGCTACCGACGCTACCGAGGCGGCCGCGGATGCGGTCGCCCCGGCGGCGGACATGTTCGGCTCCGCCGACTCGGCGGGCCTGGGCGGGTCGACGCTTAGCGTGCTGATGCGCGCGGCCGGGAATCCCGCTGACGTGGCCGTCGCCGCGGCGAGGTTCTGGACCAGCGTGGCGATGACCGGGCCGGTCGCCATGGCGCGCTGGCTGGGCGCGGACGCGGAGCCGCCTGTTCCGGTTCTAGACGACAAGCGGTTCGCCGACCGGTCGTGGCACGATAACCCGGCGTTCTTCGCCATCCGGCAGGCTTACCTGGCCGCCGGGCGGCTGGCGGCTGACCTGCGCGTCGCCGGCGCCGGCGACGCGGTGGCCGATGCGAAGGCGGAGCTGGCCGTCGGGTTCATGCTGGACGCGCTCGCGCCGACGAACTTCCTGCTCACCAACCCGGCGGCGGTCAAGCGAGCGATGGAGACCGGGGGAGCCAGCCTGGCCGCCGGTGCCGCTAACTTCGTCGATGACCTGCTGCGCAATGGCGGGCGTCCCCGTCAGGTCGACACGAGCCCGTTCAGGATGGGCGAGAATCTCGCGGCCACCCCGGGCCAGGTGGTGTTCCGGAACGAGCTCATGGAGCTCATCCAGTACGCGCCGCAGACCTCCAAGGTCCGCGCGGTCCCGATGCTCGCCAGCCCGCCGTGGATCAACAAGTACTACATCATGGACCTCGCGCCGGGGCGCAGCTTCATCGAGTGGGCGGTCCAGCACGAGCGCACGGTCTTCGCCATCTCCTATCGCAACCCCGATGCCTCCATGCGGGGGGTGACCCTGGACGACTACCTGATCCACGGCCCGCAGGCAGCGCTGGAGGTCGTCGCGGAGATAACCGGCGCACCCAAGATCGACGTGACCGGACTGTGCCTCGGCGGTGCCCTGACCGGCATGCTCGCGGCCTATCTCGCCGGGGCCGGCGATGACCGGATCGGCTCGATCACGCTGCTCAATACGATGCTCGACTACAGCGACCCCGGCGTGCTCGGCGCGTTCACCGACGAGGCGACGGTGGCGCGGCTGGAGAGCGAGATGGCGGAGAAGGGGTACCTGGACGGCGCCCAGATGGGCGGCACCTTCGACTTCCTCCGGGCTAATGACCTCATCTTCAGCTATGTGGTGTCGGGCTGGCTGATGGGCCAGGACCCGCCGGCTTTCGACCTGCTGGCCTGGAACGGCGACAGCACCCGCCTGCCGGCGGCCATGCACTCGTTCTACCTGCGCAGCCTGTACCTGCGCAACGAGCTGGCCAAGGGCGAGATGGTGCTGGCTGGCCGGCCGCTGTCGCTGTCGGAGGTGAAGAACGACACCTACGTCGTCGGCGCGGTCAACGACCACATCGTGCCCTGGCGGGCCTCGTACCAGGCCACCAGGCTGCTGGGCGGCGACGTCCGGTACGTCCTGTCCAGCGGCGGCCACGTCGCCGGGATCGTCAACCCGCCCGGGCCGAAGGCCTGGTACGAGGCGACGGATAGCTACCCGCCCGGTGCGGTCGCCTGGCGGGCCGCCGCCACCAGGCACGCCGGCTCCTGGTGGGAGGACTGGACCACCTGGTCACAGGGACGCGCCGGTGACCGCGTCCGGCCGCCGGCCATGGGCAGCAAGCGGAACCCGCCGGCGGGTGACGCGCCCGGCGACTACGTCCGCGGCTGAAGATGCCCGCGGCCGGAACAAGCTCAAGAAAGCAAGCTCCCGAGGAGGAAGCCATGACCGAATCCCGTGCCGAGGGCCGCGACATGCAGGAAGAGATCCTGAGCGCGGTCCGCAAGAGCCAGGCCGCGGTGGTCGACGCGATCCGGACCTGGGCCACCGCGGTCCAGTCGATCGCGCCCGCGCTGCCGGACGTGAACGTGCCCCTGGCCGAGAAGCTGCCCAAGCCGCAGGATCTCATCGCGGGCGCCTACGACTTCGCCGAGCAGCTGCTGGCCAACCAGCGAAAGTTCGCCGAGAACGTCCTGACGGCGATCGCGCCGACGCCAGGCGGCCAGGACGAGGCCCCGGCCAAGAAGAGTGGCCCCGCGGCGAAGTGAGGCAGCTGTCGGGCCTGGATGCCTCGTTCCTGTCGCTCGAGACGCGCACCTCAAGTGGTCACGTCGGCGGAGTCTGCCTGCTGGACCCCAGGGATTCGCCCCGGCCGCTGGACCTGGCCGCGCTGCGCGACCAGTTCGCCAGCAGGGTCGGCCTGGTCCCGGTCTTGCGCCAGCGGCTGCTGGAGGTGCCATTCGGGCTCGATCAGCCGTACTGGGTCGACGACGAGGACTTTGACCTGGAGTTCCATGTCCGTGAGGTAGCTCTGCCTCGCCCCGGCTCGGACGCTCAGCTGACCGAGCAGGTCAGCCGCCTGCACTCCCGGCCGCTGGACCGGACCCGCCCGCTGTGGGAGACGTACCTCATCTCAGGCCTGGCCAAGAAGCGCCTCGCCGTCTACACCAAGATCCATCATGCGGCCATTGACGGGGTCTCCGGCGCGGAGATCCTGACGTTGCTGCTCGACCTGACGCCCGAGGGCCGCCCCCCGGCATCCATCCCGGAGTTCCAGCCAGAACAGCCGCCCGGCTGGGTCGCGATGCTGGCCAACGCCGGCCGGACGGCGGCGCTGCGCCCGCTGGACACCGTGCGCATCAGCAGGGACCTCATCCGGTTCATGCCGGCCATCGGCTCCGTCGCGGGCCCCTGGCTGGGCCGGATGCTCCGCATCGGCGAGCACGACGGATCGGTCATCCCCACCGCGCCGGGCCGGCCGCCGGCGACGCCGTTCAACCGTCCCGTCACGCCGCATCGACGCTGGGCCTTCCGCTCGGTGGCCCTCGGCGACGTTAAGACGGTCAAGAACGCGTTCGGCATGTCAGTCAACGACGTGGTGCTGGCGATGTGCGCCGGCGGCCTGCGGCGCTGGCTGATCGAGCATGATGCGCTCCCCGCCGCGCCGCTGGTCGCGATGATCCCGGTGTCGGTGCGAGGCGAGTCAGGCCAGGGCATGCTGGGCAACAAGGTGTCGGCGATGCTCGCCGCGCTGCCTACGCACCTGCCCACCCCGGCCGAACGCCTGGCGGTGGCGCACGAGGCGACCCAGATCGCAAAGGCCCGCCGCGCCGCGATCCCGCCCGGTCTCGTCGAGAACATCACCGACTTCGCGCCGCCCGCGCTGGCCGCGCGGGCCGCGCGCGTCGTCTTCGCGACCGGCCTGCTGCACCGGCTGCCGCCCTTCAACCTGTGTATCTCCAACGTGCCGGGTCCCGACGTGCAGGCCTACCTGGCCGGCGCGAAGCTCCTGGCGTATTACCCGGTGTCGGTGGTGACCGACGGGCAGGGCCTGAACATCACCGTCCACGGCTATCGCGGCGGCCTGCATTTCGGGCTCATCGCCTGCCGTGAGCTGGTACCTGACCTCGACGCCCTGGCCGGCTACCTCATCGACGAGCTCAGCGAGCTGCTGGCGGCGAGCCCCGACGCGCACCCCGCCGACCCGGCTGACCCCGCTGACCCCGCTGACCCCGCGGCAGCAGCTCGTCGAGCGGACTGAGGGCCCGTTGCTCGGCCACCGTGCGTACCGGCCCCACCAGCGATGCCTGCACCCGGCGGGCGGCATCCAGGTGATCAGCCGTCCAGATCATCCGCACCGCGGTGGCGGTGGCCTGCCCGTCCCGCGTGCGCAGGTCGTGGCGCACCGCCTCGATGAAGCGGCCATCGGCGTCCTTATCGTGGGCGAGCGGCTCGCGTAGCTCGCCCTGACCGACGAGGCACGCCGCCAGGTCTTCGTACCAGCCCTGGATCCGGCCGGTCGCGGCAAGCAGTTCCTGGCGGGCCGCCGCGCGGTCGCCGATGGCCTGCCCGTCGTCGCGCTGCCACAGGTCCAGCACGGCGTCGGCCGCCAGCCGGAGCGCGACGACGCCGGTCATCAGGCTAGTTACCTCCGCCAGCGGGACCGGCTTGGCCCCGCGCTCGGCCAGGTAGCCGCGGAAGGTGTCGTCGAGACGCCGCGACGCGGCGGCCGCACGGGCGGCCTCCTCGGACGGCGAAGCGGGGCTCGCCGCGGCGTAGTCACAGCGCGACATGCCGAACTCGACGGCCCTGGACAGGTAGCGCGCGCTGTCGACGTACGCGTCGGCGAGCGCCTGGCCGAGAGCCGCCCTGGCGCCCCGCGGCCAGAAGAGCAGGCCGACGACCAGGCTCACCGCGCAGCCCAGCGCGATGTCCACCACCCGGAGCAGGCCGACCCGCCAGCCGGCCGGCTCGATGATGTTGAAGAGGATGACCAGGGTGAGGGTGAAGGCGGCCTGGCCGGCGGCGAAGGAGATGACGGCGGGCGCGACGCCGGCCAGCAGGACCGCGAGCGGCAGCAGGATCCACAGCAGCGTGATGTTCGTCCCGACCAGCGCCAGGAGTCCTGCGCCGATCACGAAGCCAACGACCGTGCCGAGCAGGCCGCGGATCACGTTCTGACCGGTGCTCAGCGCGTTGGATCGCAGCACCGACAGCGTGCCGAGCACCACCCAGAAAGAATGCTGCACGCCGGTCAGGTCGGCCAGCAGCACGGCCAGCCCGAGCCCGACCGCGCCGCGCACGCTGTTGTGCAGCCACACGGAGTGCCGCTCGACATGGCTGGCCGCCCGCTCGGTGGCCGCCGGCAGCGTCCCGGCCAGGCCCTCCGGCTGACGCCCCAGGAGCTTGTCCAGCAGGCTGCGCTGGTCAGCGGCCGCGGCCAGCTCAATGTTGCGCGCTACCTGCATGACCGCGAAGCTCAGCTCCTGCGCGCGGAAGCTCAGGTCCAGCGACGTGATGAACTCGCTGATCTCCTCCTCGACCGCCACCGTCCCGGCGCCGCCGGCCACCCGGCGGACCGGCAGGTCTAGGGTCGCGGTGCGCTCCATGGCGTTCAGTGCCTCGCGCAGGCCGCCCAGCGCCAGGTCAAGCATCTGCTGGCTGGTGCCGGGAGCATCGAGCAGATCCGCGCCGTGCTCCAGCACGGCGGCCGAGGCGGACTTCACCGCCCGCGCCGCCTGGCTAAGCTCGGCGCCGTCGGCCGCCGGCCGGGACTGCATCAAGATGACGTCCAGCCAGTTCAGCTCGTCCACCAGGCGGACGACGGCCCTGGTGGAGGTGCTGAGCCCGGTGGGCCGGTAGGGCGTGGCCAGGAATCCGCGATGCAGCGCACCGATCGTGTTGTGCGCCTGCAGCGCGGCCTGCTCGTGCTCGGCGGCGGCCGCTTCGCCCCCGGTGCCCAGCGCGAATGCGACGTCCGAGCGCAGCCGCGCGGCCAGCGCCCGGCAGGCGACCGTGGCCGGCCTGCGCAGCGGGTCGCTGGTCGGCTGCGGCCAGAGCAGCCACACGGCGAGAAAGGCGGCGCCCGAGGCCATCCCCCAGCCTGCCAGCCGGGCCGGCACCGCGGACGGCGGCGCGACCACCGCCACCGGCAGGATGAACGCCAGGAGCAGCGACGTCGTGGCGCCGGCCAGCACCGAACTGACCACTCCCGCGAATAGCACGCCGAACCCGACTAGGGCCATCGCCGCCGCGGCCAGCCAGGCCTGGGCCGACGCCAGCGTGCCGAGGCAGATGAAAATGGCGCCGACGACGGCGAGGGCCGCCTGCGCCTGCAGTCGCTGCCGCATGGGGCCGGTGAAACCGACCAGCAGCAGCATCGCGAAGGATCCGAAGGCCGCGAAGGTGGCCACGTTCGGATTGCCGATGACCTTGTCGCCCAGCGCGAACATGGCTGGCATCACGATCGCGGTTCGCGCCGCCCGCCGTAGCGCCGCGAGATCGTGATCACGCTCACCGAGCCACCGCAGTGGGTGCGTCAGCAGTTCGTCCCGCCCGTCTGGCGCCTGGAGGCCCCGGTTGCCCGTGACCGAAATCCTTCACCAGGCGTCACGGCGGTGTCAACGACGAGACCCGGTCCTCGGTGCTGTCGAGACCTCGGTGCTGTCGAGACCTCGGTGCTGTCGAAACCTCAGCGCTGTCGAGACCTCGGTGCTGTCGAAACCTCGGTGCAGGTCGAAATACTCGCGGTGAATGTGGCGGCTGGACACGCCTGCGCGACGAAAGTCGGCCTGAAAGTCGCGGACCATGGCCGCGGGGCCGCACATGAAGACCGACAGCGTGCCCGGGCTCCCGTCGGCGGTGACCATGACCCGCTCGGCCGTAAGGTGACCCGCACGGCTGCTGTCGACGAAGTGGACGTGCATCAGCTCGTAACGATCCGCGATTTCTCTGATTTCTGCCGCGTAGGGCAGGTCAGCGCTGGCCGAGGTGTAGAAATCCTCCCGGCCGCGGAGCGGGTGGTCATCGAGGGCCCGCAGCCAGGTGAGGAACGGCGTGACTCCGATGCCGGGCTGGACCACCTCCCGGAGTCCCGACGTGCCGTCGCCCAGCGCCTTGATGGCGAAGCGCATGACATCCTCCCGGGGCGCGCTCGCGATCGTGAAGGGATGCCGGTGCCAGCCGTCCTGGCCCTCGAGAAACAGCATGGCGAACTGGCCGGGGGCGAAGGCGACGGGCCGTCCGAGCGGCGCCAGGGCGATCTCGACGATTCCGGCACCGACCGCCGAGACGCTGTCGACCTGGTAGTCGGCCAACGGCACGAAGTGGCGGGCCAGTACCTCGCGATAGCCGTAGAACGCCAGGCCGATGCCGCCGATAGCGACGAAGCTCCAGCGCAAGAGCGGGGCGTGCTGGAACGGCGTGCCGTCGAGCAGGGCATGGCCGATGCCGGCCGCTACAAACAGGCCGGTCGCGCGGTGCACGGAACGCCATCGCTCGTAGCCGCCGACCAACTTACGCAGATAACGGACCCCCGGCGCGGCGCGGATGGCTAGCACCAGCCGGTGCGCCGCGGCGGGGATCATGGCCCGCCATCGGGGCAGGATGGCCCACGCTACGAGGATGAACAGGCCCGCGATGCCGACCAAGGCCAGCGCGACGCCCAGGCAACGAGCACCGGACCAACGAGCACCGGACCAACGAGCACCGGGCCGATGAGGACATCAGGAAGCTGAGCCGCCGGATGTTCGAGGCCAATCCCGACCTGTACGCACTGCGGACCGCCCGGATGGCCGCCGCCATCCGGGAAGGCGCCGAGGCTATCGCCCGCGACGTCGGCAGCGCTCCCGACGCCGCCGGGCCGCGCTTCGCGGCCGCCGCGGCCGCCGCCATCCTGGTCGAGCTTTCCGACATCCCGCCCGGCGCCGAAGGCGAACAGGACATCGCCACCGCCCTGCGATTCCTCGAGGCCGGGATCGCGAGCCTATGACCGCGCCGCCAGTTCGCGGCGGCGACGGGGCGGGTGCGGCTGGCGGGGGACCCCGCGGCCGAAGACGAAGGTCTCGAACGGCGTCGTGGGCAGCGTGGTCGTGCCGTCGTGGGCGGCGCCCGCCTCGTTGCTCACGGCCGGGATGGCGAAGTACTGCATGGTGATCGTCGTCTCGCCGGGACGCTCCCCGGGGTCGACGTCAAAGATGGCGTAGCCGTAGGCGTCGCCGGGGTTGCGGGCCGCCGACCAGGGCGCGTCCTCGATGGAGTCGGCGCTGTCGCGCCTGAAGCCGGTGGCCAGCGAGCCGGTGATGGCATTTCGCTCGGTGATGACCTTGGCCTGGGGCAGTTCGGTCGTCGTATCGGTCCCGTAGACGTTGGACGGACCGTTGGTCCCGCCCCCGCCGAGGACCAGGAAGACGGTCCCGCGGGAGGTATTCCACGCCGGGATGCCGTCGACCGTGGCAGGCTGCGTCGCCGCTACGGTGGGCCGCCGGGTGTCGATCGCCTTCCCGGCGGTCTGGTCCGGGTTGGGGGACACCACTGTGCCGTGGGTGCCGGCGTCGTAGCCGCGGACCGGGTAGCTGCGCTCGTAGTCGTGCTCGTGACCGGACAGCACCAGGTCGACCTCGTAGCGGTCGAACAACGGCAGCCAGGCGCGGCGGATGCCCAGGTCGGACCCGTTGCCAGGCATCGAGGTCGACATGGCGCACTGGTGCATGAACACCACGATCATGTCCACGGCGGCATCCTGGCGGGCGCGGGCCAGCGTCCGCTCCAGCCACAGCGTCTGCAGGTTGGGGGTTCCGTGGCCGCGATCCGGCACCGCGGCATTGTCGGCCGCGACGATCGCGAGGTCACCGGTGTACCCGTGGTTGTAGGTGACCGTGCCGTTGACGATCTGCGCCCCGGACGAGGTGGTCTCGGGCGCTGCGCCGGCGGTGCCGCTGAGGTAGGCGGAGCCGCCGTCCTGGTAAATGACGTCGTCGGCGTCCAGGGAGATGAACTGCACGGTTCCGACCTGGAAGCTGTAGAAGTTGCCGCGCAGGTGATTGCCGTCCCAGTTGGTCACGCCATTGTCGGGCAGCAGGAAGCGGCTCAGGTAGTGACCGTAGCCGTACGGGCCGTTCCAGTAATTGCCGGCCGCTCCCTGGGCCGAGATCCCGCCGGGCGCGTCCCCCGGCACCCCAGCGTGGTCGCATCCGCCGAACTCGGTCTCGTGGTTGCCGAGGGCCGGCATCCACGGGCGGTTCGCCGCCGAGCGGGCCAGGTTGACGCCGAAGTCCCGCCAGACCCCCGGGGCGTTCTGAATATCCAGGTTGGCGTAGCAGAGGTCGCCGTTCAGCAGGTGAAATAGCGGGGCGCCGCGGCCGTCACCTGGATCCTCGATGGCGCTCACCGCGTAGTACGCGTTATCGCATGACTCATGCCAGATGCTTCCCGATGCGTTGAGGTCCCACGAAGGGGTCGCCAGGTCGCCGTAGCTCGAGAACCGGAACCGGGCGCGGCCGGCCGGTGCCGTCTCGAACGACGCCCCGGCCGTCGCCGGCGTGGGCGCCCCGTCGCTCACCTGGTAGTAGTACCGGGTGCCGGGCTCCAGATCGGTGAGCTGCACATGGTAGAAGTACGTCGTCTGAGCGTTCAGGCCGTCGGTGAAGCTGACCGATGCGGCCCGGGGGTAGCGCTGCGTCACGTCGAGCGGCTTCGGCTCGGGCAGCCGTACCACCCGGCCCGGCTGCGTGGCTGTGATCGGCGAGGTCGAGTAGGCCAGGATCGGCGCTGGCTGGGCCACCGTGCCCGGAGCCGACCAGGACACCGTGACCGACGTGGCCGGGTCGGCGCCCCACGTCAGGAGCAACTGCTCGGGCTCCGTCGTGGTCGGCAGCGGCAAGGTCGTGGTGGGCGGTCCCGCGGGGACGGTGGCCGCGAACGCGTCGTGGTGCCACAGGGCACCTTCGGCCACGCCCGCCAGCCCCGCCGCCGCGCCGAGTCCCACCACCCCGGTCAGGAAGCTTCGCCGGGAGAACCCCGCGCGGCCGCCAGCCGTCGAATGACCCGATCCTGCCCTGCCCGATTCGTCCATGCTGGGAAGGTAGAGAAGGCAGGTGAACGGGTCGTGGCCACCGGGCGGCCGTTATCTCGCCGAGTGAGTAACTCCCAGCGTGCGCGGCGTGCTCCTGCCCCCCTGGAGCGTGAGCGGATGGGCAGCCCCGGAGCTGTCCGCCGCGGTAGTCCCGCTCCCCTCGTCGAAGGTCCAGTGCCCGATGAGGGTGGCCGCCGGGGGCGCGCTGGCGCTGCCCGCCGTGGCCGATTGAACTCCGAAGAGCACCAGAGCTAAGACGGCGGCCGGTGCGAGGATTCCTGGTCCGCCTGGCCCGCGTGCAGCGACTCCGCCAGCCCATCAGCACCAGTGGATAGCAAATCGCTGGCGCCCCGGGTGCAGGTGCCGGGATGATTGTGGAATGAGCTGGGTAGCGCCGGGGATTACTCGGATCGACGAGCCATTCGTGGCGGGCGAACGGGCCATGCTGGATGGCTGGCTGGAGTGGCACCGGGCCACCTTGCTGTTCAAGTGCGCGGGCCTGGCGGGTGATCAGCTCGCTCAGCGGGCGGTACCGCCGTCGGGCCTGTCGCTCCTGGGACTGGTGCGGCACATGGCCGAGGTAGAGCGGTCATGGTTCCGGCGGCGGTTCGCCGGGGAATCGGTCAGCTACCGGTACTGCAGCGAGGAAAGCCCGGACGCAGACCTCGACGGCGCGGTCCCCGCCTGCGCCGAGGCTGACTTCGCGGCCTTCACCCGAGAGGTCGAGCTCGCGCGCGCGGCGACGGCCGGGCGCTCCCTGGATGAGACCTTCTATCACTCCCGCCGCCAGGTCGAGATGAGCCTGCGCTGGATCTATGTACACCTGATCGAGGAATACGCGCGCCACAACGGCCACGCCGACCTGATCAGGGAGCGTATTGACGGCACAACCGGATCCTGACCCCGAACCCAGCAGCGTCATCGCGGCTACGGTCGCCGAGTCCCGGGCGGTCATCCTGGTCGAGGGGATGAGCGACCGGGCCGCGCTCGAAACGCTGGCCGAGCGACGCGGCCGGACTCTCGGTCCTCGGGGCATCTCCATCGTGGCGATGGGGGGAGCGACCAACATCGGCCGCTTCCTGGCCCTGCTCGGCCCTCGCGGGCCCGATGCCAGGCTGGCTGGCCTGTGTGACGCTGCCGAAGAAGGCTACTTCCGGCGCGCTCTCGAGCGGGCCGGCTTCGGCTCCGGCCTGTCCCGCGCCGATACTGAAGCACTCGGTTTCTACGTGTGCGCCGCCGACCTGGAGGACGAGCTGATCCGTGCTCTCGGCGTCGCCTCGGTCGAGCAGATCATCGAGGCCCAGGGCGAGATCCGATCATTGCGCATCTTCCAGAAGCAGCCCGCACAGCAAGGACAGGGTCCCGAGCGGCAGCTTCGCCGGTTCATGGGGACCCGATCGGGCCGCAAGAGCCAGTACGCGCGGCTGCTCGTGGGCGCGGTTGACCTCGACCGCGTCCCTCGGCCACTTGACCAGGTACTCGCGCACGTCTGACGAGTCGGTCGACGCCTGCGGAAAACTGCACTCGCAAGCGGCGGGCCGCCCTACCGACAGCCCGGCCCGCCGCTGGAAGCGTGGCCCTCATCAGAAACCGCGCACAGGAGGGCACCCGACCATGATCAAGGCACGCCGACTGACCAAGAGATACGGAGACGGGCTGGCGGTGGGCGACCTGACGTTCGGCATCCGGCCGGGAGCGATCACCGGCTTCCTCGGTCCAGTGCGGGGTACGGGCAAAGCCGCCGCCGTGCGCAGGCGCCGGCCGGCCGTCAGGCTCCGAGCGGCCGCCGCCAGGTTGCTGCGGCCAGCCGCTGCGGTGTCCGCGGCTGGGCTGCTCGCCGCTGTCCTTGTGCCCGTGACCGCCTCAGCTGCAGTTTCGCGGCCGGGCGTGACCGCGCGGCCGGGCGTGACGGCGGTTCCGGTGCTGCGCTGGCACTCCTGCGACGGCGGCTTTCAGTGCGCCACCGCGCGGGTGCCGCTGGACTACCGGCACCCGCGCGGCGCGACGGTCAGCATCGCTGTCATCAGGCACCTGGCGACCGATCCCGCGCACCGCATCGGCTCGCTGCTCTTCAACGGCGGCGGCCCCAGCGAGCAAATCGACAGCTTCCCGGCCGTCTACGGCGGATTCCCCGCCGCGGTGCGGGCGCGGTTCGACATCGTCACCTTCGACCCCCGCGGGTTCGGCTACAGCACTGCGGTGCGCTGCTTTCCGACCGCCGCGGCGGAGAACGCGTTTCTGGCTGGGCTGCCGCAGTTCCCCGTCGGCGCGCGGCAGGATTCGGCATGGGATCGGACGTGGGCCCGGTTCGACGCGCTGTGCGCCAGGCGCAACGGCAGCCTGCTCGACCACGACACCACCGCCGACGTGGCCCGCGACATGGACCTGCTGCGCCGGGCCCTCGGCGACCCGGCATTGACCTACGTGGGCCTCTCTTACGGCTCGGGACTCGGCGCCACCTACGCCAACCTGTTCCCCGCCAAGGTCGGGCACATGATCCTCGACGCGAACCTCGACCCCGTCGCATGGACCAACGGGGACGACGGCCTGCCCGTTTCCCTGCGCATGGACTCGGATCAGGCGTCCGCGGCGTCGATGCGGGCCTTCCTGGACTTGTGCGGCAAAGCGCCCGTCACCGCGTGCGCGTTCTCCGCGGGCACCCCGGCCGCGACCCGCGCCAAGTTCGCCGCGCTGCTGCGCCGCGTGCGCCGGCATCCGGTGACAATTGGCACCCCGCCGCAGACCTACACCTACGCCGACACAGTCACGGCCGTGCCGCTGGGCACGGTGAGCCAGTGGCCGGACGGGGCCAGCCTGCTGCAGCAGTTGTGGGCCGCCGCGGCAACCGGCCGAAGCCGGTCCGCCGCGGCCAGTTCGGCGACGCGTGCGCCGGCCGTTCGGCTGGCCCGCGCCGCAGCCGCGTCACCGGCCGTCTACACCGGCCAGGAGCAGACGTATGCCGTGTCGTGCGCGGACGGCCCGAATCCGCGCGATCCGCGCGCGTACGCGGCTGCCGGCCTGCTGGCTGACACCCGATCGGGCGGCTTCGGGCTGTACTGGACGTGGCAAAATGAGCCGTGCGCGGCATGGCCGTCCGCAGCGGGCCAGGACCGCTACACAGGCCCGTGGAACCGGCCCACAGCCAGCCCCATCCTCCTGATCGGCAACGCCGGCGACCCCGTCCTGCCGTTCCAGGATTCGGTAGCGATGTCCCGCGATCTGGCTCGGGCGCGCCTGCTGACCGTCGACGGGTACGGGCACACCGAGGCCGCCAATCCGAGCACCTGCGCCACGGCCTATGAGGTCCGCTATCTGCTGGCCGGCGCCCTGCCGCCGGCGGGAACCGTCTGCAGGCAGAACGCCACGCCGTTCCCGCCGCCGTCCCCATGACGGCGGCCAGCACGGCACACCGTCCCGGCGATATGGCCCTGGCGCGGGCATCCGCGCGAGCAGCAAGAGTCTTCCCCGGAACGCACGGGATCGGTGCTGCTGGACGTGGCGGCGATCGCCGGGCCCTTTGGTGCCGCGCAGGGGAGCGTGGCCGTCCCCACCAGTGACTCCTGCTGGCTAATTGCGGGCCGGGCGGCGGGGCCGGCGACGGGCGCCGTCGTGCCGGGGCGGGGCTGGGGTGTGGTTGCAGCGTCATGACCGTGCGATCGCTGTTGTTGTTGAGGCTGTAACGCGACTCTGGGGCGGGCTGGGTGTCCGGGTTCGGGGTGCTGGCAGGACGGGGGCATCTGGGAGGGAGTGGCGGTGCCGCGTGCGCTGGCGCGGGGTCCCGTCAGCCCCGTCAGCCCCGTCAGCCCCGCGGGCCCCGCGCGCCCCGCGCGGGTCGGCGGTGCGGGGGCGTGCTGCGTCGTCCAGTGTCGTGGCTGGGTCTCTGCTGCTGCTAGGACGACAGTAGATGCCCAGCCACGAC
>Ga0209839_10000253_pt1 | contig 27512 bp, 26 predicted proteins | sample OrgsoiDNA2013050_FD_185800 | JGI IMG/M metagenome (GOLD analysis project Ga0209839, IMG submission 185800) | Permafrost soil microbial communities from the Arctic, to analyse light accelerated degradation of dissolved organic matter (DOM) -... | ecosystem: Environmental > Terrestrial > Soil >... | reverse complement strand
CTGGTTCTCAACATACCCGAACAGAAGATGCGCGTGGTCGCGCCGGATGTCGGCGGCGGCTTCGGCGTCAAGCAATTCCACTATGGCGAAGAGGCGGTCATTACCTGGGCGGCCAAGCGGGTCGGACGGCCGATCAAGTGGGTCGCGGACCGCTCGGAGGGGTTTGTGTCCGATCGCCATGGCCGGGATCACCTGACCGAAGCCGAACTGGCGCTCGACGAGAACGGAAAATTCCTCGCCTTGAAAGTCGCCACATTGGCCAATATGGGCGCCTACCTCTCGACGTTCGGGCCCAATATCCCGACCAATCTCTATGCGCCGCTGCTCGGCGGCGTCTACACGACGCCGGCGATCTACTGCAACGTCAAGGTGGTCTTCACCAACACCGTCCCGGTCGATGCCTATCGCGGCGCGGGGCGGCCGGAAGCGACCTTCGTGGTCGAGCGCATCGTCGACGTCGCCGCCACCGAGATGGGCATCGACCGCGTCGAATTGCGCCGGCGCAACATCATTCCGAAGGAAGCCTATCCCTACCAGACCCCGGTGCTGGTGGAATACGACTCCGGCGACCCGATGGGATGCCTGGACGGCGCGCTGGTTGCAGCCGATGTCGCCGGCTTTGCCGGGCGCAAGGCGGCGTCGCAACGCGACGGCAAGTTCCGTGGACTTGGCTATTCGACCTATATCGAGGCCTGCGGCCTGGCGCCGTCGCGCTTTGCCGGGCGCCTCGGCGCCCGCGGCGGACTTTACGAGAGCGCGACCGTGCGGGTGCATCCGACCGGACAGGTGACGGTCCTGATCGGCACCCACAATCATGGCCAGGGCCATGAAACGACCTTTGCGCAGATCGTGTCGGACAAACTCGGGGTGTCGTTCGACAATGTCGATATCGTGTTTGGCGATACCGACCGGGTGCAGTTCGGCATGGGGACCTACGGCTCGCGCTCGCTGGTGGTGGGCGGCGCCGCGCTGTCCAAGGCCAGCGACAAGGTGGTGACGAAAGGCAAGAAGATTGCCGCGCACCTGCTCGAGGCCGGCGAACACGATATTCAGTTCGAGGCCGGGGTTTTCTCGGTTGCCGGCACCGACCGCAGCAAGACGTTCCAGGAAATCGCCGGCGCCGCCTACGTCCCGCACAATTATCCGCTGGAAGTGCTGGAGCCCGGCCTCGAGGAGCAGGCCTACTACGATCCGGTCAACTTCACCTATCCCGGCGGCTGTCATATCGCCGAGGTGGAAATCGATCCCGACACCGGGATCGTCACGCTCGAGCGATACACCGCCGTCGATGACGTCGGCACCGTCATCAATCCGATGATCGTCGAGGGGCAGTTGCATGGCGGGATCGTTCAGGGCGTCGGCCAGGCGCTGTACGAGAGCGCGGTTTATGACGAGGTCTCCGGGCAGCTTTTGTCCGGCTCGTTCATGGATTACACCATGCCGCGCGCCGACCATGTTCCGAACATGAACGTGCAGACCCATTCGACGCGCTGCACGCACACCCCGATGGGCGTCAAGGGATGCGGCGAGGTCGGGACCATCGGATCGCCCGCGGCGGTGATCAATGCGGTGGTCGATGCGCTTTCGCACCTCGGCGTGCAGCACGTCGATATGCCGGCTACCCCCAACCGAATCTGGCGCGTCATCCAGAATGCGGCGATGCCGCGCGCCGCAGAGTAGGAGCAGTCAGATGATATCTTTCGCGTTTCACAGCCCGCAGACGGTGCCGGAGGCGGCAGCACTGCTCGGCAGCGTTTCCGACAGCATGCCGTTCGCCGGCGGCATGACGCTGCTTCCGACGATCAAGCAGCGGCTGGCGTCGCCGGCCGCGCTGGTCGATCTGTCGAAAATTCCGCAACTGTCCGGAATTGCCGTCGAAGGTAGTACATTGGTGATCGGGGCGATGGCGCGCCACGTCGATGTCGCGGAATCCGCACGTGTGCGCAACAGCATTCCGTTGCTCGCTACGCTCGCCGCCGGCATCGGCGATCCCGCGGTGCGCAACCGAGGCACCATCGGTGGCTCGATTGCCAACAACGATCCCTCCGCCGATTATCCGGCCGCGGTGCTGGCGCTGGCGGCCACGATTATGACCGACCGCCGCACAATAGCCGCCGACAGCTTTTTCACGGGGCTGTTCGAAACCGCCCTGGAACCGGGCGAGGTCATCACGGCCGTTCGCTTTCCCATTCCATCCGCCGGCGGCTATGCGAAATTCAAGTCTCCGGCCTCGCGCTACGCGGTGGTCGGCGTCTGCGTCGTCAAGACCGCCGACCAGGTTCGCGTCGCGGTGACCGGAGCGGGCCCCGGCGTTTTCCGCCTGGCCGAAATGGAGGCCGCGCTCGCAGCCTCGTTTGAGGCCGGCGCGGTAGCCTCGATCAAGGTCAGCGCGGCAAACCTGAATTCCGACATTCACGCCGACCCCGAATATCGCGCCCATCTCATCACCGTCATGGCGAAGAAAGCCGTGACGGCCGCCATCGCCACATTGTGAGGCATGCGGTGAAGCCAGGAAGCGCTCGCGCCAACGATGCGATTGAAACCAAGGAATTGGCGAAACTCTCTGCCATCGAGCTGATCAATGGCTATCACGCCGGGCTTTTCACCCCGCGAGATGTCATCGAGGACGTCATCGCGGCGCTGGAACAGATCGACGCATCCTGCAACGTCGTCGTCACGTCGACCTATGATCAGGCGCGCGCCGCCGCCGACGAAGCGACACGAGCATGGGCATCCGGCAGGCCACAAGGGCGGCTGGCGGGCGTGCCGGTGAGTATCAAGGATCTCGTCTACGTCGCGGGCGTGCCGGCATTCGGCGGCGCGCCTGTGAACAAGGACCTGGTGCCGACCGTCGATGCCGCCGCGGTCACGGCGTTGAAGTCGGCCGGCGCGATCATCACCTGCAAGACCACAACCTGCGAGTCCGGATACAAGCTCACGGCCGACAGCCCCGTCTCCGGCGTCACCCGCAATCCCTGGAATAGGGAGCGGACCAGCGGCGGATCGAGCGGGGGCGCCGCAGCGGCGGTTGCCGCCGGATGCGGGCCGCTCGCGATCGGAACTGACGGCGTCGGTTCGATTCGCGTGCCGTCCTCGTTCTGCGGCGTCGTTGGCGTGAAGCCGACCTTCGGCCTGGTGCCGAGGTCGCCCGGATTTTCGCCGCCGTCGTGGGCGTCGCTGGCGCATACCGGGCCGATCGCGCGAACCGTCGCAGACGCAGCACTGATGCTGGAGGTGATCGCCATTCATGATGTTCGCGATGCCGCGAGTTTGAAGGTGGCGCCGCGTGCCTTCGACACCCATCCTGGAGAACTGGACGGACTGAGGATCGGCGCCAGTGTGGACTTCGGCTACGCCGCGGTCGACCCCGACGTGCGCGCGGTATTCCAGGCAGCGCTCGCTTCGCTGGCGTCGCTTGGCGCCGAGATAATGCCTGACTGCGTCGCATTCGCTCCGGATATGCTGGATCGCATCCTGAAGCCGATCGCCTATACCGAGCAGGCGGCGGCGGTCGCGGGTCGCGGCGCCGATGCGCTCGCCTTGTCGGACGGGGACTACCGCGAAGTCATCGCGCAAGGCCGCGGCTATATCGGTGTCGACTATGTCGAGGCGGGTTATCGGCGCAACAGCCTGCGCGCGTCGTTCGTGGAATTATTTCAAACGGTCGATGCGCTGGTGACCCCGACCGTCGCCATCACAGCGTTCCCAGCGGGAACGCTGGGTGTCGATCGCATTGCCGGCGTCGCCGTCGATCGCCACCTCGGCTGGTCACCGTTCTCGTGGCCGATAAACCTGACCGGATTGCCGGCTGCGACGATTCCCTGCGGGTTCGACACCGATGGCCTCCCGATCGGACTTCAGATTGTCGCGCCGTGGCTCGACGAGGGCTTGATCCTGCGGATCGCCGCCGCGTTTGAATGGGCGCATCCCTGGGCTCAGTTTCGTCCCCGGATGACCTGACGGGCTCACGGCGTCGGCATCGGTTGCCGTCAGCGGCAACTCCTTGCCAAGCAACAGCTCGTCGTCGAGATTGAGATAATGCGCGAGATACTCGTGCAGGGCTCCGGCGGCCTTGGAAGTTGCGGTCGGCGATTTGTAAAGCAGAAGATCGACCTTTGGCAGCGCCGGCAAGCCTTCCTTGACCCCGATTTCGCGCATGTTGCGCACCAGCGCGCTGCGACCAAGCACGGTCACCGCCATCCCTGCGAATGCCGCCGCCTGCAACCCGCCGACGCTATCGCTGACGCAGGCGATGCGCCATCTCAGGCGTGACGCTTCCAGTCGTTCCAGGGCGTGGTCGCGATAGATGTTGCCCGGCGGCAGCAGCGCGAGCGGGATCGGGGTTTCGTTGTGCGCCGTCGATTGCTCCCCCGCCATCCATATCAATTGTTCCTGCCGCACCACCTGGCCGCCGGTGAAATCATTCATCCGCGTCACAAGGGCAATATCGACTTCGCCACGCTTCACACATCCGACCAACGGCGTCGACAGCGAGCAGTTCAATTCGATCTGCACCCGAGGAAAGGTTTTTCGAAAGATCTTGAGAATCGAAGGCAGCATGAATGCGGCGTAGAGGTCCGGCGTGCCGAGAACGACATGTCCCTCGATATCCGGGGAGTTCAGTTGGGACAGCAGCTCGTCATGAAATCCCAGGATCGACTTGGCATAGGAAAGCACGGTCTCGCCGTCGGCGGTGAGAAACAGCTTGCGGCCTTCATGGGTAAAGATCGCCTTCCCGGTGAGTTCTTCGAGCCGCTGCAACTGAAGGGTGATCGCCGGCTGGGTCCGCCCGAGCCGTCGCGCGGTCTCGGTAATGCTTCCGGTCTCGACGACCGAAGTCAGGGAGCGGAGCATCCTGATATCCAGGTTGATGAGGTTCATTGAATGGCTCTCAATCCCGCGCTGGATTGTTCCATGCAATTTTCGTGCTGGGAGGCCGGGCAGACAAAAGCCACACTCGTGCTGACGAAAGAGGCGGCGGTGTGTGCGGTGCCGCGGAGGGCGCGCCGCTCACGGCTTCAAGCGCGGCTCACCACGCTTTACGGGAGCTTGCGAGGCGATTCCCAAGCCGGAGCGTGATCCGGAAGGGCGGGAACCGCAATGCTTGCGCCCTACTCGATCCCGCGACCGAACTTGTTCGACTTCGGAAAACCCTTCGGCGGCAGACGGCCGGCGTCGGCGCGATTGCCGCGCCAGTCCGCCAGTTCCTTGATGGTGGCGCTGAATTCGCGGCCGGCGGAGTCCTTCCAGGTCAGGCCATCCTTGGCATCGAACGTCGCGATATCGGACAAGCCGCCGTCCTTGTATTTCTGCAGGCGCACGCCGCGGCCGCGCGCCATCTCCGGCACCTGATCGATCGGGAACAGCAAAAGCTTGCGGTTATTGCCGATGACGGCGACGGTGTCACCGGTTACCGTCGTCAAGGCGCGGGCTTCGTTCGGCATCTCGACGTTCAGCACCTGCTTGCCCTTGCGGGTGTTGCCGACGCAATCATCCTCGTTGACGACAAAACCCTGCCCTTCATGGCTCGCGACCAGGAACTTGCGTCCGCCCTTGTTGACGAACAGCGACACGATCGATGCGTCCTGCTCCATATCGATGAACATCCGGATCGGCTCGCCATGGCCGCGCCCGCCCGGCAGTTTCGACACTTCGAGCGAATAGAAGCGGCCGTTGGTGGCGAACAACAAAAGCTTCGACGTGGTCTCCGCAAAGAAGGCGGAGCCGAGCTGGTCATCGGTCTTGAAGGTCAGCCCCGAGAGATCGGCGACGTGGCCCTTCAGCGTCCGCACCCAGCCCTTGTCGGAAACCACGACGGTGACCGGCTCACGCTCCACAAAGGCTTCCTCGATCGCGGCAAGATCGTGCTCCGGCGCGTCGGCAAAGGTGGTGCGGCGCTTGCCGAGCGGCGTCTTCGGCCCGAAGATGTCGCGGACCTTGCGGACCTGCTCGCCGACCTTGGACCATTGCGCGGTCTCGGAGCCGAGCAGTTCCTTGATGCCCTTGAGTTCGGCGCGAAGATTCTTGTCCTCGGTGCGGATCTCGAATTCCTCGAGCTTGCGCAAATTGCGCAGGCGCATGTTGAGGATGGCGTCGGCCTGAATCTCGGTGAGCTTGAACGCCTTGATCAGCGCCGGCTTCGGCTCGTCCTCGGTGCGGATGATCTTGATCACCTTGTCGATGTTCAGATAGGCGATCAGATAGCCGCCGAGCACTTCCAGCCGATGCTCGATCTGTTCCTTGCGGTAATTGGAGCGGCGCAGCAGCACGTCGCGCAGATGGTCGAGCCATTCGCGCAGGCACTCGGCAAGGCCGAGCACCTTCGGAATGCGGCCCTTCACCAATACGTTGAGGTTTAGCGAAATCCGGCTTTCCAGCTCGGTCAGCCGGAACAACGATTCCATCAGCAATTCGGGATCGACCGCGCGGGATTTCGGCTCGATCACGAGGCGGATGTCTTCGGCGGACTCGTCGCGGACGTCGCCGACCAGCGGCAGCTTCTTGTCGTTGAGTAGTTCGGCGATCTTCTCGACCAGCCGGGATTTCTGCACCAGCCAGGGAATTTCGGTGATGACGACGACCCAGGTGCCGCGGGCGCCTTCTTCCTGGAACCATCTGGCGCGGGTGCGGAACGAGCCGCGCCCGGTCACATAGGCTTCCGCGATGCTCTCCTTGGAATCGACGATGATGCCGCCGGTCGGAAAATCCGGACCCTTGACCCACTTCAGCAGGGCCTTCGACTTCGCCTCGGGCTTGTCGATCAGATGCAGCGCCGCGTCGCAGAGTTCGGCCGCGTTGTGCGGCGGGATCGAGGTCGCCATGCCGACCGCGATGCCCTGCGAACCGTTGGCGAGCAGGTTCGGAAAGCCTCCCGGCAGAACCACCGGCTCTTTCGACTGGCCGTCGTAATTGGGGCGGAATTCGACGCCGTCCTCGTCAATGCCTTCGAGCAGCAGCCGCGCGACCTCGGTCATGCGCGCTTCGGTATAGCGGTAGGCGGCGGGGTTATCGCCGTCGATATTGCCGAAATTGCCCTGTCCGTCGACCAAGGGATAGCGCGAGGAGAAATCCTGCGCCAACCGCACCAGTGCGTCGTAGATCGACTGGTCGCCATGCGGATGGAACGAGCCCATCACGTCGCCGACGATTTTGGCGGATTTCTTGAACGGCGTGCCGGGGTCGAGCCGCAGGAGGCGCATGCCATAGAGAATGCGGCGATGCACCGGCTTCAGCCCGTCACGGGCGTCCGGCAGCGCGCGGTGCATGATGGTCGAGAGCGCGTAAGCGAGATAGCGCTCCTCGAGCGCGTCGCGCAGCATGACCTCGTGGATTTCGGCCGGCTCCGGCGGAATCAGTCTTTTTCCCATGGGGAGGAGTTAAACGCTGGAGGCGAATCGGGCAAGCCGCGAATCAGGGGCGGCACGCGCCTCATTTTCAGGCGGACTCGGAAACTTTGATGATTGGCCGGCCTGCTCCCCCGCGTTCAGAGGTTCACTCGCGCCTGCCGAGCTTCCTGACGAGGAAATCTATCGCGACCACCGCGCCCAAAAGGATTGCGGCGACGGTTGCCCCGATGCGGACCCCTTCGCGTGTGAATCCGATATCGAATAACGCCACATACCACAGTGCTATCGCGGCATAACCCGCCAGCGAGACTGCCGTGGCAATCGTCACCAAGTCGGTTCTGTCGTCCATCGGATACTCCCGCCATTGTCGTCTCCGGAAGCATAGGCGGAGTGAGCCCGGGTGCTGTGATCCCACTCACATTGCGTGGACTTTTCAGGGGCGTGCCCTCGCTCAGGTGGAATTGCCGGGTTTGAATGAGCGAAATGCTGCGGCCATTAGCGGCCCGTTGCGGCAGGCGACGTCCTATCCCTCGACCAGCGCCTCAAGCTCCCGCGCGATCTTTATGTACAACTCTGCAATACGTTCGTAGAACTCGCGCTCGCCACGATCCTCGGCGCTGGTCGCGAGATCAATGTATTCCTGCGCGTTGCCGAGAACTGCGATCAGCTTGGGCTTGGGATCGATCATCATCAAGATACTCCCGCCGTTGCTGGAGGATCGTTTCCGCGACTAAGATCGCCACCCGCCATGCCACCTGACTCCCGGCCGTCAAGCCAAGTCTGGCAGCGCGAGGGTGACGGGCCACGCGGCCTCATATTGGATATACCGGTCCTTCTGCATGGCAAGGAACGGCGTTGCGCATTCGATGCACCTCGGCCTGCGCAGAGAAGCGTCGGTCCGCTGCACGGCAACGTATTCGGCCCGACATTCCAGGTTTGGGCATCGGTAGTTGTAAGGGGTCGACTCGCTCATGGCCGCAGTCTAGCAGAGTCGCGCTATCTTAGGGTGTTCCACTGGTAGAACACCCCTTTTCACTGAATGTTCCTGGTGCCGGTTGGCACTGGCCTGTTTCAACCTTTAGTGGTTTATCGCAAGAACCACTATCGCCCGGTGTGGCATAAGAAGCCTTTCCGGGCAGCCTCCGTCGGCAGCCTCTTTCACTCAACCCCTTGGGATTGCGAAGGACCTCTGCAAGCGCCTGATGTCAGGCGGGCTCGGAAACCTTGATTATTGACCGGCCTGCGCGGTCTGGGCTGGCGCATCTTTGAGGCAATGCCGGGCCGCCTCGATCTCGGCTTCAGTGGCCCCGTGATTGCGCGCCCATGTCTCGGCGGCGAACGCCGAGAACTTGGCGACGTAGAACCGGACGACCGTGCAGGACGCGCGATGAACCAGTCCGGAGTGCTCGGCAGCCTCGGCCTGTGGAGCCATTCCCAGGCAAATCGCAGCGACGCACGTCCAGCGTGTCCACATTGTCGAACCTCTTCTTGTCCCAGTTCAAGTGTCGACGCAGCTAAGTTCCACCGACGGAACGGGTGTTTAGCGTCGACCCAAAAGAAAATTAGCCGACTCGCCGATTGAAAAACAAGGTCGCACTGCACCGCGCTGAATTTACCCCCACCATTGTTGCATCCTTGTTGCGGCGTGGAGTCGTTGTTCGGCACCGGCGCCGCCATCATCGGGCTCGGCTCTACGGAAGAGCCATTCTCGCCCGGTGTTTCGTCACCGCGTTGATAAAGCCATCGCGGGCGTCGGAATGGCCCTGCCCGCGCGGCTCCAGCACGTGGCGCAAGAGGAACATGCCCGTGAGCGCAAAACCGTCCTGAAGATCCTGATCCGACCAACCGTTCGGGCCGCCGCCGGACGAGCGCAAGAACGGCGGCAACCGCAGCAGCCGGTCGCGCCAGGGATCACCGGCCTGCCGCGACACCGCGCCGCCGGATTTCGGCGACACATAGATCAGCTCGGAGGTCCCGCCGGTGGCGGCGCAGGTTTCCAGATCGAGCCCAAAACCGAGTTCGGCGAGCATCGCCAGTTCGAACTTGACGAGATGCACCGCGGCTTCGCCGATGTCGTCGAAGTCGTCGAGGGTTCGTTCGAGCATCTCGTAGATGTCTTCGTGCGGATCGCGCTCCGGCAACAGCCGCGCCAGCGAGGCCAGATGCGTCACGCCATAGACAGCATGCGACGACGCCAGCACGGTGGCCGCGCGCAGCCTCGTGCCCTCGATCTGGTAATAGCCGAGATGCTCGTCGAGCCGCGCCCGCCACACCGCGCGCACGCTGTTGCCGGGCTGCAGCAAGGGCCGCATCCGCGAACCCGCGCCGCCGCGCACCAGGCCGAGGTGGCGGCCGTGACCGCGCGTCAAGAGTTCGACGATGGCTGAGGATTCGCCATGCCGCCGCACCCCCAGCACGATGCCCTCGTCGGTCCATTCCATGGAGTGAAGTGTACAGGATTCCGTTGCTGGGCGCAGCCATCTAACGGCCGTCATTCCGGGATGGTCCGAAGGACCAGACCCGGAATCTCGAGATTCCGGGTTCGCGCTTCGCGCGCCCCGGAATGACGATGCATCACCCGTTGAACCAGCCCTGGGCGTCGCCGGTAAAGGAAAAATACAGCCCGGCACCGGTCAGGATGCATGAAACGATCTCGATGCCGCTATCGAGCTGCAGGCCGCCGTCGGCGATGATTTGCACCAGCTGTATGATCGAAAGCACCCCCGCCGCAGCCAGCGCCCAGCGCGGCCAATTTTTCCGCCGTTGTGCGGCGAGCCAGACGAAGTAGACCAGGAGCAGGATCAGGAAGGCCGCCATCACGGTCGCGACCGTGATCATCTGTTCCGTCATCTCCGCGCTCGGCGTTCGATCCTGGAACGCGACCGAGAGCGCGTCGAGCGTCAGCGACATATACAAAAACACTTCAAACCAAACGACGTTTTTGGGCACGTTCATCGAGGGCGCCGGCTATTCCTTCGGGAATTCAAGTCCCATTTCACGGTAACGGTTGGGATCGTCGCCCCAGTTTTCGCGCACCTTCACGAACAAGAAAAGGTGCACGGGGACGCCGACGATCTCGGCGATTTCCTTGCGTGAGTCCGCGCCGATCGACTTGATGGTGGCGCCACCCTTGCCGAGCACGATCTTGCGCTGGCTTTCGCGCTCGACAAAGATCGTCTGCTCGATGCGGATGGACTTGTCCTTGCGCTCGGTCCAGCTATCGGTCTCAACGGTGGATTGGTACGGCAGTTCCTGATGCAACTGGCGGAAGATTTTTTCCCGGGTGATTTCAGCCGCCAGATGCCGCATCGGTGCGTCCGACATCTGGTCCTCGGGATAGTGAAACGGCCCCGGCGGCACCATCGCCGCCAGCGTATGCCTGAGGTCGTCGACGCCATCGCCGGACAGCGCCGAAACCATGAAGGTGTTTTCGAAACTCAGGCGGTCATTGGCGGCCTTGGTCAGCGCCAGCAGTTTTTCGCGCGGAACCAGATCGATCTTGTTGAGCACCAGAATTCGCTCGTGACGAACGGTCGCCACCTTGGTGAGGATGGCCTCGGCTTCCTCGTTTATGCCTTCGCGCGCATCGAGCAGCACGCAGACCAGATCGGCGTCATGCGCCCCGCTCCATGCGGTCGACACCATGGCGCGATCCAGTCTCCGCTTGGGCAGGAAAATCCCGGGCGTGTCGACCAGAATGATCTGGGCGTTGTTGTCGATCACGATGCCGCGGATCAGCGCGCGGGTGGTCTGCACCTTGCGCGAGACGATCGTGACCTTGGAGCCGACAAGCGCATTGACCAGCGTGGATTTGCCGACATTGGGAGCGCCGATCAGCGCGACAAAGCCGCAGCGCGTCGCGACCGGCGCGGCATCGTCAGGGAGTTCATCCATCATTGCTGCCGCCGACGCCTTCGCGCGCGATCATCACCGACGCCGCGACCTTTTCGGCGGCGCGCTTGCTGCCGCCGACGCCCTCGGCCGGCGCCAGTCCCGGCAAATCCACGGCGACGCGAAACTGCGGATCGTGGTGCGGCCCGGTGCGCTCGATTTCGCGATAGACCGGTGTCGGCAGCCCCTTGCCCTGCGCCCACTCCTGCAGCACCGTCTTGGGATCGCGCAGCGGCCGCCGCGGCTTGCGCATCCGCTCGGTCCAGTTGCGCTCGACGAACTGCGCCGCGGCACTGTAGCCGCCGTCGAGAAACACCGCACCGATCACCGCCTCGCAGATGTCGCCAAGCACGGATTTGCGCAAGCGCGCGCCCGCGCCGGCGCCGACCGCGCCAAGCTTGATGTCGTCGACCAGCCCGAGCGACTTTGCGACATCCGCGCAGCTCTCCTTGCGCACGAGATCGGCGAGCCGCTTCGACAGTTCGCCTTCATCGGCATTCGGGAAGGCGCGATACAGCATGTCGGACACGATCAGCCCGAGCACATGGTCGCCGAGAAATTCCATGCGCTGGTAACTGTCACCGCGCTTGCGGGTTGATTTCAGCGCGGAAACATGCGTGAACGCCGTCGCCAGCAGGGTGGCATCGGCGAATTTGTGCCCGATCCGCGCCTCGATCGCCGCGGTGGCGGCCTTGGCGCTGATCTTACTGCGCTTTTTCTTCGCCGCAGGTTCGCTCGCCGTCTCAAGCTGATGGCCTGCGTCGCCTGATGACGACAAGATCCGGATATCAGCTGTTTCGTCGTTCATCGCACAATTGAGAATATGCGATTCCAGCGCACCGCGGTGGGCCAGCGCCAGAGCATCCAGGCATGTTCACCCTCGGCAATCGAGAAGAAAATCATCTGGGCGCGGCCGACGATATTCTCAAACGGCACGTAACCCACCGCCGACAGCACCCGGCTGTCGGTCGAGTTGTCCCTGTTGTCGCCCATCATGAAGAAGTGGCCGGGCGGCACGGTGTAGACACTGGTGTTGTCGTAGAAACCGTTGTCGACGCAATCCAGCGACTGATAGGTGACGCCATTCGGCAGCGTCTCCTTCCAGCGCTTGACCCGCGAAGTCGCGTCGGAGCCGCAAGGGTCTTCGCCGACGAAATCGCTCAGGCGCTCGCGTGTCACCGGCTTCTCATTGATGTAGAGCAGCCCATCCTTCATCTGGATGCGATCGCCCGGCAAGCCGATCACGCGCTTGATGTAGTCGGTGGTATCGTCTTTGGGCAGCCGGAACACGACGATGTCGCCCCGCGCCGGCTCGGAACCGAATATGCGTCCCGAAAACAGCGGCGGCGATAATGGAATCGAGTAATGGCTGTAGCCGTAGGAATATTTCGAGACGAACAGATAGTCGCCGACCAGAAGCGTTGCCTTCATCGATCCCGAGGGGATGTTGAAGGGCTGGAACAGGAAGGTGCGGATCACCAGCGCGATCAACAGGGCGTGAATGACGACGCGGACGGTTTCACCGAAGCCGCTCTCAGATTTTGTCCCGGATGTCACGCTCATCGCTCTTCCCAATTCCCTTCGCGACCGCCGCACGGTGGCAGAACATTTTGCGCGCGCGAATCGCCCTTCGCTTCGCGCCACCAAAATGGTCTTGATGCTGATATTGAGAGCGAATTTTGGCGCAAGCCCGAATTCGCCCGACTAGATGTTCTCCCTAGAGCGGGATGTCGAATCGTCATCCCGCTCTATCTTTTTGTTTGAGCATGATCCGGAAAACCGGTACCCGCTTTTCCGGATCATGCTCCAGGGTGACTTAGCCCCGGAAGTCCTCCTAACCCTCGCTGAAAGGCTTCCAAGAGCGAGCTTCCGGATCTAAACCACACTAGAATCAGAGTTTTTCGGTAACCTTGGAATCCGAAGTCGCTCGGAAGATGCAGCGATATAAACGAACTTCGGATCAAGACGCCAAGCGTTTTAGACGGTTGTTCGCGGCCGCGCAATCAACGACCGCATCAAAACTTGCTAATCCATTGACATGTCTTAGATTTTTAGTTTCGCGGCAAGCCGCCGGAGACCGCCTTCCAAGGTGTCACGGTTTGCCGACATTGACCGCCGAAATTATGACAAAGGCCTGCGCCAGCGGCCAGTCATCGGTAATGCTCAGATCGATCCGCGCCTCGTGCCCTGGGGGCGTCATCGCCTCGAGCCGGGCCAGCGCCCCGCCCGTCAGCTGCATGGTCGGACGGCCACCCGGCAGGTTCACCACCCCCATATCCCGCCACCACACGCCCCGCCGGATGCCGGTGCCGAGCGCCTTGGAACAGGCTTCCTTGGCGGCAAACCGCTTGGCGTAGGTTGCGACCACCATCTTCTCGCTTTTCGCGCGGCGCCCGGCCCTGGCGCGCTCGGCTTCGGTGAAAATGCGGTCGAGAAAGCGGTCACCGTGACGCTCGATGACTTTGGCGATGCGACGGATGTCGATCAGGTCGGAGCCGATGCCGAGGATCATGTCTTGCCCGCTGGGTTCTCGCTGTCGGGCGGTTGACCCGCGGCCATCTTGCGCCCGCGGTCCATCGCCGCCCGCATCGCGCGAACCGTTTCCCCGAGGCCCGTGAACAACGCCTCCCCGATCATGTAGTAACCGATATTCAGTTCGACGATCTCCGGCAGGCCTGCGATCTTCTCCGCGGTCACATAATCGAGCCCATGGCCGGCATGGACTTCCAGCCCGGCCGAGCGCGCCAGGCCCGCGCCTGCGACGATCCGCTGCCATTCCGATTCGGCCCTGGCGTCATGACCATCGACCACGGCGTCGCACCAGGCGCCGGTGTGAATCTCGATCACCGGCGCGCGCAGCTTTGCCGCCATCTCGATCTGCCGCGGCTCGGCGCCGATGAACAGCGACACCCGCACGCCGGCATCGTTCAATCCGGCGATAAACGGCTTAAGCGTGTTGTGCTGCGCGACCACGTCGAGACCGCCCTCGGTGGTGAGTTCTTCGCGGCGCTCGGGCACCAGGCACACCGCATGCGGCTTGGTCGCGAGCGCGATCCGCAGCATGTCTTCGGTCGCCGCCATCTCGAAATTCAGCGGCTTGGAGATCTCCGCTTTCAGCCGCGCCATGTCCTCGTCGCGGATATGGCGGCGGTCCTCGCGCAGATGCGCGGTGATGCCGTCGGCGCCGGCCGCGATCGCAACCAGCGCGGCGCGCACCGGATCCGGATTGCGGCCCGCCCTCGCGTTGCGAAGGGTGGCGACGTGATCGACATTGACTCCGAGGCGCAGCGGTGGAGGTTTGGGCATAACGGACTCGCACTAGAATTAGAAAAGCGGCTGCAAAACACTCCGGCTGTCATGCGCGGGCTCGACCCGCGCATCCATCTTCTTGAAAAGAATGGATTGCCGGGAGCGTAGACAAGTATGCGTAGTCTGCGCAAGGCAGACCACTATGCCCGGCAATGACGAACTGTACTACCCATTGACGCGCTCGACCCGTGCGACCACGGCCTTGGCGCGCAACTGGGCGATGATAGCGCTGAGATGCTTCAGGTCATAGACCTCAAGATCGATGGTCAGTTCGGTGAAATCCGGCGAGCGTCTGCTCATGCTGATGTTGTCGATATTGCCGTCGTGCTCGGCGATCACGGTCGCCACCTGCGCGAGGCTGCCGGGCTCGTTGACGTTGTCGACCATGATCCGCGCCGGAAAGCGCTGCGGCGTCGTTTCGTCGACGTCCCAGCGCACGTCGAGCCAGCGTTCCGGCTCGTCCTCGAAATCCTTCAACGCCGGCGACTGGATCGGATAGATCGTGATGCCTTCCCCCGGCGAAACGATCCCGATGATCCGGTCGCCCGGTACTGCGCCGCCGTTCGGCGCGAACTTGACCGGCAAATCGGAATTGATGCCGCGCACGGGTATCGCCGACGGGCTGCGCGCGGGATCGGGCGGCGATTTCAGCTTGAGTTTGACCGCCAGGCTTTTCTTGGGGGCGCCGTATCGCGCGACCCGTTCTTCCTTGTAATCGGGATACATCGCGCGCGCGACGTCGGACGCCTTCATCTCGCCGCGGCCGACCGCCGCCATCACGTCGTCGATCGAGGCGCGCGCCAGCCGCGGCAGCGCGCCCTTCAACTTGTCGTCGGCGTACTCGATTTTTGCGCGGACGAACAGCCGCTCCACGATCCGGCGGCCAAGGCCGGCATATTGATCGCGCACGGCCGTGCGCGTTGCACGCCGGATCGCCGCCCGGGCCTTGCCTGTAACCGCGAGCGATTCCCAGGCCGATGGCGGCGCCGACTGGGCTTCCGAGGTAAGGACCTCGACCTCGTCGCCGTTTTGCAGCTCGGACGACAGCGGCGCGAACTTGCCGTTGATCTTGCATCCAACTGCGCTGTTGCCGACATCGGTATGCACCGCATAGGCGAAGTCGATCACGTTGGCCTGCCGCGGCAGCGCGATCAGCTTTCCCTTCGGGGTAAAGCAGAACACCTGATCGTGAAACAGCTCCAGCTTGGTATGCTCCAGAAACTCCTCCGGATTGGCGCTTTCCGACAAAATGCCGACGGTGTGGCGCAGCCATGCGAAGGCGTTGGATTCCCGCTTCAGCAGCTCGGTCGGCGAACCGACGCCGTCCTTGTAGAAGGCGTGCGCGGCGATGCCTAATTCGGCGATCTCGTCCATCTCCTCGGTGCGGATCTGCAATTCGACGCGCTGGTTGCCGGGACCGATCACGGTGGTGTGGATCGAACGATAATCGTTCTGCTTCGGTGTCGAGATGTAATCCTTGAACCGCCCGGGCACCACCGGCCATGTGGTATGCACCACGCCGAGCGCGCGGTAGCAGGCTTCGACGTCATACATCACGACGCGGAATCCGAAAATATCCGACAATTGCTCAAAGCCGACCGACTTGCGCTCCATCTTGGTCCAGATCGAAAACGGCTGCTTGCGCCGGCCATAGACATGCGCCGGCATGCCGTTGTTCTGAAGATTCTTGGTGAGCTGGCTCTCGATTTCGCCGATCAGGTTGCGGTTGCGCTCGGCCAGTGCATCCAGCCGCTGCATCACCACCGCGTAAGCTTCCGGATCGAGCGTGCGGAACGAGAGGTCTTCGAGCTCTTCGCGCATCTCCTGCATGCCCATGCGGCCGGCAAGCGGCGCATAGATGTCGAGCGTCTCCTCGGCGATCCGGCGGCGCGCCGTGGGCGGCACGAACTCCAGCGTGCGCATGTTGTGCAAACGGTCGGCGAGCTTGATCAGCAGCACCCGGACATCGTCGGCGATCGCCAGCAGCAATTTGCGCAGGTTCTCGGCCTGCTTGGCCTCGCGCGATACCAGCTCCAGCCGCTTCAGCTTGGTGAGGCCCTCGACCAGCGCGCCGATCTCGTGCCCGAAGATGTGGTCGATTTCGGCGCGGGTGGCCTCGGTATCCTCGATGGTGTCGTGCAGCAGCGCTGCCACGATGGTGGCATCGTCGAGCTTGAGGTCGGTAAGAATCGCCGCGACCTCGAGCGGATGCGAGAAATATGGATCGCCGGATGCGCGGGTTTGCGTGCCATGCGCCTTCATGGCGTAGACATAGGCGCGGTTCAGCAGGTCTTCGTTGGTGTCGGGGTTATACGACCTGACGCGTTCGACGAGATCGTATTGCCGCATCATGCGCGAGCGCGGTGACCTCGCCGGCTTCGCCGGCGCAGCCGACGGCGGCGCCACGGCGACCGATTCGGTCGCGGCTTGCATTTGCCAGGGACTGTGGCGTCTAAACGCCATCGCATCGTGCCTTCATGTTTGAATCGAAGTGTAACCTGTTCGTAATACAACCCAGCGTGTTCTCGAACCAACCAGCACCCCGTTGGGGGCCAGGCCGCCTGATTTCAGACGTCCGATCGCAGTCTAACGCCAAACGCCCTGCCCTCCGATCAAATCGAAGGCAGACGTCACAGAATCCGCCCGCGGCCGTGATGGGCGCATGCTAACCATGAAAACGCCAACAAAAGCAAAGGCCCGGACAGATGTCCGGGCCTTTTGGTAAATGGTCGTGCGGAATACCGGCGGTACCAGGCCAGCAGGTCTATTCGTCCTCTTCGGGCTGCTCTTCCGGAGGCGCCAGGCCTTCGAGACCCTTCAGGAGTTCCTCTTCGGTCATCCGCTCGACGGCGACCTCGGTGTCGTCGGCGTCGACGCTGGCGCCGGCCGACCCGATCAAAGGCACGGTATCGGGCTCGGGTTCGTCGACTTCGACGAACTTCTGCAATGAATGAACCAGTTCCTCCCGCAAATCCTCAGGCGAAATGGTCGAATCGGCGATTTCGCGCAACGATACAACCGGGTTCTTGTCGTTGTCGCGGTCAACCGTTAGTTGTGAACCGGACGATATCATTCGGGCCCGGTGCGCCGCCAACAGGACCAGATCGAACCGGTTGTCTACTTTATCAATGCAATCTTCTACGGTGACGCGCGCCATCGATTTGTCGCTCCGTTAAATGGGGCCGAATATGTTGATTATGGGCGTTAGTTATAGGGACCAGACGCCCTTCGCAAGACCAATTTATGATTGGCCGGCGCAATCGGCGCTGCTAACCTGTCCGGGGCTCGCCAGCCGGAGTGTCCTGAGCCTTCACAAACAACGGTTCGGACAAGAAAACGCTTCATTGCACGTCAAAAGTATATGACGTCTATTGCCCTTACCTCTACGTCTGTTCAGACTGATCCGCCGGGCTTTGGCAGTATAATTCGCTCAAATGCACGGCCCGCTGCCGCCGCGCCAAAAACGTTGACCAACAAACAACAACCAGGCGAGAAACCATGTCACCTGCTTCGAATAAAATCGCGCTCTTTATCGATGGCGCCAACCTTTACGCAACCGCCAAGACGCTCGGCTTCGACATTGACTACAAGCGCCTGCTCAAGGAATTTCAGAGTCGCGGGACGCTGCTGCGCGCGTTCTACTACACCGCGATTATTGAGGATCAGGAATATTCATCGATCCGTCCGCTGATCGACTGGCTCGACTACAACGGGTACACCGTCGTCACCAAGGCGACCAAGGAATTCATCGACGCCAGCGGTCGCCGCAAGGTGAAGGGCAACATGGATATCGAGCTCGCGGTCGATGCGATGGAGCTTGCCGAGCACGTCGACCAGATCGTGCTGTTTTCCGGCGACGGCGATTTCCGCTCGCTGGTCGAAGCGGTGCAGCGTCGCGGCGTCCGGGTTACCGTGGTCTCGACGATTTCGAGCCAGCCGCCGATGATCGCCGACGAACTGCGGCGCCAGGCCGACGTCTTCACCGATCTGGTGGAGCTGCAATCCAAGCTTGGCCGCGATCCATCCGAGCGGCCGCCGCCGCGGGAGCCGCGTCATCACGCGCCGCAATTCCTGCAGCGCGCGACCACCATGGCGCCGAGGGGCGATGACGACGAATTCGACGATTGAGAATGGTCCGGCGCGCGGCGGGCCGTTGCTCGCCGCCGCCCTGCTCCGCAGCGAACCCGATCGCAATTGTCCGCTCTGCCCAAGGCTTGCCGGCTTCCGTGAGGCGGCGCGGGCACGCGAGCCGCATTGGTTCAACTCACCGGTGCCGTCGTTCGGCGATCCCGATGCGCGGCTATTGATCGTCGGCCTCGCGCCCGGCCTGCAAGGCGCCAATCGCACCGGCCGGCCCTTCACCGGCGACTACGCCGGCGACCTGCTCTATGCGACGCTGCTCGAATACGGCTTTGCCAAAGGCCACTATCAGGCGCGCCCAGACGACGGGCTGACGCTGGTCGATTGCCGCATCAGCAACGCGGTCCGCTGCGTTCCGCCGCAGAACAAGCCGCAACCGGCCGAAATCAATGTCTGCCGCCAATTTCTCATCGCGACCATCGAGACCATGCCGAAGCTGCGCGCGATCGTGGCGCTCGGCCGGGTCGCGCATGAATCGACGCTGAAGGCGCTGGGCTTGCGGGCCGCCGCGGCGCCGTTTGCGCATGGCGCCGTGCATCAGGCCGGCGCCACCAAATTTTACGACAGCTATCACTGCTCGCGCTACAACACCAATACGCGGGTGCTGACGCCACAGATGTTTCGCAGCGTATTTGCGAAGGTAAGAGCGGAGTTGGGTTAGGATTGAGCGTGTCCCGGACGCGGCGCAGCGTTCTTCACGCTGCTCCGCAGAGCCGGGACCCACGACACGGTGCAGAGCAAATGGGCCGGATCAGCAGCGCACCACGGCAAGACATAGCGCGTCGAAGACGCGCGTGAACGCGCTGCGCAGCATCCGGGGCATGATGCCGCGTCGCAGCCTACGCCGGGTTTTCCTTCAACCACGCCAGCACGTCGCCGGCGTTTCGGTCCGGCGGAAACACCGGATAGAACACGTGGGTGATGCGCCCGTCATCGACGATCAGTGCCAGCCGCTTGATCAGGGTCAGGCCCGCCACCTCCATGGTCGGCAAATCCAGCGCATGCGTCAGCGCAAGCTTCTCGTCGGACAAGACCGGGAACGGCAGATGCAGCCGCGAGGCCATTTCGGTCTGGTAGGCGTTGCTTTGCGTCGACAGGCCGAACACGTATCTCGCGCCTGCCGCCTTCAATTCCGCATGGAGGTCGCGAAACGCGCAGGTTTGCGGCGTGCAGCCCCGCGCGCCCGGGATCATGTCCCAATCATCGACCAGCGCGATCTTGCCGGGCTCGCCGGTTCTGGGATAGGCGAACACCACGACCCGTCCCGGCAGCGCCGACAGCGTGACCGAGCTATCGTCGGTCGCGATCAGGCTGAGCGGCGGGACCGTCATGCCCTTCAGATGCGCCGCCGCGCCGTCGTCGGCCGGCGCCGGAATTTTGCTCCAGTCGACTTCAAGCAGGTTTGGTTGAACCATGGTTGCGTTCCTCAAAGTGGCGAATAGCGAATAGTGAGTAGCGAATAGAGGCGAAGATAATGGAGGATTTCCCCATTCGCCATTCGCTACCCCCCATTCGTCGCTTATCCCCGCGCCCGCAGCAGGCGGCCTTTCTCCCTGCCCCAGTCGCGTTTCTTCTCGCTCTCGCGCTTGTCGTGCAACTTCTTGCCCTTCGCCACCGCCAGCAAGAGCTTGGCCCGGCCGCGTTCATTGAAATAGAGCTTTAGTGGAATCAGCGTCATGCCGTCGCGGTCGACCGCGCCCATCAGCTTGTTGATCTGCTTTCTGTGCAGCAGCAGCTTGCGCGGCCGCTTCGGCTCGTGGTTGAAGCGATTGGCCTGCAGATATTCCGGTATATTGGCGTTGATCAGCCAGATTTCGCCGCCCTTGGTATCGGCATAGGATTCCGCGATGGTGGTCTTGCCGTTGCGGATCGACTTGACCTCGGTGCCGGTCAGCGCGATTCCCGCTTCCACCGTGTCCTCGATCGCATAGTTGAACCGGGCCTTGCGATTTTCGGCGACGACCTTGATCGCGCGCTCGTTCTTTTCGGCCATGATGAAAAATGCCTTGGGATCCAGTTCCGACGGAGAGCGGTAACACTCAACCCGCCTATGCGCATGTCAAGACTTTTTGAGCAAATCGCGGATTTCGGTCAACAACTCTTCCTGACGGGTCGGTTTCGGCGGCGCGGGCGCGGCTTCATCCTTCCGCTTCAGCTTGTTGATGAAGCGAATCACCACGAACAGCACAAAGGCGATGATGATGAAGTTCAGCGTGAGCGTCAGAAAGTTGCCCCAAGCCAATACCGCGCCCTGCTTTTTCGCATCGGCGAGATTGCCGGCGGTGACCGCCTTCGACAGGCCCGTAAAATAGTTGGAGAAATCCAGTCCACCCGTAATCGCGCCGATGATCGGCATGATGACGTCGCCGACCAGCGACGTGACGATGCCGCCAAACGCCGCGCCGATGATGACCCCGACCGCAAGGTCGACCACGTTGCCCTTCATCGCGAATTCGCTAAATTCCTTGAGCATCCTGAGCCCCTTCTCTTCGACGTCGCTCACCAGGCCAGTGCCTTTTCCGTTTCGATCGAATCGAAACGGGCCAATGGATTGTTGATCTGACACGTTTTCCTGACGCGAACCGGTCTCCGCTTCGCTGGAAAACGCTTTCGTCACGGCCGGACCGTCGACGCCCTTAGTTGATGAGGCCCGCATGCACCATGGCGCTGCGCACCGCCAGCCGCGTCGGCTCGGTGACCGGCACCATCGGCAGGCGCAGCTTCTCGTCGATCTTGCCGAGCAGCGACAGGGCATATTTCACCGGCGCCGGATTGGCCTCGATGAAGAGATTGGTGTGCAGCGGCATCAGTTTGTCGTGCAGCTTGAGAGCGGTGGCGAGATCGCCCTTCTGCCAGGCCAGGTGAAATTCGGAGCACAGCCGCGGCGCGACGTTGGACGTGACGGAAATGCAGCCGTGACCGCCATGGGCCATGTAGCCGAGCACGGTGGCGTCCTCGCCCGACAACTGGTTGAAATCCTCGCCCAGCGTCGCGCGCTGCTGTGATACCCGCACCATGCTCGCGGTCGCATCCTTGACGCCGGCGATGTTCTTTAGCTCGAACAGCCGCGCCATGGTCTCAACCGACATATCGACCACCGAGCGCGGCGGAATGTTATAGATGATGATCGGAATTCCGATCGCGTCGTTGATCGCCTTGAAGTGCTGGTACATGCCTTCCTGGGTCGGCTTGTTGTAGTACGGCGTCACCACCAGTACCGCGCTGGCGCCGGCGCGCTCGGCGTGCTCACTGAGTTCGATGGCTTCCTTGGTCGAATTGGAACCGGCGCCCGCGATCACCGGCACCCGGCCTTTGGCCTCGTCGATGCACCATTCGACGACGCGCTTGTGCTCGTCGTGGTTCACGGTGGGGCTTTCGCCTGTGGTGCCGACCGGCACCAGGCCATGGGTACCCTCGGCGATTTGCCAGTTCACCAAGGCTCGAAAGGCCGATTCGTCGAGCGAGCCGTTCTTGAACGGCGTGACCAAAGCGGTGAACGAGCCCCGGAAATTCGTCTTGGCTGCCATGGACTTTCTCCCGAACGCACGCCACCTGCCGTCTGAACCGGCGATAAGGATTAATTCATAACGGGTCTGAGGATCGGGCGAAAGGCCCGCGCCGGTCCAACCCCCAGCCCCGATTTTGCCGCGGTAATGGCGCAGACATCGCCAATCCCCGCGTATTTAGTATTTTGTCCATATATTCAATTAAATAGAGCCAGGGCTTCAGCGCCTGATTGATTCGCCGCGAAGGAACGCCGTGACGCCATTCGTCCCCCCACCCACATTGCGACGGACCGCTTTGGGCGCCAGCGCGCTGGTGACGCTGGCGTTGGCGGTGGGATTGACGGGATTGGCGGCGGACGCCTTGGCCAAGCCGAAAGTTCCCACGCCCAAGCCGCGGCCGATCGCCCGCAACGTCGTGCCCAAGAATCTTGATGCCAAGACTCTTGATGCCAGGACTCTTGATGCCAGGACGCCTGGGATCACGGCTTCTGCTCCTACAAGTCCCGTTCCCAAGACCGCGGCTAAAAATACCGCGCCTGCGGCAAACCCCACGACCGCGGCTCCGGCAGCACCTGCCATGGCACCCGCGACCCGCCAGCATGCGGCCTTGCCGCCTGCGCGCAAGCCGGTAGCGCCGGCGGCGGTCGCCGCGACGGCCTCGACCTCGCAGGCTGATACCGAGGCGCTGGAAAACGTCATCGATCTCATCCGCAAGCACAAGCCCGCGGATGCGACACAGGCCGAAGCGGCGATATCTGATCCGGTCGCCAAAAAACTCGCGGAATGGATCATATTGCGCAGCGACGACAACGGCGCTTCGGTCGAGCGTTACCGCGCATTCATCGCGGCCAATCCGAGTTGGCCCTCGCAGAGCTTCATGCGCCGGCGCCTCGAAGCCGCCCTTTGGGACGACCATCGCGACGACGCCACCGTGTGGGCCTGGTTCGAAAACGAATCGCCGCTGTCGGCCAAAGGCCGATTCTCGCTGGCGCGGGTCATGATCGCGCGCGGCGACCGGGCCAACGCGGAGCGCCTGGTGCGCGAGGCCTGGCGAAACGATACCATGTCCGAAGATACCGAGAGCACGGCGCTCGATCTGTTCGGCGCATTGCTGACGCCGGGCGACCACAAGGCGCGGATGGATACGATGCTCTACGGCAGCGAGCAGGAAGCGGGCCTGCGCGCCGCCAAGCGATTGGGCGCGGCACACGTTGCGCTGGCGAAAGCCCGGAACGCGGCCTATCGCAAGGCACCCAACACCAAAGCGCTGCTCGACGCGGTTCCGCACGAGCTGCATGGCGATCCCGGCTACGTCTTCAGCAGAATTCAGCTGCTCCGCCGCGATGAGAAATTCGCCGAAGCCGCGCAGCTGATGCTGAGCGCACCGAAGGACCCGGGCCGGCTGTACAATCTCGACGAATGGTGGATCGAGCGGCGATTGCTGTCGCGCAAGATGCTTGATATCGGCGAGCACCGCACCGCCTATCTGATCGCCCGCGACGCCGCGCTGCCGGCGCGCGACATCTACAAGACCGAGCAGGAATTCACCGCGGGCTGGATCGCGCTGCGCTTTCTGAAGGACCCGGCGACAGCCGCGCAACATTTCGCGCGCGTCGGTGTCGGCAGCGTCAATCCGACCGCGCTCGCGCGTGGCGGCTATTGGCTGGGCCGTGCCGCCGAGGCGGCGGGCCGCTCGCAGGACGCCCGCGCCGCCTACGCGGCGGCGGCAGAACAATCGACCAGTTATTATGGCCAGTTGGCGCGTGCCAAACTCGGATTGCCGCAGATCGAGCTGAACGGCGCGCCGGCGGCACGCGGACGTGCGATCGAACGGCTGGAGATCGTCCGCGCGGTGCAGCTGCTCTACGGCCTCGATGAACGTGAAATCGCGATCCCGATTTTCGCCGACATGGGCGAAAACGGCGATCCCGACGCGCTGGTGGGGCTCGGCGAACTGGCCTCCCGCAACGGCGACGCGCGCAGCATGCTGCTGCTCGGCAAGGCCGCGCTCAATCGCGGGCTGCCATTTGATTTCTACGCCTATCCGGTGATGGGGATACCGCCGTTCAAGTCGATTGGGCCGGATGTCGAGCAGAGCATCGTGTTCGCCATCGCACGGCAGGAGAGCGCCTTCAATCCGGCGGTGGTGTCACCGGCGCAAGCCTACGGGCTGATGCAGGTGACGCCGGATGCCGGCAAATATGTATGCAAGAAATATGGCGCCAGCTTTGACCTCGGCCGGCTGAAGACCGATCCGGTCTATAACGCGGCCCTCGGCGCCGCAGAGCTCGGCGGGCTGATCGAGGATTATCGCGGCTCCTACATCATGACATTCGCGGCCTACAATGCCGGCCGCGGCAGCGTCAAAAAATGGATCGATCGTTATGGCGATCCGCGCGATCCCAAGGTTGATGCGGTGGACTGGGTTGAGCTCATTCCGTTCTCCGAGACCCGCAACTACGTGCAGCGAATCATGGAGAATCTGCAGGTCTATCGCGCGCGATTCGGCGGCGGGACCCGGCTGCAGATCGAGGCCGATCTGCACCGCGGCGCAAGCGTCGAATAGCGAAAGATTGATCCAACCGTCGCTATACGCCGAAAACTCTGCATACCGAACGCGTGAACGTGAATTGACCGGAAACAAGGCGGCCTGTCTGCTTGCGATCGGAAACCGAGGGCGCAATGCGAAAGGCATTTTGGGCTTTGACGATCGCGACGGTTTTGACGGCGGCGCCGGCTCGGGCCCAGACGTATAGTCCGGACTATCCGGTCTGCCTGCAGCTCTACGGCGACGAAGAGGGCTTCATCGAATGCGGCTATACCTCGCTGGCGCAATGCGCCCAGTCGGCATCGGGCCGCGCTGCCCAGTGCGTCATCAATCCATATTTTGCGAGCGCGCAAGTGCAAGTGCCGAGACGACATGATCGGCGGCATCGCCGCGTCTACTGACGAAGTCGCCGCATCCCGATTACCGCCGTTCGTCGAGCTTATCATGGCAGGCGCGAAAAAGCCGGGAATCACCGAAACTGATGCGGTCATTCGGCAACGGTTCTGCATTGAAGCCGACCTCAACTTCAGCCCGTCAACGCGATGCCTCCGGGCGGCCTTTTTCTGATTAGGCGATGACTGCGGTATGGTTCAAAAAAAGCGGTCCGAAGTTGATTTGGACGCCGGGCGCTGGCAGCGTTCGAAGAGGCCCGCGCGGTTCCGAGCGAACCGCTGCGATGGAGAAAGCGGGCGTTCTCCGAAATGCTGCTGACTCACATGGAGTAGTTTATGCGAAGCGGGGAAGACCCACGAAAACGTAGTGGGGTTGTCGATAGCATATCCCGGAGGAGGCTTTGATGCGCATTCCGGCTTTGGCGATTTTTACGTTCGCGGCGGCTTTGACAGCGGCACCGGCCTGGGGCCAGACATACGATCCGGCCTATCCGGTTTGCCTGCACGTGTACAGCCGGGGGGCCAACTTTTACGAATGCCTCTACACGTCGCTGCCCCAGTGCAACGCGTCGGCATCGGGTCGCGCGGCACAATGCGTCATCAATCCATATTTCGCAGGCACGCAAGTACCCGAGCGACGGCATCGGCGGAATCGCGGCGTTTATTGACGAAGTCGCCAACCCTCGGCCTTCTTTCAGATTTCATCTCGCTGTTGCGGTATCAGCTTGTGCTTGCGGTCGATCCGGATGCCGCGCGCCTTGGATGTTTCACGACCACCTTTAGCATGCGGACTTTGATCAGTTCGCGTTCGAATTCTGCGAGGCGAAATCAACAATAAGAACGAAAGACGCCGGCACAATTCATCTGCTAACGCTGGGCAAGCGTCGAAAACCTCGATGATCAGTGATGGGGTTATGTTGTCGAATCTACGCCAACGATGTCGCCTGCGCGGGGCGCAAAGGAGATCCTTCAGATAAGTGATGTTCACGAGGAGTTCACATGTGCCGCTGGCGGAACACCAAGGTTCCCTATCGGTTCTCCAGGATGGGGCACGAACTCCAGCGATCAATTCCTCACGCGTCAGCCGAACAACGGTACAGACGTACTGCAAAACAGAACGGCGGCTACGTGTTGCTCAGTCAGTCCTGCGAATAGCTTTTTCACTGCGATAGTCTCTTCGGGGCTCTGACTCGAAATCCAGATTTTGATTCTATCTGCGGCTTAAGACCTATCGCGTCCGGCACGAGAACCATCGTGTTGAGCTTAGGATATGTAAGACCTCCAACGAACGAGCGATAAATGGTCTCGCGCTTATTCCAGTTTATCTTTCGATGTCCACAACACTGTAAAGTTTTGCTGCAGCTCCTGCCGCGCTGCAGATTTCGTCACAGTCGCCGATCTCAAACGCGCGCTCTAAAACTCTCGAAGCATGCTTCCGGTCCGCAGTTAGGAGGTCCCGCTTTGAAGGCTTTTTGGACATCGGTCCCGTGGATCCCCGGGAAAACTCGCCGAACAATCCCGGAGTCAGCATTCTTGGAGAGGATATCAAGTCCTCTCCTCCTTCGAGCTGTCGCGCACAGGTGACGATCAGAAGTTACGCTGAGCGCGAAGCTCCAGCAAAAACGTATTCTGATCCTTGAACTCATAGAGAGCTGTCGGCTTGGGAGCTGTCGCGGCGAAGACCGAACTGCCTGACATCTTCTGGTCGAGGTGGAACCACTGGGCTTCGGCCGAGAACGTCAGGTTCTTGACGGGAGTCCAGCGGGTGAGCACCCCGAGCTGGGAGACGTTGAAATCCGGATTGCAGGTATATGCGCCGGCGGCATTTCCGACCACTGCCTGGCCCGGATGGCTTGCGGCGAAGGCGGCACAATAGGCCCCCTTGGCGGTGCTGGTTCCCAGGCCCAGAATATTGTCGTTCGCTCCTCCGTCATATCGTACGCCGGAGTAGCTTCCGAACAGGCTGGTCTGCCAGTATGGATCCCAGTTGTGGTTGAACGCACCGCGGACACCCCAAGCCGTCGTAAGCTTGATACCCCTGTACCACCAGCGCCAGGAAAATAGACGCCGTCAGTGGTCGCACCTAACGCTTTGATAGGCAGATCCGCTGCCGCCGAACATCGCGAAACTGGGCGAGGTTCCGCTGACGGCGATCACATTCTTCGTGTCGCCCTTGGCGTAGGACACATCGAACTTGATGTCGTCGCCGGCACCCGTCGGGATGTTCTTGATCTGCAGGGCTGCCATCACCGAACCGCCCCACTTGGTCTCGGGGTGGCCGCTGATTTCCGACAAGGAAGTCGCCGCAGCCGTGGTGGCGGCCAGATCGTTGTACGAGCCGTTGACTTCGTGGGCAGCAGCCGAGATCTGGAACAGACCC
>Ga0209839_10000252_pt1 | contig 27565 bp, 26 predicted proteins | sample OrgsoiDNA2013050_FD_185800 | JGI IMG/M metagenome (GOLD analysis project Ga0209839, IMG submission 185800) | Permafrost soil microbial communities from the Arctic, to analyse light accelerated degradation of dissolved organic matter (DOM) -... | ecosystem: Environmental > Terrestrial > Soil >... | reverse complement strand
ATTGCGCATCGGGGAATCTCGAGATTCCGGGTTCGATGCGGAGCCTGTCATCGGGCCGCGCTTCGCGCGGACCCGTTGGCATCGCCCCGGAATGACGGTTATGGATTGCACGCGGAGCCTTTCATCGAGCCGCATTCACCCGACCCGTTGGCTCGCAATGACGATGAAGCGGCCGCGCCACACGCATGGCGCCGCTCAGGAAAACGTCGCGGCCACGCTGCCGAGTCCCAAAAGTTCCATCACCACGCTGTCGCCGGCGGTGAGCCAGATCGTTTTGACGAGGCTTCCGGTCAGCACGATCTCGCCGGCGGAGAGGCCGTTGCCGTCGGAGGCGAGATGATTGGCGAGCCAGGCCAGCGCGTGGTGGGGATGGCCGAGCACGTCGGCGCCGGTGCCCTGCCCCACTTCCTGGCCGTTGATCAGCGCGCGGCCGATCACGTCAAGCAGATCGGGCGCGGCGGATCGCGCCACGGGGTTGCCGAGCACGCAGCCGGCGGCGAAAAAGTCGTCCGCCACCAGGGTCGGCGCGCCCAGGGTCTGCCAGTCGGCATAGCGGTCATCGACTATCTCGATCGCCGGCAGGTAGGCGTCGATCGCCTGCACCACCTTGTCGGCGGTGAACGGCGCGTCGAGCGGCATCAGGTCGCGGGCGAGCCGGACTGCGATTTCGCATTCGACGCCGACGCGAATGAAATCCTTTGCGCGCAACGCAACACCACTGGGGTGAACGCCATTGGCAAACACGCCGCCGCTGCAGGGATGGGGAATGTTGAGATATTGCTGCATCACGGCACTGGTGCAGCCGATCTTGTGGCCGACCATCTCGCCGAAATCGCGCGACAGCAGGCCGTGGACGGCGTCCGCGATCCGGTAGCCTTCGGCTTCGGTCTGCGGCGCGGCATCGCCTACAAGCGGATGCAGCGGCGTACGATTGCGCCTGCAGGCGGCGATGGCCTCGGCCGCCGCGAAAGTGTCGTTCATCGGCGGCAGCCTCCGGTGTTTGATGAAAGGGCTTGCATCACGACGCACCTCATCCTGAGAGCGAGCATTCCTGATGCCCCCTAACGACTTGAAAAGGATTCGTTTTTTCGTCATGGCCGGGCTTGTCCCGGTCATCCACGTCATTCTTGCTGCTACGCCATCAAGACGTGGATGGCCGGGACATCTCGCGCGAAGACGCGCTTCGCGCTTCTGCCCGGCCATCACGATGAAATCGATTGCCGCCTCTCACTATGAGGAGGGAATCAGCAAAATGACCGCACGTGGCGGTCAGACCTTACTCGTCGCGATAAACTTTTTCGCGTTTTTCGTGGCGTTCCTGCGCCTCCACCGACAGCGTCGCGATCGGGCGGGCTTCCAGCCGCTTCAGCGCGATCGGCTCGCCGGTCTCCTCGCAATAGCCGTAGGTATTGTCGTCGATGCGCTGCAGCGCCGCGTCGATCTTGGAGATCAGCTTGCGTTGCCGGTCGCGGGCGCGCAGTTCGATGGCGCGGTCGGTCTCGGACGATGCTCGGTCGGCGAGATCGGGATGGTTGACGTTCTCTTCCTGCAGGGTCTGCAGGGTAATCCGCGATTCGCGCAGGATCTCGTCCTTCCACGCCAAAAGCTTGGCGCGAAAATAATCGCGCTGGCGATCATTCATGAAAGGCTCTTTTTCGGAGGGTCGATAGCTTTTCAACTTTTCCAAGTTCAGCCCGTCTGTGATGCAAGGCGGTCCGAAAAGCGTCGGCCCGCGCGCGCCTTATATAGCGGTGTGTTGTGACAGACAATATCGCCTGCAACCGGGAAACAGTACATCGTGAAGATTTCCCGGCGGGAACCTTTGGGCAAAGCCCCAAGGAACATCAAAAGGAACATCAAAAGGAACGTGAAAAGGAACACCCGGGGATTGCCCAAAGGCTACCCCCAGTTTCCTTGCGTCGGAACGGTCCGGCCTCAGACCAGCCCGGCCTTGGCCAGTTCGACTTCGACCCGAAGCTCGATCTCGGACAGCACCGAATCAAGGCCGGGGTCGCCGGAGGAGGATTTCAGGTTGGCGGCGGCATCCCGCAACCGGTTCATCGTGGAAGCATCGAATTTGCCGGACAACAGCGCGATCTTGAGGTCGTCCAGCACGTCGAGCGCGCCCTTGCCGCGCTGCACCGAGCGCTTGCGGCGCTCGGTCGGGTCCTCCTCGATGCCCTGCAAGGCCAGGAGCGCATCGATGTTGGCGGCCGCCTTGGGCGCGACCGTCGCGCGGCTTTCCTGGGTGGCAGCCGCGTCGTCCGGCAGCGAAAAGCCGGTCGAGCTGGTTTTCCGGACATTGGCCGAGGGCGTGCCGAGCGTGGTGCCGTTGGGTCCATAGATGCGCATCGTGAGATCTCGCGGGGGTGTGCAAGCGGCAGCTTTGCCTCTCCGTGGTTAACGAAGTGTAAACGACCCGGCAAAATCTGCCGCCGGCGGCAGTTTCGCCGCCCGGCAACAGCGCAAGCGCGACCAAGCCTGCGAAATTTATATAACATTGTCAATGGGTTAAATGAAGGAACGGGCATGGCACGGGGCTCGCATAGGGATCGACGGAACGCCGTCATGGGAGTGATGCGCAAGTCTCCAGCCCAAAACCTCAGCGGGGAGCAGAGGATGCCAAGCGTCTATTCGGCAAGAGTGTTGCAAGTGGGCTGTGCCGCGCTGTTGGCGCTGGCGCTGTCGGCACTGCCTGCCGGCGCGACCTCGCGGATCAAGGACCTCGCCAACATCGAAGGCGTCCGCCAGAACCAGCTGATCGGCTACGGCCTCGTGGTCGGCCTCAACGGCACCGGCGATACCCTGAACAACATCCCCTTCACCAAGCAATCGCTGCAGGCGATGCTGGAGCGGATGGGCGTCAATATCCGCGGCGCCACCATCCGCACCGGCAACGTCGCCGCCGTGATGGTCACCGGCAACCTGCCGGCGTTCGGCACCCAGGGCACCAGAATGGATGTCACGGTGTCCGCGCTCGGCGATTCCAAGAATCTGCAGGGCGGCACCCTGCTCGTCACCCCCCTGCTCGGCGCCGACGGCAACGTCTATGCGGTGGCGCAGGGCTCGGTCGCGGTCGCCGGCTTCTCGGCCGAAGGCGCTGCCGCCAGCGTGGTCCGCGGCGTGCCGACCGTCGGCCGCATCGCCAATGGCGCCATCATCGAACGCGAGATCGAGTTCGCGCTGAACCGCCTGCCCAATGTGCGGCTGGCGCTGCGCAACGCCGATTTCACCACCGCCAAGCGCATCGCGGCCGCGATCAACGATTTCCTCGGCGTCAAGACCGCCGAACCGATCGATCCCTCCACCGTGCAGTTGTCGATCCCGCCGGAATTCAAGGGCAACGTGGTCGCCTTCCTGACCGAGATCGAGCAGCTGCAGGTCGAGCCGGACCTCGCCGCCAAGATCGTGATCGATGAGCGCTCCGGCATCATCGTGATGGGCCGCGATGTCCGCGTCGCCACCGTCGCGGTCGCGCAGGGCAATCTCACCGTCACGATTTCAGAGAGCCCGCAGGTCAGCCAGCCCAATCCGCAGTCGCGCGGACGAACCACGGTGACGCCGAACTCACGCGTCGGGGTGACCGAGGACGGCAAGAAATTCGCGCTTGTGAAAGACGGCGTATCGCTGCAGCAGCTGGTCGACGGCCTCAACGGGCTCGGCATCGGCCCGCGCGACCTGATCGGCATCCTGCAGGCGATCAAGGCCGCCGGCGCGATCCAGGCCGACATCGAGGTGATGTGATGCAGAGCGGCCTCACCAACCATCCCCACGGCAGCATGGCCTTCAACGCCCTGATGCCGATGCTCAACGGCCGGCCGGATTATCAGCTCGCCGATGCGCTGAAGAACGTATCGCCGCAGGCGCAGGTCAAGGCCAAGGCGACGGCGACGGATTTCGAGGCGATGTTTCTCAACTCGATGTTTTCGCAGATGACCAGCGGCATCAAGGGCGAAGGCCCGTTCGGCGATACCCCGGGCACAGGGGTGTGGCGCTCGATGCTGACCGAACAATATTCGAAATCCTTCGCCAAGGCGGGCGGCGTCGGCATTTCCAACGACGTCTATCGCACGCTGATTCTGCAGCAGGCCAACCATAGCTAGATCCAGGAAAACCAGGCATGACCAAGCATCCTCCATCGCAGCCCGCGCCGGCCCCGGTCGCCTCGACGCCCGGCGAGGCCCGCAAGCTCGCGGAAAACCTGATGGAGGTCATGAGCGCGCTGCTCGGCGTCATCGAGCGCGAGACCGAACTGGTTCGCGCCGGCAAGGTGCGCGAGGCGATGGCGCTCGGGCCGAGCAAGACCGATTTTTCCCGCCGCTATGTCGGTGCGATCGCCCATCTGAAAGCCAGCCAGAAATATCTTGCCCAGGTGGCGCCGGACCTGCTGGCCACGCTGCATCGTCACCATGACGTGTTTCGCGCCATGCTGCAGATCAACCTCACGGTGCTCGCGACCGCGCATGCGGTGTCGGAAGGCATCGTGCGCGGCGTCAACACCGAGATGCAGCGCCGCAATATTCCCAACACCTACACCTCGACCGGAGCGCGCGCGGTGCCGGGACCGCGCCACATGACGCCGCTGGCGGTCAGCCGTTCGATGTGAAAATCGCCGCGGGGCGTTATTGAATGGCGACAATTTTAATCAAACTATCGCGCCGGCATAGCCGCGATATTCAGTGCATTCTCTAACTCCACGTTGAGAGGTGAAGTGCATAGTTGCGATGGGAGAGGGGTTGGGATTTGACTCGAGGGAAGCCAGGAGGCTGCCATGAGTACGGATTTCAGCATCAGACCGGTGGGAGCACCGGTCGCCACGCCGATCGCTCCACCCGTGAGCGACGCGGCGAATAACGCGGTCGCGACCGAGCTGCCGGCGAGCCAGAGCGTCACGGTTGCGGACGCCGGCGCTGCCCCGCGCAACGATTCCTATGCCGTGAACATTTCGATATCGCATCAGGTGATCGTCGATCAGGCCGCGGCGTCGATCGTCTATCAGGTCGTCGATACCAAGACCGACACGGTGGTAACGCAGTTTCCCGATGAAGCGGTGCTGCGCCGCCGCGCCTATTTCCGCGCCCTCGATCTGACCAAGGACGCCCCCGTCCGCGTGCTCGCCACCGACCGCAGGGCCTGAAATCAGCTCCGTGTCGCGGTGGCTGTATCGAGATAGGTCGAGCCGGTCGCGGGATCCGTGACGACGTTCTTGACTTGCGCGGTTCCGAGCTTGTTGGTTAGCGTAAATTTCGTATCGCCAACCCGAAACGCCAGATCCTTGATCAGGACGTCCTGGTACTTGACGGTGCTATCACTCTGATATTTGACCTTGGCGTGAAACCCGCTGACGTCCGAGACCGTGATCGTGAACGATTTGTTGTTGGCGTATTTTCCGGTCCAGCTGCCCTGGTAGAGCTTGGGATCGACCGCGACGTACGGAGTCTTGCTCGGAACGGTCAATCCCACGGTCTTGTAATTCGCGGACAGGATACTCATTAAGTCAGCCATGATATCCCTCCGCTAGCCGCAAGCCATCAAACGCGCCCCGACAGGCCCGCAGCGAGATTGCAATTGATGTCGATCAGCGGCTTCAATTTCGCCGGGTCCGGGTTCAACTGCATATCGACCGTCTGCTTCATCACGAATACGCCGATGTTGGCGATGTTCTGACGAATTTCCATCGGCTGCGGATTGTCGTTGGTTTCCGCCGCGCTCATGAAGATCGACCACAGCCGGCGATTGAACAGCAGCGCCTGATGCATGTTCTTGTCGGGGCCGGTCCAGTTGGTCTGGACGTCCTGCAACTGTCTTGCCGCTTTCAGCAGGGCCTGCGCCTCTATTTCGCGAGGGGGTGCCGTCGTTTGTGACGTGCGGGCATACGCTTGGGCTGCACTGGACATTCATGACCTCTAATGGGGAGCGGTTCGCAGGACACCGCTGGGCACTAAAACTGCCTAACTTTCATACAAGCCGTGCCTTTAGATATGGTTAGCGGGCGTTACCAAATGCGACGCGATCCAGGCAATTCTGCGTTGGGAGTTCGCGTGCGTGGCGTCAAAAAAGAAGCGGCGGGGTTCCCCTCGCCGCCTCTGGCCATCGTCCGCGGCGTTAGCGCAGGAGCTGCAACACGCTCTGCTGCGACTGGTTGGACAGGGCCAGCGCCGACACCGCGATCGACTGGCGCGTCGACAGCGCCTGGCTGTTGGCCGCTTCCTCGTTGGAATCGGCCAGCGTCAGGTTGGACGAGCCGGTCTGCAGCACCGTGATCAGGTTCTTGGCAAAGTCCTGGCGGATCTGCACGATCGACAGGTTGGAACCGAGCGACGACGCTTCCGACCGCAACTGGTCCGAAGCGGCGCTCACCTTGGCGATTACCGCGTTGGCTGATTTGTTGTCCAGGAAATCGGTACCCGCTACCAACGGCCCAAGGCCGAGGCCGGCCGCGTCGTAGGTCACGCCGGTGATGTTGAGCGTTGACTTGCCGGTCTCGTTGAAGGTCAGCTTCAAGTCATCGCCAAACAGCAGGTTGATGCCGTTGAACGAAGCGTCCTGCGAAGTCGTCGTGATTTGCGCGATGATGTTGTTGTACTGGCCCACCAGGCTGGCACGCGTAGCCTGCGAGTTCGCATCGGGAAGCGGCTGGCCCGCGACGCCTCCGGTCGGAGTGACTAGGCTCGCGGTATCGGTGCCGCTGATCGCGATGTTATTCGCGGCAGCGGTGGTGCCCGTTGTCAGCGTCTGGCTTGCATTGTCGTTGCTTGAGGTGAGCGTGATGGAGCCATCGCTGGCCAATGACGCCGTCAATCCAAGGCCGCCGGACGTCAGCGCAGTATTGAAAGCGGCGATTGAGTTGACTTGACCGGCACCGGTGCCGAGCGTGATCGTGGTTGGACCACCGGTGGCGGCTTGAAAGATGAAGGTCTTGGTGCTGAGCGAGTTGGTGCCACCAACAGTCAGATCAGCGGCGGTTCCGGCAACACCCAACGCGCCTGCACCGGTCGGCGCCAGGCTGGTCGCGGAAGATTTCACCGTATAGCCGGTGGTCGTCTGCAGCACCTGGTTGGCGATCGACTTGGCGGTATCGACCAGCTTCTGCAGCGAAGTGAGGCCGGTGTTGGCAGCCTGCAGGACCTGTACGCCATTGCCGATGGCATCGAGAAGATTGTTGATGTCGCTGGCGCGGTTATCGAGACCCTGCGCCGTGAAGAAATTGGTCGGATTGTCGAGGGCGGTGTTGACCTTCTTGCCGCTGGCCAGACGATTCTGTGTGGTCGACAACAGCTCCGCGGTGGATTGCAGCGAAAGCAGGTTCTGGCGAACCGACGCAGAGAGAACAATACCGGACATGTGACAAACCTTCCGTAGTTTTACCTCCGTAGTTCTACCGAGTTACCTTTAAATTAAGGTTAATGCCGGCTTAAATTGTTTGATTAATGCTTTCTTACCCGGGGCACGCCCGTAAGCGTCTGCGATTGGTCTCGCCTGATCGTGGCTCCAAAACAAAAAGCGGCGGGGTTTCCCCCGCCGCCTCGTTTGGTTAGTTTTTTCGAACGATCAGCGCAGCAGCTGCAACACGCTCTGTTGCGACTGGTTGGCCAGCGACAGCGCGGACACCGCGATCGACTGACGGGTCGACAGCGCCTGGCTGTTGGCCGCTTCTTCGTTGGAATCGGCCAGCGTCAGGTTGGACGCGCCGGTCTGCAGCACGTTGATCAGGCTCTTGTTGAAGTCCTGACGAAGCTGCACGACGGACAGGTTCGAACCAAGGGCCGACGCCTCGGTGCGGAGCGTGGTGCTGGCCGCACTGAGTTTGGTGAGCGCCGCGTTGGCCGAGCTGTTATCCAGGAAGTCCTTGCCCGTGGTCAGCGAACCAAGGCCAAGGCCGGCTGCGTCGAAGGTGACCCCGGTGATTCCGAGCGTGGACTTGCCGGTTTCGTCGAAGGTCAGCTTGAGGTTGTCACCAAACAGCAGGTTGATACCGTTGAAGGACGAATCCTGAGCGGTCGTCGAGATCTGCGTGATGATGTTGTTGTACTGGCTCACCAGGCTGGCGCGAATGGCCTGCGAAGCCGGATCGGCGACTGGTGCGCCGGCGGTGCCACCGGTCGGAGTGACAAGGGTCGCGGTATCGGTGCCGCTGATCGCGATGTTGTTCGCGACTGCGGTCGTGCCGGTCGTCAGCGTCTGGCTGGCGTTGTCGTTGGTGGAGGTCAGCGTGATGGAGCCGTCGCTGGCCAATGACGCACTCAATCCAAGGCCGGCACTCGTCAGCGCAGTATTGAAAGCGTCGATCGAGTTGACGTTACCGGCGGCAACCGTGCTGCTGATCGTGATCGTGGTCGCTGCACCGGTCCCGGGCGTAAAGACGAAGGTCTTGCCGTTGAGCGAGTTGGTGCCGGCGTTGGTCAGATCGGCGGCGGTTCCGGCAACAGCCAGCACGCCCGCGCCGGTCGGCGCCAGGCTCGTCGCGGAAGACTTCGTCGTATAGCCGGTGGGCGCCTGCAGCACCTGGTTGGCGATCGACTTGGCGGTATCGACCAGCTTCTGCAGCGAGGTGATGCCGGTGTTGGCCGCCTGCAACACCTGCACGCCGTTACCGATGCTGTCGAGCAGGTTGTTGATGTCGCTGGCGCGGTTGTTGAGGCTCTGCGCGGTGAAGAAGTTCGTGGGATTGTCGAGAGCCGAATTGACCTTGTTACCGGTGGCCAGACGATTCTGGGTGGTGGACAAGAGCGAGGCGGTGTCTTGCAGCGAGAGCAGGTTCTGGCGAACGGCTGCGGAAAGAACAATACCGGACATTTTTCATACCTTTCTGGTGTGAAATTTGAGTAAGCCGACCCCAATCTTTTTTGATCGGGCGACGGCCTGACCCTGAAAGCTAGTTTCTAAGGAAATATGAATCGGTATCGCGCTGCCGGTCTCCCCGGTTGAGTCAGGACCGCGCCGATGCGCGGTTCGCTCTCCGCGTTGATTGCGAGATGGCCTTGATAATGCTGCAGATTTGTACGGCGTCATCTCGCGTTTACGAGGCGTTAACCACAATCGGAAAGGATGCGTCGGAATCGGTCAAACGTCGAAGCCGGCGTACTTCAACGGAGAACAGCCATGGCTTTAAAGGTCGAACTCAAGCCGAACGAGCGCATCATCATTGGCTCGTGCGTGGTCACCAATACCGATCAGCGCGCCCGGCTATTGATCGACGGCGACAGGATTCCGATCCTGCGCGAGAAGGATATCCTGACACCGGAAACCGCCGATACGCCGGCCAAGCTGATCTATCTCGCCGTGCAGCTGATGTATCTGTCACCGGACCCAATGGCCCATCACCCGACCTATTTCAGCCTGGTACGGGACATCCTGAGCGCCATGCCGAGCGCGTGGCCTTTCATCGAAGGGATCAACAATCATATCCTCAATGGCGATCTGTATCACGCCCTGAAAGAAGCCAAAAAGCTGATCGGCCACGAAGACAAGCTCATTCAGAGCGCGAAGGATATGCAAGCCGCCCGCGCCGAAACCGACCGCAAATCAGCGTAGCGCGCCGCCGGTTCTCGACAACAACACCACACGTCCGACGGCGCCACCACGGCGCCGCCTGATCGTTTACATCGCCAGCGGCGGAGACCGCTCGACTTTCAGAACGAGGCTGTCGTCAGAAGACGATCGCTGCGCGCCGAATTCCAGCACCGCCGAGATCAGGGCGTCGATATCGCAGGTGTCGGTGCGGTGATTGACGATAGCCGCGCGTATCGCGAGCGCACCATCGAGAAGCGTGGTCGATGGCGCCGCAATCCCGGATTCCTGAATGGCGATGACGATATCGCCGTTGACGCTGTTGGCATCGGCGGCGCGATAGCGGAAGCAGACGATATTCAGTTCGACCGGCGCCAGCAGTTCCAGCCGCGGCTCGTCCAAAATCCTCTGCTCCAGGTATTTGGCGAGCGTGCAGGTGCGCGTGATCATCGCTCCGAGCTTTTCCAGCCCGAAGGTTTTCAAGGTGAACCATGTCTTGAGCGCCCTGAAGCCGCGGGACAGATCGGGCCCGAGGTCGCAAGGCCAGGATGAGCCCGCGGCCAGCCCCCGGGTCTCGCGGCGCAGATAGGCCGCCGGCGCGGCGAAGGTCTCGCGGTGCTGCTGGCCGTCGCGCACGATCAGGAAGCCGGCGTCGTAAGGAACCTGCCCCCATTTGTGAAAATCAAGCGCAATCGAATCCGCATTTTCAAGGCCGGCCAGCCGCGGCGCGAGCAGCGGCGAGAGAATCCCGAGCGCGCCATAGGCGCCGTCGACGTGAAACCAGAGCCCTTCTTCGCGGCACAGCGTGCTCAGCGCCCGGAGATCATCGATGGCGCCGATATCCACCGTTCCCGCCGAGCCGACAACGAGGAAAGGTTTCAGGCCGGCCTTGCGGTCCGATGCGATCCGGGCCCGCAACGCCGCCACATCGATGCGGTGGAATCGATCGGCCTCGATGCATCGCAAGGCGTCGCTGCCGAAGCCGGCGAGATCCATTGCCTTCGCGATGCAGCCATGCGCCGCGGTCGAGGTATAGGCGGTCAGGAAAGCGCCTTCGTCGCCGAGGCCACGCCGCCGGACGGACTGTCCCAGTGCCGCCGTTCGCGCCACCAGCACCGCCATCAGATTTGCCATCGACGTGCCGGTGACGAAAATCCCGCTCGCCTCGCTCGGGAAACCGAATATCGAGCCCATCCATTCGACAACCTGGCGTTCGACCTCGACTGGAATGTGATCGCGCCCGCCGAGATTGGCGTTGAGTCCGGCCGCCAGCATTTCGGCCAGCATGCCGACGGCGGTGCCGCCGCCATGCACCCATCCCATGAAGCCCGGATGAACGTTGCCCGTCGCATAGGGAACGATGAAATCGGTGAATTCCCGATACACCTCGCCAAGGTCGCAAGGCTGATGCGGAAGCTTTTCGTGAAACCGTTCGCGGACGGCATCCGGTATCGGTGTCCAGACCGGGCGTTCGCGGATGTTGGCGGCGTAGTCGATCATGTCATCGAGCATGCGATGACCTTGTGCCCGGATGTCGTCCCAGTTCTGCGGGTCGAGCGTCTCACTCTTTTCCGATTGCAGGGGTGTTTCGCGCAATGCCTCTGTCACGCCGCGCGCTCGCGGTCGTGCCGGGCGCGACGGTACAACATGTCAGCGAATGCCTCGAATATCGCGCGCATCTGCGGGGGCTTGTAGGGAAACAGCTCCGGCGAATCCATGTTGTGGACAACAGCGGTATTGTCCGCCTCGAATATCAGCAATTCCCCGCGCTTGTTTTCCGCGCAGTCGACCGTGAAATAGTCGAGACCTACCCGATCGGCCATGGCAGCCAGTGCGGCTCGATGCCGAACGGCGAAACCGCTGTCGAAGTTCCGCATGAAATCTTCTTCTTCGAGGCGCTTGCTTTCGCTGAGCGCCATGCCTGCGTTGAGATACCAGATATCCCAGCGATCGGCGATCGCCATGTGGCAGGCATACGGCCGTCCATCGACGAAGACGATGCGATACTTGCGAAACAAGCCATCATCGTTGGCATAATCGACGAAGCGCGACACGAAGAATTCCTGCTCCAGTCGTTCCGCGAGATATCTGACGATCGCGGCGCGGTCATCGAGCTTGGCGAGCCCGACGCCGGCATGCGAACCACGCGGCCGGACGATGATCGGAAGCTGCAGCTCGGCCGCAAAGTCCGCAAACAAGAGCTTCGACTGAGCCACATCGGACAATTGAGCCCTGCTCACGGAAGCGGTTGCCGGGATATCAAGTCCTTCGATCCCGTCAAGCAGCCCGTGCAGCTTGTCGCGATCCAGATTGCCGACAAGGCGCGGCAGATTCAGGATCGGGCGCGGCCAGCGCGCCGCCACTCGATCGATGATGCGGAGCGCGTCGCGGCATTCCTCCGAGTCGGACGCGATCACGATCGCGATATCATGATCGGGCAAGGGCACCGGCAACTCGGCGCCGGCAATGACATACAGCGTCAGCAGCTCGATGCCGGAGTCCTCCAGCAGGAATTCAATCGGCGTGTTGCCGCCGATGTCGATCGCGGCCGCGAGCGCAAGCACGCGCAGTTTCGGCTTTTCCGCCGAACAGGGCGACCGGAACAGGCGGTGAAAGGCGAGCACTTCAGCCTGAATAGCCAATCCCGTCTGCTTGTCGCCGAGCAGCTGGGCTATCAGCGACAGGTCGAGCCCCTCGCCCGCGTCGGCTGTTCCGCCGGCAACCTTCGAGATCAATTCGTCCCGCAGGGGGCGAAGATCGGTTCCGTGAAACGCCATCGTCGTGAGTCTCGCGAATCCGATCCGGTCCGCGCAAGGATAGCGAACGACACCGGCCTCTTCGGCACACTCAAGCTTCATGGCAAGCCTCTGTCAAATTCAGACCACCCATATGCGCAACCAGCCACTCGATTTTTGAGACAATGGTGCCGACGCGGCCGAGTTCGCGCCGCACATTTTCGTGCGCGGCCTGCTGGTCGGATGACCAGGTCTCGGTGACGAGGCGCGCGCTGGCACAGATGCGAAGCGCCGCGAAATGACCCACCGCGACGGGTTGACCGACGAGGCAAAGCTTCGCCGCGATCTCCGGCCGCCGGTGCCTGTTGGCAGGGACGCTATTTCGCAGATCCCGGCCAAGCGCGCGATGGATCGTCCTGCAATCGCCCAACGAGAAAAATCCGCCGCCGCGCCTGACCAGAAACGGAAAGATCGTCGTCTGTGCCAGTTCCTCATCCCCGACGTTGCCGTCTTCACGCCTTTGCTGCAGCGGCAACAGCCGAAGTGACGGCGACGATGCGATGATTCGCTGCACGCCCTTGCCGAACATCGTCAGAGCCATCAGGCGAAATTGATCGGGCACGCCGTAATACGCCCGGATTTCCTCCAGTGCGGCTTCCCAGCGAAGCCATTGGCCGAGATTGGCCCTGATCGGGAAACACGAACGCAGCGCCGGCCAGTTCTTCGGCCAGTCGCTGCGGCTGAAGTATTCCAAGAACCCCGATGCAACCTCGGTGACCGCACCGAGCGCCTTCGAGAGACCGGCCGGTACCAGCAGCGCGCCGCTGAAGGCAGGCCCGGTGAAAAACTTCGAGCCGGTGACGATCACGATATATCCGCGGTCAAGATAGTTTTGCAGCCGCGGCCGGCCGAGGCGCATTTGACAGGCGTCGACGACGACCTGGACCCGATCGGGCCAGCGCGCCCTGATTTCGTCGAGGCATTGGTCGCTTGGCGCCCGCCAGCCCAGCTTCGACGAATCCATGATTTGAAGCAGCACATTGGTTCCGTTCGCGACTGACTTTTCAATCGCGCCGAGAACCCGTGCATCGGCGTCGGCGAGCGGACGGAAGCCGCCGGTCTCATCGAACAACGGCAGCGCGACGCTTGCAACGGAATGCGTCAGGCCGGCAACGGGCTCTCCCTTGCGAACCCGATATCCGTGCGCGGTCGCCACGCTGAAATGATGCCCGCGCGCGGTATCCTCGGTTCCGCTTCCGGTTTGATCGGCGGCCACAATGATCGTCGTCAACGCGGGGCCGAGCAGCGCCCCCGCCAGCAGCAGCGCCTGCAACTGCGAGTCGGTGCCCGACGGCGAAAAGACGACATCGACCCCGGTTTCGGACAGTCCGAGACAGGCCTTCAATTCGTCGCGCATCGCCTCGATGCGGCCATCGAACGCGGCATCGATGCCGACGGCAATGGCGGACTGTATCAACGATTGCCGCGCATCATTGGCACGGTCGTAAGCCCGCTCCGAGATCGACGTCGCTGTGCTTGAGGCAAAGCTCAATGTTTCCGGACAAGGAAAGGGCTGGCAGCCATATCCGTTGACCCCGCTCGCCGGGTTGATCGCCAGCCGCGCATCGCCGCCGCCGCTGAGCAAGCGGTCCAGCGGACCGAACAACTCGGCCATGGCGGCGGCCGAACCGGATCGATCCCGAGCAATCGGATCCTCGGCCGCATTCAACCGAGGCGTGGCGTTCAACGTCGGCATGATTTCACGCGGCGTTTGCTGCTCTTATGGATGCAGGCGCGGCAAACTGCGACGCGACATCGCCGTGAAACACCGACGGGCCGACATGATCGAGGCGGCTCTCGAGATCAGCCCAGATTTCGCCGCCGATATCGGTCCAGCGTTTGCAGAAGGCAAAATCCTCGCTGAGATAAGTCCCGGTCTTCTGATCGATCATGCACTCGAACAACGCAAACCGGTTAGGGCTTCCGGCCAGCGCATCGAGGGAATGTTCCTTGAAGAACTGCAATGACGCGTAAGCCGGATGCTGGCACATCCTTTCAAGGACGTGACGCCTGATCATCAGGAAGCCGGTGCCGGCAAAGCGCACCCGGGTAAACCCATCGACGGTGACGACGCGATCCGGATCGTCGATCTCCAGCACATAGTCGAGCGCGGCCGAAGGCGATGTCGGCCGGTTGGACTCAAGCATCCGCTTGGCCTTGTCCCAGTTGACGCGCTTGATGGGATAGACACCGGCCACCACGTCGGCTTCGGATTCGATCAGCCGGAATACCTGGTCGGGCGTGAAGCCGATATCGGCATCCACGAACAACAGATGTGTCGCCGAGGGGCTGTCGAGGAACAGCGTCACCAGATTGGCTCGCGCGCGGGTAATCAGCGCGTCGCCGTCGCGCATCAGAACCGTGAGGTCCATGTTCGGCCTGGAACGCGCGGCCCTCTGCAAATGGAAGACCGAGCCGGCGTAAATACTGGAGACCTGCCCGCCGAAGCAGGGCGTGGCTACCATCAGATGAATCTCGTCGGTCATGAATGGCTCCGGAGCCGCTGACATTGCCTGCACTTCTCACCAAACAGTAAATAGACGTGGTTAACGAATGCCTAACGGCCGATCCCCGGGTTAACCGCCTAAAGGTATTTGGTGAGGGTGAGCTGAGACAGCATGGAGGTGGTTTGGTAGGACGCCTGCAGGTTGGTCTGGAGCGCCAATATCTCGGTGGCCACCTGATCGGGTGATACGCTCTCGGCCTGGTCGACGATGCCCTGCAGCATGCCCGTGGCCTGGGTTTGCCGGGACGCGGCATTTTTCATCGACATCTGCGCCGTCGCAAAATCCGACTGGATATCCATGATGGTCTGCTGGCCGGGCTGCCGCGCAAGGTTTTGAGCTACCCGCTGGCTGAGTGCCGAGACCTGCCCGGCGGCGTTTGGATTTGTCGTCGAGGTCGTGACCGCGGCGAAGACCGCCAGCGTTTGAAGCTGCGAACGAATGGCTGCCTCGTTGGCGCGCGCCCCGTACTGAACGGTCACCGATTGATCGACGCGAGCCGTCGCAGTTGCGCGGGCGGATCCCTGTCCAGCTTCGCCGGTGTACCAGGAAATCGTGTTGGCCGGCGTGCCGCTGACCAGCGATGTCGCCGAACTCAACGGGGAGCCGCTGACCCGTAGCGGCGGCTGCGTCGCCGTCGCGGTGGCGCCGAAGCCGAGCGCCCCGAACGCGGCCGGGTTCGAGCTCGTGACCGCGAAGCCCACGGCGTTATCGGTGTGCAGCGCGATCACGCCGCCGCTGATGGTCGATGGGCTAGAGGTGCCGCTGATCGCATCGATTTTTGTCAACAGGGTCTGGATGCTGTCGGTGACGTTGACCTGATTGCCGCCCACCGCGCCGGAGGCGACAAACGTGATGGGGGTGCCGTTGACGGTGATGGTGTCGCCGGCCGCGAAGTTGGTGGCCAGCGAGTCCGTGCTCGCGGCACCCGACAACAGCGTCGCGCCGGTGATCGGCGCAGGGGTCGCAGCCTTGTTGTTGACTACGCTTCCCGTCGCCGTTCCGGCCGTATTGAAGAAATCGTTGCCGGCCTCAACCGCCGACGCGGCCACCAGCGACGTATTGGCGAGCGTGCCGATCGCTGTGTTCAGCGCCGTTTTCAGGTTGGCCGCCGTCGTCGTCGACGAGCTGGCGGGGGGCGGGTCGATCAAAAAGCTTCCCGCCGGCGGAGGATTTGTGGTGGTTGCCGTTAACTGAATCGATTCAGTCGTGCCATCCGGCAGCCTGAAGGCAAAACTCACCTGATCGCCGTTGTTCGGGTTGGTGGCGCCGAGGTCGACCGAAACCGCTGCCGGCGATCCCGCAGGGCCGGTTACGGTCGCCCCCGTCAGCGTCGACGAGACCGCACTCAACTTCAGGCCGAACGGCGAGCCGGCGACATCCTCCGCCACTTGCACCGAGGTCGGCGTCGGCGAAGTGAGAACGAGACGCCCGAGGCCGCTGGTGCCGTCGGCCTGCGCGCGCTCGGAAATCATCTGCTTCAATCCGGCCTGGGTGGTGGTCCCGTTGATGATATTATCAGCCGAGGCGACCGACGGCGTATTGATCGCACTGCCGGAAAACAGGTAGCGGTCACCCGCCTGCATATTGAGAATGCCGACCATCGAGGACAGCTGAGACGTCGCGGTTTGCTGCGCGATGGACTGTCCGGCGCTGTTCAACGCCTGCGACGAACCGTTCGCGCTGTTGAGCACCGTGGTGCCGATATCGACCATCGACTGCAGTGCGGTGTTGGCGATGCCGATGTTGGTATTGATGTTGCTCATGGTGTCGGTGAACGCGGAAATATTCGCCAGCTGCGCGCGCGCGGCGATGGCGAATCCCTCGTTGACGCCCATCCCCGCATAGGTCGTCGATTTTGTCCCGGTCGTCAGCTGCTGCTGCAGCGTCCCCAGCTGATTCTTGAGCTGCAGCACCGACTGGCCGAGAATGGAAGCATTAAAACCAACGCTATTGATTGCCATATCGATCGCCTTACAACTGGACCTGCATCAGGCTGGTCATCATGGTCTGAACCACAGACATCACATGCGCATTGGCCGCATAGGAATTCTGCAGCGCAATCAGGTTCGCCATCTCGCTATCGATGTTGACGCCTGAGGTGGCTTTCATTTTCTGCTGCAGCGTGTTGACGACGACGTCCTGACCTTGCTGGAGCTGGGTCGCGGACGTAGACGCATTGCCCTGCTGGCTCAGGAACTGCTCCATGTAGCTGGAGATCGTTCCCTTGAACGGCGACGCGGCCGAGCCAAGTCCTGTCTGGGGCGAGTAAGTGAAGGTGCCGGTCGTCAGCTGGGAGTAGAGAAAATCCGAACGCGTGGTGTCGCCGGCGTTGGTCGGCGGCGAGGTGCTGTAGACGGTGAAGTTTGACGGATTGGTGAGCAGCGCCGAATTGACGGTGATGCGTCCCGCGAGGCCGGTCAATTGCGATCCGGCACCGGTGATCACGCCGGTGTAAAGCGAATTGCCATCGGTGAACAACGGCAACTGGGCGCTCCCGCCAGCAAGCGATGTGGCGGTGGTCGTGACCGAAGCCGCGTTGACGGTCGCCGAGCCGGTGCCGCTGTCGACGACGCGCAAGATCGAGCCGGACGGATTGGAAAACTGCAAATTGGCGCCGCCAAGAGCGGCGTTCAGTTGTGCCACGACCGACGCCATACCGCCTGAAAAATTGACACCGATCACCGGATTATTGGGATTTCCGCCGGCATTCGACAACGGAAGTGCCGTGGGATCATCGACACGCACGATCGTGACGTTGTGCTTGGTGTTGGTCGCGGCGTCGGTATAGGTGAAATTGATCGTATTGCCCGGCAGCACGTTCGACGTATCGAGATCGAATCCGGCCTTCGGCGCCAGTGCGGCGGGTGCCGCGGTGCCGGCGGTGGTCTTGTCCGACAGCGCGCTTGCCATCGACGCCGCCAGCTGATCGACCTGCGTCTGCGCCTGGACCAGGGTCTTGTCGCGCAGCATCAGATCCGCCCCGATCTGGCCGGAACCGATCGAGTTGGTCGCGATCATATCGACTGTGGCGCCGTTCGCGAGCGTGCACGTGATGGTGCCGGCGGAGGATTTGGCCGGATTGCTGTTCCATTGCGAATTGGCGTTCAGCGTCCCCTGCGAGTTGAAACTGAGCTTGGATGCCTGGGCGCCGACAAGCTCAACGCCGTTTGTCGTGTAGATCGATGTCTGGTTGTTGCCGTTGCTGGAGACGCGGATATCCATCAGCTGCGACAGCTGGTCGATCGCCTTGTCGCGCTGATCCATCAGCGTCGCCGCGGCCGGATCTGTCGGGTTCAACCCCTGCAGCCGGGTGTTGAGTTGCGCGATCTGGCTCATTGCCGTGTTGGCCTGGCCGACCGAAATATTGAGGTCCTGCTCGGCGTTGGAACGCAGCGTCTGAATGCCCTGGGTCGTGGCGTTCAGTTGCTGAACCAGCGATTGCGCCGCGGTCGCGGCCGAGATCTGTGACGATGAAGTCCCCGAAGTCGTGGAGAGCGATTGAAGCGCGGTGGTAAAATTGGAAAAGGCGCTTTCGAGCGAACCGGCAGCTCCGGGCGTTCCGTAGACCGATTGCAGCTGGGTCAGCACGCTCGCCATCTGATCGGCATAGGCGCCGCCGGAGGTTTCGGTCCGCAACTGAGACTGTATGAATTGATCGAGCTGGCGGTTGACGCCGGTGACGATGACGCTCGCACCGCTGTCGCCGGTTTGCACCGCGACCTGATTGATGCCTTCGGCGACGTAGCCGGGTGTCTGCGCGTTCGCGATGTTCGACGACACAATCGAAAGCGCGGACTGGTTTGCACGCAAACCGGACATCGCAATAGCGAGAGCAGAACCCAAACTCATAATTACGCCTCACATCAATCCGAATTGCCCCATTGCCATCATGGCTATCAGCGCAGCACGTTCAGGAGATCCTGAACCATGCTGTTGGCCGTGGTGATCACCTTGGTATTCGCGGAATAGGCCTGCTGGGTCACGATCAGCTTGGTGAATTCGGAAGCGATGTCGGTGTTCGACCCTTCGAGTGACGAGCCGCTGATAGAGCCCGAGGCGCCGATAATGGCCGGTCCGGACTGGTCGGTGACGGCGTAGGCGCCGCCATCGAGGCTCTTGAGGTAGTTGGTGCCGTTGAAGTGCGACAGCGTGACCGAGGCGAGATCGAGATTTTGCCCGTTGGAGAACGTGCCGACGACGATGCCGTTATTGTTGATGGCGACCGATTGAAGCTGGCCGGCGGCGAAGCCGTTCTGCGTGATGGTGTTGATCGTGACGGTGCCGCCGGTGCTGGCAAATTGGGTCAGCGTGCCGGCACCCATGCTGAACGACAGGTTTCCGAGCGACTGGTTTCCGACCGAGACATTGGGGATGGTGATCGCGGGAGTTGCGGGACTCGTCAGCACTCCGGTTGGTCCGAACGTGAAGTTGGTTCCGGCATTGACCCAGGCGGTCTGCGTAGTCGTCGCGTTCGGATCGGCCTGATAGAACAGGTTCCAGGTATTGGCGTGCGAGCCACCGAGAGCCGAGCTGTCGGTCTTGGCCCATCGCAGCTGCACATTGACCGCCGTTCCGGTCGAATCGTAGGCGGTAAGGGCGCCGCCGCTGATCGACTCGTTCAGGAACGCCTGTTGGTCGTTGGCAATCACCTTCCCCGAGCCCGCCGCGAGCGCGGGAATCCGTAACGCCGAAGCGGTCGGAGGCAACCCCAGCGCGGCGAATGCGCTCGAGTTGCTGCTGGTCACCGAGAGATCCTGGGCCACGCCAGAATGCAGCGTGACGGTCCCGCTATTGACTGCCGAGCCCGCGCCGCCGCTCAAGGCGTCGATCTTGGCGAGCAACTGCGCGACCGTGTCGGTCACATTGACCTGATTGTTGCCGACTGCGCCGCTGGCGACGAAGGTGATGGTCTGGCCAGCCGTCGAGCCGTCGACCGAGATGGTGTCGTTGACTGCAAAGCCTGACGTCAGGCCGTTAACGGCGCCTGATAGCACGGTCGAGCCGGTCATCGCACCCGCGGGTCCTACCTGGACCGCAGGGGTGCCGGTCACCGTATTGTCGCCAATGGGCGTGGCCGGTGTGGTGGTCGGCAAGGGATTGCTACTGAAATCATACGGGTTGAGGCCGCCGAGGGCATTGATCGTGCCGGGGGCCGCAGTCGAGCTGACGGCTGTCGTCGGGGTGGACGGCAGGTTGGCGGCATAGTTGATCGAAGTGGTGCTCTGGGCCGGAATGAAATTGTTCTGGAACTGAAGTACATTGGGCACGTTGCCGAGCGGATTGCCGGTCTTCGGATCGACCCCCACACCCATCAGGTAATATCCGGCGCCGTTGACCAGATTGCCGTTGGCATTGACCTGAAAATCGCCGCGGCGGGTGTAGTCGGTGACTCCGTTAAAGACAGGAAGGTTGTCGCTGGTTCCGGTGGCCTTTTGCACGGAGAAAAAACCGTCACCATTGATCGCCATGTTGGTCGCGACGGTCGTAACCGAGACGGTGCCTTGGGTGGTGATCGTGGCCTGCGCAAAGGCGGTCACGCCGCCCGCGACCTGCCGGCTCGGCGACGTCGAATCCGGAATGAGATCCTCGAAGCTGGTCTCGATGCCCTTGTAGCCCGTGGTCGAAGCATTCGCGATATTGCCGGAGATGTTCTGCAAGGCGAAGGATTGCGCCTGAAGGCCACCAACCGCGGTATTGAGCGCGTCGAAAATACCCATAACTATCGTCTCCAAATTCGATCCGCGCGGCCGGTTGGTTTGCGAAGCCATGACCGCTGTCGAAGAAGACCTTCGCAAGCGCTGTGCCAACAAGGAAACTATAACAATATCAATGTCTTAAAAATAAAGCCCCGGTCCAATGACCGGGGCACAATTGCCGAGCGGGCAACAATTGCCGGGCGCAGGCGATGGATCAGGTCGCCGAGGGGGCTGCCGGATGGAAGACCAGGGCAAAGCCATCCATGCAGTAGCGCAGGCCGGTCGGCTTCGGGCCATCGTCGAAGACGTGGCCGAGATGGCCGCCGCAGCGGCGGCAGTGAATTTCGGTCCGCAGCACCCCGAAAGTCCGGTCTTCGGTCTTGCCGACGGCGTTGTCGAGCGGCTGGTAAAAACTCGGCCAGCCGGTGCCGCTCTCGAATTTCGTCTCCGACGAGAACAGCGGCAGGTCGCAGCCGGCACAGGCGAAGATGCCCTTGCGATGCTCCTTGAGCAGCGGGCTCGATCCCGGCCGCTCGGTGCCTTGCTTGCGCAGGATCTCATATTGCTGCGGCGTCAGCTGCGCGCGCCATTCCGCATCGCTCTTTTCGATCTCGAACTTCTCCGCGGCGTTGGCAGGCGAAGCGCGCAGCCACCGGAAGGCCGCAAGGCCAAGCAAACTGGCGACGGACGCCAGCAGAATACGGCGGTCGATCATGATGGTCTCCGTTCGAAGCGAATTCGGTGTCGTTCGCTGCTAGATACGGGGGCTCGGGGGCAGAAGTTACACCGATTGGGAGCGAATTTTCTCACTTTGTTGCGAGATGCCGGGGGCAGTCCATCTCCTCCCTCGCCCGCTTTCTGCGTGTTTAGGAAAGCCCGCCCTCACCTTCGCCGGGCTCGGTCTGGACGGGAGGCCGGGGACGCTCGTGACGCGGGCGGACCGGCGGCGTCGGGCGCCGCGGCGGTCTGGTCCCGGCCTGGCGATTGGCCTCGAGCAGACGCGCCTCGCGAATCCGTTCCCGGGCCCGTGCTCTCTCCCGATGACGGGCCAGCGCACCGGCGGCGGCGGAACTGCCCCGCCCCCACATCCCGACGAGATGTCCGGCTACCCGGCCGGTCGGGCCCCCCGCCCACACCAGTTCGAACGGCGAAAACAGCCGCCAGCGCTCGTCGCCCCACAGAATACTGCGCGCGATCAGCTGCCCGGCCATCGCCGAGGTGTTCAGGCCCTGGCGGCCGAAGCCGCTCGTGACCCACAGACCGCGACGCAACTGGCCGATCTGCGGCATGCCGTGCACGGTCTGGCCGACGGCACCGCCCCAGACCTCGGCAATCTCGGTTGTTCCGAGCCTCGGAAAGATCGTGCGGATCCTGCGCGCAATGGGGCCGGCAAAACGCTCCGGTTTAGCCGCCCAGGTAGTCTCCGGGCTGGCCCACATCAGGCGGTCGCCGTCCACGATCCGGAAATGATCGACGCCGTCGGTGTCGGTCACCGATCCCTGAAACGTCACCACCTCGGCGAGGCGCTCGCCGAGCGGTGCGGTCACCGCGGCGTAACGCCAGACCGGCAGCAGGGTCTCCGACAACCGCCGCAACGGCTCGCCGAGATGGATGTTGCCGGCGAGCACGATGTGCGACGCACGCAACCGCGCCGACGGCGTGACGATGCGCTTGCGAATGCCCGAGGCATCGAAGCTGACGACCGGCGTGTCCTCGAAGATCCGCGCCCCCGCCCGCCGCGCCAGCGCGGCAAGACCGTGGACGTATTTGCGGCCGTCGATCTGAAACGCCTTGGGATAATAAACGCCGTGGAAGTAACGATCGGTCTTGAGCTGATCGCGCACGCGATCGACCTGCCAGCCTTCCACGTCCGTCTCGAAATGCTCGCTCAGCATTTGCAGCCGGCTGATCAGCTGCTCGCCGGCCTCGACATTGGAAACCTCCAGCGCCCCCTCGCTCAGCGCAATGCCCGGCATCAGCTCTTCGGTGGCGTTGGCCCGAACATAATCGGCGCCCTGCTTCGACAATGACCAGAGTTCGCGGCTGTCTTCAAAACCGATGCGGGCGATCAATTCGCCGATCGGAAGACCAAAGCCCGGCATCACCGTGCCGAGCTGATGGCCGGATGCGTTCCAGCCGACATGCCGGCCTTCGAGAACGGCGACGCTGGCGCCGAGCCTTGCGGCCTCCAGCGCCACGGTGAGGCCGGCGAGCCCCGCCCCAACCACACAGATATCGACGTCCAGATCGAACGAAAGCCGCGGGCGCTCTCGCATGTCGGCGCCATCAGGTCTTGCGGTCATGCCTAAAGAAGTCTCAGTCATACCGTTTTCTTACGGACGGATCAGTCGCTTGTCACCTTGTCCTGAGCTTCGGCTTGTACATTAATAATCCGCAAGCCCCGAAACGAATCGAGATCGCCATGCGCCGTTTGATGCTGCTGCGCCACGCCAAGACCGAGCACGACGCGCCGAGCGGCCGCGATCAGGACCGCCGATTGGACGAACGCGGCCGCACCGACGCCGCGGCGATCGGCGGCTGGATCGGCCGGCACCCGCCTTTTCCCGATGTGGTGCTGGTTTCGCCCGCGATCCGGGCCCGCCAGACCTGGGAGATTGCCTGGGAGGCGATGAAAAACGTGAGCCCCCAGCCGCAGGTTGAACTTGTGCCTGAGCTTTATGGAGCCGACCCGTCGCGGCTCCTGCAAACCGTCCACGCCTCGTCATCCGATCCCAAAATCCTGATGCTGGTCGGGCACAACCCCGGAATGCATGAACTGGCGCTTGCGCTTACCGGCAGCGGTGAAGCCGCGGCCCGCAAGGCGCTCGCCGACAACCTGCCGACATCGGGGCTTGCGGTATTCGACTTTGCGGGCGGCGACTGGGCCGACGTGGCATTCCGTCGGGGACGGCTGGTGCTGTTCGTCACCCCGAAGCGGCTCAAGCAAACCTCCGGCGAGTAAGCAGAACCATCTGCCGCGTCAACCGGGTTTTATGCTACGTTGGCTTCACAGGGAGGCGCAGATGTTCAAATCCATTCTCGTGCCGATCGATCTTTCCGACACCGAACTGGCGAAACCCGCGATTGCGACGGCAGCGACGCTGTCGCAGACCTGGAGCGGCACGGTGCGGCTTCTCAATGTGTTGCCGATGACCCCGGTGATGCTGGCGGAATATGTGCCCGCCGATTTCGACGCCCAGCAGCGCCAGGCCTCCGAGGAGGCGCTCGCCATCGTGGCCCGCGAATCCGGCATCGATGCCCAGCGCATCTCCAGCGTGGTGCGTCAGGGCGGCATCTATCACGAGGTTCTCGAAGAGGCCGCGGCCGTTCATGCCGATCTGATCGTCATGACATCGCACCGGCCGGCGATGCGGACCTATTTTCTCGGTTCCAACGCCGGCCATGTGGTGCGCTACGCCAAATGCTCGGTGCTGGTGGTCCGGCACTAGCGATACCGGCTTCGAATTCCGGGCCTGCGCATCCAAGTCGGCTGTTGCCGACTTGGACAATGATATTGCCGAACTCGGGTAAACCCGAGGTCGGTGGCGCATCCTCAATGTGCAATTGCACATCGGGGAGTGACGAGCGTTGCGTTGATGGCGACCTCGGCTTCACTCCTCGCCCGCCAGCCGAAACGTTCCTTCCATCATCTGCACGCAAGCCCCGCCGACATGCGCCGAAACCACAACGCCGTTTTCTTTGCGGATACGAGTCAGCAACAGGCTTGGCCTGTTCATGTCGACACCCTGCCCTATGCGCAGCTTCAACTCGCCGTCCCGCTCACCGGACAAATCGGCAAGCAGCGCGGCAGCGGCCACGGTGGCGCTGCCGGTGGCGGGATCTTCGGCAAGGCCGCCCGATCCCGGAAAAAACATCCGCGCCTGCAGGTCGGTTGCCTTCTCGTCCGGCGGCACGTCGCGCGTATAGAGGTAGACCGCACGGGCTCCATCGCATGGTAATGTCCGCTCAAATGGCCCAGCGTCGGGCCTGGCGCGTCGTAGCGCATCGCGCGAACCCAACTCCGCCACCAGGAACGGCATTCCGACCGAGACGATCATGGCTGGATGCCGGTCGGTCCTGATATCCGCGGCCGACAGCGCTACCGTGGCCGCCGCCTGCTCGACGCTGAACTCCGTCAGTCGGCTGAGCGGTTGCGGCGCGGTGAGTTCGGCGCCGACCACCCTGCCGCCTTCCGTCAGGATTTCGACGGGCACCAGGCCGGCGCCTTCCTCGAACTTCAGCCGCGCCGGCGGTTTTGCAGCCTGCGTCGCCAGCACGAAGGCGGTACCGACATTGGGATGTCCCGCGAACGGCATTTCGGCGGTCACGTTAAAGATACGCACCTGCGCGTCATGCGCGGCATCGCGCGGCGGCAACACGAAGGTGGTCTCGGAATAATTGAACTCGACCGCAATGGCCTGCATCTGCGCGGTGGAAAGCCCGCCGGCGTCCAGCACCACCGCAAGCGGATTGCCGCCGAAGGCGCGGTCGGTGAAAACGTCCACGGTGATATAGCGACGTTGCATGAGAGATCTCCGGTTCGGTAACCAACGTGATCCATGTCGCGCCCAGTGGCCGCTGGACGCTTCAGCGTTCGCGACCTGCCCGTTGGCGCAAACGCTGGTCGAGCGCGGCAGCGCCTCGGCGACGAAGGATTGCTCTCACATCCTCAGTGCAATAGCGGCATTGATTACCTCTAAATCATCTGTAATCGTATCGGTGCAAGCAGAACATTGCTCTCGGTGCAATAATGTCGAAATTCGAATATGTGAAGTTGGCCGACGCCGTTGCCGCCGAAATCGCCGACGGCTCGCTGAAGCCGGGCGATCGCCTGCCGCCGCAGCGCACCTTCGCCTACGAGCGCAAGATCGCCACCTCGACCGCGAGCCGGGTCTACACCGAGCTGTTACGTCGCGGTCTGGTGGTCGGCGAAGTGGGACGGGGCACGTTCATTTCCGGAGAAGCGCGGCGCGCAGCAGCCGCTCCGAACGAACCGCGAGGGGCCCGCATCGATTTCGAATTCAATTACCCGCAGCTGCCGACCCAATCGGCATTGATTGCAACAAGCCTGCAGGGCCTGGACAGGCCGGAAATGCTCGATGTCTCGCTGAGACAATCGACCAGTATCGGAACGCAAGCTGCGCGAAATGTCGCTGCGGATTTTCTTGCCCGTCAAAATTGGTCTCCAAAGTCGGAGCAACTGGTGTTCACCGCCAACGGCCGGCAATGCATTGCAGCCGCGCTCGCCGCGGTGGTGCCGATCGGCGGCCGCTGCGGCGTCGAGGCTCTGACCTATCCTTTCATCAAGGGCATCGCCGCCCGGCTCGGCGTGACGCTGGTGCCATTGGCGATGGATGATGCCGGCGTCCGGCCCGACTCCTTGCAAAAGGCTCATCGCGAGGGGCATCTATCGGCCTTGTACATTCAGCCCGTGATTCAAAATCCGCTGGGCATGACCATGCCATCGTCGCGCCGTGCCGATCTCGTGCGGGTGGTTGAAAAGCTCGGCCTCGTTGTCATCGAGGACGCGGTTTACGGCTTTCTCGATGACGAACCGCCGCTTGCCGTGCTCGCGCCGGAGTCATGCATCGTGCTTGATAGCCTTTCCAAGAAAGTCGCACCCGGGCTGGCGCTCGGCTTTATCGTCCCCCCGCTTCGCTTGCGCGAAAGTGTCATGGCTTCGGTACGTTCCGGCGCATGGATCGCGTCGGGATATGCGTTCGCGGCCGGGCAACGCCTGATGAGCGACGGTACCGCCTCCGAAATTTCAAGACTCAAGCGGATCGATGCTCGGCAACGTCAGAAAATCGCGGCTGCTTGCCTGTCCGGCTTCGAGATCCAGGCCAACGGCAAATCGTATCATCTGTGGCTGACGCTGCCGCCGCACTGGCGGTCCCAGACATTTGTCGCCGCCGCGGCCCGGCGAGATATCGCTTTGACGCCCTCAATGACCTTCGCGGTGGCCCCTGGACATGCGCCGAATGCCATACGGCTGGCCTTGGCCGCGCCCGCGTTGGAGCAGCTCGAGGCGGGGCTGCGAACGCTATCGGGAATGTTGAACGCAAAGGAAGAGGATTTCGATTCCACTGAATAGCCGCGCTGGAGGCGATCACTCCTCGGCCCGTTCACTCCGGCCACTGCGCGATAAAACCGTTTGCCTTGTAGGGCTCGATCTTGTCCCATTCGCGGAGCACCCGGGTTCGAAATTCCGGATCGGTATGCCAGAGCGCCAGCGGCGTCTGAAAACTGTCGACCGTGATCAGCATCTTCTCCACCTCCGGCCAGTGCCGGTGCAGCGTCATCGGATAGCGGCGCGCGGTCCAGGTGTTGCCGAGGCAGATGACGCTGCGGATATGCGCAAGGCCGAGGACCGCTTCGAGGACCGGCAGCGAGAAGATGACGTTTTCGCCGGTGTTCATCGCGCGATGCTCTTCCAGGATGCGGTCAGGCGGAACGCCTCGCTCAACCATCGCGGTCTTGATGATCTCGCATTCCGATAGCGTCGCGCCTGGCGTCACCCCGCCGCTGACGATCGACCAGCGAAACAAGCCCTCGCGCCAAAGCCTAAAAGCTTCGTCCGCACGCTGCGCCACATCCTCACGGGTGCCGAACACGAACAGCAGATCGGCGGGCTTGATCGGCGTCGCGACAAAATGCCTGGCGCTGATCTCGGCGATCTCGGCCTCGGTCGGCCATCGCGGGCCTCGATCCTCCACGTCCGCCTCGCATGCCTGCTGAATCAGGCTCCGACAATGCGGCGCGCCGGCCGCGACGCGAAGTCACGTTTCGTTGCGCTTTTTTGCAGACGCAGGATTACGGCAGCAGCGCCGCCGGCAGATGGTCGAACGTGTAGGTCCGTGGCCTGTTGCGCGCCACAAAGCCGCCGATCTGCCACGTAAACAGCGCGGCGAAACCGACCAGAAACAACGCGCCCGAAAATTCACCGGTGGCGATGGCGCGAATGAACAGTCCCGATATCGCGATCCCGACCAGCGCCAGCAACACGATGCCGGCGGCATAGGTTTTCGGTCCGACGCCACCGATCAGGGTGGCCGTG
>Ga0209839_10000251_pt1 | contig 27619 bp, 26 predicted proteins | sample OrgsoiDNA2013050_FD_185800 | JGI IMG/M metagenome (GOLD analysis project Ga0209839, IMG submission 185800) | Permafrost soil microbial communities from the Arctic, to analyse light accelerated degradation of dissolved organic matter (DOM) -... | ecosystem: Environmental > Terrestrial > Soil >... | reverse complement strand
AAATCCAGACGGAATCCGATAGCCAGGTTGGTCAACGGATTTGAACTCAGGCTTGAGCTGATATTGAATTGCTCATTTTTGGAACTTTGCGGTTGCGATGAAACATTGCTTGATGAATACTGAACAAAAAATAAATCCGGAATACTAATTTCCAGAAAGAACTTTTTGGAAACCTTGTATGAAATGCCAGGGTATACAATTAGTACTCCGCCTTTGGTTGAACCGCTTAATACTTTTTGTCCGAGGCTGTCTTTCCCGGAAATTGTGGAACCCTCGTAGTAAGCACTCCCTTCTCCAAAAATAAAAAAATCTTTCCCCAGAGACTTGTATTTCCTGTAGAAGATGCCGAAGGCATAATAGTTGTCCGAATATTTCAATGGGCCAAGCGAGGCGGAATAATAATTGTTTACCGCATAAGGACTATACGTCAGTATGATTCCAAATACGGTGTTTTCCTTTATGGCTTTGCCAACGGAGATATTAAAAGTGGCCATATTGGTTTTCTGGTCACTGGTTTGCACGATATTCGGATTAGTACTATTGTAAGTATTATAGGAATAAGAAAGCTGGCCGCCTAAAAGAATCGATCCCTTATTAAACTGGGCGCGGGCCGAGAAGGAAAGTGACAAAATGATCAGGGGGGTAAGTAGAATTCTGCTCATGGTTACTTTTAAATGAATGATCCAGTTAAGATATACTAAAAGTCAATCGGGTAATTCGTTTGATGACTTCGGTCAATTATTTAACATTTAACAAGTTTTTTTATCCCAAACCGGTTACTCTTTTAAAAAATTTACGTCTAATATATAGGACCTAAACCCCGGAATATGGAAACAAATGCTACACAACAGGAAATTCTCCTTCACACGGATACCCATTTTGCGCATAGAAAATGGGCCGATAAAGATGCCAGTGATTCTGCCAATCTGAGCGCCAGGGAACAATTGGAAAAAGCCTGTTGGGATGGATTGGTAAAAGAGCTGATTCCCGAGTTAGATATTACACTCAAAGAAAACAGAAAACTCTGGCTCTGGCAGATACACGAAACACATTCCTTTCTTGCTTTGGATTTTTATGAAGTTCCAGGACCCATGGAAAGTCATACCTCTATTGATCCCTATCGTTTTATGGGAAAGATAAAGAACAACTAAATTCGATCTAGCTCAACAGAATGCGAATGCCAACCAGTCCGAGGCAGACAGCCAGCACACGGATAATGGTGTTTCCTCTTAATTTGTGAGAGAGCCAGGCGCCGATTTGTGCGCCGGGAATTACACCGATAATTAATCCGATCACCATGTGTAATATTTTAGGGTCATTGTAGCTCCCTTTGATTGCGTGAACGATGACACTGACGGTTGACATAATTGCCAGTATAAAATGGGACGTGGCAGTAGCGACAAAAACCGGAAACTGCAACCACTGAACCAGGGCGGGTACGTGAATGATACCGCCGCCGATTCCTAAAACCGGTGATATGTATCCGACAAGGACGCTGATTATAATTCCCCTGGTTTGATTGTACGTGTAGTTATATGTTTCGCCGGCATTATCCGTTAGTGAGTGATGCTTCCATCGTCTTTTATTCACGTCCGCCACAGCCGGGGTGATGGCTTTATTATGTCTGAGCATCAGGTAAACGGAAAGAGCTATGAGCAATATCCCAAACAGGATATTAAAAATGTTCCGGGGGATAAATTGGGTGGTTAAGACACCCAGAATGGAGCCCGGGATCGTAAAAAGGGCAAATATTATTCCCGCTTTATAATCTATCCGCCCGGACCGTGCGTAGGCAACAGAACCAGAGATTGCGTTTGCCGCTACAATTACAATGGATATGGCCGTTATCGTTTCCGGGCTCAATTCAGGATAAGAAAGAATAAGGATGGGCACCAGGATAAAACCTCCGCCGGCGCCAATCACGGTGCCGAATATTCCAATGATAAATCCGGTGATGATCAGTACGATTAAAGTGAGCATATTTGAAATCAGGCCCCAAATTGCATTTTATTCTTTGTATGAATAAAAATAAATGTAATATGGGTATCGTTTTCCTTTTTTAGCCCCGAAACACGACGTCTATCATGAAATTCATCGCTTTATTAGCAATCGTATGTTTCTTCCATTGCACACTGATCGCCCAGCAAACTTTTGATCCCGGTTATATCCTTACGCAAAACAAGGATACTATAAAAGGATTTATTTTGGTTGCGACAGAGTCAGAGTTAGCTCAAACTGTAAAATTCAAAAAAGAAGGATCCGCGGAATGGAAAGACTTCAGGCCGGAAGATCTTATGGCGTTTGGAATGGGGACTGATGTGTATAAGAGCATGAATTTTTTAAATACTGCAGATGATTCGGTCAGGGTTTCCGCATTTTTGAAACAATTGGTGAACGGGGAATACAATTTATATTCCTATGTAAAACCCCCCAACGTAAATTCTATCTGATTCAACGTGATGAAACCAATTATTTTCTTTTTGATATGGTAAGTTTGAATTCAGGTGAGGTCATCCAGCAGGCGAATTATTATAATTATTTAAATTTTGTTTCCATATCCTGCGAAAAAGTTAATGCTTTAGTTAAGGGAGTAGGATATAATGATAAAGCCATGTCGGATTTTATTTTGAAAGTAGACAATTGTGATTCGCGGGTACGGGCAACGAATCTATATCAGAAGCCGAAAACAGTTATTCTTCCATTGGTTTTTGTGGGCGGACTTCCATTCGGAGGCAAGGATCAGCAGTTCACGGCTAATTTTACATTGCGGTTTTCTCTGCCAAAAGTGGATAGAAAAACTTCAATAAATATTGGCATAAATTATTCATCCACCAATAAAAACAAAGTTTATAATGAGGCGCTTGATGTTCCATATGATGATTACACCCTTGAGAAAATTCTCAGTTTTCCTTTGACGGTTCAATATAATTTTACGACATCCAGGGTTCAGCCTTATTTTTATCTGGGTTTTTCAGGTGCTTTTGTAAATACAAAACCCGCTCCAAACGGTTATTACACTCCTCCTCCCGACCAGTATTTCGGGTTTGCGCTGATATGCGGAATTGGTATCGAAGCCAGGATAGTTTCCGGATTATTTGTAAAAGCCGATTGGAGATATGAGTTAATACTGCAATACCCTGCCATTGGATTATCATATCACTTCTAAGCGGTTCCCACAGGGTATTCCAACGGAATATGCCCCCGGTCATACGGAATAAAGGCATTTAATAATAAGAATCTAAAATATTCATCCCCTGCCTTTATTAATCTATTGAATTCATGAACATCCATCATATGCAGATGCAAATCAACCTGGTTGCGTAACCGCATACTAATCGTTATTTCCTGTTCTATGAGGGTTTTTGCATCCTTGCCCTCGGAAAGTGCGAGCAAATCATAGCATACGCCAGAATAGTCCTTCATTGGATTTTTAATGAATATGTTTTCCTTTAACTGATAATTATATGTTACAGATAACAGTAATATCTTCTCAGGGTCAGCAATATGTACGATTTCCTCAATAATCGACGCGAGTTTGCCGGTTTGTTTTGACAGACTGAATAACATGCTGTTTTTCATGGTTTTATATTTAATAATATGAATAGCCCTTCACAAGGGACTGTGACGGTACTGACCGAGCCTTAAATTCTAATCTGGAGACTTAATAATTGCTTACTGCAGATTTGGCAGATTAATATCAATAAATTGCGCCATTTGAGAAAACTGGCTTATATTTGTGATATTCATGTGTAAATATAGCAATAAAATTGAGGTAATCCAAATAAAATTGACAAGCAATCCCTATTTCTATGAGTTTACCATTTTCTAAGAACCTCCGATTTCTCCGTAAAAAAGGAAACCTTAATCAGGACGAAATTTCCGTCCTTTTTCATAAGCGTGCCAATACGATCGGGAACTGGGAAAATCAGAAAAGTGAACCCAACCTGGCCGAACTCATCAAACTGGGAGAATATTTTAAAGTAAGTGTTCAGGACTTGCTTCATACGGACCTGGAAAAAGAGTCTCTTCATCAGAGTGCGGAGACAATTGCTCCGAAGTCAGACGAACTTAAAGTGAAATCCTATTCTTTGCAGGAGCCGGTGATCAGTATTGCCAATGAAGGTAATCAGGACACATTCTGGTTAATCCTTCGTGAGCTCAGAGCCATGAATGAAAAAGTGGATTTACTAATTTCCGGAATGGAATTTACGGGCCCCAAAAAGAATTCGGATAAGAGTTATCATTAACCCGTTCTCAATTTTGGAAAAATTTTCCAAATGATGGAACAAATAAGGTGTATCCGTCAGAAAACCGGCCCCTGGCCAGGAATAATATTTTGCTTATAAGTCTCTCATTGTTAAGCTACTGCGCGGGCTTTATGTTTCCTTTGTAATCCTTTTTATGAATTGGTCCAAACCTTGAAATTATATCCGTAGTTCTTTATCATACGGAAGCAATTAATTAAATTTTTTTCGTCTAAAAAATTATGATTTGAATAGTAAAATTGCAATATTTGTTTTGCGATAAGTATCCACTCTCCTATCGGAAAAATACAATATCAGGCAAATGCTATCGTTTACTGCTATGACTATCCATTAATATTACGCTTGGAACAGACCTAAGGATTAATTAAATGCTCCGTGTGTGGTACCGATGAAAAGCCGACTGGTGAATAACCAGATCCGATCCGACTCGAACCTTTTTGAAAACATTTTAAATCCTGCGCGTCATGAAAACGTTGTCTAAACTCGTATCAACCAGTAGCGTCTCGCTGTTGGTCATTACATCGCCCGTGCTGATTTCCAGCAATCACAAAAAAATAGAAATATCAACGAGTACCGCTGTCGTTGCGGCTACTTACCATATTCCTGTTTTGACCAATAACAATTTCAAAAACTTTAAGTACAGCAGTCCTGACATCAATACGGCAGCCGCTAAAAAGCTGGCCGATGTTGACAATGCTCCGGATTTTAACGCAAGTGCGGCGGTTAAAAAAGCTTTTGAAGTGAAGATGGTCATTAAACAGGCCCTTACGCTGTATGATTCAATGAAACTCGAAAAATCGGGATTGAACCAGAAAGCTTTTGAATATGCCTGGAGAGGATATCATAATCTGCTGAAAAAAGGCCAGTTGAAAAAATCTGATGTATTGTCCATTTGCGACTTTACCCAGTCATCCAGTAGCAAAAGGATGTACGTAATAGATGTGGCCCACAAAAAATTATTGTTTAACACCTATGTATCGCATGGTATGAATTCAGGTGTTGAATACGCCACTACTTTTTCTAACCGAGCGAATTCATTTAAAAGCAGCCTCGGCTTTTTTGTTACCTCGAAAACTTATGTTGGAAGAAATGGTCTTTCTTTAAAGGTAAGGGGTCTTGAAAAAGGGTATAACGACCTGGCTGCAAAAAGACATATCGTTTTACATGGTTCTGATTATATCAGTCCCGAATACTTAAAGGATAATGGTGAAATGGGAAGAAGTCTGGGTTGTGCAGCGATACCGAATGCGATGAGCCCGAAGATTATCAGGACGATCAAGAACGGAAGTTGTTTATTTATATATCATCCGACCGTAAAATATCTGACGCATAGTAGTGTAATCAATGGTTAATTTGAATCAATAGTTTTAAGCACGAAGGGGTCAGTTATACTGCCCCCTTTTTGAGTTTGATATCGTTTTGCTAAGTAGTTAGAATCCAAACCTTTTGAAATGAACCGACTAACCCTATTAATCTGTGCCGTATGCCTGTTCCGGGGAATCACCCTTGGCCAGTCACTCGATTCCTCCCTCAGCGTTTACAATAACAAGTTCCCACAGGAGAAAATTCATATTCATTTTGATAAAGATACTTACCTGCCAGGTGAGACCGTCTGGATGAATGCCTATCTCCTGAGCGATGGCCGGCCTTCTGCTGTGAGCAAAAACCTGTATTTTGACTGGACAGACGCCAATGGCAGATTACTCCTGCACAGTATAGCGCCCATCTCCGAAGGCGGCGCGAGCAGTTTTTTTCAAATCCCGGCCTGGGTAAAAAACGGTGTTATTCACGTGAAAGCCTATACGCAGTGGATGCTGAATTTTGACAATTCATTCTTATTTAATAAAGATATTCCCGTTTTGATGCCAATTGAAGGAAATTATCCGGCGCCCGACAAGTTGCAAACAACCGTTAGATTCTATCCTGAAGGCGGCGATCTCATCAACGGGGTTTCGTCCATCCTGGCTTTTGAGGCCCTGAACCAGCACAACAGACCAGCAATGGTGAGCGGAGTCATTAAGACTGCCAACAATATATTTATCGATTCTTTCTATACCACATATAACGGAATGGGTAGTTTACGTTTTAAACCCATGACGGGACAACATTATAGCGCATATTGGTCCGACGAGACGGGGGAGCCGCATACCACCCCGATCCCCGATGCAAAAATAAATGGCCTGGTTTTACACGCGGATCCCTATAACAATGACCAGGTTCATTATAAACTGGAAAAATCGGCGGATGCCAGCAACCTGACCAAGATCATAGTCGTTGGAACCATCAATCAGAAAGTCGTTTATCGCAATAGTCTGATCCTCGAGAATAATAAAGCGGAAGGCAGCTTGTTCGCCGCTTCATTTCCCTGCGGCATTTTACAGCTGACCGCCTTTGACGGGGATATGTCACCCCTGGCCGAACGAGTTGCATTTATTAATAACGGGAAAGCTTATGCGAAGATTCAGCTGAAAAACGAAGTCGTGAGCGTGAATAAAAGAGCTCGTAATGAGATTTCGATCGAAATACCGGATAGCCTGGTGACCAATCTTTCCGTTTCAGTGACTGACGCCGGTCTCGGTTACGACAGCAGCCATACGATTTATTCTGACCTGTTGATAGCGGGAGATTTAAAAGGAATAATTCCGGATGCCGCATCTTTTCTTACGAATACCGTAAATGCCAATGAACACCTGGATCTTTTACTGCTAACGCATGGCTGGAGAAGATTTAACTGGGGATCGGTGGTAACTGGGAATTTCCCGGAATTAAAATATCCGCGCGATGCCGGGTTCCTGTCGGTAAAGGGTGAAGTCAGGAATGGCACAAATCTCGATTCACAGGATTCCATGGCGCTCTTAATGATTTCGCGCGACCGGAAAAAACATGTGCTGAAAATGCCGGTTGATGCCAATGGTAAATTTGGACAAAGCGGTTTATTTTTTTATGATTCCGTGCAGGTAGTTTACCGGTTCAATCATGCCGCCAAGCTGAACAATAATGCACAGATCAGTTTATATTCTGACCTTCTGCCCGCATTAACGCCCGCGAAGGCCGATGAACCTTCTTTTGCATGGATGAAAGTCCCGGACGTTATCCTGGAGAAAGAAATGAATGGAAATCTAATTGAGACCCACGACTATTCTGTTTCCTCCCCTGCCATGAGTTATATCGTGAGCCCCAAAAATGATTCAACAGGCAAAAATTCAGAGAGCGCTGCCCATTATCTGTCTGAAAATTTTGTTGATCTGCGTTTTCCGGTAAGTATAAAAGAAAATGCTCCTGCCGGGGAAGCCAGACTGGCTTCTTACCGGGTGAATAGTTTTGCGCTCCGCAGCAATGTCAATGTTACGCTCGACGGAACACCCGTAGCGATGGATGATCTGAAATCTGTCAACATGAAAGAAGTTCTCTTTATCAAGTTCCTTCCGAAATCAAATCAGAAAGGACTGCCTACCCTGGCTATCACGAGCCGCCAGGCGCTGGATCAGGCCAATATTCTGGAGAACAAAACGGGATTTGCTGTTATCACAGGGTATACGCCGGTTAGGGAATTTTATCAAACTCATTATGATAAGAAAATAGAGGATTTCCAGGCTTCCGATTTCAGGTCAACCCTGTATTGGAACCCCAAACTCCGCCTGGATAAAACACATCGTACTATGAGTTTTGCATTTTATAATAATGATGTCAGCAATAAATTCCGGATCGTGGTGGAGGGAATGAACCAGGACGGGAAGCTTTGCCATATCGAAGAAATTATCAAATAACCCTTTCAAACCAATAAAACTTTACCATGCTTAATGTTGAATTTACCCTGAATGTGCTCAGCCTGATCCTCATCGTTTTAGGGGCAGTATTTGCAGGTTATTACCTGAGAAGCCGCCAGTTAAAGAAAAAACAATTCAAAATTTCGGAGCTCAGGAAAGAAATTGTTTATAATCATGCCCAGATCCTTGAACTACAAATGGAATATGTCAGCCTGGAAAAATCATTGAATAGTAACAAAGCAACAGTTCGTCCCATGAATGCGGTCGTTAACGATGTAAAGGAATCGAAAGCCCTATAGCCCGTTGATCAAATTATTTCCCGGTAAACCGGGGCGCACGTTTTTGTAAAAAAGCCGCGACACCTTCCCTGAAATCTTCTGTATTCCCGGCCTTATGCTGAAATTTTTTCTCAAGTTCCAGCTGTTCTTCCAGATTATTTGTGGACGATTCCAGTAAAGCCTTTCTGGTTAACATTAATGCAACGGTGGGCAGTGTGGCCAGCGTCCCGGCAAGCTGAGCTGTTTTCTCCTCAAATACATTCTCTTCAAAACTGGCATAGATCATACCCATGCGTTCCGCATCCGCGGCAGAAATTTTATCTCCCAGCATCATCAGGGCTGTGGCTTTCTGCAGGCCAATTAACCGGGGCAGGAAAAAGGTCCCCCCGCAATCCGGTATCAGACCGATTTTTGAAAATGCCTGAACAAAACTGGCCGTATTCACCGCGATGACTATATCGCAGGCCAGTGCAATATTCGCTCCGGCTCCGGCTGCTATTCCATTCACTGCACAAAGGACCGGCTTGCGGATTGTCTTTAATAAACGGATAACCGGATTATAATTTTCATGAATAGTTTTTTCAAAATCCGGCAATTGGTCCAGGGGGAATTCAGAAAGATCCTGTCCGGAACAAAATGCGCGTCCCACACCACTCAGCACTACGGCACGAACCGTATCATTCTCATCACAGGCGAGTAACTGATCCTGTAATTCAAGCGCCATACTGCGGGTAAACGCATTCAGTTTTTCGGGACGGTTCAGGGAGACATGGGCGACCCGCTCCCTGAGTTCAAACAAAATCTCCGGCATACATTATGTGTTTTAATGACATTTAAAATAATCAAATGGCTCCAGGCAGTCCAGGCAACGATATAGTGCTTTACAGGCCGTTGAACCGAAACGGCTGATCATTTCTATATTTTTGGAAAGGCAGTGGGGACAGGATTGGGGTTGATCTTCGCCGTTCAAAAAGCATGCGTGGTCAGAAGGCGCAGCAATACCATAGGCCCTGAGTTTTTGTTTACCCGCTTCGCTCATCCAGTCACTGGTCCAGGCCGGGGAGAGGATTTGTTTGATCTCAACCCGGTCCAATCCGTGTTTTGCGAGTACTGTCCGGATATCTTCCTGGATAATTTCCATGGCCGGGCAACCACTATATGTCGGCGTGATTTGAATTTTGATGGTATCACCTGCGCATTCAACCGCGCGCAAAATGCCGAGGTCAGAAATCGTGAGCACCGGAATTTCCGGGTCCTTTACTTCTGATAAAATGTTTATGATCTGTTCTTCATTCATATTTTATAATTCACTCCCATACTTCCACACTCCCATACTTTCCGGTCACCAGGTGCTGCCAGGATAGGCCCTTTGAAGAAATTGCATTTCAGCCAAAAGGTATCCAAGCTGTTCAGAATGAACTCCTTTTTTGCCAGACAATATCTGCATGGGTTTTTTTTCTGACGTAAGCGCCGGCAGGGTGGAAATTTCGAAAACTTTATTCACCTGATGGAACCATTCTTCTTTTAAGCCATCCGGCAAAATGCCCGCGCCCGTTGCTGCGGCTTCATATTCAAAATCTGCCGGAATGAATAATTCGGAAATCCAGGGATTTAATAGTTTTATTGCTTCCATCATGCGTGTATGGCTTTCCAGTGTGCCATCGCCCAGGCGGATGACCCATTCGCTGCTCCATTTCAGGTGGTACCGGGTTTCTTTGATTGACTTTTCGCAGATCGCGGCGATTTCGGGGTATTCACTTTTTACCAGTTCTTTATAAAGCAGGAATTGATAAGTACTAAAGTAAAATTGCCGGAGAATGGTTTTCGCCCAGTCGCCATTGACCTGTTCGGTCAGTATGAAGTTTCTGAACTCATTTACGTCGCGGAGGTATGCGAGATCGTCTTCGCTGACAGATTCTCCGGGAGCGAATTCGTTTAACCGGCTGGCCGCGAGCTGATAGAAATTTCTTGACTGTCCGATCAGGTCCAGGGCAATATTTGAAAGTGCAATATCCTGTTCCAGTATCGGTCCGTGACCCGTCCATTCGCTGTTGCGGTGGCCCATGATCAGGGCATTATCGGCCTGGTGTAAAATATAGGTTGAAAGAAGGTCCATCGGTTATATATTTTTCACCTCATCCGGAAGATGGTAAAAACTGGGGTGCCGGTAAACTTTGTCGTTAGCCGGATCGTAGAATGTATCGGATTCGGCCGGATTTGAAGCTTGAATGTTTTTACTTTCCACTACCCAGATGCTGATGCCTTCGTTTCGGCGCGTGTATACGTCACGCGCATTTTCAATCGCCATCTGCGCATCGGCGGCATAAAGACTGCCCGCATGTTTATGATCCAGACCCTGTCGGGCCCGGATAAATACTTCCCAGAGCGGCCAGTTTTCAGCTGGTGGTTTGGCTTCCATATAAAACGGGATTGTCTGAATAATTTTTTTTCGCTGCATGTGCTGCTGCCGCTTCCCGGACCCAGGCTCCTTCTGCGTGCGCTTTTTTTCTGGCTTCCAGCCGCTCATGATTGCAGGGGCCATTTCCTTTCAGCACTTCGTAGAATTCATCCCAGTTGATTTGACCGAAATCAAAATGACCGGTTTTTTCATTCCATCGGATTTCCGGATCCGGCAACTGCATATTCAATGTTTTAACCTGATCCACGCAAACATCCACAAATTTTTGCCGCAGTTCATCATTACTAAACCGTTTGATCTTCCATTGCATGCTGCGCTGGCTGTTGGGGGATGCATCGTCGTTCGGACCAAACATCATTAAGGATGGCCACCACCAGCGGTTGATGGCGTCCTGACACATATTTTTTTGTGATTCGTTTCCCCGGCTCAGCGTGAGCAGGATTTCAAAACCCTGGCGCTGGTGAAAACTTTCTTCTTTACAAATGCGGATCATGGCGCGTGCATAAGGACCATACGACGCCCGGCACAGTGGCACCTGGTTCATGATCGCCGCGCCGTCTACCAGCCACCCAATGACGCCGATATCGGCCCAGGTCAGTGTGGGATAGTTAAAGATGGAAGAATATTTTGCTTTACCTGCGAGTAACTGTTCAATGGTTTCATCACGGGTGATGCCCAGTGTTTCTGTCGCGGAATAGAGATACAATCCATGTCCCGCCTCGTCCTGCACTTTAGCAATGAGGGTGGCTTTCCTGCGCAGAGACGGTGCACGGGTGATCCAGTTGCCTTCCGGAAGCATGCCCACGATTTCACTGTGGGCATGCTGCGACATCTGGCGGATCAGCATTTTTCGGTAGTCGTCCGGCATCCAGTCCTTCGGCTCGATGCGGATTTCCTGTTCAATTTTCTGATCAAATATTTCCTGTTCCCTTTCGGACATGCCGCAATTTACAGCTTAAATGGATAAAAAAACTAACGGTTGTTAGTTTAGCATGGGGAAAATATTACCTGAAATAGCTGGAAGGAAAATCTATTGTACCATCAACTGAATCAATTACCCTGACACCAGCCATATCCACCAGGGCCCCAATAATTAAGTGTCTGGAAGTTCCGGGCATCATTTCGCAAAGACCTTCAATAGTAATCGTATAATCCTTGTCCGAATCCTTATATCCGGCTGATGTCTTTATGGCTTCAATTATTTGTATTGAAATATCCATGTGATTTGAAATTAGTATTACCCGCTGACAAATATGGATATAACGGGAAAGGGACAACAGGGCAGGAAAAATTGAAAAAAGATTTACTGACCGCTCAATTCCTTTTCGATGATCGCATTCTTAATGCTGATAAGCATACTGTCATTTAATTCGATTTTCCCTTCCGGATCCTTAAACCATTCGCCATTCGGTGATTTAAACAGGCGGTATTCCGTTTTAATTCCTTCACCAGTCACATGAACCACATAACCTATTTTTGATTCTGACTTATTTTTACGGAATAGGGGAAATTGCATTTTATGCACCATTCCCCACCTTACATCAGCTTTTTTATCTTCAGGAAGAAATATTGTAAAGTGTCCCATATCAACTGTTTTATTTGCCTTAGTCGGCAGTATGAATTTACGATATTTTCAATAATTCGGAATGCTCCGGCACCAAAGGGATATCACATTCTCTTTGAATACTGGACAGGATAGAATAGTTCAATTTTATTTCTGACCATGTTAAAAACCGCGCACTAAACAGATATTTTTTGTAAATTTAATTAACACTGAATGAAAACACGGTTGCCATGATATGCTCCCCACAAAAAAATATCAGACTGATCATTGGCCCGAAGAAAAAACATGGATTGCTGTTGTTAATTTTTCTGGCAACCTGTTTCTGCAAAAATGTCAAAGCCCAGGAGGATGTAAAAAATAGTAAACAACAAGAGTTAAGCGCCTATGAGCGTCAAACCAGGCTACAGCCGGGATTAACACCGACATTTTTTGCTAAAGAATCAGCAAAAGGAAGTCCTTATCTTTCTCTAAACTGGATGAGAGGTGTTGTTGAATTTACCGATAAGCGAATCATTCCGGGACCGGATGAATCCATGTACTTCAATTACGATAAATACAATAACCGGCTGTATGTGATCAATGGGCAATATAAAATATGGTCCTATCCTATAGATTCCATTTCAGGATTTATTTTAGCAGATAGCCCCCAGGTATATTCATTTGAAAAAATTCCGGCTATCGGAAATGATTTCTTTCTTCAGTCCATCGTTAAATCCGAGAACGGATATTCCTTATATAAGCGTTTGATTACCACGATGACCTCTGCCAATTACCGGAGTGAAGGGTATTATACTTTAGGGGAAAAATATGATGAATACAAGAACTATGATGAATACTATCTTATATATCCGGATAAACACAAATACAAAAAATTCTATTTAAACAAAAACGCTATTTATAAGGTTTTTAAAAACGATAAAACTCTTTTGGATGATTATATTAAACAACCTGTTACGGAAAAAGATCTGGTTGCAATTGTCGAGGCGCTAAATACCTTAAGTCCGCAATAGACTATTTTCACGGGTTACCGGATATCGAAATCTATCATCAGTTTTTCAGAAGCGGGGTGTGACTGGCAGGCGAGGATAAATCCCTGTTCCAGCTCTTCTTCTGCCAGCGCATAATTCTGATCCATGGTCACTTTCCCATTTACCAGTTTAGCGCGGCAGCTTGCGCAAACGCCCGCCCGGCAGGCATAGGGCAGATCGGCGCCGGCCCCGATAGCTGCTTCGAGAATGGAGGGGCCTTCCACCGGGATCTGAAAGTCGGCCGACACGCCATCGAGCCGGATAGTTACCAGGCTTTTTTTGTCAGAGGATTCCTTCTTGTCGCCGGATATTTTTTTTCCTGATGGTCCGGATTCACCCGGATCAGAAAACAATTCGAAATGGATTTTTTTCTCTTCCACTTTTTTTCCCAGCAGCCAGGAACGCACGGCGAAAATCATGGGAGCCGGCCCGCACAATAAATACTCCTGGTCAGCAGCCAGCGGAACGATCTGTTTAAAAATGATTTCACATTTAGCCGCGTCAATACGACCCTCAAAAACAGGCGCGTCCATCTTTTCCCGGCTGAAGACCGGAATCAATTGGAACTGTTCCGGATGATCATTTTTAAACGCCAGGATTTCTTCTCGGAAAATGACCGAACTCCGGTTGCGGTTTCCATAGATCAGCGTGAACCGGCTCAGGGGTTCTTCTTTCAATATTGCTTTCAAAATGGAGATCACGGGTGTGATACCGCTGCCAGCCGCAAATGCCACATAATGTTTTTTATTTGAAGCTTGCAGGGGCAGGTAGAAATTTCCGGTCGGGGCCAGCACGTCCAAAACGACAGACTTCTTAAATGTTTCATGCGCATGAGAAGAAAATAAGCCGTCTTCCACTTTTTTTATGGCGACCCGTAATTCGTCTTCATGGGGACTGCTGCAAATGGAATAAGATCTTCGGATCTCTTCTCCTTTAATGCTGGACCGAAGCGTAAGGTTCTGGCCTGCCTTATATTGGAATTCTTCCTTCCATTCCTCCGGAATATGAAAGGAGACAGAAATGCAATCGGGCGTCTCATTACGTATATCCAGGATCTTCAAGGGTCGAAAATGTTTTGCCACGGTTATTTCTTTAAGCCTTCAATCAGGTATTTCACCATATTATCCTCCACCACATCCTGCGGGATGGTTTTCCTGGAGCGGTGCCAGGATTCAATTCCACTGATGGCAGAGAGCATGGTCAGTACGGCCACATAGGGCTCGATGGGTTTCATTTCGCCGCGTTCAATACCACGGACGATCAGATCTGCTAAACTTCTGCGGTAATTTCTCCGCTGATTCAGAAAATTCGACAAATAGGGTTCCGGTAAATGACGCCATTCGTGATCCGAGATATATACGAATTCATATTGATCCATCATCATCCGGATATGAAAGCGGATGATCAGTTCCAGTTTCTTCAAACCGGGTTCGGTACTTGTTTGTACGGCTTCCAGGTGGGACAGGAAATCATTGGCCACCTTAAAACAGATGGCCTGCAGGATTTCAGATTTTGACTGAATATGATTGTACAGGCTGGCCGCCTCCACGCCTACGTTTTCGGCCAGGTCCCGCATGGAAGCGGCCCCAAATCCCTTTTCCCGGAAAAGCTTTGACGCTTTTTCAATGATCGTATCTTTTTTACTGCTGTTCTTTTTGCTTCTGATCTTTGCCATTTCGACGCCAAAGATAAAACGAACGTTCGTTAGTTAATCATAGCGCGTTTTCGGGATCCATGTCCGGGTCCGCCTAAAATCCTTAGGTTTGCAGCGTTTTTCCGGCCTGCCGGCAATTTTTTTATTTATTTATTACTATGTCACTTATCTGTGTGGGAAGTATGGCTTACGATGCCATTGAAACGCCTTTTGGAAAAAGAGAAAAAATCGTAGGCGGTTCGGCCGTGTATGTCGCCTATGCTGCATCGAATTTTGTAAAGCCCATCAACCTGGTATCTATTATTGGGAATGATTTTGAAGATTCAGAAATAAAAGCGCTGGAGGCAAAGGGCGTTTCTTTTGATGGCGTGGAAAGAGTAAAAAATAAAAAATCATTTTTCTGGAGTGGTAAATATCACCTGGATATGAACACGCGCGACACGCTGGTTACCGATTTGAATGTGCTGGCCGATTTTAATCCCGTCATTCCGGGCAGTTTTCAGGAATCTGAATTCCTGATGCTCGGAAACCTTCATCCGTCAACACAGATCAGTGTAATCGGTCAAATGAAAACACGTCCACGGTTGATTGCCATGGATACCATGAACTACTGGATCAGCAGTGCGCCCGACGACCTGAATAAGGTTCTGGGCATGGTTGATGTGCTGATGGTGAACGATGCGGAAGCCCGGGAACTGACGACAGAATATTCCCTGGTGAAAGCTGCCCGCAAGATCATGCAGTTGGGTCCTAAATTCCTGATCATTAAAAAAGGAGAACACGGTGCATTATTGTTTCATGCCAATGAAGTGTTCTTTGCGCCGGCACTTCCCCTCGAGGATGTATTTGATCCCACCGGGGCGGGCGATACGTTTGCGGGTGGTTTTATGGGACACCTGGCGCGTACAAGAGATATTTCTTTTAAAAATATGAAAACGGCCATTATCGTCGGATCAGCTATGGCCTCATTTTGTGTGGAAAAATTCGGGCCCGAACGCCTCAAGGAAATTAAAAAAACTGACATTGATGACCGCATCAGGCAGTTTATCGATTTGGTGAATTTTGATATTTCACTGGTTTAAGCTTAAAGCCTAAAGCGTAAAGCCTAAAACTACTTTTTAGATTTATAATTTAATTCCCATACTCCCATACTCCCATACTTGTCTATCTCCTTGCCAACACACAAACCATCTTCTTTTTCAAAACCGTTCCGTCAGGCATAAACAATTCCACATATATCACATAGTGTCCGATGGGCAGTAGATTCTGCTGATCATCCAATCCATCCCAGCGAAAACCTCCACTGGTCCCCCATAAAATATTATTCACCAGTTTACGCACCATTCTTCCATACATATCATACACTGAAATGCTTCCCATGTACCCGGCAGAGGGCAGCTGATAATTGATAAAACAGAAATCCTGATAACCATCCATATCGGGTGAAAATATTTTCGGTTCAACAGAAATAAAATTTGAAAGGATGCTGTCCGCTGAAGATTCGGAGTTTTTATAACCGGGTGTGCCATATCCTGACGCGGCAGATGCGGATGTCCAATTGGATGGAAGGGAAGTGGGAAGCCCGGCCCGGATCCTTTCAAGCGAAACACCCGATTCATTAACCAGCAGGGACGAATGCCAGCGATGATCATAATCGAGTTCATCCAGCGTTTCACCTGTCACATTGAGCAAGACAATCTTACCCATATCATCCGGCATGGAAGGCATTGAAGAAAGGGAGAGCATCCGGGCAGGCGGGGACATCGGATAATTTTTCAGCACCCAGTCCGGGTTTTCTGTCAGCAGGAGATATTCTCCCGGAAAAAAAGCGTGTTCTTCTTTTACCAGTACCAACGGATCTTTCAGTGATCCATCGGTATTCTTCCCGGCCAGGTATAGGCCGGAACAATTGATTATTTTGGAACTCCCGTTATATAATTCAATATAGTCATATCCGTAAGGTGCGGGGTTGAAAAGAACCTCGTTGAAAATAATGTCTCTGGTTTTTACTTTTTCCGGAACGCCCGCCTTGCATTCGTTCCGGGGACCGATTTCATTACCGCTGCAATCCAGTATTTGCTGTGTGGAAACGGTATATATTTTCCCTGTGTTTAACGGATTTTGCAAATGGATCGAAACCCGGTCAAAAAATGGCTGGGATGGAAGGGCAGAAAGCGGTGATCCGATCCCGTCCGAAACCGTATAGTTCAGTGTCGAAGAAGAAGAGGAACTGTCAACCGGCTCATCAAAAAGTAAAATCAGGCTTAATGAATCCAGGGTGACAGCGCGAACCAGTCCGGGGGATTGCTCATCCGGATTGCCTTCGTCCACTGAATTTTTTTTGCCCGGTGTCCCACCCGTTGATGAAATACTTGCGGTCCAGTTTCCCTTTGCCGTACAGGGGTTGGAGGGGTCGATCATTTCCAGGCTCCAGCCTCCGCCGGCTTTCAATTCATTTTCGAACCAGCTTTTTTCGTAGTGAATGGCATGCAGCACACGGCCGGAATCGGAGCTGAGGATAATATCCCCGGCATCATTACCCAAAGAAGGAAAACCGGTAATTCCCAGCGCAGGCCCGAACCGTGAATAAGCGGATGCGGAAGACGATGGACAAAGAATCAAAAAGCTGTCTGCCTTCAGAATAAAATCCGTTTTTATAGTCGCCGGGCTGCTGGCATTGCCGATCTTCCAGTTGCGCAGGTTAACATCCCGGGAGGAACGATTTTTCAATTCTATGAATGAACTTTCCGGCAGTCCGACGGAAGGTGAGGGATCTGCCAGGAATTCCGTGATCAGGACATCGTATCTGTTCTGAGCCGTCGAAATAAAGGGCGTCATGGCAAAAGCAATACAAATAATGAGGATGCATCGCATCACGGGGAGCTATTTTCATAAAAATAATTTGGTTTAAAAAAAATTGAAGGTTATTTTTACGCCTCAATGAACGTGATTTCAACATACACAAAGAAGAGCACCAAGAAACCCTGGATCAGGGAAGGTGTCTGACGTTTTGTGTATTCAAGATAGTGAGCCTTCCCCAACAGGGAAGGCTTTTTAGTTTTTAATAATTCAAAACCGTAAAAACAATGAAAGTTGCTGTTGTGGGCGCTACCGGGCTGGTAGGCACCAAAATGCTGGAAGTTTTAGCTGAAAGAAATTTCCCGGTTTCCGAACTGATACCTGTTGCTTCCGAAAGATCCTTTGGCAAAAAAATTCGCTTTAAAAACAGGGAGTGGTCCGTCACGGGCGCTGCTGAGGCCATACTTGCCAAGCCGGCGATTGCCATTTTTTCTGCGGGTGGAAGTACTTCGCTGGAATGGGCGCCAAAATTCGCCGCGGCCGGCATTACGGTGATCGATAATTCTTCTGCCTGGAGAATGGATCCCACAAAAAAGCTGGTGGTTCCGGAACTCAACGCAGATGTACTGACCGCATCGGATAAGATCATTGCCAATCCCAACTGTTCTACGATTCAGATGGTCGTGGCCCTGAATCCGCTTCATTTGAGATATAAAATCCGGAGGATCGTCGTGAGTACCTATCAAAGTGTAACCGGTACGGGTGTGAAAGCGGTGAACCAGCTTATGAATGAAAGGCAGGGGATCGCGGGAGAAATGGCTTATAAATATCCGATTGATCTCAATGCGATTCCGCAGATTGACGCCTTCCTGGACAATGGGTATACCAAGGAAGAAATGAAAATGGTAAATGAAACGCGCAAGATCATGCGCGATGATTCGATCCGTCTCACATCTACAACCGTCCGTATTCCGGTGATTGGCGGACATAGTGAGGCTGTCAATGTGGAATTTGAGCGGGAATTCGACCTGGCAGAAGTAAAAGCCCTTCTTGAAAAAGCACCCGGCGTTGTAGTGGTTGATAACCCGTCAAAACAGGAATATCCCATGCCCAAAGATGCACATAACCGGGATGAGGTTTTTGTGGGAAGGATCAGGCGGGATGATACGCAGCCAAATACGCTGAACATGTGGATTGTAAGTGACAACCTTCGGAAAGGAGCGGCTACGAATGCGGTTCAGATAGCGGAATACCTGGTGGAGAAAGGGCTTCTTTAATTATGAATTATGAGTGATGGGCGGTTATATCTGAGTGGGAAAAGGCAATGCTTTTTGTTATTCAGAAAAGTCTCGCAGAGTTAGTAACCGATAACTCATAACCCATAACTCATAATTCAAAACTCATTATCAAACCCTCCCCCAATTCTCCCCACTCTTTATGCGGTACATGGTCATTTCGCTTACCCCGTACTTATCAGCGAGTTTTTTGATAGTCAGCTGGCGGCTCCGGCTGGACAGCGTTTTTTTAATTGACCTGACCTGGGCAGCGGTGAGTTTTAGACCCACGGGCCGGCTGGACTGAATTTTTTTGTAAGCGAGTTTGGCAGGACTTTTCTGCTGATGCATGATCATATCGTCCAGGCTCACCCATTTTAAATTCCTGACGGAATTATCTGTTTTTTTATGGTTGAGGTGTATGACGAATTTTTGTTTGGAAGAAGTCTTCCGGACGAACATGCGGGCGATTTCCCGGTGCAGGTAAAGGGTTCCGTTATTTCCGGGCCGGTGCAGGTTCAGGGTTTTATAACCGGTGGTCACCGAACCGTTCAGCAGTTTACCATCCGTATAGATGTCTTCATAGTAACTGGCCACGCGACCGGAAGAAGAAAGCGCGTATTTTTTGCGAAGTTGTTTCCAACCCGGAAACATGAGCGGCTTCCAGGTTTCGCCAGGAATTTTTTTTATCATGGCTTTGGTTTTACTAAAGTTACAAAAAACAAACGCGAAAATCGTGTGAAAAAATTCTTCACTTACCGGCGGCCGTCCCGATAAACCTCAAAAATTCTTTTTCCGAAAGGATCCGGATAGACGGAATTTTTTTTGCCTTTTCAAGTTTGGAACCGGCATCATCACCTACTACCAGGTAGTTTAGTTTGCTGCTTACTCCGGTTGCGATTTTCCCCCCCTGCTTTTCTACCATTTCTTCTGCCTCACTCCTTTTCAATTCGTTAAGGGTTCCGGTAAAAAGAAAACTCAGCGAAGCCAGGGTGCCCGTGGTGGTTCGTTCGGAACGGGAACTGCGGAAATTCAAACCCAGGGCTTCCAGTTTCCCGAGCATTTTAATATTATCACCGTTTTCGAAAAACTGAAGGATGCTGCCCGCCACTTTGGGACCAACATCTTCCAGTGCCTGTAATTCTTCCAAAGAAAAATTTTTAAAATCCAGCAGGTAAGCAACGGCTTTGGCCAGGATCTTGGCCGTCGTCTCCCCCACATACCGGATACCCAGGGCAAAAATCACGCGGTGCAGGGGTTGCTTTTTGGATTCTTCGATGGCGGACCGGAGGTTTTGGATGCTTTTCTCTCCAAATCCTTCCAGCTCAGCAATCCGTTTGAACGGCAGCTGGTAAACTCCGGGCACGTCTTTTAAAAATCCCAGCTCGTAAAATTTGAGCACATTGGCTGCCCCGAAACTGCGAATGTCCATGGCATCCTTGCTCACAAAATGAATGATCCTTTCAACGACCTGGGCTGGGCAGTTGATATTTACGCACCGGAGAACAGCTTCTTCCGGAACCTTTACCAGTTCGTCGCCGCAAGCGGGGCAATGGGTAGGGAAAACAATTTTCTTCTCCTTCCCCGTGCGTAGTTCCGTGAGTGGTTTAACAATATACGGAATCACGTCGCCGGCCCGCTCGACGAGCACGGAATCGCCGATGCGCAGGTCTTTCTGCCTTACCACGTCTTCATTAAAAAGAGAAACGGATCCGACCGTTACGCCGCCAATGGGTACCGGTTCAATTTTTGCGACGGGTGTGATGCTTCCCGTGCGGCCAACCTGAAATTCTACTTTCAATAATTTACTGGTCGCCTGGCGGGCCTTGAATTTAAAAGCGATGGCCCAGCGCGGATGGTGGGTTGTCATGCCCATTTTATCCTGTAATGCGAAATCGTTCACTTTGATCACCATGCCGTCAATTTCATAGGGCAGCTGATCGCGGCCCTTTTCAAAATCGATGCAGTACTCAATGACGGGCTTAATGCCTTTAAAAACTTTTTTTTCTTTTTTCGGACTTCTAAAACCGAGGTCCCAGAGCATTTCCAGGGAATCACTGTGGGTTAGTGGTGCTTTCTTTGATTTGACAGCATGCGCCTGACCTGTACCGGCCATTTCGCCTTTTTTTATATCCAGGGCATCCGTTGAAGAATAAAAAGAGATATGATATAAAAATACTTCGAGGTTTCTGCGGCTCACTTCGGCCGGATCCTTTATTCGCAGGGAACCCGATGCGGCGTTCCTGGGATTGGCCAATGGCGCCAGTTGCTGGTCCGCAAGATGCTGGTTATATTTTTTGAAACTCTCTTTGTTCATCAACACTTCTCCGCGGATCTCCACCTGCTCTATTCCATAACGGGAAAAAGCGGCTGAGAGCGGCACCGAACGGATCTGTTTGATATTGGTGGTTACTTCATCCCCCTGCACACCGTCTCCGCGTGTGGCGCCCCGGACCAGAAGATCGTTTTCATAGATCAGGGAAATGCTGGCACCGTCGAATTTCGGTTCGACACAATACTGTATTGTATCCAGACCGGTGAGTTCCCGGGCCTTGCGATCCCAGTCCACCAGGTCCTCCGCATTATATGAATTTTCCAGGGAAAGCATCGGCACCAGGTGATTTACCGTCGGAAAATTTTTAGTGAGTTCCCTGGCAACCCGTTGGGTAGGTGAGTCAGGAGTAACGGACTTTGGGTTTTCAGATTCAATTTTTTCAAGCGCCTTATATAATGTATCGTATTCCTTATCGGTCAGCAGGGGATCGTTCAGAATATAATACCGGTATTCATGAAAGATCAGGGACTGACGAAGTGAAGCCAGGTCTTTTAAGCCCAGTCCTTTTTGAGAGAGCCGGTGGAGCATTGAATTACTAAGGTCCTGCAGCTGCCGGGTCTGATCGGAAGTGTACATAACTTCGATTTACAACTTATTTTCACGGGCAACGTATGTATAATACAGTTGCCGCTCGAAAGTTTAGCGGATCTGGATTATATTTAGCTAAATGAACATGCTGTTACAAATTTAAGTGTATGAGGACTGAAAAACTGCCAAAGAGAAAAGATATCAAGGTCGTTCTGAAACAATTGCAAAGCGACGGGCTGATCGGAATTTCTGTTGACTGTGTGATTTTTGGATTTGATGAAAACGAGCTTAAAGTGCTCATGATCAAATCTGATCTGAAACAGTTTGAAGGAAAGTGGTCCCTGCTCGGGGACCTGGTACACCGGGATGAGGACCTGGATCAGGCGGCTTACCGGATCTTAAGGGAGCGCACGGGTATGGACGATGTTTACCTGGAGCAGGTGAAAAGTTTTGGAGATGTGAACCGGCATCCGGCAGCAAGGGTTGTGACCATCGCCTATTGTTCGCTCATTAATATACAACAACACCGATTGCAAAAAGACGATAACGAATTGCACTGGCATAAACTCAGTTCGGAAATGGACATGGCTTTTGATCACCAGCGGATATTGAATGTTTGCCATGAGTGGCTGCAAAAACGTGTCCAGGAACATCCGCTTGGCTTCAGCCTCCTGCCACAGAAGTTTTCCCTGCGAGAATTGCAAAATCTGTATGAAGCGATTTTGGGAATCAAACTGGACAGGAGAAATTTCAGAAAGAAATTTTTTTCTATGGATGTACTCGAGGATACCAATGAACTGGAATACGACGTGCCACACCGGCCCGGAAAATTATATAAGTTCAATTATGTGAAGTACAAAACCAAGGAGGGCAGGAAATTCATGCGTCTGGATTTTTGAACGCAACCTCCCGGAGCATTGCAGCGTTTTATTCATGTTAACTGTCTGTATGGTTATTAAGCTATCCTGATATCTACTTTGCAGTAGAGATTTTTTTTATTCTTTTTTGTTAAATTCTGCAAAATAAATACTATTTTAGCTGCTTAATTGCTTAAACCATTGATTATGACCATGAAACGATTGCTTAAGAGGATATCCTTCCTCTTCTTATGTGTATCCTTTACACAGTTAGCATTCTCGCAGACAAAAGTTATTTCAGGAACAATTTTAGATGACAAGGGTGGACCGATTCAAGGTGCATCAGTTGCCGTTAAGGGTGCAAAAGGCGGAACCACGACGGATGTCAGCGGTGCATTTTCGTTAACGGTGTCTGCTGCTGCAAAAACCCTGGTTATCAGTTCTGTTGGGTACAACCAACAGGAAATCGGCATTACGGACAAGACGTCGGTAAATGTCGCATTGGTTTCATCTTCACAATCATTAAATGATGTGGTGGTGATCGGTTATGGTACGGTAAAGCGTAAGGATGCGACCGGATCTCTAACTACAGTCAGCTCAAAGGAATTTAACCAGGGTGTTATTACTTCACCAGACCAGTTATTGCAGAACAAGGTTTCCGGTTTGGAAGTCACCAGCAACAGCGGTCAGCCAGGTGCTCCGACTACCGTGAGAATTCGCGGTAACAGTTCAGTACGTGGTGTTGGAAATCCTTTGTATGTTGTCGACGGAGTTATTCTGGATGGCAGGGATGCCAGCCCGAATGTGAATCTAAGCAATGGCGGTTTCGGAAGTCAACCCGAATCAAATCCGTTGTTGTTTATTGATCCATATTCTATTGCGGATATCACGATTTTAAAAGACGCGTCTTCGACTGCTATTTACGGTTCCAGAGGTGCGAACGGAGTTATCGTTATCACTACTAAAAAGGGAAGTGCCGGTGCGGTTAGACTGGAAGCCAACGCCTCAGTGGGTTTTAACACAGGCTATATGAAGAAGTATGATATCTTAAGTGAAGGTCAGTTTGTGAGCGCTCTTACCAAATATCATTTGGATACGCTTTCAGGCACTAAAAATTTAAATAAGGGAAGTTCAGTAAATCCGATGGAAGATATTACCCAGAGTAATGCCATTCAGAATTATGACGTGGCTATCAGTGGCGGGAACGATAACGGAAAATTCCGCGCATCGTTTCTGGCTTCTTCCACTCCGGGATTTCTACAGAACAATAAGCTTAATAAATATATCGGGTCATTTAGTGGAAGCTATAAGTTTCTGGACAAGAAATTGAGCATTGATTTCAGTGTGATTAATGGTCACACAACAAACCATATTGTACTGGCATCGCAAACGCCCGGATCACAGGGTGACCTGATCAGTGCAGCGCTACAATGGAATCCGACCGCTGCCTACTATAATCCGAACGGCTCTTTTGTAAACCTGGGAAATGGTACGGGAAACCCGTTGATGCTGTTAAAAGCCTATAATGATGTTGCTGAAGTGAATACCGTTTTGGGAAGCATTTCTGCCGCCTACAAGATATTACCGAACCTGGAATATAAATTCCTCTATTCAATAAATGAAAGTAACGGTACAAGAAATACTAATATTGATGGATTTATCAGAGGTTTTAACCCGCTTGATGGTGCCGGAGAAGGAATCATATCAAGCTCAGGACTTACCTCACAGGTTTTTGACAATACGCTGCAGTTTAATACCACATTTGGTGAAAATCTGAAGTTTACTGCATTGGGTGGTTTTGAATACTGGAAATCAAATTATGAAAATGGGAACTATGGTGCACTGGGATTCAACTTCAATCTGAATGAACTGACTTTGTTGAATGCCAATTACACCGACATCATTCAGAATGGTAAAACACCTATTCCGCCGAATTCATTTAAAGATATTACAACTGAGGTTCAGTCCTATTTTGCAAGGGTTGATTTCAATCTCAAGGATAAATATTACCTGACTGCCACGTTCCGTGCGGACGGTTCCAGCAAGTTCGGTGCGAATAACAAATATGGTTACTTCCCTTCAGTAGGTGCCAAATGGAATATCTACAATGAAGATTTCATGAAGGACAATAACCTGTTTTCCGGACTGGCCCTTCGTGCAACCTGGGGAATCACCGGAAGCCAGGACTTTCCGGCCGGAGCCTCCATTGATCAGTTTGCCTTTGGATCTTATAACAGTGCCTCCCAGGTCAATGCCGGTAACCCGAACCTGAAATGGGAACAGACCACGCAGTATGATTTCGGTCTGGATTTCTCCTTCCTGAAAAACAGGTTCTATGGTACTTTCGATTATTATAATAAGAACAAAACCAACATACTGTTCCAGAGCACAGCTATTCAGCCCGGTCCTGCCGCTACATACTGGATCAACCTTCCTGGTAATCTGGTTAACAAAGGGATCGAAGTTAGTTTAGGTGGAACCATTGTAGAAAATCAGAATTTCCAATGGGATCTGACAGCGAACTTTGCTACAAACAGCAATCTCATCACTAATTTCTATGCACCCGGAACTAAAACACCATTGGTTATTCATACAGGTACAGTAGATGGACAGGGTGTATCCGGAACTTTGATCCAGGTAATCACAAACAACCAGCCCGTTGATGAGTATAACCTGAAACAATTTGGTGGTTATGCGCAGAATGGCGCACAGATCGTAAGTGCAAATCCTTCTTATTCAGGTAATCCCAACCCCGGCCAGTTGTTTGGTGTAAGCACAACTCTACGCTATAAGAAATTGTCTCTTACCCTCAACGGAGGCGGCTCCAGTGGTTTCCTGATTTATAATAATACGGCTACCTCTGTTACGAACATTTCCGGTATCAACACAGGTAGAAATATTGATCTGAATGCATACAATTCTGCAGAAAATCCAAATACGACAGGTGTGGCTGCATCAACGCGATTCCTGGAAGATGGCAGCTATTTCAAACTGCGTAATGCTTCCCTGAATTACAATTTCGGAAATATTGGTAACTACATTAAGAACCTTAATTTTTATGTGAGTGGATCCAACCTGTTTGTGATTACGAGCTTTTCCGGATTTGACCCGGAAGTTAATATCGATAAACAAAGCGGAGGATATCCTTCCAGCTCTATAGAATATATTCCTTATCCAACTCCAAGAAGTGTTGTAGTCGGGGTAAATTTTGCACTCTAAAATTTTAAATCAGCATTGTATGAGAATTTCAAAATATCTAAAACTATCCGCCCTTCTGGTATTAGCCGGGATTGCCGGGTGTACTAAACTCACTGAATCCTATAAGACCACTGTTCCCGGTAATCAGGCTGCGGCAGCCCTGGGACCTGCCGGAGTTGGATTATTATTAACCACAGCCTACAATGATATGATCACTCCCTTTATCAGTGATCAGGGTGAAGTATTTTCCCTAGAGGAAAATTCAACTGATGAATCACTGGTCCCAACACGGGGTGGTGACTGGGATGATAACGGGGTTTGGCGTGTGGTACATAACCATTCCTGGAATGCTGATCACGCGCAGGTTTTGTCGGTTTATAATAACCTTAACAAACTGAACTTTGATGCCACCAACGTATTGGCGTTCAGTCCTTCCAAGGCGCAAGCTGCCGAAGCCAGGTTTTTAAGAGCTTTTTCCCTTTATTACCTGCTCGACATATACAACCAATTCCCTTTTCGGAATCCAGGGGATACGTTATTAAACGCACCCAAAGTATTTTCAGGTCCTGCAGCTATACAATTCATCATTGATGAGTTGAACGCTGCGTTGCCTGATATATCTGCAACGAACGGTGTGACTCAGGGAAATGTTGACGCGTGCAAAGTACTATTGATGAGGTGCTACCTGAACAGGGGAGCATTTAACAACAGGGCCGCACCGACTTTTGATGATGCGGACATGCAGCAGGTCATTACGCTGGGTAACCAGATTATTTCCAGCGCCAAGTATTCTTATATGCCAAAGTATTTTGGAAACTTCAATAGAACCAACGGTAATTCTACCGAACTCATCTGGGGTACGGCATCATCTTCAGGTCTGACTATAAATAATCCAAGCATGAATACACGCTGGATGATGGGATTCCATTATAATGAGTGGTCTGGTCAGGCACCAAATGCCGGATGGAACGGTTTTTCAACAACCGGCGATTTTTATAACAGCTTTTCAGTTGGTGGAACAACCCATTTTTTACCGGCTGATACGATCATCGATACCCGTCTGGGTGGCAGAAGATTGTCTGATTCTTTAACGACTGCTATGTCCGGCATTAAACCCGGATTCCTCGTGGGTCAGCAATTTGATCAGAAAGGTGTTCCGCTAAAGGACAGAAAGGGTGCTCCGCTGGCATTTGATCCAACCATTGCTTCGAATATGATTGAAGCAGGAACCAATCTGGAAGTAACGGGTATCCGTGTTGCTAAATATGTTCCGGATTTCTCAGTTGAAAACGCGGATAAATATTATTCTTCCAATCCGGGTAACTGGATGGCCTGGATGCGTTATCCTGAAGTCGTGCTGATGGTTGCTGAAGCCTATATGCGTCAGGCATCCCCTGATCCCGTAAAAGAACTGGCGCTTATTAACGCGCTCAGGACGGCCAGGGGAGCATCTGCTGTTGCTTCCTTGCCATTGAATCCAACAACGCCACCTCCAGGTGGAACCAGCGTAGTGGATGATCCGAATTGTATATTGGGAGAACGTGGCCGTGAACTGTACTGGGAATCTTTCAGAAGGACCGACCTGATTCGTTTCGGTGTGTTCCTTACTCCATGGCAGTACAAGCCAACAGACGCTCCGACATATCTTATTTT
>Ga0209839_10000250_pt1 | contig 27653 bp, 26 predicted proteins | sample OrgsoiDNA2013050_FD_185800 | JGI IMG/M metagenome (GOLD analysis project Ga0209839, IMG submission 185800) | Permafrost soil microbial communities from the Arctic, to analyse light accelerated degradation of dissolved organic matter (DOM) -... | ecosystem: Environmental > Terrestrial > Soil >... | reverse complement strand
TGCCCGGGGGCGACCGCAAGTCCCGGGCGGCGCCCCGGCGAGCGGGAAACCGCCGGCCCTGGCCGCACCGCCGCCCGCCATCCCCGCCAGCATCACCAGTAACGCGACAGCTTCTATACGGCCCGAAGGGCTTGGTGATCTTCGATCACCCGTATAACGCCGAATATCTGCTCGCTTGCGCAGAGTCCATTTTGGAAATCATGAGCACGCAGATCGTCCAGTTCGCGCACCTGCTGTGCGATCGCACCAGAGGCTTCTCGCCCATGCGGCACACGGCTCCGGAGGGCGTTGCTTTTCACCGCCGCTTTCCTCCCGCTCGGCACTACCGCGCACAAGCAGGGCCGCGTTGCCGGGGAGAACGCCCTGGGCGGGAGCCCGGAGTTCGGCGGCAGCCTCGGCACCCCCTGGGACGATATTGGCACTTAGCAGCACGCGCAGGTTTCGCCCTGCCAGGCCTCGCAGCCTTCCCTGACGGCGAGCGCGGCGATCAGCAGGCCGACCGCGGGGTCAAGCCACCAGATTCCGAACCAGGTGTTCACCAACAGCCCGGCCAGCACGGCGACGGCGAGGTAGGCGCACAGCAGGTTCTGCCGTCCTTCGCCGGTGGTGGCTGCCGAGCCCAGGCGCGCGCCGAGGCGCTTCTTCATCACCCCCAGGGCCGGGCACCAGGCCAGGGCGATGGCCGCCAGGGTGACGCCGAGCCAGCTGGTCTCCGCGTGGCAGCCCAGGATCAGGGCACGCAGCGACTCTGCCGCAATGTAGGGGCGAGGAGGTAGAAGCTGACCGCCACCGCACGCTGGGCGGTGCGCTCGGAGGCCGGTGACAGGGTGCGGGAGCCGGTGAACCGCTAGATGACGATCACGCTGGCCAGGGCCTCGATGACGGAGTCGATGCCGAAGCCCAGCAGCGCCACCGACCCGGCCATGACCGCGGCCAGGATCGCGACGCTGCCCTCGATCCCCAGCCAGCCCAGGCTGATCCAGCTCAGCAGCCTGGCCCACCTTGGGTCGGCTTGCGGGCGGCGAGCCTTTCGGTGAGTCCGAGCTTGAACCGCTCACGCTGTTCGATCTCGAGCCCTTCGGCCTGGACGTGGCGGAGAGGACGGCGCAGGAAGTGCTCTCCCTGGAGCGGCTGCCGCTGAAGAGAACCCGGTCGAGGAACTGCATCTGCTTGTCGTAGGACGCGGAGTGCTTGTCCCAGTACCGGCGCCACCGCTCACGGTTCACTTGTTCGGCGGCGTGGGCTGAGCTCTCCGGAACCCCTCCTTGCCATTTGCCGTCCGGGTACGGTCGTCCCGGTAGTTCCGGCACAGCCCGAAATCGTGCCCGATCGCGGCCGGGCAGCCCACGCCCTGGCCGGGTCTGGCGTAGGATACGCGTCACCGATGATTCTTAGGTGATAAGACAGCCGGAGTCCAGGGCTGGACGAGTCTGCTGGCGGGAGGCGGTGTGCGGAGCTTCGGCGAGCTGGAGGCCGCCATCATGGGCCGGGTCTGGCTGGCGGGCCGGCCGGTGCTGGTCCGCGAGATCTGGGCGGCTCTGCGGCCGGAGCGCGAGCCCGCTTACAACACGGTGCTCACGGTGGTGGAGATCCTTTACCGCAAGGGCTGGCTGGCGAGGGAGAAGGACGGCCGCGCCTACCGGTACGCCGCGACGGTGACCCGGGAGGATTACACGGCGGGCCTGATGGGCGAGGCGCTGGAGGCCAGCCCGGACCGGGCCGCGGCGCTGCGCAGCTTCGTGGGGCGCATCGACCCGGCTGAGGCGCGGCAGCTGCGGAAGATGCTGGACCAGGCACTGCGGGACGAGGCCGGGTCGTGATCGTCGCCCTCGCACTGCTCGGGTACGCGGGGCTGCTGCTGACCGCCGGCCCCGCTGTGCTGGCCCGGGCCCGGTGGCCGGAGAGCGCGCCGCGATTGCCGCCTGGTTCGCGCTGACCGGCTCCGCGGTCGCCTCGGTACTCGCGGGCGGGCTGGCCCTGATGGTGCCGACGGTGCGGGTCAGCACCGACCTGGCCGCGCTGCTGGCCGCGTGCGTAATGGCGCTGCGCGCCCAGTACGCCCACCCCGGCGGGGCGGCGCTGACCGGGGCGGGCGCCGTGCTGGCCCTGGCCGTGCTCGAGCGGATCACCTGGTGCACGACCGGGCGCTGGCGACGGCGGCGGGGGCGCGGCGCCGTCACCGGCTGCGGCTGTCGCTGGTCGGCAGGCCCGACCGCCAGCTCGGGGCCGTCATCGTCGGCCATGACCAGCCTGCCGCCTACTGCCTGCCCAGGCACGGCAGCCGCATCGTGCTCACCACGGCAGCGATCGACGCGCTTGACGATGGCCAGCTGCGCGCGGTGCTCGCGCACGAGCGGGCGCACCTGCGCGGTCGCCATCACCTGCTGGTGACGCTCGCCGGCGCCCTGCACGCGGCGTTCCCCCGCGTGCCGGCGTTCCGCACCGCCGCGGGGCAGGTCGCCCGGCTGGCCGAGCTCAGCGCCGACGACGCGGCCAGCGGCGCATCCCACCGCCTGGCCGTCGCCGGGGCGCTCCTGGGCCTCGGCGACGGCGTCCCGGCCGCGGCGCTCGGCGCCGGCACCGCGGACGCGGCCCGGGTGCGGCGGCTGATCGACGGCCCGGCCGTGATCAGCAGGACCCGCGTAGCCTCGGTGGCCGCCGCGGTCGGCGCGGCCGCGGTGGTGCCGCTGCTGCTCCTGGCCGGGCCCGCGGCATCCGCCTGGGGGATGAACTACTGCCCGCACGGCCCCGCTGCAGCGGGGCAGGCGGCCGCAGCAGCGCCGGCCGCCGCCCCGCACCGCGGCTGACAGCGCCACGGCGCCCCAGGAGGTGACTCGCGGGGCGATCCCGGCCGCGCCGCGCGCCTCGCGGGCGCCCAGGACCCGCTGCCCGAGCCGGGCCCGCGAGTCAGGAGGCGCCGCCGGCCTTCTCGGGGTAGGCGAAGCCGCGGCTGGTCAGGTGGTCCCTCTCGTCGCCCCGGTACCGGTCACCTTCCCCGGCGGCCTGTAGCACGCCGTGCCCGGCGGGCAGGTAGGCCTGGCCCGCGCCACGCGGTTCTCAGGCTGGCCAGCGGGCCGGTGAGGAAATGCCACGACGGGATCGTGGCCAGCTGATTCTCCCGGGAGTAAGCAGCCACGTCGGCGACGGTGCGGTAGTAGGGGTTGACGTTCACGGCGATGAGTACCGCCCGCGAGGCCCGCGGCGAGGGCAGGCCCGGGCAGCGCCAGCGAGCGCAGACCGGATGGACCTTCGGCAGGCCCGAGCGCTCCAGCTCAGGGGCACTTCCTACGCCCGTGTCGGATTCCCGTTTTCCGTCGGCGTGCAAGCCCCAGGCTAGCGGATGCCGTCCTAGCGGATGCCGTTCCAGAGTGATCGCTCGTCACTGGCCGGGTCGCTGACCTCGGTGACCTTGTCGGTGAGCAGGGCCATCGCCCGGTCGGGGGTGGTGTACGGCGCCCAGCCCGGCGCGCCGTCGGCGACGAAGGAGACCCAGGCGCCGTGCATGGTGTCGGCGACGGCGCGCGAGGGCGTGTCGCCGATGCGCGGGTGGGTGTTCTGGCGGTCGATGGTGCCGAAGACGAACGGGACCTCCACGCCGTGGCAGGCACCGAGTCCGTGGTTGGCTTCCGGGCTCGGGTAATCGAAGCGGTAGACCCAGGTCGGGGCGGCGCCGGCGGAGTCGGCGGCGGCCGCGCGAGCTTCGGCGACGCGGACGGGCGGGATGGCAAAGAACCAGTCGGTGACCACGGCGGCGAGGAGATCACCCGGGCTAGCGCCGGGCCGGTTGGCGCGGTAGACGGCCAGGCCGTCGGCGGTCAGCCCGTAGGCGGCGGCGGCCGCGGCCAGCGTGGCGTCGTCGATCAGGTCGATGGTTCCGGCCGCGACGAGGAAGAGCCGCGCCTCGTCCCGGTTCGACCCGATCATCAGCGGGATTTCGCGGCCCTGCCCGGCGGTGAACGCGTCGAGGGGCGCCTGCGGGAGGACGGCGCCGTCCACGGTGGGCGCGAAGGGCAGCAGGCTCAGCGCGAGGGACCCCCACCTGGCCGGATCGGGAGCGGTCTGGACTTCCACGACGAGGTCGGAGGCCGCGCGCACGAGCGTGTCGAGCGGGACCCGGCTGATCGCGTCGCGCGACGGCGCTGTGCCGAGCGCGCTGGCGAGGTATCCGCCGACCATGCGTCCCTGGTCCGGGGTCAGCGTGTGGGCGGCGGCGCCGCTCTGGGCGATCGCCCGGGCGAACAGCCCCGCCGTCATCGGCATGGACAGCAGGGTGGTGATGCTCATGGCTCCCGCGGACTCGCCGGCGACGGTGACACGCGCCGGGTCGCCGCCGAACGCCGCGATATTGTCCTGCACCCAGCGCAGCGCGGCGACCTGGTCCAGCAGGCCGAGGTTCGCGACGCCGTCGCCGAGGAACAGGAAGCCCTCGGCCGACAGCCGGTAGTTGATCGTCACGCACACGACGCCGTCGCGGGCGAACGCGGAGCCGTCGTACTCGCCGACCGACCCCGACCCGTTCATGAACGACCCGCCGTGAATCCACACCAGTACCGGGAGTCCGGTCGCGTCCGGGTCCGGCGTCCACACGTTCAGGTTCAGGCACTCGTCCCCGGCGATGACGACCTCGGGGAACAGCGGCTGGTACTGCGGCGGGTAGTCGCCCTTGGGAACGGTCGGCCCGTACTCGGCGGCCAGTCGCGTGCCGCTCCAGGGCGCCGGCGGCTGCGGCGGCCGCATCCGGTTCTCGCCGAACGGCGCAGCCGCGTACGGCACTCCCAGGAACGCCGTCACGCCGTCCGAGGTGCGCCCCTCGATCGCACCGCCCGCGACCGTCACTACCTGACCTTGCACCGCATCGCTCATCTGTCGCTCCATTGCCACATCTCCGCCATGTGTTGCATACTGTGCTCTACGTCAACACAAGTGTCAACAGCCCAAGCGAACCGGGATCACGACCATGAGCGCCCCTGCACCTGGGCAAACGATGCCGGGTACGCCGCTGCGGCGACAGCTGGCCGGCGCCGCGCCTGCCCGGCCGACCGCGCTCGATGCCCTCCGCGAAGCCCAGGACATGTTCCAGGCCGGACAGCGGGTCGACATGCGAAGCCTCGCCGGGAAGCTGGGCGTGGACCGGGCCACGCTGTACCGGTGGGTCGGCTCACGCGAGCATCTCCTGGCCGAGGTGCTGTGGAACCTGATGGCCAGCACCGTTCGGCGCCTGCGGGAATCATCGGGGGCCGCCCGGCGCCCCGCGGCCGCCGACATCGTCACCGGCGCCGCCCAGGCGGCGATGGCCAACCGGGGCATGCAGCGTTTCCTTGAGCGCGAAGGCGACCTCGCGCTCAAGCTGCTCACGACAAAAGCCAGCGAGTTCCAGCAGCGCCTCATCCAGCTGATAGCCGAGGTCCTCGACGCTGACCGGCGCGGCGGCGAGCTGCACAGCGCCGTTCCGGCCGCCGATCTGCCCTACGTGCTCGTGCGCATCATGGAGTCCTACGTCTACCTCAGCCTCATCACCGGCGAAGAACCCGACGCCGCCCGCGCCTCGAGCGTCATCCACGCACTGCTGCCGCCCACGCCCTCGACGGCACCTGACCCCGGCTCGCGGCTGTCGCGTAGCCGGGTTTCGTGATCACTCCCGTTCTTTTGCGCGTAACGCGGCGAAACGGTGGTGATCACCGGCGGCCGGGTTCCGGCGCAGCCCGAAGCCATGCCCGCGGCGACCGCAAGTCCCGCGCGGCACCCGGGCCGGTGCCCGGCCCTGCGGGAAACGGCGGGCCCCGGCCGCAGCGCCACCCGCCAACCTCGCCCGCATCACCAGTAACGCGACAGCCGGTGATTGCGGCCGGCCAATTCATCGTCTATCGTCGATAAACGATGAATACTATGAAGCCGGATGCCGCGGAACCGCTCGACCGGGGGGAAGCCGAGGAGTACGCGGCCTGGTTCGGCGCGCTGGCTGACGGGACTCGCGTGCAGGTCGTGTCGCTGCTGGCCCGCAGCGGTGAGCCGATGACCGTCGGCCAGATCGTGGTCGCGGTCCGGGTGGGCCAGTCCACGGTGTCCGCGCACCTGAAGCGCCTGGCCGAGGTCGGCTTCGTGCAGGTCGAGCACCGCGGGACCGCGAGCCTGTACCGGATCAACGACGCCTGCGTCGAGTGCTTCCCGACCGCGGCGGATGTGGTCATGGGGCGTCCCGTGCCCGCAGCAGCCGGCCGTGGCAGCAGCGGCGCGGGCCGCTGACAACGCTGGCCTGGAGGACACAGTGACGCAAGCCGATCGCTCTCCCGACCGCTCATCCGGTCGCAACGACATCCGGTCCGGGGTGGTGAGCCGTTACTCTGCCCTCGCCCGTGCCGCGCGGTCCGGGCAGCAGATCACCGACTGTGCCCCCGGCGCGTTCACAGAGGGCTGCTTCGGCGCGGCCGGCTATGCCGACGTCAGCGAGTTGCCCGAGGCGGCTGCGCGGGCCAGCCTCGGCTGCGGCAACCCCGTCGCCGTCGCGGAACTGCGGCCCGGCGACACGGTGCTGGACCTGGGCTCGGGCGGCGGGATCGACGTGCTGCTGTCCGCGCGGCGGGTCGCTCCCGGCGGCCGGGCCTACGGCCTGGACGCCTCGCCCGACATGGTCGCGCTGGCCCGGGACAACGCCGCCCGGGCGGGTGCTGGCAACGCGGCGTTCCTGCAGGGCCACATTGAGCACATCCCGCTGCCCGACGGCCGCGTTGACGTGGTCATCTCTAACTGCGTGATCAACCTGTCCGCCGACAAGCCGGGTGCCCTCGCCGAGGCCTTCCGGGTCCTGCGCCCCGGCGGGCGGCTCGGGATCAGCGACGTGATCGCGAGTGACGGGCTCGACCCGCGACGGCAGGCCGAGGCCGAGCGGCTGACCGGATGCACGACCGGAACTCTCACCGCCGGGCAGTACCGCGACCTCCTGCTGGCCGCCGGGTTCGTCCGCATCAGCATCAGCCCGACCTACGAGGCCGACGCCGGCCTGCAGTCGGCGATCATTCGGGCGCAGCGGCCAGCAGCGCCCGCCGGGCTCCTCATCCGGCCGATGCGGCCCGCCGATGCGGACCAGGTCCTCGCCATCTACCAGGCAGGCCTGGATACCGGCCACGCGAGCTTCGAGACCGCCGCCCCCGCCTGGGATGCGTTCGACCGCGCGAAGCTGACCTTGCACCGGCACGTCGCAGCTGACGCCGGCGGCCAGGTGCTCGGCTGGGTGGCCGCCTCCGCTGTATCGGAGCGATGCGCCTACTCCGGCGTCGCGGAGCACTCGGTCTACGTCCGGCCCGACTCTCGCCGCCGCGGTATCGCCGCCGCGCTGCTCGAAGCGCTGATCGGCTCGACGGAGGCCGGCGGGATCTGGACGATCCAGACCGGCATCTTCCCCGAGAACACCGCCAGCATCGGGCTGCACGAGCAGGCTGGATTTCGCATCGTCGGCACCCGCCGCCGGATCGGCTGCCATCACGGCCGCTGGCGCGACGTCATTCTCCTAGAGCGACGCAGCAACAGCCACGAGAATGCCTAGCTGAGCTGAGTGCCTGGCCCCATTAGGGCTGCCCGGCGCGATCCAGGGGGGCGAAGCGCCCAGGGCGGGCGGGACGTTGGGCCCTGGTCCCGGCGCCGGCTCTTGCGGAGGCTCGTCAGTATGGTTAGGGCCCGGACTCGCCGCAGCGCGCGGGCCTGGCTGGCCAGGTACACGGCGGCCGTGCTGCTGGCCGTGACGGTCGCGGGCCTGGCCGTCGGCGGGCTGCTGCGCCTGGCCGGGGCCGCTGACGCCGGGGACGCGGCCTGGCTCGCGGTGGGCGCGTGCGGGCTGGCGTATGCCCTGTGGGCGATGGTCGGCAGCCTCCGCAGACGGCGGATCGGCGTGGACGTCATCGCGCTGCTGGCGCTGGCCGGGGCGATCGCCGTCGGGGAGCTGCTCGCCGCGGCGGTGATCAGCGTGATGCTGACCAGCGGGCGCGCCCTGGAAGGGTGGGCCTCCGGCCGGGCCCGCCATGATCTGCAAGGCCTGCTGGAGCGCGCGCCCAGGACCGCGCGGCGCTACCGCGGCGGCACCCTGGCGACCCTGCCGCTTGAGGAGATCGTGCCCGGCGACGTGCTCCTGGTGGCCCCCGGCGAAGTGGTGCCCGTCGACGGAACCATCGCCGCCGGGCGCGCGGTACTGGACGAGTCGGCGCTGACCGGCGAGCCGCTTCCCGTCGATCGCCTGGCCGGGGAGCCGGTCCGCAGCGGCGTGGTGAATACCGGCGCCCCGTTCGACCTGATGACCACGGCGAGGGCCGCCGACAGCACCTACGCGGGGATCGTCCGGCTGGTATCAGAGGCTGAGGATTCGCAGGCCCCGTTCGTCCGCCTCGCCGACCGTTACGCCGTGTGGTTCCTGTTCGTGAGCCTGGCCGCGGCCGGCGCGGCGTGGGCGGCCGCCGGGGCCGCCAGGGCCGTTGCCGTCCTGGTCGTGGCAACCCCGTGCCCGCTGATCCTGGCCGCCCCGGTCGCCCTGGTGTCCGGGATGTCGGTCGCGGCCCGGCGCGGCGTGGTCGTCAAGGGCGGTGCCGTGCTCGAGCGCCTGGGCCGGTGCACGACGCTGCTGCTCGACAAGACGGGAACGCTGACCAGCGGTCACCCGGCCGTGGCCGCGATCATCCCGGCGGGACCGTGGCCGGCGGATGAGGTCCTGCGGCTGGCGGCATCGCTGGATCAGGCGTCCGGGCACGTCCTGGCCGGCGCGGTCGTCAGCGCCGCCGCGGATCGCCGCTGCGAGCTGGTCCTGCCGCAACAGGTCGAGGAGACCGCCGGGCAGGGGGTCCGCGGGATCGTCGCCGGCCACCGGGTGGCGGTCGGGAAGGCAGCCTGGTGCGGGGTCAGCGGAACCGCCGGCACCACGGGATGGGCGAAGGCTGCGCGCCGCCGGGCTCGGCTGGACGGTGCGCTGACGGTGTTCGTCGCCGTCGATGACCAGCCCGCCGGGGTTCTGGTCCTGGACGACCCGGTCCGGCCCGACGCCGCCCGGACCATCCGCGCCCTGCGCGCCGGCGGCATCGACCGGATCGTCATGGTCACCGGTGACCGCGCCGAGGTAGCAGACACGGTCGGCGCGGTGATCGGCGTGGACGAGGTACTCGCCGAGCGCACCCCGGCCGACAAGCTGGACGCGGTCCGTCTGGAGCTGCGCCGCGCGCCCACCATCATGGTCGGGGACGGCATCAACGACGCGCCCGCCCTGGCACTCGCCGACGTCGGTGTCGCCATGGGAGCCCGAGGCGCTACCGCCTCCTCCGAGGCCGCCGACGCGGTGCTCACGGTGGACCGCCTCGACCGCCTCGGCGAGGTCACTGCCCTGGCCCGCCGGACCCGGCGGATCGCGCTGCAGAGCGTGCTGGCCGGGATGGCGATGTCGCTGGCCGCCATGGGCGCGGCAGCTGCCGGCCTGCTGCCGGCGGTCTGGGGCGCGCTGCTGCAGGAGGCGATCGACCTGGCCGTCATACTCAATGCCCTGCGGGCGCTGCGGGCAGTGCCCGGGTCCGCGCGCCTGGCCCCGGCGGACGCCGCGCTGACCCGGCGCTTCCGTGCGGAGCATGAGACGATCCGCGGGGAAATCGAGGAGCTGCGCACGACCGCGGACACCCTCGGACCAGCCACGCCCGCCGAGGCGATGGCGGCGGTCCGCCGCGTGCACCAGATGCTGGTCGGCGGGATCGGGCCGCACGAGCAGGCCGAGGAGCGCGAGCTCTACCCGGCCCTGGACCGGGTGCTCGGCGCGCCGGACGCCACCGCGCCCATGAGCCGGGCGCACGCCGAGATCGCCCATCAGATCAGGCGGCTCGGCCAGCTCCTGGACGACATCGGCCCCGAGCCACCGGACGACGCCGACGTCGCCGACCTGCGCGCCCTGCTCTACGGACTGCACGCCATCCTCCGGCTGCACACCGCCCAGGAAGACGAAAGCTACCTCTCCCTCGGCGATAGCGCGCCGGAACCCCGGCCGGAACCCTCCCGCGTGCTGGCCAGACGGTAAGCGTCAGGGGTGCTCCCGGTCCTGGCTGCGTTCCTCATCCGCCGGCGACCTGTCCAGGACATCGGCAAGCGGGCGCCGCGGCGCTCCGGGCGGTATGGGCAGCCCGTAGCCGATCCGCAGGATCATCTGTGGCTGCTCCGGCCCGGATCGCGGATCGCGGACCTGCCACGCATCGGCGGTTTCCAGCGACTGGGTCAGCGGGCAGGCGGAGATCCCGAGATGGGTGGCGGTCAGCAGGACCCGCTGCAAGGCCTGCCCGGCCCTGAGCAAGTCCCTCCTGTCGCCGGAGCGGACCGATAGCACGGCTAGCTGAGGATGCTCCTCGAACCAGGCATAGCGGACAGGCTTTGGGCGCCCTCCCGGGGTGAAGTCCCGGACCGGGGCGAGACTTTCGGGGGCGCTGGGCCCGAGCGCGCTGCCGGGGATACCGTCGCGATCACGCTGGCCGCCGGCCCAGCGTGCGAGCTCGGCGCGATAAGCCGGGTCGGCGAGCAGGCCGCGCTCGGCGTCGGCGGCCAGGCGCAGTACGCGCACAGCCTCGTCGCGGTCCAGGAAGTGCAGGATCCCGCCTTCGAGGCTGGCCGCCTCGGCCAGATCTGCCTGGGCACCAGGTGGCACCGCCCGGCTGCTGAACGGCTCGCGGTTGGTCTGCCGACGGGGGATGGCCGCATGCAGCTCACGTTCCGAGGGCGTCGCGCGGTGGCGTCCGCCCAGGCTGATCTCGGCCAGTAGCAGCGGCTGGCCCGGATCGGGGAGCAACCGGATGTCGGGCTCCAGGCCCGCCACTGCGGCCGCCACGCACAGGTTGAACAAAGCGGCACCGCAGGCTATGCGCGCGGCGCGGCCGTGCGGATCCCCAAATGGCAACGTCCTGGCCGGGTCGGCGCGCAGCTCGATCGTATGGCTGGCGTCCCGGATCCGGAACCGCCACGGCTGGGTGTTGTGCATCGAGGGCGCGGCCACCGCCGCGCGCAGCAGGTCATCGATCACCTGCCGGGTCGGCCCCTGGCCGCTGGGCGCACCTTCCGCTGTCATGCCCACAGCGTGAGCAGTTAGCGGAATCGCAGGTAGGGACGTTGGTCCCAGCAGCAAGGGTCCAGTGACATCCGGCGCACAAAGGCTCAGCGCCGCAGGCGGGCTTGCCAGCTACTGGCTCGTGCCCGACGCGCTGGAGCGCATGGCCGCGCTGCTATCCGCGCCCGAGCAGCACCCGGGGCCGTCATGCTCCTCGCCGGAGAAGGTCTGGCTGTCGGCCAGGACCGTGTAGATCTCCCATGACTCGCCATCGGGTGCCCCCTGGACCCAGAACTTGTCCTGCCTGGCGTAGCAGCAGGTCGTATCGCGCTCATCGACTGAGGCGAGACCGGTCCCGGCCAGCCGGGCTTGCTCGGCGTTGACCGTGTCGATGTCGCTGACCTCGACGCCGAGGTGGTTGAGGCTGCCGCCCTGACCCGGGTTCTCCAGCAGCACGCGCGACAGCGGCCTGCTCGACCTCGAGATCGCCGAGGGCGAGGTCGTCGGTTACCTGGGGCCTAATGGCGCCGGGAAGCCCGACATCGGATTGTGGCAGTTCTTGCCTCTGGCTGCGGTTCTCCCGCGCTGCGATCTCTTCGGCTAGCGGCCGGAACTGGCCCTACCAGTCGCGGAGGAAATTGATGATCCGGTTTCGTACCTCGGCTACCGTCTCGGGGCGGGTGCGTCCTAGCTGTCTGATCACCCGCTGCACCGAGATCGCTCGAACCGATTCCGACTGGACCCAGCTTGGCGTGCGCAGCCCGCAATCCGTGCCTACAGGGACATGGAACGGCAGCCCACGCTGGCGGCTGGTGATCGCGGCCACGATGAGCTGATCGTTATGTAGCTCGTTGTAGGAAGGTCCGGAGAGTACCAGCACGGGACGTCGGCCGCCTTGCTCATGGCCCGCCACCGGATTGAGGTCGGCGAGCAGCACGTCACCGGCTTGGTACGGCACCCGGTACGCTTCCGGCGGCGTCGTTGTATTCGGGCCAGTCGACCGCGGCTGCGGTGAGCCCGTCGCTGGCCGTGCCGGCGTCGAATGTGTGCAGCTCGGACAGGTACTCCTGCCATGCCGGGGGATCCTCGCGCTGCATCCGGTGCATGACGTCGTTGGCACGGCGCATCTCACGCTGATACTGCTCACGTTCGGCTAGCCGACCGAGCAGGTCCCCAAGAGTGATGTGCTCATCATCAGCGAGCGCACGGAGCTTGTCCCGCACCGCGCTGTCTAGGCGGATCGTGGTGTCGCTCATACAATAAGCATACCGTTACGTATGCGTGGCTGAGGGCATTGATTCCCGCCAGAGCGCCGGGGCCAGGGCACTGGCGGCGTTGTTACGCTGACCGGGTGATGCGACCCGGCGCGGCAGCTTTCGTCCTGGCTTCGGCGTCGACCGGGCGGCTGCGCGTGCTGCGGGACGCCGGGATGGATCCCGAGGTCCTGGTCAGCGGGGTTGACGAGAGCGCCGACGACGGCCTGGACACCGCCGCCCTCGTAGCGGTCCTGGCTGAGCGCAAGGCTTCCGCTGTGGCCGGCCGGCGGCCGGATGCGCTGGTACTGGGCTGTGACTCGCTGCTGGATCTTGACGGGATGAGTTTCGGCAAGCCGGCCTCGGCCGGGCAGGCCGCGGCGATGTGGCGGCGGCTGTCCGGGCGGGACGGGACGCTGCTGACGGGCCACTGTCTCATCGAGGCTCGCAGCGGTCGCCGGGTGCGTGGCGTCGGCCGGACGGTCGTGCGCTTCGGCGTGCCCAGCGAGGCCGAGGTAGCGGCCTACGTCGGGACCGGCGAGCCGATGGTCATGGCCGGCGCGTTCAGCATCGACGGAATGGGGGCACCGTTTGTCGAGGGCATCGACGGTGACCCGAGCAATGTCGTCGGGCTCTCCCTGCCGCTGCTGCGGCGGATGCTCGCCGAGCTGGACCTGGCCATCACCGACCTCTGGCGCAAGCCCTCCGGCGCGGGCCTGACCTGACCTAGACCTAACGGGCCCGGCCCGGCGCCGGTCAGGTGCCGTTGGCGGCGAGAAGCTGCTCGGTGGCGGCCAGCGCCGCCGGCTTGCGGGCCACTCGCTCATCGGCCAGGGCCCGCGCCAGGGACCGGTCGCCGGCCCGGCCCGCGGCGGCGATCAGGGTCAGGTCGATAACATCGCGCTGCGCGTGGCTGCCCCCGACGGCGTTGGCGACCTGCCGGATGTCGATCATGAGATCCAGCGCCCGGTCCGGCTGGCCGGCGGCGAACGCGCTGAAGCCTTCGAGCAGGGCCAGGCCGGCCTGCCCGGCGGCGACGCGGTTCGTGCCGACCGTCAGCCGCCGGTTATCCGCCAGGACCTGCTCGTTGCGCCGATGGCGGCCGTCCAGTCCGAAGGCCATGACGGCATGCCAGTCGTTAAAGGCGTAGACGGGCGCCGCATCCATCAGGGGCGCGATGTCCGATGCGAGCTGGGCGGCCCGCTCGGTGACGTCAGCGCCGAAGAGCGCGAGCCGCCACAGCAGCGCCGACGCATCCACGATGTCCAGCCACTCGGTCGACCGGCGGCCCCGGACGAAGTCGTCATACAGCGTGAGCACCTTGTCGATTTCGCCGAGTTCCAGGTGGTACAGGCCGCGGTGCCACCAGTTGTGCACGGCGAAGTAGCTCGCCTCCCAGTCCGGGGCGGTCCGGGTCAGGAACGCCACGCCAGCTCGCTGGCTGCCTTCCATCTCGAAGACGTGGGCGAGGGCGTGCACCGCCCAGACGTCCCGGGCGTTCTCGTCGAGCGCGGCCCTGGCCCGGGTCTCGGCCTGCCGGTAGTCGGCGTTCTCCTCCAGGCCGAATGCGTAAATTCCCTGCACGTACCCCCAGCCCGGCTGGCCGGCGGGCCAGGAACGCAGGACGCGGGCGGCGACATCGCGCAGGTCCAGCCTGCTGCCGAGGAAGAAGTAGAGGTCCTGGGCGACCTTGAGCGCCAGCAGGTCCCGGGGGTGCAGCACGAGGGCGCGCTCCAGGGCGCGGGCCGCCCCGGTCCAGTTGCCCGCCGCCCACGAGCGTGCCGCCTGCAGGTGCAGCGCCGCCCGCTCGCCGGCCGTGTCCTGCGCCCCGTCCAGGTCGCTCAGTATCTTCGTGGCCGCCGCGACCCCGGCCGCGTTCATCCCGTAAAGGGCGAGGTAGGCCCGGTAGACGTGGCCGAGCACCAGGTCGTCCGCGCCGGCCACCGCGGCCTCGGCGCCGGCGACCGGGTCCCCGGTGAGCGCGACGAGGGCCTCGATAGCGTCATCGAGCGCGGTCACGTCCTGCTCGCTGCCGCCCCGGACGGGTGCTCCCCAGCGATCGGCCAGCTCTGTGGTCATGCAGCCATCTTCCTATGCGGCATGGCCCGCCGTGGCGCGGGACCGGGCGGCGGCGATGAGCCGCCCGGCCAGGGCCGCCGCCTGGTCCCGGATTTCCGGGATGGCCGTCGTCTCGTAGCAGACCCCGCGCAGGGGAGGGCCCAGCGTGCGGATCTCGGCACTGGGCCTGCCGAACACGTCCAGTATCGCGCCGCTAGCGTCGGCGTCGATCCCGAGCCGGTGCGGGCCCGGCCGCGCCAGCCCGCTGCTCAGCAGGCTCCGGACCAGGGGGTCCGGCGTGGCGGTGACGTCCGCGGCCGGCCCGGTAGCGTCGACCAGCCAGCCAGCGCTCAGGTCGAAGCCGGCGCTGCCCTGCTCGATGCTGCCCTGCTCGATACTGACCCGCACGCCGTAGCCCTCCGGGGCGGCGGCGCTGACCCGGCCCCGGATGAGCCGCAGGCGGCCCGCGGCCCGGAGCTCGGCGATCTTGGCGGCGGTCGCGGGCGGCATCCGGTGCCGGTGCACCTCCCAGTAACGCGCGACGTAGCGGAGAAACAGGCGCTGGTCCGCCGGAGTCAGCCGCTGCCAGAGCAGGGGAACCTGCGGCCGGAGCGCGTCAACCGCGTCTTGCCAGCAGCCCGGGTACTGCTCGATATACTTTCGGACATAACGGAGCAGGGGTGCTAGCCCGCTGTCCGGTGGTGGGCTGGAGATGGGCGAGAGCACGTTCATCTCCGCGGCCGGGGCCGCGGCTACGTGAACGCGGGGGAGCAGCCCGTGGCGTGACACGGCATGCACGACCGTGCCGGGGCTTGACCTGGTGATCGCGAGGGCCACGTCCACCATCGTGAGGCCGGTGCCCATCACCACGACCGGGCGGCCGTGCCCGATGTGCTCCAGGGCGCCTGGTGCCCAGGGATCAGCTACGTATTGGGGTCCGGGCGGCACCGGGAACGCGGGCGACCGCCGCGGGCTGCCGGTGGCCAGGATCGCAATGTCCGCGTCGATGCCGCCGCCCGTGGCCAGCCGCAGGCGCAGCGGGCGACGCGGCCCGGCGGCGGCGATCGACACGACATCCGACGTCAGCTGGCTGACCCGAGCCAGCTGGCGAGCCCGGTCCTGGGCATCCGCGAGCAGATCTCTCAGGTAACGGCCGTAGGCCCACCGCGGCAGGAACCCGTCGTGCTCGACACCCGCCGCCCTGGCCCAGCGCACGAGGTGGCCAGGATCGTCTGGCACCGCGCTCATCCGGCTCGCGGGGGAGTTGAGGAGGTGATCAGGGTGCGAAGTTGAGTACGCCTGGCCCAGCCCGTGGCGGCCGAGGCGATCCAGCAGAACCACGCGCAGCGGAACCTGCTCCGCGGCAGCGCGCCGCAGCAAGTGGACGACGGCCAGCGTGCCGCTGGCGCCGCCGCCGATCACCGCGACGGCCAGCCCGTGATCACCCCGAGTCTCCGTGGTCTGCACGGACCCAGAATAGCCTCTATTACCTATAGAGTAAATAGACATTAGATGAGCGCGTGCCGTCGTCGCATGGCCGGCGCTCCCGCGCAGCCGTGATAGTCGCCTGGCCTGACGTGAAATTAAGATTTCTCAGAGTAGCTACCAGCCCGAGCGTGTCACCATGCGCCCGGCGATCACCCGGGTGTGGCTGGATCCGATGACGACGACGCTCTGGGCGTCCATGGCCTGGAGGTCGACGCCGCCCAGCGTCTCGAGCCGGGGTTGCTGGTCCGGGTACTGCGCGTCCGGCACCACCGCGACCGGGGTATCCGGCGACCGGTACTGGCGCAGGATTGCCAGCACATCACCGAGCTGGCGGTCGTACGGCCGGCCCGGCGACGGGCAGAACGTGATGACGAAGTCGGCTTCGGCCACGGCCTGGATCCGGCGGGCGACCACCTTCCACGGGGTGTCCCCGGTGGGGGAGATCACCGCGTGGTAGTCCCCCCGCGGGGCCCCCAGCGCAGCCCCGCAGGCGAGATCGGCCGTGATGCCCGGGACCTCCGCGATGTCGATGTCGTCCCCGGCGAGTTCGAGAAGCAGGCTGGCCATCGCGTGCAGGCCAGGCCCGGCGGGAAAGGTCACTGCGACCGCGTGCCCTCGCCGGGCTTCGCGCGCAGCCTCCCGCACGCAGGCCGCCTCCTCGCCCGGCTCGCTGGTCAGCAGGCGAGTCCCGACCCGGAGCAGGTCGCCTACCTGTTCCAGCGACTGGCCCAGGCCCGCCACGACCGAGGCCCGGCGCAGCTCGCCGATGGCCCGGGGGCTCAGCAGGTCACGCGCGCCGGGCCCGGTACCCACCAGGGCGAGCCGGCCGCGGGGCCAGATGCGCGCCACCGCCACGCTGGCGCCCGCGGACCCGTGCTCGGGCAGCACCAGCTCGGAGGCGCCCGCCAGCGCGGCCGCCTCGGCCACGCTGCCGGTCGTGACCCCGGCGGGTCGGCTGACCGGATATCCCATCAGCGGCCAGCCGCGATCCCGGGCCGCCTCCTGGACCCCCGGTTCCTCGAGCTTGGCCTCCGCCGTCGCCATCGCCGCGACGCAGGCAGCTGACAGGCCGGCCTCAGCCAGCGCGCCGTCCGCCAGTCTCAGTACCTCATCGGCAGCCACCCCGCGGCGGGAGTCCACGCCGATGACGAGCGACGGCGGCCGCAGGATCGCGTCACGCGGGCCGGGTGCCACCAGCCCGTCGGTGACGAGGATCCGGTACTCGCCCGCACCGCCCACGTTCTCCGGGAGCGGCGGCAGCGGCCACGTTCGCTCCGACTCCAGCCGTACCCGCTCGCCGTCGAGCAGGGCCCGGCTCACGGTCCCGATGGCCCCTTCGGTCGGCCAGCCCAGCAGGTTCAGCCCGGGCAGGCTCACGGCGTCAGTGGCCGTGGTAATCACCACGTCCGCGCCGAACACCCCGGCGACCCTGGCCGCGAGCGCGTTCGCGCCGGCGGCATGCCCGCCCACCACCGCCACCGCGTGCCGCGCCGACTCATCGACGCAGACGACGGCGGGGTCGGTCCACTTGCTGTCCAGCAGCGGGGCGATGAGCCGCACGGTCGCGCCCACCGCGAGAAAACACACCAGCCCGTCACACTGCGCCCACGCTCGCTGCAGCGCCTGCCGCGTCGGGCCGTCATAGCTCCGCGCCTGGCCGGGCCAGGAGGCCGCTAGCCGCGCTGCGGCCGCGCGGCCGCTTCCGGTCACCGCGATCAGCCCGATCACTGCGAGCCCCCCGGGCCGGGGCTGCCCCGATAGTGGTCGGCCGAAAGGTGCATGGCATGACCGTACCTGCGGCCGCGCGGAAGCCCGCACCGCCACCGTGTTTGCCAGGCCGCAAGCCGGGAACTCAGGGCGGCGACCGCGTACCTCGGGAAGGGACTCGCGATGCGCATGCAGCTACAAGCCCCGATGCCACTCCGGCGTGCCCGGACAGATGTGCAGCGTCCGCATCCTGTCGCAAGCCGGAAGATAGTCGCCCTGCGGCTGGCCGGCGGCGCCGTCGCGCTCTGGGGCCTGCTCGCCCTGCTTGGTGTGCTGGTGACGCATGTCCTGACCACCGGGTCGGCGCACCGCGCCGACCTGCGGGTCGATCTCTGGCTCGCCGCGCACCGCACGGGCCTGTGGAACGACGTGACGCTGGTGGGCACCAGCATGGCCCAGACGGACACGGCCATCGCCGTCACGCTGGTCGTCGTGTTGTTCCTGCGCTGGCGGCTCGGCCGGTGGTACGAGTCCGGGGTCCTCATCACGGTGATGGCGGGGGAGTTGCTCATATTTTTCGCCGTGACCGAGACCGTGCACCGGCCGCGTCCGCCGGTGGCACGGCTGGACGTCGCGCCGCCCACCTCGAGCTTTCCGTCCGGGCACACGGCCGCCGCGGTCGCGCTCTATGGCGGTATCGCGATCATGGTGCTCTGGATCTGGGGGCGCCGGCCGGTGACCCGGTTCGCGGTGGCGGTGCTGTGCTGCATCCCCGTCTTCGTCGGGCTCTCGCGGCTGTACCGGGGGATGCACTATCCGAGCGACGTCCTCGCGGGCGCGCTGACGGGAGGCTTGTGGCTGCTCGTGGTCATGAGCACTCTTCTCCCGCGCCGCAACGCCCGCAGGCGCGCAGTGCGGCAGCGATGATCTGGCCCCTCGCCCGGCGGACCCCGCTGGGGGAGGATTCCGAGGCGGGCGTCGCGGCGGACTTTCCCGAGCCCGCGGAGGCCGAGGCGGACGCCTCGCCCGAGCCGCTGGCCCCCGTCACGCCGGATGCGCCGCCCGCGCCGGACGCGCCGGCGCCGTCCCGGGTCAGGGCCGCGAGCGTCTGCGTGGCGGCCGGCCTGCTGTTCGCCCTGCTCTCGATCTGGGTCGCGCGACGTGGGCCGACGGTGCCCGCGGTGGACGCGGCGATCCACGGCTGGGCGCTCTCGCATCGCGATCCCGGCAGCATCACCGTCGCCAGCGCGGCCCGGTGGGGCGGAGTCACCGACGTGGTGCTGCCCGCCCTGATCGCGGTCGGCGCGGCGACTGCCGGCGCCCGGCGTGATATCGGCCGGCGCCTCCGCTCAGGGCTGCTGCTCTGCCTGGTCGCCAGCGCCGGGGTGTACGCCGAGATCCTGGTCAATCACGCCATTGACCGCGGACGGCCGCCGGTATCGGACTGGGCGGGGGCGGCGTCAGGTGCGGCCTTCCCCTCCGGCCACACCACCGCCGCCACGCTGTTCGCCGTCTCGTGCGCCTGGGCGATCGTGGCCCGGGTTCCCGCGGGCTGGCCCCGGTGGTCGGCCTGGGCCGGAGCGGCCGCCTACGCCGCGGTGGTGGGCTGGTCGCGAGTCTGGCTAGGAGTGCACTGGCCCACGGATGTGGTCGGCGGCTGGCTGTTCAGCGTGGCCTGGTTCGGCGGCTGCGTCGTGCTGATCCGTACCTTGCGGCGCCCGGCCGGAGATCTGTGGTCGCGGCTTAGTCGCCCCGCTTAGCGGCTGTGCGCCTAGTCCGCCGCGGGGCCGTCCGGCCCGTCGGCTGGGACGCAGACCTTGATAGACGATGGGCGGACCTTGATCCGCAATTTCGTGACGGCCGGGCGGGCGCCCCCGTCGAGTTCGTACGGAAGCTGGCGATCGAACCGGATCTTGACTTTCCGGCCGCGGGTGGCCTCGACGAAGGGCGACTTCTCCGTCGTGCCCAGCGCGACCCGGCCCAGCGTCCGGGCCCATTCGACCGGATTTCTCGCGGTGACCACGCCGAGCTCGAGCAGCCCGTCGTCGGGCCGCGCGCCGGCGAACGCCTCGATCCCGCCCAGGATCTTGCCGACGTTTCCCACCAGGACACACGAGATCCGACCCTTGAAGAAGCGCGTGCCGTCGACCTCGATGGTTGCCTTCACCCGGCGCGCGCTGAGGTTCCTGGCCCCCGTGTAGAGGTAGGCGGCGCGACCTAGGTGGTCCTTCATCCCCCGGTCGGCATCGGCGATCATGCGGGCGTCGAAGCCGGCGCCTGCCATGACCGCGAAGTGCTCGCCGTTCACCAGCCCGGTATCCAGCGCGCGGTGCTCCCCGTGCAGCCCCACCCGGACTGCACCCGGGAGGTCGCCCGGGACCTGCAGATTCGTCGCCAGCAGGTTGGCCGTGCCGGCCGGCAGGATGGCGAGAACCGTGCCGCTGCCGGCCACCGCATCGATGCAGCGCTGGACCGTCCCGTCGCCGCCCCACACGAACAGCAGCTTGGCGCCGTCCGCCACGGCGCGGCGGGCGGCGGCGGGAGCCTTGCGGCTCTTGGTCACCTCATGCCAGAGCGGGTCGGTCACGCCCTCGCGCGCCAGCAGTTCCCGGAGCTCACCCAGGCCGCCGCCGAGGCTCTTGCGAGTGTGCGCCACCACCGCGGTGCGGGGGATCACACCTTTCGCCAGCGGGCCTCGCACAATCCGTAAACACCGAAGACGATCAGGCCGAGCGCCGCGAGAATGAGCAGCGCCTCGCCGAACGGCTGGTTGCGCAGGGTGAGGAGGGCCTTGTCGATGCCGCCCGACTTCGAGGCGGAGTGGGTGAGCGCCGCATCGATCACGAGGACGCCGGCGAGGGCGAAAACCAGGCCGCGGGCGACGGTCCCGATGGTCCCGAGCCACCTCACGACGCGGCGCGTCTTGGCGTTCATCTGTGCAGTCCGCAGGTACTTCATGAACTTGTGCCGGGCGCCCTCGCTGACGAGAATCAGGCCGCAGATCACGATGATCACGCCGACGATTCCGACCAGCGCCCGGCCGCCAGAATGCTGCATCGCCTTGGCGGTCAGGTCCTGCTGCTGCCGGCTCTGGTTGCCCTGGGTACCGGAGATCACCTGGAACGTCAGGTAGGCAAAGCTGGCGTAGACGATCGCGCGGCCCAGCGACTTGAGCCGGGGTCCGGCGCCGTTGCCGTCACCGGTGACCCCGTAGGCGGCCTCGCTGAGGCGCCAGAGCGCATATGCCGCGAAGCCGATGCCGAGCAGCCAGAGCGAGGCCAGGCCGTAGGGCTTGCCGGCGAGTAGCTGCAGGGCGCCCTGCTGGTCGGCTTGCTGCGAGCTGCGGCCGAGCGCGATCAGGATCGCGACCCAGCCGATCACGATGTAGATGGCTCCGCGGGCCGTGAGGCCGGCCCTGGCCAGGGCTCGCGCCGCCGTGCTGTCTGATGCTCGCCTGCCGCTGGAGGTCACGCGGCCAGTCGCTGTCGATGTCGATCGCATGCGGCTGAGTACCTCCGGATCGCCCGGTTAAACATCGGCACCCGGCTGTTCCTACCAGGTGCCCCATTTCAGGCCGGGCTCGGGCAGGTCCGGGGGCTGCAGGAAGGCCGGGGGACCGGTGAGGTCCAGCGCATCCAACGGCGATTTGGCCGCCGCGTCCCGCGCGGTCAGCGAGGGCAGGTTCCATTTCTCCTCGACCAGCTTGAGCACGGAGGTGTGGTCGAGTACCTCGCTGAGGACGTAGTCCGGGCGGGCGTACGGGGACACGATGACCGCGGGCACCCGGAATCCGTACTGGTCGTACCAGTGCGGTCCCTTGTCGAGGTTCTCCTGGCTCTGGACCAGCTTGGGCAGGAACGGCCGCAGGAATGCCCGCAGCCGGGTCTGGCTGCCGACCAGGCTGTGTCCCTCGACGTCGTCGGGCGGCACGGCGGCCGGCGGCGAGACGTGGTCGTGGTACCCGCCGTGCTCGTCGTAGACCCAGATCAGCAGGGTATGCGGCCAGCCCTGGCCGTGCATGACCCGGTTGATCACCTCGGCGGCGAAGCTCTCGCCCTTGCGGATGTCCTGCGGATTCTCCTCGGAGTAGGTGTCGAAGTCTGGGTCCACGATGCTGAAGGCCGGCAGGGTGCCCTCGTCGGCGTCCGCGAAGAACTGGTCGATGCCGCGGATGTGCCGCATGTACCGGCCGATGCCGAGCGGATAGACGTCGGCCGTGAACGTCAGGTCCTTCTGGACGCCGTGGGTCATGCCCTTCAGCGTCCGGGCCGCTGACCCCAGGCGCCGCCGGGCCATCTTGCGCTTATGCCGGGCGTAGTGCTGCATCCGGGTCTGCGACTCGGCCACCGCGTGGTAGTTGGCCCAGGAGATGCCATGCCGGGTGAGCATGTCGAAGATGGTCCCGGTGGGCGGATAGTTGAGCAGGTCATAGGGAGAGTCATCGATAAGGCCGTGCGCCGTTCCGGCAATGAGGAACCGGCGATTGGGGAACGTGGGGCCCAGGCACGAGCTGAACCAGTGATCGGCCAGCGGAAAGGTCCGGGCCAGCCCGTAGTAGAACGGCAGGTCGTCTCCGGTCCAGTAGCCCATGCCGGCGGCGGCCGCGTCGGGCGCGGCGTCGGCCGCCGGGCCGGCCTCGGCCAGCACGGTCTGCGAACTCGTCACGAACCCGTCGCATTTCCCGCCGCCCCACTGATGGTGGCTCGCATGCCAGCTCTGCGACGGCACATCCGGCTGCTGGACGGTCGAGGACAGGTGGTACGCGCGGATGGGCTCGCCGCCGGCGCCCCGGTTCCACAGCTCCGGCTTGCCATCCGAGCCCAGCGGGAAACCCTCGCCGCGGCCCTGCAGCATGCCGAGGTAGTTGTCGTAGGAGTGGTTCTCCATCACCAGGACCACGATGTGCCTGATCTGCGGCAGGAGATCCGTGCCGGCGGGCAGGGACGGCCGGGGCAGCGGCCCGGGATCCCGGGCCGCGCGCCGACGGGACCGGCGTTTCAGCTCATACCGCTCGAGCAGTTCCCACACGATGGCTCCCCCTCGGGGTCGGGTGCCCCGTATCGTCTCATAAGGCGCGGCGCTGGACGTCCCGGTGGGTCACGGCCAGGTAGGCGACCAGGCAGGCGATCACGATCAAGAGGGCCAGGCTGACTCGTCCGTCACCCCAGCCCAGGCCGCTTACGCTGACGGGCTTGCCGACCCAGTCGGCGAAGGACGCGCCGAGCGGGCGGGTGATGACGTAGGCGAGCCAGAACGAGAGGATCGAGTTCCAGCGCAGCCACCGGTAGCCCATGGCCGGGATGGTGATCATCGCGGCGAAGAGCACGAGTGAGTAGAAGTACCCCAGGTGGAAGGTCACCGCGGTCAGGTCCCCGAGCGCGGTGCCCATGGCGAAGGTCGCCACGACGGCGGCCCAGTAGAACGCCTCCCGGCGCGGGGTATCGATGCTGTGGATCGACAGGGTCTTCTCGGTCCGCTGCCAGATCAGGAAGACCGCCGCGAGCGCGACCGCGTACAAGATCGAGGAGATGATGTACGGGACGCCGAAGCCGACGTGCAGCACGTCCGCCGCCATCGTGCCGAACACCCCGACCATCAGGACCGCGAACCAGTAGGTCCAGGCGATGTAGCGGCGCCTGGAGAACTGCAGGGCCAGCGCGACCACGAGCCCGATGAACCCGAGACCGACCGCCAGAACGGGGTTCATCACGTGCACCAGGAAGTCCGACGTCGACTCGCCCATGGCCGTCGACAGGCCCTTGATGATCCAGAAGTAGACCGTGATCTCCGGAACCCGGAGGGCTCCGCGTGCCCCCGGGACCGTGGCCGGTGAGCGGCGGATGCTTCCGGTCCTGCGCGCGGCATGACGGCCGGCGCCGGTGCGCACGTCGCTGGCCGCTGCCGTGGGCAGCGACCGGCTCCAGTCCTCCGGACTGGAGACACGTGGGTCCATGTCAGGTCCCTTCGGCGCGGCAGGCGTGTTCACGAACAGTCCCCGATGGTAGTAGCTGGAGCTGCCGGCCGCGGATTGACGAGCCACGGGATTATGCCTAGTATCACTAGGTATGAATTCCGAGAAGCTTAAGGGCAACCTCGACATGCTCCTGCTGTCGGTGCTGGCGTCCGGCCCGAGCCACGGGTACTCGATCATCACGCGGCTGCGGGAGCGCAGCGCAGGGGCCTTTGGCCTTCCCGAGGGCACCGTGTACCCGGCACTGCACCGGCTGGAGGCAGCCGGCCTGCTCGACAGTACCTGGGAGACAGCGGCGGGCCGCCGGCGCCGGATGTACCGGCTGACCCTGACCGGCCAGGAGGCGCTCGCCGATCAGGCCCGCCAGTGGCGGTCGTTCAGCGGATCGGTCGCCATGGTCATCGGCGGCACTGCATGAGCGCCGGGGATCCCGTGGAGGACTACCTGGACCGGCTGCTGCTGACGCTCGGCGGATCTCCGCGGCAGGTCCGGCATACGCTGGCCGAGGTCGAGGCGCACCTGCACGATGCGGTCGCCGAGGGGATGGCCGCCGGGCTGCCAGCCAGCGAGGCACAGGCGGCCGCCGTGGCGCGGATCGGGCCCGCGCACGCGGTCACGGGCCGGGTCGCGGCATTCTCCCGCCCGAGCGCCGCCCTGATCCGGCGGACCGCGCTGGCCGGCGCGCTGGTGGGCGGAGTCGCGCTGGTGGCGGTCGGGGTCTCCGGCGCGATCAGCTGGCTACTCGCCAGCGTGGGCGGGGGGACCTTCCTGACCGCCCCGTTCCCGCCGGGCACCTACAGCCGGGCCGACTGTGCCCGGTGGCTGGCCGCCGATCCCGCCACGCGCAGCTGCGTCCGGGCCATGACCTACGACCACACCGGGGAGGTCATCGCGGGCAGTTTCGCCGCGGGGATCCTCGGCCTGCTGGTCCTGGCGGCGTTCTGGTCGATGCGGCGGCGCTGGCAGGACCGCGGCACGCTGACCGCGCTGCCCGCCGGCAGCGCCGAGGCCGTCGGCGTGGCCCTGGCCGGCCTGGTCATGATGGTCACGGTGGTCACGGGAATCGACGCCGAGATGGTCCAGCGCGGGGTCGGCGCGGGCCGTCCCTTCAGCCTGGCCATCGCGGCCCTGGGCGCCGTCGTCTTCTTCGCGATCCGGTTCCGGCAGGCGATCCGCTCCCGCCGCCGGGCCCTGATTTCATGAGTGGTTCGGATGTTGCTTGCTATATACAGTGCGATCCGAACCACCGACGAATTTCCGCAGGCGAGCGGGGAAGAACGTAGTTATGACGGAAATGGTGCAGTTCACGATCGGGGCCGAGGCCAGCTGCGCGGACGGCGTCTGTGGCGTGGTGAGCCGGGTAGTCGTCGACCCCCTCGCCCGCGCGGTCACCCATCTCGTGGTCGAGCCGAGACATCGCGAGGGACTCAGCCGGCTGGTCCCGCTGGACCTGGTCGACGCGGCGACGGGCGAGATCCGGCTGCGCTGCACCCTCGCGGAGTTCGACAAGCTCGACCCGGCGCAGGAGACGCAGTTCCTGGCGGGCCGCAGTGGCTACGCGGCCTATGGTCCCGAGCAGGTGCTGGCGTGGCCCTACTACCCCCTCGGCGGAGTCGGGGTCGGCGGCCTTGGCCTAGGCGGCCCGGCCGCGGCCGTCGGGGCCGGCCCGCCGACGATCACCTACGACACCCTCCCCGTAGGCGAGGTCGCCGTGCGGCGCGGCGACCACGTGCACGCGACCGACGGCAGCATCGGGCAAGTCCAGGGACTCGTCATCGAGCCGCGCAGCCGCCACGTCACCCACGTGCTGCTCGAGGAGGGGCACTTGTGGGGTCGCAAGGAAGTCGCCATCCCGATCAGCGCGGTGGCCGGGGTGGACGCCGGGGTCCGCCTGGGCATCAGCAAGCAGGAGGTGCAGGACCTGCCCGCCGTGGATGTCGACCACGGGTAGCAGCCCCTACGCGGGTTACGCGGGTTACGCGGGTTAGGCGGGGTGCTCGGCCCGGTCGCCCGCCCACTCGGTGTGGAAGCTGCCCTCGGTGTCGACGCGCTGGTAGGTGTGCGCACCGAAGTTGTCCCGCAGGCCCTGGATCAGCGCGGCAGGCAGCCGGTCGCGGCGCAGCCCGTCGTAGTAGGCGAGCGAGGACGAGAACGCGGGGGTCGGAATGCCGGACATCGCGGCCTGGGCCACGACGTGCCGCCAGCTGTCGACGCCATCGCGCACCGCGCCGGCGAAATACGGCGCCACCAGCAGGCTGGGCAGCCCGGAGTCCTGGTCGTAGGCCTCGCGGATGCGGTCGAGGAACCGGGCGCGGATGATGCAGCCGCCGCGCCAGATCGTCGCCATGGCGCCGCGGTCGATATCCCAGTCGTACTCCGTGCTCCCCGCGGCGATGTGGTCGAAGCCCTGTGCGTAGGCCACCACCTTCGACGCGTACAGCGCGCGCCGGACCTGCTCGATGAAGGCATCCCGGTCGATCCCCGCCAGCTGCTCGGCCTTGCCCCCGAACGCCTCGCGGGCGGCCGCTCGCTGGTCAGCGTGCCCGGACAGGGACCGGGCGAAGGTCGCCTCGGCGATGCCGGTGATCGGGATGCCGAGATCGAGCGCGCTCTGCACGGTCCATCGGCCCGTGCCCTTCTGCTCGGCCTGATCGAGCACGACGTCCACGAACGGCTGGCCGGTCCTGGCGTCGGTGTGCGCCAGCACCTCGGCGGTGATCTGGATGAGGAATGAGTCCAGGTCGCCCTCGTTCCAGGTGCGGAAGATCTCGGCGATCTGGCCCGGCTCCTCGCCCAGGCCGGTGCGCAGGATGTCGTAAGCCTCGGCGATGAGCTGCATGTCGGCGTACTCGATGCCGTTATGCACCATCTTCACGAAATGCCCGGCGCCGTCCGGGCCGATGTGCACGCAGCACGGCGTCCCGTCGACCTGCGCGGCGATCGACTCGAAGATCGGCCCGAGCTGCTGGTAGGACTCCGGGGATCCGCCCGGCATGATGCTCGGCCCGTTGAGCGCGCCCTCCTCGCCGCCGGAGACGCCGCAGCCGACGAAGTGCAGGCCGCGGCGCCGCAGCGCCGCCTCGCGCCGTCGCGTGTCGGTGTAGTGCGCGTTGCCGCAATCGACCACGATGTCGCCCTCGTCCAGCAGCGGCACCAGCTCGTCGATCACCGCGTCGGTGGGCTCCCCGGCCTTGACCATGATGATGATCGCCCGCGGCCGCTTGAGGCTGGCCACGAAATCGGGCATCGACTCGCTGGCGACGAACGTGCCCTCGTCGCCGTGCTCCTCGACCAGCGCGGCGGTGCGCTGCGGCGAGCGGTTGTGCAGCGCGACGGCATGGCCGTGCCGGGCCAGGTTACGGGCCAGGTTGCGGCCCATGACCGCCAGGCCGGTGACGCCGATGTCTGCGGCTGCGTGCTCAGTCATGCGCGGCTCCCTCGGGTAGTACGGCAGGCCACCCCAGCAACCTACAACGGGCGTCGGCTCCGGGTGCGCGGGGGCGGGCGGCCAACTAGCATGTGCAGGCGGACGCCGAGTCGGTATCCAGAGATGAGGAAGCGCGTGGCAGGCGAACAGTCGATGAGCGAACTAGAGTCAGCAGCCTTCCGCTCTGCCCTGGGCGTCATCCGGGCCGTGGAGCCGCGGGTGGCCGACGCCATCGCGGCCGAGCTCGCCGATCAGCGCGAGACCCTCAAGCTGATCGCCAGCGAGAACTATGCCTCGCCGGCGGTGCTGCTCGCGATGGGCAACTGGTTCAGCGACAAGTACGCCGAGGGCACGATCGGGCGCCGGTTCTACGCGGGCTGCAAGAACGTGGACACCATCGAGGCGCTCGCCGCCGAGCACGCGCGGACGCTGTTCGGGGCGCCGCATGCCTACGTGCAGCCGCACTCGGGCATCGACGCCAACCTGGTGGCCTTCTGGGCGGTCCTGATGCAGCGGGTGGAGCATCCCGAGCTGCAGCGCCTGGCCAAGCGCAACGTCATGGACCTGGACGACGAGCAGTGGGCGAAGCTCCGCGCCGACCTTGGCAACCAGCGGCTGCTCGGCATGTCGCTGGACGCCGGCGGCCACCTGACCCACGGGTTCCGGCCCAACATCTCCGGCAAGATGTTCGACCAGCGCAGC
>Ga0209839_10000247_pt1 | contig 27872 bp, 23 predicted proteins | sample OrgsoiDNA2013050_FD_185800 | JGI IMG/M metagenome (GOLD analysis project Ga0209839, IMG submission 185800) | Permafrost soil microbial communities from the Arctic, to analyse light accelerated degradation of dissolved organic matter (DOM) -... | ecosystem: Environmental > Terrestrial > Soil >... | reverse complement strand
TTCGCCCGGCGATGAACTGATAACCTGCAACACTTCCGACGTCGCGGTTTGCTGCTCCAGCGACTCGGTCAATTCCGCCGTTCGCGTCTCGACCTTCTTCTCCAGATCCGCATAGGATTCCTGTAAGCGAGAGCCCATGTCGTTGAACTGATCGGCGAGGCCTTCAAGTTCATCGCCGGTCTTGATCGCGATGCGCTGGGCGAAATCGCCGCCGCCGATACGCTCGGCGCCGGCGCGCAACGCCTGGATCGGGCCGACCATGCGCCGGGCCAAAAATATCCCGGCGAGCACCGCGAAGATCAACGCGGCTGCCAGCACCGTGGCCAGCCTTTGCAACGCCGCGTACAGCGAGGCATAGGCTTCCTTGACCGGAAGCTCGACGAACATGATCCAGCCCAGCGGCAAGATCGGCGCCGACGCCGTCAGCACCTCCTGCCCCTGGATATTCAGCGTGCCCTGCAAGGCGTCGGGACCGGAATTCGCTGTCCACGCTGGCGGTGCCGGCAGTACCTGAGGTGGCGGTGCCGCCTGCCCAGTCTGCGCCGCCTGGGCGGTCAGCGCTGCCTGTTCTGCCTGCGCGGCCAATGCGGCCTGCACCGCCGCTAACGCTGCCAGAGCGGCCTGTACCTGCGCGAGCCTGGACATATCGGTGTTGCGCAGCACCAGGCTGATATCGGGATGCGCGATCAGGCGTCCTTCCGCGCCCACAACATAGGCGCGACCGCGCTCGCCGACCTTGATCTGGGAGACCACGTCCCAGATCAGCTTCAGATTGACCTCGGCGATGCTGACGCCGGCATCCTTGCGGGTGCCGGCCAGCGCGATCGTCATGTAGGGCTCGGACTCGCGCCGGAAATAGACCGGCCCGTAATAGACCTTGTGCGCGACGGCTTCGGTGAATTTCGGGTCCTTTGAGAGGTCGAGCCCTGAATCCACGACATTCATGGCGAGGCGCGATACCCGCAAACGTTCCTTGCCGGTGGAATCGAGCTGCGCCAGTTCGGTGATGGCGGGCACCTGCTTCAACAGCCGCAAGGCATCGAACAGCCTGTTCTCCAGCGAGCCGGGAGACCACGGCAGCTGGGTGGTCCAGCCGAGCTGGCTTTCGATTTCCTTGACGAATTGGCCGATCTTCGCCGCCGCTGCCTCGGCCTGCTCGTGCTGAATCCGGATCAGGGCCGCCTTGTGCTCGCGATAGTAGAAGAAAACCTCGAAAATCCCGTTGGATAGCAGCGCGATGCCGACCACCGCGACGAACAGCGCGACATATTTGGTGAACAGCCGGCTGCGGATTTTTGTGCCGGACGGCCCCACCCCCGGCGCCAGGGTCGCCGCGGGCGATCCGCCCAGCGTTCGCCCCTCGGGCGTGTCGGGGTGAAGGGAAATGCTCATCCAGCCCGTTTTAGCAAGAACAGGAGCCGCTGTCTCTTGCTGCAGTGCGGGAAGATTACCCGATCATTTCGTCCGCACGGCCCCGCGTTGCTCAGGTCGGCTTGAGCGCCTTCGGCCCCAGATCGAAGTCCGCGATCTCCTTGCTGCGTTCGGATTCGGCAGCCGCCCTGTGATCGGTGGCGATCGCCACATAAACCGCGGGCAATACGAACAGCGTGAACAGCGTTCCGATCGACATGCCCGAGACGACCACAAGCCCGATCGAGAACCGACTCGCCGCGCCTGCGCCGGTAGCGGTCAGAAGCGGCAGCAGACCGGTGACCATCGCCGCCGTCGTCATCAGGATCGGGCGAAGCCGGATGCGGGCGGCCATTTCAATCGCCGAACGCTTGTCGAGACCTTCATTGAGCTGAAGCTCGTTGGCGAACTCGACCATCAGGATGCCGTGCTTGGTGATGAGACCGACCAGAGTGAGCAATCCAACCTGGGTGTAGATGTTCATCGTCGCCATGCCGAAGAACAGCGGGATAAGCGCGCCGACGATCGCCATGGGGACGCTGATCATGATCACCAGGGGATCGCGCAGGCTCTCGAATTGCGCCGCCAGCACCAGGAAGATGATGATCAGCGCGAAGCCGAAGGTAACCGCGAGCTGATTGCCTTCCTGCACGTATTGGCGGGAGTCAGCCAGATAGTCATGGCTGAAGCCAGCCGGGAGTTTCTTGGCCGCGCCCTCGAGGAAGTCGACCGCCTGCCCGACCGTCACGCCGGGCATCGGCACCGCCTGGAAGGTTGCGGAGTTCAATTGATTATAATGCGTCAGGGCATTGGGATCGGTCGCGGTTTCGATCGATACCAGTGTCGACAGCGGCACCTGCTGGCCGGTCGCCGTCGGCACATAATATCCGCCGAGCGCCTCGGGCGACAGCCGCCGGTCGCGCGGCACCTGCGGAATCACCTGATATGATCGTCCCTCGAGGTTGAAGCGGTTGACGTAGTTTCCGCCCAGCAGCGTCGCCAGCGAAGCCCCGATATTCTGCATGGTGATGCCGAGATCGCTCGCCTTCGAGCGGTCGATCTTCACCCGCACCACCGGCTGGTTGAAATCGAGATCGCTATCGGAGACGATGAACAGGCCGCTCTTGCGCGCGGCGTCCTTCAGCTTCAGCATTTCCTCATAGACCGACTGAAATCCGTTGGTCGAATTGATCACCATCTGCACCGGCAATCCGCCGGGACCGCCTGGCAACGGCGGCAGGTTGAACGCGAACGCGTTGACGCCTTCGATCTTGCTGAGCTGCGCCTGCACCAGCGGCTTCAGCTTGATCGACGAGCGCTCGCGCTCGTCCCATGGCTTGAGCAGCATGCCGGCGATCCCGTTTTGCGGACCGTTGATCCCATTGAGTGCGAAACGCAGGTCGGTTTCGGGGAAGCTGGAAAACACCTTGTCGAGTTTCTCGCCATAGAAATCGAGATAGTCGATGTTGGCGTATTTGGGCCCCTTGATCACCGAGAACACGATGCCCTGATCTTCTTCAGGCGCGAGTTCTTTCGACGTGTGCAAATAAAGGAACCCGACCAGGCCGAGGATGGTCAGAGCAAACAACCCGGTGATCGGACGATAGTCGAGCGAGCGATCGAGCCTGCGGCCATACCAGCGAGTCATGGCGCCGAACACCCTGTTCACGGCCCTGGCGAAACGTCCCTCTTCGGCGCTCTTGAGGAAAATCGAGCACATCATCGGCGACAGCGTCAGCGCGATCACGCCCGATACGATGACCGAGCCGGCCAGCGTGAATGCGAATTCGCGAAACAGCGAACCGGTGAGGCCGCCAAGAAAGCCGATCGGCGCGTACACCGCGGCCAGCGTGATGGTCATGGAGACGACGGGACCGACGATCTCGCGTGCGCCCTGCAGGGCCGCCTGCACCGGAGGTTTGCCTTCCTCCAGATGCCGATGGATGTTTTCCACCACCACGATGGCGTCGTCGACGACGAGGCCGATCGCCAGCACCATCGCCAGCAGCGTCAGCAGGTTGAAACTGAATCCCGCGATCAACATCAGGCTGCAGACGCCGATCAGCGACAGCGGAATGGTCACAACCGGGATGATCACCGAACGGAACGATGCCAGGAACATGAAGATCACCACGACGACGATGATGACCGCTTCGCCCAGGGTTTTCTCGACCTCGTCGATCGACGATTGAATGAATTTGGTCGAATCGTAGGCCACCTTCATTTTCATTGACGGCGGCAGATTGCGTTCCAGTTCCGGAAACAGCGCGCGGACGCCCTTGACCAGCGTCAGCGGGTTGCCCTGTGGCGTCGCCTGCACGCCGATGAAGATCGCGTGCTCGCCGTTGAAGGCGACACTGGCGTCGGTGCTTTGCGCCGCGAGTTCGACGGTTGCGATGTCCTCGATCCGGACGAAGCCGCCATCCTTGGATTTGATGATCATTCGCTTGAACTGATCGAGGTTCCGAAGATCCGTATTGGTCGACACGTTGGAGATGATGAAGTAGCCCTTGGCCTGGCCCGCAGCGGCCTGAAAATTGTTGGCGGCGATCGCAGCGTTGACATCGGCCGGCGAGACGTTGCGCCCCGCCATGCGAACGGGATCGAGCCACACCCGCATCGCGAAAGTCTGGCCGCCCAGAATATCGGCGGAAGCAACGCCATCGACGGTCGACAGCACCGGTTGAACCACCCGCGTCAGATAGTCCGAGATCGCCGATCCCGACAGCACCTCGGAGGAGAAGCCGAGATACATCACCGCCGTGGTCTGACCGGTGGTCTTGGTCACGATCGGATCGTTCGATTCCTTTGGAATGAGATATTTGACCGAATTCACCTTGGCCAGGACTTCGGTCAGCGCCTGGTTCGGGTCGAAGTTCAGCTTGATGTAGACCTGGATGGTGCTGGTGCCTTGCACCGAAGACGAGGTCATGTAGTCGACGCCCTCGGCGGACGCGACGGCCTGCTCGATCGGCGTCGTGATGAATCCCCCAATCAGATCGGCCGATGCACCGGGATAAACGGTGGTGACATTGACAACCGTATTCGACAGTTTCGGATACTGCCGGATCGGCAGCGTGGTCGCGGCCCGAAAGCCGATCAGCAGAATCAGCAGGCTGACGACCACGGACAACACCGGTCGCTTGATGAAAATATCGGTCCAGACCATCGCGACGCTCCGATTCTTGACGCTTAGTAACGCGGCGGATTCGCCGGAATCGGCGGCGGCGCGTCGGGTGAGATGGCCACTGCCGCTCCCGATTGCAGCTTGAGCTGACCGACGGCGACCACGCGATCGCCGGGCTTCAGGCCGCTGAGGATTTCGGCGCGTCCGCTGATCCGATTGCCGCTCCGCACGAAGGTGCGAACGGCGGTCAGGCTGGTCTTGCCGTCATCCGCTTTCTTCTCGGTGATGAGGAAAACAGAGTCGCCGTAAAGCGTATAATCGACGGCGGTCTCGGGAATGGTGACGACCGCCGGTTTGTCGGGAAGCACCACCGTCGTCGTCGCGAACATGCCGGGCTTCAGGATGTGATCGGGATTCTCGAGCGTGGCCTGAACGCGGATGTTGCGGGTATCGGTGGCGATCTGGGGTTCGATCGCGGTGATCTTTCCCTCAAAGGTACGGCCCGGATAGGCGTCGACCAGAATCCGCACGGTCTGTCCGACCTTCAGTGCCGCGCTGTCCTTTTCCGTCACCGTGAGATTGGCGTACAGCGTCGACAGATCGGTCAGCGTCACGATCTGGGTGCCGGCGGTGAGGAACTGGCCGACCTCGACGTGGCGAACGCCGAGTTCGCCGTCGAACGGCGCGCGCACCAGCTTCTGCGAAATGATCGCCTCGGTCTTGGCGATGCCCGCCTGGGCCTGATCGTACGCGGCCTGCGCCGAATCCACCGTGGCCTGCGGGCCGAACTGGCGCGAGGCCAGCTGCTTGGCGCGATCGAGCGACAGCTGCGCCACGGTCGCCTGCGCCTTGAAGTTCGCAAGGTCGGCCCGGTCGGGAGCGTCGAACAATTGCACCAGCGGATTTCCGGCCTTCACCGTCGCGCCGGGGGCGAACATGATGTCGGTGATACGGCCTGAGACATCGGACGTGACATCGACCTGATGCACGGCGGCCAGACCGCCCACCGCCGTCAGCAGGTTCGGAATCACTTCGGATTTCGCCTCCGCGATGCTGACGCTCGACGGCGGCGGCTTGTTGTTGGCGAAGAACTGCGCGATCATCTGGCCGCGGAAGTAATTGAACCAGACGAGACCGCCCACCAGGAGCGCCAGCAGCAGCCCGACGATGATGAACCAGAGCACCATCCGGACCGGGCGCGCGCGCGGCTTCTCCGTGATCGCCCTGCCCGAGATATTGGCTTCGGTTACAATGTTCATGTCATGCACCTTCTGCAGTTAGCGGCTGCTGCCCCGGATCCGGCGACAATTCGCGATCCAGGTGAGAGACGACAGCGACTTCGTTAAGACCAATTCCGCGGAGAATGAATTCGCAAATCTGCCGCCCGAGATCGGCAGCGTTGCCGGCGGGCAGGCATGGAACCGATGGCAGCCGCGCCAGCGTCGCCATCAGCACGGTGTGATGCGCAAACCAGAACAGGTTGAGCGGATCGCCTCCGATCCGGGATGCCTCCCCTGCCGCCACGGCCTGCTGCAGCGAAGCGGTGAACATCGGCCCGATCAAATTCCCGATCTTCTCGTAAATCAGCCGGGCAAATTCTCCGTCGTCGAGTTGGCTGGTGATCATCAGCCTGAGACGTTGGGCCTCCTGTTGGTCGGGAGCAGCGGCGACCCCCTGGAAATGGCGGACCATTTCGCGAATCAGGATGACAAGCGTTCCCGTCGACGGCTCCAACCCCAGCAACCGGTGCAGCGCCGGATCCGCCTCGCACTCTTCCGCAAGGATCTCCGCGTACAACGCGGATTTCGTCGGAAAATGCTTGAACAGCAATCCCTCCGAAATTGAGGCAGCGGCGGCGACGCTTTTGGTCGTGGTTCCCGCAAAGCCGTTGCGGGCAAAACACCGCTTGGCGGCGCTCAGGATCAATTGCCGCCGCAGGTCGCCGGTCATGCGCAGGGTGCTCATGGTCGTGAGTAAGCACTCACCTTCACAAATGTCAAGGAATCTGCTGCAGTGCACTAGGCTCAATCCGGGCTAAATCGGGCCGAATCCCAGCGCCCCACGGATGCGCGTCACGGTGAATTGACCGTCCCGGCTGGAAAGCACACGCTCCAGGTTGGCGCTGTCGATCTTGATACTGGCAAAGCGAGGCCCGCTGGAGACGTCCTGCATCGACGACGCAAAGGTTCCGATATCGGCCATGGTGGCGATCGCGCGGGCGTCCTGGATCCCACAGGACCGGGCGACGCCGACGAGGTCGACGGTTGACGCGGTGTGGCTCGCCTGTCCGCCGGTCTCGCCATAGACCTCGTTATCCAGCACCACGATGGTAAGATTTGCAGGCTTCTGCAGACCAACGGTCGCAAGACTGCCCATCCCCATCAGCATCTCGCCGTCGCCCGTAATCACCACGACCGGCAGCTTGGGTTGCGCCAGCGCCATGCCCAGCCCGATCATGACCGCGCCCCCCATGGCGCCCCAGAGATAAAAGTTGCGGTCATGATCGCCGGCGGCGGCGATGTCGTAGGTCGACGCGCCCAATCCGCCGACCACGATGGCGTCGTTGCGCTCCGCCAGCAGGCGAGAGACGACGCTGCGACGTTCAAGGAGATTTGCCTGGCTCATTTGGTGAAAACCTTTGCCCCGATCAGACGCTGCGACAGCAGAACCGCGGTCGGCGTGCAGGCATTGTAGGCCTGCCCTGCCGCGGCCTCGACGACCTCCCGCACCTCCTCGGCGTGAGAGGCCCGCAACACCTTGATTCCCGACAGTTCGAACACGGCCGCCGTGCTCGACCCCATCGGCACCTGCCAGGGATTGAATTCGCCCCATTCGCCGCGCATCGTCACCAGTGTCAGGAACGGAAAACGGAAAATCTGGGTCAGCGACAGCATGTTCACGCAATTGCCGACGCCGCTCGACTGCATCAGCAGCACGCCGCGCTGGCCACCGGCCCAGGCGCCGGCCAACAGCGCCACGCCTTCCTCTTCCGTCGTCAACGGGACCGCGCGCATCGAGGACGCGCCCAGCACGCGTTCGATCAGCTGCGAATGCCCGGCATCCGGCACGTAAGGCACCTGACGGACATCGAAGCGCTGCAGAATCGCGAATATATCCTCCGGCCAGGAGGCAGCAGTTTCGGGAGGCGCGTCCGTGCGAGCGTGCATTTTGATTTCCAGTCGGTCGGCGAGGCTGTATTCCGGGGGAGGCTCGTATTCCGGGGCGGGACAATAGAGCCGACCGCGTTTTTCGAAAGAGCGAAAACGGCATATCGGTCTCTACCTGTGAGTATGGCAGCATGAATGCGAATGCGCGAGAGCTGGCGGCCAATTTCGACATCGAGAAGCTGACGGGCGAATTCTATGCCGACCCGTACCCGACCTATCGTGCCTTGCGGGAGCATGAGCCCGTCAAGCTTTTGCCCAACGGCTCCCGCTTTCTGACGCGCTATGACGACCTTGTCAGCGCCTACAAAAACACCAAGCCTTTCTCCTCCGACAAGCGAAAGGAGTTTTTGCCGAAATATGGCGATTCCCTGCTCTACGAACACCACACCACCAGCCTCGTCTTCAACGATCCGCCCGCGCACACCCGCGTGCGGCGGTTGATCATGGGCGCACTGTCGCCGCGCGCGATTGCCGAGATGGAGCCCGATCTGATCGCGCTGGTGGACCGGCTGATCGAGACCATCGCCGCCAAAGGCAGCTGTGAGCTGATCGGGGATTTTGCCTCCGCGATCCCGGTTCAGGTGATCGGCAATCTGCTCGATGTTCCCATGGAGGAGCGCGAACCGTTACGCGACTGGTCGCTGGCCATACTGGGCGCGCTTGAACCCGTGATCGGCGCGGAAGTGTTTGCCCGCGGCAACAAAGCGGTGAAGGATTTTCTTGGCTATCTGGAAACCCTGGTTGCGCGGCGCCGAACAAAACCCGGCAATCCCGAACGCGACGTGCTGACGCGCCTCATTCAGGGCGAGGACAACGGCGAACGTCTGACCGAAAAGGAGTTGCTGCACAACTGCATCTTCCTGCTCAACGCAGGCCACGAGACCACCACCAACCTGATCGGCAACGGACTGGTGGCGTTATCGGAAAATCCCGACGAGAAGAAACGGCTGATCGAAAATCCCGGTCTGATCAAGACCGCGGTCGAGGAAATCTTGCGATTTGAAAGCTCGAACCAGCTCGGCAACCGCATGACGACGGCGCAAGTCGAACTCGGCGGCATCACGCTGGCAGCCGGTACGCCGGTGACGCTGTGCATTGGCGCTGCCAACCGCGATCCCGAGCAATTTGCCAAACCGGAAACTCTCGACATCGGCCGCAGCCCCAACCGGCATCTCGCGTTTGGCACCGGCGCGCATCAATGCGCCGGGATGGCGCTGGCCCGGCTCGAAGGCGCGATTGCGATTTCCCGATTCCTGGCGCGGTTTCCCGGCTACGCGCTGAACGGACCGCCGGTGCGCGGCGGCCGCGTTCGCTTTCGCGGATTCTTGAGCGTGCCGTGCGTGGTCGGATAAGGCGCGGAGGATTCACGCCGCCTGTCCACCTGTTGTGACCGAGTGCCTGGAGCCGTCACTCTCTTATCGTTATCAGCCGGTCGCGATTTTTGACCTTGTCGAAGTTTTTGGCCCTGTCGAGACCGACCGGAGCGCTGAGCCTCGCCGAAGCGAGATCGGCGCCGTCGAAATCGGTGCCGACGAAGGTAACGCGGGTCAGGTCGGTGCCGGCGAGCTGGGCGCCCTTGAGGGAAGCGTCGGTCAGGTCGGCGCCCTTCAGCGAAGCGAACTCGAGATCAACGCGGGACAGGTCGGCGCCGCGCGCATTCAGCCGTTCCAGATTCGCGGATTTCAACACTGTGCGGATGAGGCCCATCGACTGGTTGCGCATGTCGGCACTCAAGTTCGCGCCCGCGATCGAGGCTCCGACGAGGCTCGCGCCGGTCAAGTCAGCCGCGACGCGCGCGTGCGAGAGATCGGCGCCGTCGAGCCGGGCGCGAAGCATCTGCGAGGCGAACAGGTTTGCGCCCTTCAGGCTGGCGCCCGTGAGGTCCGCTTCGAGCAGCCATGCCTGGTCGAGGACGGCCAGGTCGAGCTTCGCGCCAACAAGCTTCGTCTTGTTGAGCCGTGCCGCGCGAAAAACGGCGCCGGACAGATCGAGCCCGGAGAGGTCGAGGCCGGACAATCTCTTTCGGGTGAAATCGGCGGGCGCGGCGACGGTCGCCGCAGCAAGCGCGGCCTCGACCTCCGCGCGTGTCATTTCCGCCGAGACCATGTCGGGCGACGACAGGTCGACGTCGCGCATCATGTCCTGCGCCAGCGCCGCCGCGGCGAGAAGACAGCCCAGTGCAGCCGCTCCGAACGCTCGTTTCATCGCCAACTCCGACAACGGCGTGCTTTGCGATGCAAGGCAAACACGGCCTATGCGGCCAAAGGCGCGATCGTCACCAGTTCTTCGCACGATCTCGATCTTGGTCGTCACGGACCGACAGACCTAGCAAAATATCCGGTCTGGCGCGATTGGGTATGATCTGGATCAATGTGGTTGGTCTGAACCACTGTCCTGCCAAAACGTTTGAAGAAGAGCCTGGCTGATGCCATTCAACAAGAGGAAACATCCGATGACCAGCACGACCACCCAGCCCGCAGCAGCGATCCCGCCTGATGACGCGAACCGGAAACTCACGGTGGCCGATCCCGACGATCCGAAGTTGCGCCATGTCTCGGTGGCGGGCGGCACCTACACGATCCTCGTGAGCGGCGAGCAGACCGGCGGCCGCTACTGCCTGATCGACATGCTGGTGCCGGCCGGCGGCGGCCCGCCGCCGCATCGTCACGATTTTGAGGAGATGTTCACGATCCTGGACGGCGACATCGAGTTGACCTTCCGCGGCGAGGTCCAGCGGGCGAGCACTGGCTCGACCGTGAACGTCCCCGCCAATGCGCCCCACTCGTTCAAGAACTTGTCGGACAAGCCGGCACGCCTGCTCTGCTTGTGCACGCCAGCGGGACAGGAGGAGTTCTTCATGGCGGTCGGCGACCCCGTCGACGGCCGCACCGCGCCACCGCCGAAGCTCAGCACAGAAGAGCGGGCCGAACGCATCCAACGCGCCAAGGCGCTTTCGGCCAAATATCGCACCGAGCTGTTGGTGTGAAGGTCCTCGTTCCGGGCGCGATCGTGCACCGGTCATCCGACAAGCCCTGCGGAAAGGCCCAAGTTTAAGACCCGCCGGAGTGCCGTGCGAAGACCAGGTCGGATCGCGTCAATAATGCGGGTCGTACATTTGCGACTGAATGTAGCCGACGAGATCGTTGGGGAGCTGGCCGGTCGCCAGGCCGCGCTCGTAAGCGATGCCGGCGACGGCCGCGGCGATGTGAGCGGAAACTTCTCGAATCCGCGGCAGAGCCGGATAGAGGCTGCCCTGCTCGATGTCGGATTCGCTGACGAGCTGCGCCAGCGCGCGGGCGGCCGCCATGAACATCTCGTCGGTCACCAGCCTGGTTCCGCTTGCGATCGCGCCAAGACCGACGCCGGGGAAGATGTAGGAGTTATTCCCCTGGCGCGGCACGAAAGTCCGGCCGTCGAGTTCCACCGGATCGAATGGGCTGCCGCATGCGAACAGCGCGCGACCGCCGGTCTGGCGATAGGCCTGCTCGGCGGAACATTCGGCCTTTGAGGTCGGATTGGAGAGCGCAAACACGATCGGCCGATCGTTGATCGCCGCCATGGCCTGAAGCACCTCTGACGTGAAGGCGCCGCCGACCGCCGCAACCCCGATGATTGCGGTGGGTTTGAGCGACTGGATCGCGCCCAGGAAGTCGCCGATCGGCGCGTGATCATGCGCGTAGCGAAGTTTGTGCTCGGTAAGGCCCGGCCTGTTCCTGACCACCAGGCCACGCGAGTCGACGAGCCAGTTGCGCCGAAGTGCCTCGGCTTCAGAGGCGCCTTCCGCCACCATGGCCGAAACCACGAGGTCGGCAATGCCGGTCGCAGCCTCGCCTGCGCCCAGGAAGAGCAAATTCTGGTCGGTCAGTTTGCCGCCGGTCACGCGCAATGCGGAGAGAAGGCCCGCCAGCGCCACGGCAGCCGTTCCCTGGATGTCGTCGTTAAAGACGGGAATCATGTCGCGATATTTGTGCAACAGGCGGAACGCCGAGTGATTGGCGAAATCCTCGAACTGGATCACCACGCCGGGGAAAGTGTCGCGCGCCGCGGTCACGAATTCGTCAACGAACTCGTCGTAGGCGGTGCCGCTCAGACGGTGCTCGCGTCTGCCGATATAATAGGGATCGTTCAGCAACGCCTCGTTGTTGGTGCCGACGTCCAGCACCACCGGCAGGCACAGCTCCGGGTGGATGCCGGCGCAGGCGGAATACAGCGAAAGCTTCCCGACCGGGATGCCCATGCCGTTGGCGCCGAGGTCGCCGAGGCCGAGGATGCGCTCGCCGTCGGTAACGACGATAAGTTTTGCGTGATAAGGCCAGTTGCGCAGCAGTTCGGCGATGCGTCCGCGATCGTCGGCTGCAATGAACAGGCCGCGCGGCCGCTGGAAGATGTAGCCAAACCGCTGGCAGGCCAGGCCCACCGTCGGCGTATAGATCAGCGGCTGGATCTCATCGATATTGTCGGCGACGACGCGGAAGAACAGCGCCTCGTTGCGGTCGTGCAGTTCGTTGAGCGCGACGTATTTTGCCAGGTCGCTGGGCAGGCTGCGCAGATTGACCAGCACCCGCTCGGCCTGGGCCTTCATCGAAAACACGTGCGCGGGCAAAAAGCCGCGCAATCCCAGCGCGTCGCGCTCCTGCTCGGTGAAGGCGGTACCCTTGTTGAGGAGCGGATCCCGCAACAGGGCCAAACCGCGCGGCGAATCGAAAGCCTGTAGGCGAGGATTCGCCCGCACTGGCGCGCTCATGATATTCCCCCCGAAGCCGGTTTATTGTTTGACCCCGCAGCCGTCCGCCGTTCGAAGCAGAAAAAGTTGATCGAGATCAACCCACAGGAGAAATTGTCTCCTGGCTCCCAGCGCATCCATGGGGTCATCGGATTACTTCGATATTGACACCTTTCGGACCTGACGTGAAGTCTGACGTGAGTCAGTCAGGTGTTCAAAAAAGAACATCTTCATGATCAATACCTAATCACCGAGCGATGCTGCTCTGCAAAATCTCATCCATTCGTCAGGCCCGGGCCTTCGGAAGATTGCGCGTCGTCTCGGAGCCGGTCCTATCCTAATCGCGAAAACCGACATAACGAACGAAATCGCTGTTTGGCTGCCGGTCCGAGGTGACGGCATTGGCAGGGAAGCTGTCATCCGGATATCCCATGGCGACGCACGTCATGATGGCCTGGTCCTCGGGGATGTCAGCGACTTCGCGCACGATATCCGATCGGGTTATGCCCTGGCCATTGATGACGGAGCCAAGGCCGCGATTCCAGGCGGCGAGAACGATGCCATAGCAGAGCGCGCCGAGATCGAAGTGACAGACCGCGCCGGGGTCGAGGATCCGGTCATAGGTCAGCACCAGCGAGACCGGCGCATCGAACTGCCGGAATCCCCTTGACACCCAGTCCTGCCGCATCGGCTTGTCGTCGCGTGCGATTCCCATCACGGCAAACAGCTGCTTGGCGATGTCGACCTGCCGCTGGCGATGAACGCCCTGATATTCGCCGTGCGATACAATGTCCCGCTTCGGCTTGGCGCCGGCGAGCATCTCTGCCATGTTGCGCTGGCGGACCTGCTCCAGCGGCTCTCCCGTCAAGACATGCACATGCCAGGGTTGGGTGTTCATGGAAGACGGCGCGCGCTTGGCGATCGCGATGATCTCTTCGATCACGGCGCGCGGCACCGGCTCGGCTCTGAAACCACGCACGCTTCTGCGCGTGTTTACAAGCTCTTCAAAATCCATTTCGGGTGTTCCTGGGTTTGGCCGGGCGGCGGGGCGTGTATCAAATACATTGAATCCGGAATGTGGACATTCTTGCAAGTGCGGGCCTCAAGCCACCGAGCGGGGCCGCCCGTCATGCCTCGGTCGTCGATTCCTCAATCTTGTCTTGCGTCCTGGTTTCGAAATCGCCGGCGTCGTGACGTTCGTGCAGCTGACTGGAAAGCTCGCCCCAGGTGCGGTTGACCATGCGCCCTCGCTGCACGGCCGGACGCTTGGCGATGGCGTCGGTCCAGCGCTGCACGTTCTTGTACTCCTGCACGCCAAGGAATTCGCCCCCACCATAGAGCACGCCCTTCGCCAAGCTGCCGTACCAGGGCCAGATGGCGATGTCCGCAATTGAATAGTTGTCGCCTGCCACATACTCGTTGTCCGCAAGCTGCCGGTCGAGCACGTCGAGTTGACGCTTCACCTCCATCGCGAACCGATCGATCGCGTATTCGATCTTGGTCGGCGCGTAGGCGTAGAAGTGACCAAACCCGCCGCCGAGATAGGGCGCGCTGCCCATCTGCCAGAACAGCCACGACAGGCATTCGGCGCGCTTTGCGACGTCGGTCGGCAGCAACGCCCCGAACTTCTCGGCGAGATGCATCAGGATGGAGCCTGATTCGAATACCCGGATCGGCGTCGGCCCGCTGCGATCCATCAGCGCCGGTATCTTGGAGTTCGGATTGACTGCCACAAAACCGCTGCCGAATTGATTGCCGTCGATCCGGATCAGCCACGCATCGTACTCCGCGCCGCGATGGCCGAGCGCCAGCAATTCCTCCAGCATCACCGTGACCTTCACACCGTTCGGTGTGGCCAGCGAATAAAGCTGCAGGGGATGGCGGCCGACCGGCAGTTCCTTGTCGTGCGTTGGTCCCGCGATCGGCCGGTTGATGCTCGCGAACCGGCCCCCGCTCTCCTTGTTCCAGCTCCAGACCTTCGGCGGCGTGTACTCGGATGGCTCGGTCATTGCTTCGACTCCAGGCGTGTGGCGGGTTTTTCAATGTTCGGGCGAACATCGCAAGACCGGACGACGCCTGCAAGGGCAATGCCGGGATGCAGAATGAGGATGGCTCAAACCACCGAGCGATGCCGTTCGATGCAGGTCCGCAGCACCTCATCCACCGGCTTTTCCCACCAGTCGCTGGAAAAGATCTCGATCTCGGAATAGCCGGCAAAGCCCTGCGCTTCGACTGCGCTGCGTATCGATCTGAGTTCGATCACGCCGTCGCCCATCATGCCGCGGTCGTTCAGGATGTCCTTTGTGGGGACCAGCCAGTCGCAGACGTGAAACGCCAGCAGGCGATCCTTTCCCGCGCGTTCGATCTGCGGCAGCAATTCCGGGTCCCACCAGATGTGATAGACGTCGAGCGCGACGCCGAGCAAACCGGTCCGCCTAGGGTCGAGCGCGTCGCAAAGATCGAGCGCCTGTTGTGTCGTGTTGACGCAGGCGCGGTCGGCGGCATAGGCCGGATGCAGCGGCTCGATCGCCAGCGGCATGTTTGCATCGCGCGCATAGTCCATCATGTCGGCGATGGCGTCGCGAACTTGCGCGCGGGCTGCCGCGATGTCCCTTGAGGCCGCACTTCCCGGCCGCGAAAATTGCGGCAAGCCGCCGACCACCAGCACGAGGCACGGCGCGCCCAGCGCCTTGGCCTCATCGATGGCGCGGCGATTGTCGTCCCGCGCTTCCATGCGATGCGCGGCGTCCGACGCGAACATGCCGCCGCGGCAATAGCCCGACAATTCAAGCCCGGCGTCGCGCACCGCACGCGCCGCGCGATCGAGGCCGATGGCTGCGACCTGATCGCGCCATGGATCGATGGCGCGGATGCCATGCCGCGCGCAGGCCTCGATGATTTGCACGAGATCGCCCTGCTTGCGGACCGTCGCGGTATTCAATGACAGCCAGCGATGATCGGCGGAAAAATCCCGCATCACGGTTCAATGCCGCGCGTGGCGAGCACGGCTTTCATGCGCCACGTCGCCTGCTCGGGATTGGCGAGCAACCCGGCTTTGTCCGCCAGCCGGAAGAGTTCGGCGAGGTGGCACGTCGACCGTGTGCTCTCCTGCCCGCCGACCATGGTAAAGTGATCCTGGTGGCCATTGAGATAGGCCATGAACACGATGCCGGTTTTGTAAAACCTTGTCGGCGCCTGGAAGATATGCCGCGACAGCGGCACCGTCGGCCCCAGCACGTCATGGAAACCGGCCGCATCGCCGGCCGCCAACCGCGACAGCGCGTAGGATGCCGCCGGCGCGATCGCGTCGAAGATGCCGAGCAGCGCATGGGAAAAGCCATGTGCGTCGCCGGCGATCAGTTCGGCATAGTTGAAATCGTCGCCGGTATACATTTTTACGTCTTTGTCGAGACGACGGCGCATGTCGATCTCGCGGCTCTTGTCGAGCAGCGAAACCTTCACGCCATCGACCTTCGACGCGTTAGTGTTGATGACGCCGACCGCGACATCCATCGCCTCATCGATATTTTGCGTGCCCCAGTAATTCGCCAGTGCCGGATCGAACATATCGCCGAGCCAGTGGATGATCACCGGCTCTGTGACCTGCGACAGCACGCGATCATACACCCTGGCATAGTCGTCGGGCTTGCGGCCGATTCTGGCCAGCGCCCGCGAGGCCATCAGGATGATGCGCCCACCGGCCTTTTCGACCGCCGCGATCTGCTCTTCGTAGGCACGGATCACATCGTCGAGATTTTTGGCATCTTCCACCGCGAGGTGATCGGTGCCGGCGCCGGAAAACACCAGCGCATCGCCCCTCGCCTTCGCGGCCCTCACCGAACGCTGGATCAATTCCAGCGAGGTCGGCCAGTCCAGTCCCATGCCACGCTGCGCGGTATCCATGGCTTCGGCGACGCCGAGCCCGAGGTCCCAGACGTGTTCGCGAAAGGCGATCGTCCGGTCCCAGTCAACAGCGGCGTTGAGCCACGGATCGACGTCGGCCATGGAATCGGACACTACGTGGGCTGCCGAAAACGCCACGCGGTTCAGCGTGCCCTCGAGTTTTGAGGGAAACGTCCGCGACGCCGCAAGTCGATAGGTCTCGATTCCACGATCGGCCTTCGGCAGTTTCAGCGACAGCGACGAGACAGGCAAGACCGGCTTGTTCATGGTCGCACTCCCTACACCTCGATCGGAGCGACGTCGATCCAGCGCCGCTCGCGCCAGCTCTGCAGCGCGCATTCGGCCAATTGCACGCCCTTGGCGCCTTCCAGCAGCGTGTATTTGTAGGGCGCGTCCTCGCAGACGTGGCGGATGAACATTTCCCACTGCTCCTTGAAACCGTTGTCGTAAGCGCTGTTCTCCGGCAGCTTCTGCCAGTCGGCATAGAAGTCGTGGGTGCGCTTCTCGTCGGGATTCCACACCGGCCGCGGCGTCGCCTGTCGGGCCTGGATGACGCAGTCGGAAAGCCCGGCCACCGCCGAACCATGGGTGCCATCGACCTGGAAGGTGACGAGATCGTCGCGATAGACCCGCGTCACCCACGACATGTTGATATGCGCGATCACGCCGCCCTTGAGCCGGAAGGTCGCATAGGCGGAATCGTCCGCCGTCGCCTGGTACTTTTTGCCTTTCTCATCCCAGCGCGCCGGAATATCCGTGGTGCCGAGGCAGCTCACGCTCTCGACGTCGCCGAACAAATTATCGAGCACGTAGCGCCAGTGGCAGACCATGTCGAGAATGATGCCGCCGCCGTCTTCGCTGCGGTAATTCCACGAAGGCCGCTGCGCCTCCTGCCAGTCGCCTTCGAACACCCAGTAGCCGAATTCGCCGCGCACCGAGAGCATGCGGCCGAAGAAGCCGGAATCGCGCAGGAACGCCAGTTTTTTGAGACCCGGCAGGAACAGCTTGTCCTGCACCGTGCCGTGCTTGATGCCCCTGGCGTTGGCAAGTCTGAGCACCGCGACCGCCTCTTCGAGGTTGGTCGCGATCGGCTTCTCGCAATAGACGTGCTTGCCGGCATTGATCGCTTTCGTCAGCAGCGACGGCCGCGCCTGGGTGGTCGCGGCATCGAAAAAGATGGTGTCGCTCGGCTCAAGCAGCGCCTTGTCGAGATCGGTGGTCCAGCGCGTCACATTGAATTGCCTGGCGAGGCCCTCGACCTTGTCGGCGTCGCGGCCGACCAGGACCGGATCCGGCATCATGCGGTCGCCATTGCCGAGCAGCACGCCGCCGGAATCGCGGATTGCGATGATCGAGCGGATCAGATGCTGGTTGAGCCCCATGCGGCCGGTGACACCGTTCATGATCACGCCGAGGCGCTTCGTCGTCATAGTTTTAACTCCTGCAGGCTTTTTGTTTTTGGGTGTGCGAGCGGCGACAGCGCCGACCACACTGGATGCACGCGTGTCGCAAAGCCGGGCGTTGCCAGCGATCCCGTCAGGAGATCGCCGTCGTGGATCGACAGCCGGACTTTGTTGCCGTCGCGGACGTAGAGATCGGAATGCGCGGCGAGATAAGCCTGCGCCTCGTCCGCGGGCGCATCGCCGAAACCGTCGACATAATGGTGGCCATTGCGTTCGGCGTGGGTGACGCCGATCAACGCGCCGAGCGCAAGGTCCTGCTGCACGCAAAGACCGGCCTGACAGGTCAGATCCTCGCTTGTTATGAAGTACTTTTCCCCGAGCGCGCTCCATTTGGCCGCACGGGTCGCGTTGACGATCGACTTGTAGATGCCCTTGCATGATTTCGACGAGATGCCGCGATAGCCGAGCGCGCGTGCCACCGGGAATGCCTCGTAGCAATCGTCGGCTTCGTCGATGATGAAATCGCGCCCCGCCAGTGCGCCGAGCGGCGCCTGCCCGGTGATATCGCGCGGCATCGGCTGCTCGATGTAGAGCAATTTTGCTGCAATCGGTTTCAGGGCGCCGTCATGGTCGAGACGATCGGCCAGCACGCTTAAGCCGGTGAGATCGGCATATTGCTCGTTGGCGTCCAGCGTGACGCGGTAGTCATATGACAACGTGGCGAGTTGCTTTCCAATGCGGATCAATCGAGCGGTATCCGCACGGGGATCGCCGTTGAGCTTGAGCTTGAAGTAGCGGGCACCGGCATTTTCCCTGGTGTCTGCTACGCCACCCGCTCCCTCGACCTGATCATCGAGACCGACGGTATGCCGGATCGCAACCCGCTCCAGCCGCCGGCGGCCTGCGAGAAACCGCGCAATGTCGCCATCCCGCAAATCGGGCGACAAACGCGCATCGATGCCGGCGATATTCTGGGCCATGCCGTCGAAAAAATTTACCCCGAGCGCACGCAGCACTGCGTCCAGGACCGCCTTATCGATTTCAGCCGGTCCGTAGGCCGCGGCGAGCGGAGGAATATCCTCCCCGGCGCAGGCCGCGAGTTGCGCTGGGATGCGCGAGGCGTGAAGGCCGAACGCGGTTTCAAATCCCGCACCGGTCAGGTAAAGATCGCGCGCGATCCCGAGTGAATGTCGCAGCTCCGCAACGGTTTGCTCCGGGATCAGATGCGGCCGCTTGTCGAACCATTTCGGCACCAGCAGTTCGGCGCTGGCGCCCACCGACGTGCCCTTGCCTTCGACCTCGATCTCGACGCGCACGAACACCTGCGATGCGGCGTCGATGACCACCGCGCCGAAGCGGAACGGTTTCATAAAACGAACCGGACGTTCAAAGAGCCTGATGTCGCGCACGGCGATATTTGGCGGCATGGTGACTTGTCTCAATCCAGCGCGCTTTGGGTGAAGAAATGTTTTCGAATCCGCTGCACCAGTTCGGTGAAGACCGGGTCCGCCATCGCATCGAGCGAACGCGGGCGCGGCAGCGGGACGTCATAGATCGCAGCGATCGAGCCGGGACGCTCGGTCATGACCAGCACGCGGTCGGCGAGGAACACCGCTTCCGGTATCGAATGCGTGATCAGCAGCACGGTCTTGCCGGTTTCGCGCTGGATCCGCATCAGCTCGACATTCATGCGCTCGCGCGTCATGGCATCGAGCGCGCCGAACGGCTCGTCCATCAACATGATCTTGGGATCGTGCACCAGCGCTCGGCAGATCGACGCCCGTTGTTGCATGCCGCCGGACAATTGCCACGGCAGCTTTTTTTCAAAACCTGCGAGACCGACCAGCTTCAAGAGCTCCATCGCGCGCGGCAGAAATTCGGAGCGCGGCAGCCGCTTCATGTCGATCGGCAGCATGACGTTGGCGAGGATGTTGCGCCACGGCAGCAGCAGCGAGTTCTGGAACACGATGCCGACATTGCCGTGCGGCTTTGTCACCGCTTCGCCTTCGACAAAGATCTCGCCGGTCGAGGGCGCCAAGAGTCCGGAGATCATTTTCAAGAGCGTGGACTTGCCGCAGCCGGACGGTCCGACCACGACAAAGAACTCACCGGCGTTGATGTGGAAGTCCAGCGGCCGCAGCGACGGCACATCGCCGTCGCGCGACCGATAGGTTTTCGACACGCCGGTTAGCTTGATGCCCGACGTGCCGCTGGCGGCACGGTCGGAAACCAGTCGCAAATGCCCGCCCGGCTGGCTATCGGTTGTCTTGGTTGCTGGGCTCATTCTATTTCGGCAGATAGTCGTTGGTATAAAACGCCTTGGTATTTTCCTTGGCCTTGGCGTCGAGACCGCCGTACTCGACCATCAGATTGACGCTGTCGGTCATGTTCTGGTCGGTTACCTGGAACGGCCGCCTGCCCTTGGTCTCCGGCGTGCGATACAGCGGTATCGTCAGCTCAAAACCTTGCGTCAGCGTGTCGATCTTGCCGCCCTTCGGATTGGCGTCGAGGATCGACTGCGCCGCGGCTTTCGGATCCTTCTCCGCGGCTTCGACCGCCTTGGTGGTCGCCGACATGAAGCGTTTCAGCAGATCGGCGTTGGCCTTGACGTAGTCGGTGTTGGCGATGATGCCGGAAGAGACCATGTTGATGCCGTAGTCGGCAAACTTGATCGGATAGACATCCTTGCCGGTGGCGTCCTTGATCTTCATCGACTGGTCCATGACATAGCCGAGCAGCAGATCCGCCTGCCCATTGATGACGGCATTGAGCTTGGTCTGGCCATCGCCGGCCACTGTGGTGAAATCGCCTTCCTTCAGCCCGGTCTTCTTCAGGAACAGCGGCCAGATCTGCGTCATCGAATCCGCTGGCGTGATCGCCACCGTCTTGCCCTTGATATCGTCGGGCTTCCTGATGTTCTTGTCGGCAAAACCCATCGCCGACATCGGGCTCGTCTGCAGCAGCACGCCGGTGGCGACGACGGGCGCGCCCTTGACGGCGGCGCGCATCATGGTGGGCACGTCGACGTAGCCAAAGTCGGCGGTCTTGGCCGCGACAGCTTGCGTGGTCGCCGCCGAGCCGCGGCCTTCCTGAATTTCCAGATCGATGTTTTCGGCGGCATAAATGCCCTTGGCCTTGCCGTAATAGAACGGCGCGTGCTCGCCATAGACGTACCAGTTCAGCATCAGCACCACCTTGTCCGCGGCCGTTGCCGGAGCCACCGCAAGCGCCGTCCAGATCAGCACGCCCGAAAACGCCGCTATCAATCGCACCATGTCATTCTCCCGTTGGTATTGCGCGCGACCCTTTGCTGGCCGCTTCATTCGGTCCTGCCGCTTAGGCGGCGAAAATCAATTCTTCGCGCTGGCTTACATGCCAGGGAATCACAAGACGCTCGATGCGGTCGACGATCCAGAACAGCACCACGCCGAGCAGCGCCAGGATCACCAGTGCGGCGAACATGGTCGGCAGATCGAAGGTGCCGATCGAGCGCTGCAGCACGTAGCCAATGCCGGAATTGGAGCCGACGAACTCGCCGACCACGGCGCCGACCACCGCCAGCGTCACCGAGACCTTCAATCCGGAAAAGATCGCCGGCATCGCGTGCGGCAAATTGACGGCGCAGAACACATGGAAGCGGCTGCCCTGCATCGCGCGCGCCAGATCGACCATGTCGGGATCAACCGATTTGAACCCCTGCACCGCGGAGACCACCACCGGAAAAAAACCCAGCAGGAACGCCGAAATCACTTTCGGGATGATGCCAAACCCGAACCACACCACGAACAGCGGCGCGATCGCGATCTTGGGCACCGATTGCGAAAACACCAGCAGCGGATAGACGTAGCTTTCCACCGTCTTCGATCCCGCGATCAGCATGGCCACGGGAATGCCGAACACCGCCGACAGCAGGAAACCACATATCGTCGCGTAAGTGGTGGGCCAGGCCTGCCGCATCAGTTCCGGCCAGTCCTGCCACAGCACCACGACGACGTCGGCGGGCGCCGGGATTTGATACGGCGGAATCCGGAACAGCCGGATCGCCAGATCCCAGGCGATCACGATGAAGATCAGGAACAAAAAGGGCCGAATCCACGCCGCGTTGAGCGCTTTGGAAACGCCTCCGGGGCTCTTTGGCTCGACCACGCTGCTCTTCCTCGCCTTCTGTTTTTCAGGTACAAATTAACCCGTTGGATAAATACTGTCTAGCGGTTTTCCGGGAGACAAATGGACCGCCTCCCCGTTCCAAAACACGTCGTCCCGGCGAACCGCCGGGACCCATACGACGCAGCCATTCGTCTTGGCGGCCAGATGCCATCCCAAACAATCGGCGACAGGGATTATTCCCGGCCTTCGCCGGCACGACGAGAATCAAACGGTATGATGAGCCGGAGTGCGCAGGTTCGGCGGCTTGTCCTTGCCGAAAGCGGCGGCGGATTTTCCGGTCAGGGCCGCCAGCACCAATGCCACCATATGCTCAAGCCGCTCGTCCTTCGCTTCCTTCTTCAGGAGGTCGCGGCCGAAAATCACGCTCAAGGTGGCGCTATTCGACAGATAGAAAAAGCTCAAGGCCGCGATCGAAATGTAGAGCTGCACCGGATCGACCGCCACCGGGAAGTCGCCGCTTTGCACGCCGCGCGTCACCACGGTGCGGATCATCTCGACGAACGGCGAGTGCATCGATTTGACCTTGGTCGAGCGCTTCAGATGGCGCGCCCGCGCCAGATTCTCGGTGTTCAACAGCGCCAGGAATTCAGGGTTGCGGATGAAGTAATTCCAGGTGAAGCCGATCAGGCGCTCGATCGCCTTTGGCGGGTCGAGGTGTTCGAGATCGAGCCCCCGTTCCTCCACCCTTATCTTCTCATAGGCGCCTTCGAGCACCGCGAGGTAGAGAACGTCTTTCTTGCCGACGTGATAATACAGCATGCGCTTGTTGGCGCCAGCCTTGGCCGCGATCCGGTCGACGCGCGCGCCGGCGAGGCCATGCGCGGCGAATTCCTGCTTGGCGGCCTCAAGAATGCGAAGCCGCATCCCCTCGGGATCGCGCTGCCATTTCAAAATTCGTTTTGCCTTGGCCAAAGTCGGATGCCCGATGATGGAAGATGGGGTGTAGCACGAACAACCGGGCTTAAGATAGAATGGGATCTTCTTCCCTTCTCACTTGCGGGAGAAGGTGGCATCAAGCCGATCGTGCCGTCCGCTCCACCAGCAGCGTGTGGATGCCGCAGGTGCCGTCGCGCACGCTCGCCACCCTGGTGCCCGGTTTGCGGCCGATGCGCACCTCCGATACGTCCAGGCCCGCTGCCGCCAGCCGCGCCCGCGTCGCATCGATGTCGGCGACGCGCCAGCTCAATCCCCATAATCTGTCGTGGGTCTGGTCGGCGCCGGCGACCGGCCGGCGCACCACCTCGACGATCAGACCGCCGCAGCGGAAAAACATCAACTGGCCCCAGTCCTGGTGCGAGCGATCGAGCGCCATATCGAGGCCGAGCCGCGCGCCATAGAGCGCCGCGGCGCGTTCCGGGTCCTCGGTCGATACCACGACGTGATCGAGGCCCAGGATGGGCGCGGCCGCGGTCGCGGCCGAATGCGGGCGCTCTTGCGCGAGTTCGAGGAAAAACATCCGCACGCCCCGCGTCGTCTCGGTCGCCGCGCGGGTGCGCTTCCAGTGCAGGGTCCCGCCCGAATCGGAATCGCGGCTTTCGACCTCGGCCACCGGGTCCGGCTTCAGCGCCAGGCGATCGAGCCTGCGGTGCATTTTCGCGATGTCGCGGACTCGGAAGCAAATGCTGGCGAGCCCCTCGCCCCGGATTTTCACCACGCCGCGGATGCGGTCGGCCGTCGGTGTGCTGCCTGCCGGCGCCATCAGCTCGAGCGTCATGTTGTCGAGCGTGAACAGCACGGTTTCGGCGCCGTCGCTTTGGCTTCGCCACGACGGCGCCCGCCCGAGCAGCAATTCGCAAGCCTTGGCGCCGGCCTTGATATCCCCCAGCAGCACGACGATGTGGTCCAGGCCGGTAATCATCGAGGCAATCCCTTGATCGAGGCATGACGCTCCGGCTTCACGAGCGCCGCCTCGATATTTACGATTTATGGAAACAGCCCTCGCGTGGTCTTCGCGGCGCGGACCTTTTCCACACCGATCGCCATCGCGGCGGTGCGATGCGGAATCTGGTCGGCCTTCGCGCGGGCCGCCATTTGGTCGAAGGCGCGATCGAGGATCTGATATTCGCGCCGCATCACTTCCTCTTCTTCCCAGAACAGCTGCTGCAGATCCTGCACCCACTCGAAATAGCTGACCACGACCCCGCCGGAATTGCAGAGGATGTCGGGTATCAGGAAAATCTCATCCTGACGTTTTTCCAGCACCAGATCGGCGTCCGGCGTGGTCGGTCCATTGGCGCCTTCCGCCAGCACGCGACATTTGAGGTTTTCCGCGACATGGGCGTCGATCACGCGCTCCATCGCCGCCGGCACCAGCACGTCGCAGGGTAGCGTGAGAATTTGCGCGGGATCGAACGTAAGCTCGTTGGAGAAGCCTGCGATACTGCCGTGCAGGCTGGCATGTCGCATCAACACGGGGATATCGAGGCCGGTCGCGTCGTAAAGCGCGCCGGTGTGATCGCTTACCGCGATCACCTTGAGGCCGAACCGATGCAATTCGAGCGCGGCATAGGAGCCGACATTGCCAAAGCCCTGGATCACCGCGGTGGCATTGTTCAGGTCGATCGCGAGCTCTTTCATCACCCGCTTGGCGAGATGCGCGACCCCGCGTCCCGTCGCCTCGAGCCGGCCCAGTGTGCCGCCGGAGGACACCGGCTTGCCGGTGACGATCTCGGTGACGGTGCGGCCCTGATACATGGAATAGGTGTCCATGAACCAGGCCATCACCTGCTCATTGGTGCCCATGTCCGGCGCCATCACGTCGGTATGGGGTCCTACGAACGGAATCATTTCCTGCATGTAGCGCCGCGACAGCGCCTCCAGCTCGCGTTTGGAAATCGTGGCCAGATCGACGTTGACCCCGCCCTTGGCGCCGCCATAGGGCAGGCCTACCAGCGCGCACTTCCAGCTCATCCAGATCGCAAGTGCCGCCACCTCGCCGATATCGACACTGGGCGCGAAACGCGTGCCGCCCTTGGTCGGACCGAGGGTAAGATGATGCTGCACGCGATAGCCCTCGAACACCGCGATCGTGCCGTCGTCGCGATGGATCGGACAGGAGATGGTGATCGCCCGTTTCGGCATCAGCAGACGGTCGCGCTCGTCCATCGGGATCGACAGATGATTGGCGATGACGCCGAACTGGTTCACCGCCATATCGAATACCGGGCCGGAATAGACCGTCATCGTCGCTCCTTTTCTCTCTGTCAGGAACTTTGAACCGCCGCTGGCCGTGGGATCAAATGTGGCGCGCGGGTAACGTGGAACCACGGTCGTAGTCCGGCCATACGGTTATCTCAAGCGATTAAGCGGGTGATTTTGCGAATAATTTTAGCGAATCTCCGGCGCGAAGCGGTGCTACTGTGTGGTGCCGCCGGGACCACCATCAGCGCAAGACGGATGACTTTATGCAGGCCCTCTTCATCGGACAAACCTATATCGACGTCACCTTCATTACCGACCACATGCCGACCGGCGACGAGAAGCATGTGGCGTCGGCCTATGCGGTCTCGTTCGGCGGCAACGCCGTCACGGCGGCTTTCTGCTGTGCCAAGCTTGGCATCGTGCCGGACCTGATCGCCACTGTCGCCAACGACTGGTTGGGGCGGATGTTTCAGGACATGAGCGCGAAATACGGAATCTCGATCCACCCGCGCAAGGTCAATTCCTCCTCGCTGTCGTTCATCATGCCGAAGGACGGCAAGCGGGCGATCGTGCGCTGTCGCGACGACGAGCATATCCACCCCTTCCCGCTTTTGAACCTCGGCGGCTGCCGCGCGCTGCATATCGACGGCCACCAGCCGGATGCCGCCATCCACTATGCCAAGCTGTGCCGCGAGGACGGCATCCTGACATCGCTCGATGGCGGTGGACTCCGGACCAACACCCACGAACTGCTGGAATTCATCGACGTCGCCATCGTCGCCGAACGGCTGTGCGAGCAGATGGATCTTACGCCGGAAAAGATGCTGGATTATCTCAAGGGCCGGGGCTGCCGGGTCGGCGGCGTGACTCAGGGCGAAAAAGGCCTGCTCTGGTACGACGAAGCGGGGGCGGTTCGCACCCTGCCCGCGCTGCCGATCGCGCCCGAGCGCGTGCTCGATACCAACGGTGCCGGTGATGTATTTCACGGCGCTTACGTGTTTTCGTATCTCAACAATCCCGGCAAGAGCTGGCACGACCATTTCGAATTTGCTCGCGCGGCCTCGACATACAAGATCCAACGCCTCGGCAACGAGGCCGGATTGCCGACGCTTGCCGACATCGAAAACGTCAAGCAGGAGTTTCAGGTCGGACGTAAGAAGGAATTTTGGGATTAGGCAATGGGCCGCGTTTTCGTTGCCGGCAGCATCAACATGGATGTGGTGGCGACGGCCGACCGACATCCGCGCATCGGCGAGACGATCGCCGGCCAGGCCGTGCTTTATTTTCCCGGTGGCAAAGGCGCCAACCAGGCGGTCGCGGCGGCGAAGCTGGGTGCAGCGACGACGCTGATCGGCCGGCTCGGCAGGGATGCGTTCGGCGATGAATTGAAGGCGTTCCTCGCAGCCCAGGCAATAGACCTGAGCTTCGTGCAGCAGACTTCCGACACCCATACCGGAACGGCCATCATTACCGTCGCCAATGCCGACAACACCATTGTCGTCATTCCCGGCGCCAATGCGCAGGTGAGTGCCGCCGACGTTGAAGCGCCCATGTTCGCGAAGGACGATATCGCGGTCAGCCAGTTCGAAATTCCACTGCCCACCATCACCGCCTTCTTCAAGCGCGCCCGCGCGGCGGGTGCCACCACGATCCTCAATCCGGCGCCCGCGGTCGAATTCGGCCGCGAACTCCTGGATCTCGTCGATATTCTCATCCTCAACGAGAGCGAACTCGGCCTGTTGGCGAAGACCGAGTTGCACGACACCGACGATCACGCACGCTTCGTCGACGCGGCGCGATCGCTGCGAGCGGGCCAGGACAAAATCATCTGCGTGACCCTGGGAAAGCGCGGCGTGCTGGCGCTCGTCAACGACCAGCCCGCGATCATTCCGGGCCGTGCCGTCACGGCCGTCGACACCACCGGCGCCGGCGATTGTTTTGTCGGCGCCGTCGCAGCGCTGCTCGCTGACGGAAAACCAATCCGTAACGCGCTGGACTACGCCAACGCCGCAGCCTCGATCTGCGTGCAGCGGATGGGCGCCGCGCCATCGATGCCGACGGCGGCGGAAGTTGAGGCAATCCTCTCCACGAGTCGTCCCGGCGAACGCCGGGATCCATAACCCCTGGCATTGTTGATAGTAAAAGGCGTCAGCCACATCGTTCAAACGAGAGTCCGCGCCGTATGGATCCCGGCCTTCGCCGGGAGGACAAATACGCGAGCGGTGGCACAGCTAACTCACGCCAGCGCAGCCTTCAAATCGAAGCTCATGTCCGCCGCCTGATCCGGCTCGATCGACCGGTTCATGCCCAGGATTTTCCGTCCGAACACGTGGTCCGACCCGCGGTTGATCGACTCGACGCCGACGAGCTGGCCGGCCTTGAAGCAAAATGCCGAGAACGATCGCTGCCCGCGATCGCCGCGTACCACGACGCGATCGTAGCCGGTGGTTAACCCCGCGATCTGCAGCTTGTCCTCGCCCTGGTCGCTCCAGAACCACGGCTGGCCGTCATAGGTTTTTGCGTCGCCCGTCAGCCGCGCCGCAACGCAGCGCGCGTGATCGGTGGCGTTCTGCACCGACTCCAGCCGCAGCGACCCGCCGAAGCGCGGGCTTGAAAACAGCGCGCAGTCGCCGATCGCGGAGATGTTCGGATCCGACGTCAGCAATTGTTCGTCGACGATGATCCCCGCCGCGACCGGCAGGCCGGCTTCTGCCGCCAGTTCGACATTGGGCAGGACCCCGACGCCGACCACGACAAGATCCACTGGCACGTGGCGGCCGTCGCTGAGGCTGACGCCGGTCACGTTGGTGCCATCGCTCTCGATGCTGGTC
>Ga0209839_10000246_pt1 | contig 27905 bp, 27 predicted proteins | sample OrgsoiDNA2013050_FD_185800 | JGI IMG/M metagenome (GOLD analysis project Ga0209839, IMG submission 185800) | Permafrost soil microbial communities from the Arctic, to analyse light accelerated degradation of dissolved organic matter (DOM) -... | ecosystem: Environmental > Terrestrial > Soil >... | reverse complement strand
ACGACTGGGTGCGCGCCCGCTGGCCGTTCATCGTCGGTCCGCTGGCGGTCGTGATCGGAGTCGGCGTGTTGGCGTACGGGATCGTGAAGCTGACCGGCTAGAGCGCTCTCAGCGGTCGCTGAACGCCATCCTCGTCCCCGGCGCGAGGATGCGCACGCTCGTCGCCGGCGCCGCCTCGGCCACGAGCTCCGCGAACGCCTGCGCGGGCGCGTGGGGGTGCAGGCCACGCTGAGCTCCGAATGCCCGCAGCGTCCCCCAGTGGATCGGGACCGCGACGCGAGGACGAATCCGCGTGACCGCCTCCGCGGCGCGCTCGGGATCGAGATGTCCCGCCGGCACCCGGGGGCCCCAGCCCCAGATCGGCAGAGCGGCGACGTCGACCCGTCCGGCCAACTTCGACATGCCGTCGAACAGGTCGGTGTCGCCGGCGAAGTAGACGCGGGTGGGGCCATCGAGCAGGTAGCCGAGCGCGGGCCGCTGCGGCCCCCACGGGTAGCGCCGCCCGTCGTGCTCGGCGTGCAGCGCCTCGATTGCGACCCCGCCGATCGCGACGCGCTCGCCCACGGCGAGCTCGCGCACGTCGGGCGCGCCGGCGTCCCGGACGGCCGCGGCGCAGCCGCGCGGCACGATCACCGGACACGCGCCCGCCAGCCGCCGCAACGAGCCCGGGTCGAGGTGGTCGTGATGCGCATGGGAGATCAGGATCGCGTCCAGCGGCTCGAGCGCGGACGCCACCGGCGGCGGCACCCGCCGACGCACGTGGAGGATGCCCGCGCGCAGCAGCGGGTCGGTGAGCACGCGGATTCCGGCCAGCTCGATCAGGACGGTCGCGTGCCCGACGTAGGTCAAGCCGTCGGATCCCCCGTTCTCGTCCGCCTCGATGCCCAAGAGGTTCCGATTCGACCGCGCGCTCGTGCTCCCTGCATCACCCGATCCGCGTGATGCGCCCGTACCCCGGACGCGGTTGAATATGTCCGTGGAAGACCGTCTCGATTCGCGCTCTCCCGGTCGACGGGCACCGTGGCATGAGGCGCTCGGCGCCACGCGCTCGCTGGTCGGCACGGCCCTGCGGCCGGTGGCCGGGGTGGCCAAGCCGGTCCTGCGGCCGGCGGTCAACGGGGCGCTCGACGTGCAACGGGCAGCGAGCCGCCGGCTGCTCACCCTTGGCGAGGAGTCAGCCACGGCGCTCGTCGACGCGGCGCTGTTCGCGCCCAGCACCGAGGACGTGATCAGCCGTGTGCTCGAGAGCCCGCGCTTCAACGAGCTGGTCGACAAGATCCTCGACAGCCAGGGCATCAAGCACCTGATCGCCAAGGTGATCGCCAGCCCCCTCGTCGACGAGGTGATCGAGCGCCTGTTGGAGAGCGACGACCTGTGGCTGCTGGTCGACGAGATCGCCCGCAGCCCGTCGGTCACGCAGGCGATCAGCAGTCAGGGGACGAGCTTCGCCGGACAGATCGTCGACGTGTTCCGCGCGCGCTCGTCGGTCGCCGACGACCGCGTCGAGACGGTCGCGCGGAAGCTTGTCCGCCGCAGCCCACGGATTGCTGCGGATGCCGCCGAGGCCGGCGGCGATCTGCCTGCCACCGGTGCGGTTCCAACCGGGAGCGCGGTTCCGGCCGGCGGGAGTCCTCCCGCCACCGACACGCTCCCCGCCGCAGCGCGGCCGCCCTCCGTCGCCGACTGGCCGCTCCCCGCCGCCGACGAGCCACTTCCCGCCGCCGAGATCCCCCCGGGGAAGTGATGGACGATCCCGTGCAGGACGCACCGCTCGGAGCGCCCGAGAACGGTGCGCCGGTCGAGCCCGTCCAGATCGACCCGGAGCGAGCGGCGCCGGCGTACGCCGGAGCGGCGCCGGCGTACGCCGGTCTGGTCACGCGCGTGATCGCGTTCACGATCGACGCCGTGGTCATCAACGTGGTCGCGATCTGCGTGGCCGGCGCGGTGGCCCTCGGGTTGTCAATCCTCTCGATCACGCCGAAGCAGCACGGCGTGCTGGTGGCGATCGGCAGCGTCGTCTGGGTAGGCTGGATCATCGGCTACTTCGTGCTGTTCTGGTCCTCGACCGGGCAGACCCCGGGCAACCGGATCATGCGCATCCAAGTGCTGCGGTCCGACCTGCGTCGGATGCACTTCCTGCAGGCGGCGCGCCGCCTCCTCGGCCTGTTCCTCGCCGCGCTCCCGCTGGGACTCGGCTTCGTCCCGATCCTGTTCACCGACCGCCGGCGCGGATTTCAGGACCGGTTCGGCGGCTCCGTGGTGGTGCTCACCGAGCCACCGCCGGATCCCACCAAGACGCTCGCGCCTCGCCTGGCCGGAGCGGAGGTGGCGGCTACGCTCTCCGCGAACGCTAATGGGTCGGCGGGGACCCTGGCCGCACAGGCGGCCGCTGAGGCTCGACTGCGGGAGCAACGGGCGCAGCCGGAGCAGGACCCAGCTCCGTGACGGAGTCGTCCGGGAGAGCACGCCACTCTCCCTGCAGCAGCCGGCGCCAGCCCGTCAGCAGTCCGTGCACACCGGCGGCACCGACGATCGGCTCCTCGGGCACCGGCAGCTCGACCGGGTAGAGCACGAACGGCCGCGTCTGCGGACCCCCGAGCCCTCCGTGGAACGAGATCAGCTCCTCGAACGCGCAGCCCTGCTCGAGGTCGGGGTCATAGAAGCTGTTGACCATGATGTCGGCGACGTGCGCAAACCCGTCCGTTCGCCGCAGGTGGGCGGGCGCGTTGGGCGAGAACAGCGCCAGCGGGTCCTCCCCCTCGATCCCGCCGGACTCGAGATAGTGCGTGCCTCGAGCGCCGATGGCCATCGCGCCGTGCTCGGCCGAGCGGACGAGCACGAAGCCGACATGGGGATGAGCGGACAGGGCCGGAATCAGGCGAGGGTGGCGCTCGGCGATCTCCTCCGCGCTCAGGCGCCGGTCCTCCTCCATCAGGTAGACGAGACCCAGGTTGCCCGAGCCGAGCACCACGGCGTGCTCGTCGACCGTCCCGCCTGCGCGCTCGCCGCTGCGCCCGGTGGCCTCGTTGAAGGCCTGGCTGACCGCCGTGTCGTGCTCGTCCCCGGCGCCCATGCCGGTCACGTCGCCCTTCGAGAGCGAACGCTCGACCAGATCGTCGAGGCCGTAGCCGTTGCGCTGCCTGAAGGTCATCCCCTGCGTCTGGCCGTGATCGGAGAGGACGACGAGCTTGTAGGGCCGCGGGGCGTAGCGCGCCGCACGTTCGATCCGGCCGAATTGCTTGTCGAGCTTGCGCAGCGCCTCGAGCGTGTCCACCCGCTCGAGCCCCGAATGGTGGGCGACCTCGTCGTAGCTGGAGAAGGTCGCGTAGACGGCCGGGCGCCCCCGCATCATGTCGGTCAGCACGCCGAACACGATCAGGTCGCGGACGATCACGCACAGCGTGGCGCGCAGGTAGGGGTAGCGCCCGCCGCGCTCCCCACGCGGGACCACGTCGCGGCGCCGCTGCCTGAGGGCCGCCGAGTACTCGAGTCCCAGCTCCCAGAAGAACAGCACCAGCTCCCGGGTGACGTTGAAGCCGTTGGCCAGAAAGGCGCGGTAGCCCGGGTTGGAGCGCTTGTCGGCGTCCATCCGGCTGACGGTCAGGATCACCTCATCGGCCTCGCCGGAGAGCAGGTTGCCGCGGCTGGCGCCGCCGCCGACCAGCAACCCGGCACCGGTGCCATGGCGGCGCTCGATCTCGGCGCAGTCGTCGGGCGCCGAGCAGGTCATCATCTTGCCCGTCTCCTTCTCGATCCAGCGGAAGGCGGGAATGTCCTCGTTGGAGCCGAGCAGGATGCCCGCCTGGCTGGCTCCCGTCTGTGAGGAGAGATCGGTCTCCCACTCGATCAGGTCGTGGCTGCCATCGGCCAGCCAGCGGGCCAGCAGGGGCGTGTTGCCGTCCCGCATCGCCCGCCGCAGGACGGGCGCGGCGAGGCCGTCGATCTCCAGGAAGATCAGGCCCGGCACGTCGGTGCGGATGCGCTCGCCCTGCCGCCTGGCGATGCGCTGGACGACGCGCAGCGAGTACGCGTCGTCGTCGTCGACGCCCAGGAACACCTGCAGGACCATGCCGGCCGCGGACATCACCAGAGCCGCCAACAGCGCCCACCCGAAGTTCTTCACGTAGAAGTCGTTCGGTGCCACAGCCGAGACCAGCATCAGAATCGCGGCATCCAGGATGAGCACGGCGAGGAAGCCGAGGATCAGGGTCAGCGGTAGGCGCAGCGCGGCGACAAACGGCGGCAGGAGGGCATTCAGCACGCCGATCAGCACGGCCGCCTCGAGCGCCCCGAGGAAGGTCTTGACGTCGACCCCGGACAGGAGCCCAGCGGCGACGAGGACCGAGACCGCACCGACGACCAGGCCGAGTCCGAGGCGCAGGGGCCGGAAGCGCGGCTTGGCCGGCTTCCACTTCACCGGCTCGGCGTAGGTTGGCTGGGGTTCAGGCGTCATGCTCAGCTACGCGGCCTTCCGGGTGCCGTGCAGCGCGCTCTGCAGCTCCTGTTCGGCGTCCTTGGAGAGCGAGGACTTGAGCACCGTGCCGCCGAAGCGGCGCAGGGCGTCCGTGGCCTCGTCCGGTGTCACCTTCTCGACCACCAGGAACAGCGCCGAGGTCCCCGGCTTGACCATGCCGCGAACCTGCTCCTGGAACTCCTTGTCGATGCCGGCTTTCTCCACCTTGCCCATCAGCGCTCCGAGGCCGGCCCCGATCGCCAGACCGAACACGGGCACGAAGAACAGCAACCCGAACAGGAAGCCCCAGAACATCCCCCATGTGGCTCCCGCGCCGACCGGATGGTGGCTTGTGGTCACGTGATACTTGCCGTCCTGGTCACGTACGATCACGGCGACGGCGTCAGGCTGGATGATCAGATCGGCGCTCAGGCGAGCAACCTCTTCGGCCGCTGCGGCGGCGGTCGTGGTGTCGCTGTAGCCGATCGCGATCAGGTCAGCCATCCGGGTCCTCCGTCGGTCGGGTCGGCCTTCCTGCGTGGCCGATCCCGGCACGCTAGGCGGCGCCACAGCTCCGAGCATCACCCGAAGTGGATGATCCAGCCCGCCGGCGGGCAGCGCCGAACCGCTCACCAAGAAAGGTGGTGTACGCCTCCCGTGCAGACAGTGGCGTACCTCCTTGCCGTGGATCGCGGCCAGGAGCAAGCTGTCAACGTGGCCAAGCTGACGAACCTGCGCGACCGCCTGCCCACCAAGGTGGTCAGCGAGCAGCCGGTGGCGCCATCGCAGCGGACCGCGATCGGCCAGGCCCCTGCCTTCGCGCCTGACCTGGTGCGCCGTCCCGCGCTGGTCAGCCGGCTCGCCGAGGCGAGAGCCTGCCCGCTCGCCGTGGTCACCGCGCCGGCGGGGTATGGGAAGACGACGCTGCTGGCCGAATGGGCCGCCGAGGACATGCGGCCGTTCGCCTGGGTCGCGCTCGAGCGGGGCCAGGGCGACGCGCCGCGGCTGGCGCAGCTGATTGCCGGCGCGGTCGGCACGCTGCGCGGTTCGCACGGCTCCGTTCTGGTCCTCGACAACACGCATCTGATCCGGCCGCGGGTCCTTCGGGACGCCGTCGAGGCCTTGCTTCCGGAGGTCGGCGAGGGCTCGCAGATCGTGCTGTCGGGCCGCACCGAGCCGATGCTGCCGCTGGGGCGGCTGCGGGCCCAGCGCCGGCTGGTGGAGCTGGGCGCCAGGGAGCTGTCGATGTCCTCCGGCGAGGCCGCCGCATTGCTGCGCGCCGCCGGGCTCGACGTCGAGTTCGAGACCGTGCAGACGTTGGTGCGCCGGACCGAGGGCTGGCCGGCGGCCCTGTACCTCGCGGCCCTCTCGCTGCTGGCCCGCACCGATCCCGCCGGGGGGCCGGCGAGCTTCGGAGGCGAGGACCATCTGGTGGCCGAATACGTGCAGGACGAGTTCCTGGCCGACCTCTCGCCGCAGGGCAGGACGCTGCTGACCCAGGGCTCGGTGCTCGATCGCCTGTCCGGCCCGCTGTGCGACGAGGTGCTGCAGCGCGCGGGCTCCGACCAGCTGCTCGCCGCGCTCGCGCGCTCGAATCTTCCCCTGGCGCCACTCGACTCGGGCCACGAGTCCTACCGGCTCCACGGCCTGCTCCGCGAGACGCTCCAGGCCGATCTGTGCCGCAGCGATCCACAGCTCGCCCGCAGGCTCCACCGCCGGGCGAGCGTCTGGTACGCCGATCGGGGCGACTTCGACCGGGCGATCGAGCACGCGGTCGAGGCCTCGGACGCCAAGCTGACCGGTGAGCTGATGCTGGCGCAGTTGCCGAGGTATCTCGGCGACGGCCGCAACGCCCGGGTGCGGAGCTGGCTGGACAGCTTCACGGCCGAGCACATCGCCGGCAGCGGCCCGCTGGCCCTGGTCGCGGCCCACAGCCACCTGATTGCCGGGAGCATCGACCTGGCCCAGCACTGGGGCCGCGTCGCCGCGGCCGAGAACGGGCGCGCCGGGGCCCGGCGCAATTCCCGGGCCGTGACCGCCGGGATCGCCATCATGCAGGCCTGGGTGGGCCGATCCGGGACCGCCGTGATGGCTGACGATGCCGCCCGGGCGTCGGCGCTGTTGCCCGATCAGAGCCCATGGCAGGCGAGCTGCTGCTTCCTGGGCGGCACCGCCGAGCTGCTGAGCGGCAACCGCGCAGCGGCGCGGCGCCACTTCGACGAGGGCGCCGATCGGGGCGTGATCGCCGCCCCGAACATCGCGGCGATGTGCCTGGCGCAGCTCGCCGGCATCGCGATCGACGACGAGCAGTGGGAGACCGCCGAGGATCTCGCCGAGCGTGCGCTGAGCGAGACCGAGCGCCATCACCTCAGCGACGCCCCGCTCTCGGCCCTGGTGTTCGCGGTGTCGGCCGCGGTGGGAGCGCACGAGGGGCTGATCGTCGAGGCCAAGCGCGACCTGCGCCAGTGCGGGGATCTGCTTCGCGAGCTGGACGGCTTCGCCCCCTGGTACGGAGCCGAGACCCGGATCCTGCTGGCACGGGCGGCGATGGCGCTGGCCGACGTGCAGGACGCGCGCGCCCGCCTCGCCGAGGCCTCGCGTCTGGCCCGCCGGACACCGGATGTCGTGATCTTCCGCCAGTGGTTCGCCGCCGCCTGGGACGAGGCCGACACGCGGGCCGAGACCGCGCTGGTCGGGCCTTCATCATTGACCACCGCGGAGCTGCGCGTCCTGAGGTTCCTGCCCACGCACTACTCCTTCCGCGAGATCGCGCAGCGGCTGCACGTCTCCTCGAACACCGTCAAGACGCAGGTTCACTCCGTCTACCGGAAGCTCGACGCATCCTCCCGCTCGGAGGCGGTCGCCAACGCCTCGCGCGCCGGGCTGCTGGGAACGTAGTGCGGCGATTCCTCGACTCGCCGAGGCGCTAGTGCCCAGCGACCCCAGCCGCTGGCTGGATGAGGTGGTGCGGATCGACCATGCCGTCTACGCCGCCGTCGCCGCGACGCCCACTCCGGAGCTCGACGAGGCCCTGCGCCGGCTCTCGCGGGCGGCGGACTACTCGCGGCTGTCGATCGCCGCCGCGGCCACGCTGGCACTTGCCGGCGGCCACAAGGGACGGCGGGCCGCGGTCACCGGACTGGCATCGGTGGCCGTCACCTCCGCGGCGATGAACATCACGATCAAGCCGCTCGTCCGCCGCCGACGGCCGGAGCGAGGGGAGCTCGTCCGGGCTGCCAGGCGCGTGCCGATGCCGAGCTCGGCCTCGTTTCCGTCCGGCCACTCGGCGGCTGCGTTCGCCTTCGCCACCGGCGTCGGCCACGTGCTCCCGTGGACCGCGTTCCCGCTCAGAGCGCTCGGCGGGCTGGTCGCCTACTCACGCGTCCATACCGGCGTCCATTTCCCCGGCGACGTCGTGGTCGGCTCGCTGCTCGGAGGCGCGATCGCCCAGGTGACCGCGCGCGCGGTCGACCGGCGGCTGGCCCTGGCCCGGCACCCGCCGGGGCCCGCGGGGCCCGCCGCCTAGACGTCCTGCTCGGAGAGGAAGATCAGCGCTGCCTTGACGCGGCGGCTGACGTGCTCGGATTCCGATGCCGGCAGGCCGAGCTTGTAGAAGATCGAGTTGACGTGCTTCTCCACCGCCCGCTTGGTCAGCACCAGCGACTCGGCGATGGCGGTGTTGCTCTTGCCCTGTGCGATCATCGCCAGCAGCTCGTGCTCGCGCGGCGTGAGTCCCTCCAGCGGCGAGTGCGCAGAGCGAGTCCGGGCCCGCATCAGCACGTCGACGATCTTCGGATCGAGCACCGACTCGCCGCGGTCGATGGCCTCGATGGCGGAGATCAGCTCGCCGCGGTGACGAATCCGCTCCTTGAGCAGGTACCCGCGGCGGCTCGAGCCCGACTCCAGGAGCTGCTCGGCGTAGGCCGGGTCCGCGTACTGGCTGAGGACCAGGACGCCGATGTCGGGATGCGTGCGCCGCAACCGGGTCGCCACGCGGAGGCCCTCGGGACCCTCGGAATGCGGCATCCGGATCTCGGTCAGGACCACGCGCGGGGGCTCCTGCTCGATCGCCGACTCAAGCGTGGGCCAGTCGGCGCACACGGCCACGATCTCCACGCGATCGTCGTCTCCGAGCATGTGCAGCAGGCTCTCGCGGATCAGGTACGAGTCCTCGGCGATCACCACCGTCACCGGTCCCCCGGGCCCCGAAACGGTCTCACGCCTGTGCTCCATCAATGTCATCCGACCCGACACCTCCAAGATGTCTGGTGCCTCCCAGCGCCATGTCCGAGGTTTCGACTCGCACTCGGACCAAACCCGGCCGCACCATACCGCTTTACTTGACGAATTGAGTATCGGCTTGTAAACGGGCCGGCCCATCCGCGTCGACTCCGATCGGAACCCGTAGAAACTACGGTCGGGTTTCACGCGCGCCTTTTCACCCCATCCGCGTGATGCGCCGCGGCCGCGGCGGCTTCAACCTCTCGGCATGGTCGACCCCGTCCGTGAAGAGAACCTCAGGCTCGTGCGCTCGGAGGAGGACCGGGGACCGGAGGCCGGGCCTCCCCGGACCCCGCCGGTGCTGTCCTTCGGGGGCAAGCAGTGGCGCCTGATCGAGGTCGACGAGGTCGAGGATGCCGTCGCCGCGGTCGTCTTCGATCCCGATCTGGCCGCCGACGACGGGTTCCGCCGGATCGTGACCGCGGCGGCCGAGATGGCCACCGCGCGGCACCGGACCGAAGCCGAACTGGTCTCCTCGCGGCGCCGGGCGATCGCCGCAGCGGACCTCGAGCGGGCGCGGATCGAGCGCAATCTCCACGACGGCGCCCAGCAGATGCTGGTGGCGCTCCGGGTCAAGCTCGGAGAGGCACACGACGCGATCGAGGCCGAGTGTCCCCGGGGCGCGCGGATGCTCGACGAGCTCGACACCGACCTCGAGGCGGCGATCGACGATCTGCGTCTGCTGGCCCACGGCCTGCACCCTCATCTGCTCGGAGACGTGGGGCTGCCCGGCGCGCTGCGTGCGGCGGCGCGGCGGGCGACGGTGCCGACCACGGTCAGCGCGAAGCGAATCGGCCGATACTCCACCGCGGTCGAGACCGCCGTCCACTACTGCTGCCACGAGGCGTTGCAGAACGCGTGCCGATACACAGGTCCCAATGCCTCGGTGGCGATCCGGCTGTGGCGCGAGGATGAGGTGCTCCGGTTCGAGGTCGCCGACACCGGCCCCGGCTTCGACCCGTCGGCACAGTCCCGGGGCATCGGCCTGCAGAACATGCGGGACCGGATCGCGGCGGTGGGCGGCATCCTGTGGATCGACTCCTTCCCCGGCCGCGGCACGACCGTCAACGGTGCCGTGCCGGCCCGGGAGCTGCCGGGCTGATCTCCCGGCGCCCGCCGTTCAACCGTTTTGGGTGATGGCGGGGCCCGGGCGAGGACCATATCGTCGAGTTCATGAACAATCGCCAACTCATCGCCATCGGTTCGCTTCTGCTCCTGGCGGCAGCCATCGTGCTGGCGGTGGTGACCGCTGCCCAGCACTTTCCCCGCGGCCTGATCGTGTTCGCTCTCTTGGCCCTCGCCGCCGGCGCGGCGGTGTGGGGCCTGCTCCGCGGCGGTGCCGCGCGTGCGCTCGGGGTCACCGTGGCCGCACTGTTGCTGGTCGGCGCCCTGCTGCTCCTGATCCTCGAGCACGATGTGCTCGCCGACATCGCGATCCTGGTCCTGTTCGGCCTCTCGCTGGCCGCGGCAGGACGGGTGTTCGCGGTCAGGGCCGAGCTTCCCCGCGCTCCGAGGCCGCAGCATGCGGTGCTGTTCTACAACCCCAAGTCCGGAGGCGGGAAGGCCGAGAAGTTCAAGGTCGCCGACGAAGCCAAGGCCCGGGGGGTGGAGCCGATCCAGCTCCATCTCGGCGAGGACCTCGAACAACTGGTGCGGGACGCCATCAAGCGCGGTGCCGACACGGTCGGCATGGCCGGCGGCGACGGCTCGCAGGCGATCGTGGCTTCGGTCGCCGCGGAGCAGGGGCTGCCGTATGTGTGCGTGCCCGCAGGCACGCGTAATCACTTCGCGCTCGACCTGGGCGTCGATCGCGATGACGTCGTGGGCGCGCTCGATGCCTACGTCGACGGACGTGAGCGCGTCGTCGATCTCGCCGAGGTCAACGGCCGCGTGTTCGTCAACAACGTCTCGCTGGGCGTCTATGCCGAGGCGGTCCAGAGCGACGCGTATCGGGACGCCAAGCTGAGGACGCTCGCCGACACGGTTCCCGCCGTGCTCGGCCCGCGCGGCGAGGGCCTGGACCTGCACTGGACGGGGCCCGACGGGGGCGAGCAGACGACCAACGCCGTCGTGCTGGTCTCCAACGATCCGTATCGCCTCGGCCGAGCGATCGGCTCGGGCACCCGGCCTCGGCTCGACGCCGGAGTTCTGGGCATCGCCGTGGTCGGCTCGAGCGACGAGTCCGGCGCCTCTACGAAGCGCGTCGAACAGTGGTCGGCCCCCGCGTTCGAGGTCAAATCCGAGCGCCCGATCGCGGCGGGGATCGATGGTGAGGCGGCCACTCTCGATCCGCCACTCCGGTTCACCACCCGCCCCGCAGCGCTTCATGTCCACATCGCCCCTCAGCACCCGGGCGCTTCTCCCTCGGCGTCGATGCCCGAGGACCTGTGGAGCGGATTCCAGGCCGTGGCCCGCGTGGCGTTTCGCGGGAGCTGACCGCGGCGGCCGAGGCAGCTGCCCTCAGCGCAGCTGCGCGGTCAGTCAGATCCGATTCAGGCGGGGCCGCCCGAGGAGGCCACGTGCTTCTCGGCGCTCTTGAGCTCCTCGGCGAGAGCGTCGGCCTGCATGTCGGTCGCCTTGGAGACGATCCGGTTCGCGGCCTTGATGTTCGCCGCCACCTGATCGGCCATGTTCGTCGCATAGACGACGATCAGGCCCGCCTGGCCCGCATCGAGGACCTCACCGACCTCCTTGAGATCGTCGCGCTCCATGCCGCCGCTCACATGCCCCGTGACCGCGCCGATGGCCGCGCCGGCGCCACCGCCGACGGCCAGCGCCCCGAGGATGCCGACGGGCGGGAACAGCGCCGCCGCGACCCCGGCCGCCAGACCCCAGCCGAGGCCGACGGCGGCCCCATGCCTGGTGGGCTGCTCGTGCTTCTTGACGATGTGCACCTTGCCTTCCTCATCCTTGTCGATCACGGCGGCGTCGAAGTCGTCAGAGGTCTTGACGGCGTAGTAGAGCTGCTTGATCGCCTCGTAGTCGGCAACCGCGTCGCCGACGCTCTCGTATGAGGCGGCCACCACGTACAGGGTGTCGAGTTCGTCACTCATGTCATCTCCTTCTGGTCGCGCGCAGGGGACTGTGAATCGAGCATCGAGCCCCGGTCCGGCGGGGTCATCATCCTGATCGGGTGAAGCCCGTCAGACCCCCGAGACCGGCGTCGTCATCCGTTTCAGGTGATGCTCGGGGCCGGTCGATCGGGCAACAGTGCTGCATGCGAGAGGGCCTCTAGGATCGCGCCGTGACGATCGAGAACCCGGTGCCGGCAGACGTACAGGCCGAGCACGACGACGAGAGCGCCGGCTTCCGCTACGGCGTCGTCTTCCTGCTCACGCTGATCCTGGTGGTGTTCGTGATCGCCGCCCCGCCCGCGAACTGGTCTCGGGCCCTCGCCCTGGCCATCCAGGGCGCGGCGCTGATCGTCGCGGTCACCACCGCGCGCGAGCAGCGGCAGGCGGTCCGTCGCCGGCAGGCCATCGGCGTCGGTGTGGCGATGGTGATCATGGTTGTGGGAGTCGCGGCCGGCTGGTTTCCGAAGACCGTCAGCGGCAGCGTCAATGCTCTGGCCACGGCCGCGATCCCGGTCGTCATCAGCCGCGGCGTCGTGCGCCTGATGCGCGATCGCGGCGTCACGCTCCAGGCGGTGGCCGGCGCGCTGGCCATCTACCTCTCGATCGGCCTCGTGTATGCGTGGATCATCGGCCTGATCGTCCAGATCGACCCCAGCACGGCCTACTTCGCACAGCACACCTCGCAGGGCGCCAACGGCAGCGAGGGCGACCGCGTCTACTACAGCTTCACGGTTCTGACCACGACCGGTTTCGGCGACTTCGCGGCCGCGACCCCCGTCGGCCATGCCCTGGCCGTGATCGAGATGCTCACCGGCCAGCTCTACCTGGTCACCGTGATCGGTCTGCTGATCGGCAATTTCGTCGGCGCCCAGCGCGCGAAGCCGCGGCCGGACTAGGCTAGTGCCCCGAGACGCTCGGGGCCAACCCAATCACGCAGCGACCAGGAGGAGACACATGGGCAACTTGATCGGCACCTCGACCGCCGAGATCGATGCACCGCTGGACAAGGTCTGGGCGCTGGTGGAGAACGTGGAGCGGGCGGCCGACTGGCAGGGCGGGATGAAGGGGATCACCGCGCTCGAGCGAGACGGGCAGGGTCGCGCGGTTCGCTGCGAGGTCGCGGCGGACATTAAGGTCCGAACGGTCAAGACGATCGTTCGCTTCGACTACGACGGTGGCCCCACCCGGCTGAGCTGGTCCCAGGAGAAGGGTGACCTGAAGTCGGTCGACGGAAGCTGGGAGCTCGAGGACCTGGGTGGAGACCGCACGCGGGCGACGTACCGGGTCGAGGCCGACCTCGGCCGGATCCTGGGCGCGCTGGTCCGCGGCCCCGTGGAGGGGGTGGTCCGGGACATGCTGGCCGGCGCCCGCGCCGGTGAGCTGAAGCAGACCGTTGAGGGCTCCTGAAGAGCGCTTCGTGCTTGACTCTGGAGCCATGGCTTCAGCACCAGGCACATCAGAGAATCCGCTTCGCGTAGCGATCATCGGGTCGGGGCCCTCCGGCTTCTACGCCGCCGGGCACGTGTTGAACCACAAGGCGCATCCCGGCCTCGTAGCCGAGGTCGATATGTTCGACCGGCTGCCGACCCCGTGGGGTCTCGTCCGCGGTGGGGTAGCGCCGGATCACCCCAACATCAAGGCCGTGTCCAGGGTGTACGAGAAGACGGCGCGCCATCCCGGGTTCCGCTTCTTCGGGAACGTGGAGTTCGGCCGCGACATCTTCCATGAGGACCTCCTCGCGCGCTATCACGCCGTGATCTACGCGGTGGGCGCCGAGGCCGACAAGCGGATGGGGATCCCGGGTGAGGATCTGCCCGGGAGCGCGGCGGCGACCGCGTTCGTGGCCTGGTACAACGGCCACCCCGACCACCGGCACCACCAGTTCGACCTGTCGTCACGACGGGCGGTGGTGGTCGGCAACGGCAACGTCGCCATGGACGTCGCCCGCATGCTCGCGCTCACTCCGGACGAGCTCGAGCGCACCGACGTCGCCGATCACGCACTCGATGCCCTGCGCGGCTCCGCGGTCGAGGAGATCGTGCTGCTCGGGCGGCGCGGGCCGGCGCAGGCGGCGTTCACGAACCCAGAGCTGCGCGAGCTCGGAGAGATGGTCGACGCGGACGTGGTCGTCGATCCGCGCGACGTGGTCCTGGACGAGCACTCGAGCGCTTCGATCGAGGGTGAGGGGGATCTCACCGCGCGGCGCAACGTCGAGATCCTCACCCGCTACTCGGAGGCCAGGGCCGCCGGCATGCGGCGGCGGATCGTCCTTCGCTTCCTCGTCTCACCGGTCTCGATCGTCGGGGAGGACCGCGTGGAGGCGCTCGAGATCGTCCACAACCAGCTCCATCCCGATCAGAGCGGGGGCCTGCGCGCCAGGGCGACCGATCGCCGCGAGCGGATCGAGACGGGACTCGTGTTCCGCTCAATCGGCTACCGCGGGATCGCGCTGCCCGGCGTCCCGTTCGACCAGCAGCGCGCGACGATCCCCAACCGCGAGGGGCGCGTGCTAGGGCCGAACGGACAGCCCCTTCGCGGCGAGTACACCGTCGGCTGGATCAAGCGAGGTCCGAGCGGCGTGATCGGCACCAACAAGAAGGACGCCAACGAGACCGTCGACCGGCTGCTCGAGGATGTCGCAACCGGCGAGCTGCTCGGGCCCGCAGACCCGTCACCGCAGTCGATCGAGGCCCTGCTCGGCGAGCGCCGGCCCGAACACATCACCTACGTCGGCTGGGCGGCGATCGACGCCACCGAGCGCTCCACGGGCGAACCGCATGGGCGGCCGCGCGTGAAGCTGACCAGCTTCGAAGAGCTGCTCGCGGCGGCGCGCGAGCGCGTGCCCTCCTGACCGGAGGCCGGGGTAGGGACGATGGCCTTACCGGGTCAGTGCCGGCTCACGGCACCGGACCCAGCGCAACGACGCTGGCCGGCCGCTCCGCGCCCAGGCCGTTCAGCTCCCGCACCGCCCCGACCACGTCGCCGCGGTTGTAGAAGTCGGTGAGAATCAGGTTCGGGTACCGGCCCCGCTGGGCCAGGCACTGCCGCGCCCGCGCGAGGATGAAGCTGCGCTGCACCAGAGGCACGTTCGGTTTCGGTCGCGGGGGGAAGATGTCGGCCCAGTTGTTCATCATCAGCAGGGGGTTCGTCTTCGAGCCGCGATTCAGCCGGCAGGTGAACTGCGCCGGCTTGACCGCCCCGAGCGGCGTGTCCTGGATCCAGCTGAATCCGTCCATGTCCCACTTGTAGGCGCTGTCCGGCCTGGTCTGGGCGAAGACGAGCACGTTGTGCCGAGAGCGGATCAGCTCGCCCAGGGTGGGGAGCGGGCGCCCCGGCTGCAGCGTGGCCAGGTACGGGAACAGTCCCGAGCGCTTGAACGCCTTCTGGAGGTCGCGCTCGGCCACGTAGTCCTCGTCGAACAGGATCACCACCTGGCCGGGGTTGAGCACCAGGAACTGGCGGATCACCCCCAGGAAGTCGAGCATCCGGGTTGCCCCCAGCTCGCACAGCGTGTGACACAGGAAGAGGTCGTGGGTGCCGTTCAGCGAGCCCACGCCGAGAGCCTGGCCGAGGCGCTGAAGCGCATCGCGCGCCTGCGGGGTGAGCTTCTCGGCCACGCGGTTCACGCGTGAGCCCTCCGCCTTGATGTCGGTGCGGACATGCCCGGCCGCATCCTGGATGCCGTAATGGGTGGAGATCTTGAACGCCCGGATGCCGGCCTCGAGCTGGGTTCCGATCGCCCGGTCCTGGTTGGCGATGTACCAACCCGGTGAGTCGGCCGCCGACATGGCGTTGTGCGTGCCGGCGAACACGACCTGGTCCAGGCGCCGGGCGCACAGCTGCGCGTACCCGTTGCACGTGAGCACCGGCCCGGCCCGGACATTCGGCGCCCGGCCGCCCAAGGCAAAGGCGATCCCGGTGCCGATCACGACCGCGCCGAGCACCGCCGTGACCATCAGGAGGCGCCGCCGCAGCCGGGGACGCGCAGTGGGAGTGCGCGGCTGGGCGGGGGCGACGGCGGTCAGGAGCTCCCCGATCCCGACGTACACGAGGACGGCTCCGCCGACCACGGCGAGCACCCGCAGGGCCAGCGCCGGATTGAGGATCACGACCAACCCGGCGACGAGCGCCACCGCGGCGCGGATCGCCCGGCCGGCGGCGGTGGCCGGGCGCCGCGCCAGGATCCGCAGCCGGCCCAGCCCGGCGGTGGCCGAGTACGGCGCGAGCAGCGATGCCGAGGCGGCGGCCACGATCCAGGCCAGCGCCGTGAGGCCGAGGATCCAGGTCATCAGGTCACCCAGGTACGCGTCCCAGAGCCCACCGACCGCGCCGCGCACGTCGGCGTTGGTCAGCTCGGCGGTCCCGTAGCTGTGGTCGATCACGTACACCCTGAACAGCTCCAGGGCGATCGCCGCGACGACGCCGGCAGCTCCGAACGCGATCCCGGAGCGGGTGATCGCGGTCCGGCGATCGGGCGCGACCACGACCGCCAGCGCCAGCGCCGCCAGCGCCAGGATCGGCAGGACGGTGCCCCACAGCCGGATCCGCTCGGCGAAGCGCAGGGACTCCGCGGCGAAGCTCCGCTGTCGCAGCGCCAGCAGCACGGTCTTGGCCTGCGCCGGGATCTCCCGGGCCAGCTTCGGGGCCAACGTGCGCAGCGCCGAGGACAGGACCGTGCCGGCATCGGCGACGTCGAAGGCCACGTTGCGGGCGGTCCGGGAGAACAGCAGCCGATGGCCGTGCTCGGCGGCGATCCGCGCCACCTCCCCGAACGGCGCGGAGGCAACCACGGCCTGCACCGCCGACTGGAGCACCGGTCGCGCGGCGACGAGATCAGGCTGGCCGGTCTCGATCAGCTGAACGACGATCTCGCGCGCCACGACCTGCTGCACGGCGGGCTGGCGCAGCGCGGCGACCGAGCGGTCGGCGAACGCGGATGAGCGCACGATCTCCTGCCTCAGATACAGGGTCGCCCCGCCGGCGACCGCCGCTACGACAGCCACCAGGATCAGCGTGACGCTGGCGGCGCCCCGCGCGCTCAGGCGCCGGCTGCCGTCGCTTCCTTCGTCCCCCGCGCTCGGTCGCTCAGGCATCGTCTTCGGACCGGCCGTGGAGGCCGCCCTCCAGGCGCGCGTCCACAATCGGCTTCGCAGGCGGCTCCGCAGCCTCTACTGGCGCCTCGGCCGTCACCCCCTCAGCCGCCGGCAACCCGGGGGCCCCGGCGACCGCGTCGGCCAGGCGCCGCCTCCGGGCTCGGAGCCGCTCGAAGCGCGCCTGCGAGCGCGACAGCTTGCGACCGCCCGGGGCGTAGAACCGCCTCGCCCAGGCTGAGTCCGGCGCCGCGAGCCGGGTCGCGCCGACCAGCGACAGGGGTGGTACGAACACGCCGACGAGACCGAGGAACCGCTTTCCTTTGATGATCGTGATCGAGGCCAGCAGCACGACCAGGCCGACGGACAGCGCCAGCGTCGCCACCGACGAGCGGTCGTTGTGGATGTCGAAGGGCGCCACGCCGAGCACGATCAGGCCGCCGATCAGAGCGGCGACCACCACGGCGTCGAGTGACGCCCGGCCCTCCTCGGCCCAGTACACGTCGCGGAGATGGATCCAGAGCGCGAACTCGTCCAGCGTCAGCCCGGCGCCGACGCCGAACACGGCGGCCAGGATCTCCGTCCACGGGCTCACCGAGCGCGTCACGAAGCTGAGGAAGCCGCTCAGCATCAGCAGCACGACGCCCCACACGAGATGGTGGAGGTGCAGCCCGCTGCTGGTGGTCACGCTGCCGGGCCACCAGGTCACCCTCGGGCTGCGCATCAGCCGCGCGCTGGTGCGGATGAACAGGAACGAGACCAGGAACGCCGCCAGCAGCACGAACCCAGCGCGCTGCTCCCGGCCGTCGAGGAAGCGGGCCGTGAGTTCGTAGCGAAAGGTGAGTACAGCCATCCGGTCGTGATCCGCGTGCGAGCCGCCGGATCCGGCTCGTCCGCATGCTCCCCGGCGGCCCGAGGAGTATGCGGATCGGGACCGGTCCTCGCTAGCTCAGGTGGAAGATGAAGTCGAACTCCGTTCCGCGGTTGCGCGCGTTCAGCTCCATCTGGCCACGCGCGCGGCTGTACGCGCCGGTGCCGCCGGTGATCGCCAGCACGCTGTTCTTGGTATCGTAGAACGGGCCCTCGACCGTGACCTGCCCTCCCGGGAGGAACGTGGTCCAGGTGCACTCCGAGCTCCCGTCCGTGGGGTTGATTCGGATGCAGGTGCCCTGATCGCGACCCACCGCGCTGGTGTCGCTGGGATCGAAGACCTGGTTGTGGAAGGTCAGCAGGTTGCCGGTCTTGTCGGTCTTGTCGGTCCCCGTGTACACCACTGTGTCGGTCACGGCGTGCTCGATCACGTGGACGGCGTTCCCGGATGGCTTCGCCTTGTGGGCGTGGCCGCGCTCTGCGATCGCGTTGGCGGCCACCGCCAGCAGTCCGGCGACGACGAAGCCTGCCGCCGCCAGGACGGCTGCGGTCTTGCTCCTGCGGTGATTCGCACGGTTACGACTTTCCTCGCTCATGCGCAAGCGCTCCTCTCGGTGATGAGATCGTCTATCCCCACTGCACACGAATCGGGAAGAACAGGCAACCGGGACGGGAGCGGCCGTGCACCCCGCATGCGCGCTGGGTGTCTTACCACGATCACGGGGACGGCACAACCCGCGCCCCTCTGCGCTTGCGTTACATTTCCCCGCGGGCGCGTTTCGGACTCTAAGAGTGAGTGACGTGGACGCCGACCGCGCTGGACGGTCATCGCTCCGACATCACGATGGAGATCTTCTTCGTCGACGCTCCGCTCGAGGGCTTCGGCGCGGTCGAGATCGATGCCGCCCGCGCCGAGGGCTCGGCCTGAGCGTCGCCGCTCAGGCCGCCACGCCGGACAGATCGTCCTCGGCCGCGAGCAGCGCGCGCAAACGAGGTCGCAGCTCGGAGTGAATCTGGCTCACCCGGCTGGCCGAGACCCCGAGAACCTGTCCGATCTCGTGCAGCGTGAGGTTGTTGACGTAGTACAGCACCGCGACCTGGCGATCTCTGACCGGAAGCTGATCGAACGTCTGGTGCATTCGAGCCTCTGCGTCGCTGCGCAGCGCGCAGAACTCGGGATCGCTCTCCCGGTCCGGGCTGGCGATCCCCGAGATGCGCTCGCCCACCGTGCCGTCCTCCCCGAGGATCATCGCGTTGAGTGATCCGACGTCGGCGACGGCGATCTCCTGCAGTCGCGCGTCCAGCTCGGCGACGGTGAGATGCACCGCATCGCTGAGCTCGGCAATCGTCGGGCTACGCCGGTACAGCGTGGAGAAGTGATCGCGGGCCTCGTTGATGTCGCGCTCCCAGCGACGCAGAGACCGAGGCGCCCAGTCGCCGTGCCGAAGCTCGTCGAGCATGGCTCCGTTGACGCGCGTCCACGCGAACTGCTCCAGCGTCGCGCCCTTGTCGGGGTCGAAGCGGTCGAGCGCGCGGATCATGGCCTCCAACCCGCACGAGATCAGGTCGTCGACCTCGCAATGGGCGGGCAGCGCTCGCACCTTGCGGTAGGCCACGTACTTGACCATCGGCGCGAGTGTCAGCACCAGCCGGTCGCGCAGGCGCCGATCCCCGGTCGCCCGATACCGCGTCCACAGCTTGAGGGTTGCCTCGGCCGAGATGCGCCCGCTGTCTGTGCTGCCGGTCACCCTGAATATATCGGCCGATCGGCCGGCCAGGGCGTCCGCACGAACAGCGCGAGTCGATCGGTAGTAACCACGGTTACGCTAGCGCTGGCACGCTTTATCACCAACACCTTGCCTGCCGGATATAGTATTCAGCGCAACCACCTGGCCGGACCGAACCGGGGCCAGGGTGTTTCGTCGCCCCGTCTGCGGGGTGACACGGCCGGAATGAACGAGCTGAGTGACCCATTGGGCATCTACGCCCCCAGTAACGGCCTCGCGGCGACGCCGGGCGCCGTCCCTCAGCGTGGCGATTTCGAGGCTGCGGTGTGACTGAACGGTCACCTCATGCGGAAGCGAGCGGCTCGGCGGCCGGACTATCGGTGACGGCCCGCATCCGGCTGCTCGAATCGGGCGAGCAGACGGCGGGGTTCGGTACCTGGGAATGGTGGGTCGACGCGGGCACCGTGCGCTGGTCCGCCAACCTCTACCGGATCTACCGGCTCGACGCGGAGCAGACCGAGCCCTGCCACGAGCTCGTCCTCGATCTCATCCACCCGGACGACCGGCACAGGGTGGCCGGCTACCTCGACACGCTCCGGAATGTCACCGCCGCACCCCCGATCGGATACCGAATCCGGCCACCGGGGGGCGGCATCCGTTATGTCCGCTGCACGATCAGCACGATCGAGATCGGACCCCGCGGGGCGAGGCGCATCGTCGGCGCCGTCCTCGACGTCACCGACCAGCACCTGGCCGCACAGGAGATCGCAGCCCACATCGCCGTCTCGAAGGCACTCGCGGATTGGGATGACCTCGAGCACGGCGGCGCGCGACTGCTGCAGTCGCTCGCCGGCGCGATGGAATTCGCCCTGGGCGCGCTGTGGCTGCCCCAGGGCGACATGCTGACGGCGCGTCTGGTGTGGAGCGATCCATCGCTGGACGCGGGCGAGTTCGAGGCCGCGACGTTCGCGCTCCGGGTCGCGCCGGGCCAGGGAGTGCCGGGGCTCGCCTGGCAGGATCAGACAACGGTCAATGTCGTCGACGTGCGCGGCGAACCGAGCTTCCGCCGGCCCGCGCAGGCTGCCGCGGCCGACCTGCGCGGAGCCGTCGGCGTCCCGGTGATCCATGCCGGCGAGGTGCTCGCCGTGCTCGAGTTCTATTACCGGGAGGAGTTCCGGGCGACCCCCCGGATGAGGCAGACGATGAGCGCGATCGGGCTCGAGCTCGGGGAGTTCCTCTCGCATCGCCTCGCCCTGCTCCGCCGGCCGCCACTGACGCGGCGCGAGCTGCAGGTCCTGGGTCTGGTCGCGAACGGGTATTCGGGGCCGCAGATCGCCGGCCGGCTGGAGATCAGCGTGGCCACGGTGGGGAGCCACATGAAGAACATCTACGAGCGGCTCGGCGTGTCCGACCGCGCCGCGGCCGTGGCAAACGGGCTCCGCTCGGGCCTGATCAAGTAGGTCCGGCCGCGGGTTGCGTCGAACCATTTCGCCCGCGGGGCCGTAGTTCGCCGTAAATGCACCAAATATCCTGCAATCGCGGTATGTACGCGAGCGTCTTCGAGGTGGATGATGCGTGCCGGGGAGCTGGTCTGGATTCGCTCCTGGGGCTTTTCGAGAGGCAGCTGCATGCACCATGCTCCGTCCGCGGGAAATGGAAGCCGGATCACCGTGAGCGCTCGGCTGCTGAACGTCAACGGCCTCGAGACGCCCGAGGACGCGGTCGGGTTCCTCGAGACGATTCTCGAAGCCTCGACCGAGCACTCGATCATCGCGGTCGACGCCGTGGGACGAATCGTCGGGTTCAACGCGGGTGCGGGCCGGCTATACGGCTATGACCTCGCAGAGGCGGTGGGCCAATCCCATTCCCTTCTGCACACCGAGGCGGACGTCCGAGCTGGGCTCCCGCAGCGGATGCTGCAGTCCTCCCTGACCGACGGAAGCTGGAAGGGCGTCGTCGAGCGGCGGCGCAAAGATGGCAGCCACTTCACCGGCCGGGTGGTCCTGACTCCTCGCCGAGGCCCGGGAGACGATGCCGTTGGCTTCCTGATCATCTCCAGCGATATCACCGAGGAGATCCGGCTGACCCAGGAGCTCGAGCGTACGACCGCGTTTGCGGAGGCCCTGCTGGAGTCCGCGCCTGACGCGATGGTGATCGTCGACGGCGAGGGGACGATCCGCCTGGCCAACGCGGAGCTCGAACGTCTGTTCGGCTACGACCGTGAGGCGCTGGCCGGCCAGCCCGTCGAGGTCCTGGTTCCTCAGCGCCATCGAGGCCACCGCACCGGGTTCCTCGCCGCAGTCGCGGCGAGGCCGATGGGTGCGGAACGGCAGCTGACGGGCCGGCGCGGAGATGGCACCGAGTTCCCGGTCGAGATCAGCCTCAACCCCCTGGTGACCGACGCGGGGGTGCTGGTCACGGCGACGATCCGCGACGTGACCGAGCAGGAGCTGCGGGCCGCGAACGCTCGGCTGGAGAGCGCGGACCGGGCCAAGGACCGCTTTCTGGCCAGCATGAGCCATGAGCTGCGCACTCCGCTCAATGCGATCCTCGGGTTCACCGGGACGCTGCTGATGGGCTTGCCCGGCCCCCTCAACGACGAGCAGGCCAGGCAGCTGCGGATGGTGCAGTCAAGCGGCCGGCATCTGCTCTCGCTGATCAACGACGTGCTCGATCTGGCTCGTGTCGAATCGGGGGTGATCGACCTCCGCAGCGAGCCGATCGACGGCCGGGAGCTGCTGGAGGAGGTGGCCGGCGGGCTGCGACCGCTGGCCGACGAGAAGGGGATCGGGCTGGAGGTCACGGCTCCCGCCGGAGTCGAGGTCCGCTGCGACCGGCGGGCCCTGAGCCAGATCCTGATCAACCTGGCCAACAACGCGATCAAGTTCACCGACCGCGGTCAGGTGCGCCTGGCCCTGACCCGGCTCGAGAACGGTTCGGGGGACGTGACCCGGTTCAGCGTGATCGACAGCGGGCGCGGAATCAGGGCCACCGACCAGGAGCGACTGTTCGCCGCCTTTGCCCAGATCGGCGAACCGGGCGCCACTCCATACGAGGGGACCGGGCTCGGCCTTTACATCTCCCACACGCTGGCCACGCTGATGGGGGCGGAGATCGCCTTCGAGAGTGAGTTCGGCCGCGGCAGTGTGTTCACCCTCGACCTGTCCGAATAGGACGGCCCCCGATGGCTCCACGTGTCCTCGTGATCGAGGACAACAGGCACAACAGCGAGCTGCTCGACTATTTGCTCACCGCGTATGGCTACGTCTCGCTGCTGGCCGCCGAGGGACGGGATGGCCTCCGCACCGCCCGCATCCAGCGACCCGACCTGATCCTGCTCGACATCCGCATGCCGGGCATGGACGGCTTCGCGGTGGTCGCCGAGATCCGCCGAGATCCCGGCCTCCGGCGTACGCCGACGGTCGCGGTCACCGCCTCGGTGATGACCGGCGACCGCGAGCGGATCACCGCAGCCGGGTTCGACGGTTACGTCCGCAAGCCGATCGAGCCGGAGATGTTCATCGCTCAGATCGAGCGCTTTCTGGGCGGGCCCATCGCGCACCCCGGCACGACTGCCCGCCGATGACCTCGATCCTCGTGCTCGACGACCGGGCGGCCGATCGCGAGCTGCTCGCCACCGTGCTCGGCTACGCCGGATACGACGTGCTGACCGCCGACGATGGTGAGCTAGCGCTGCATCTCGCCCGCGCGCACCGGCCGGACCTGATCATCGCCGACATCCTCATGCCCGGCACCGACGGCTACGAGTTCGTTCGCGCGCTGCGCGCGGACGCGCTCGTCGCGGCAACCCGGGTCGTGTTCTGCACCGCCACCTACGGCCTGGAGGAGGGGCAGCGGCTGGCCGAGGTCTCAGGCGTGACGCACATCCTGCCCAAGCCGTGCGAGCCCGAGCAGATCGTTCGCATCGTCGCCGAAGCGCTCGAGGTCACGGATGATCCTCCGGAGCCGCTGGCCGAGGACGACTTTCACCGCGAGCACCTTCGCGCGCTCAATCAGAAGCTGGTGCAGAAGGTGGATGAGGTCGCCGAAGCCGAGCGGCAGGTCACCGAGACGCTCACGCTGCTGGAGACGATCCTCTCGGCAGCGCCGGTGGGGTTCGGTTTCCTCGACCGCGACCTTCGCATCCGCCGCATCAACGAGACGCTGGCCGCAGCCGGAGGACGTGCCGTCGAGGACCAGCTCGGCGGCTCCGTGGCCGAGGTCGCGCCGGGACTCTGGCCCCGGATCGAAGCGTTGTGCCGAGAGGTGCTGGAGACCGGCGAGGCGGTGGTCAACCACGACGTGACGATCCAGCATCCCGGCGATCCCGAGCAGACCCAGGCGTGGCTGGCCAGCTGCTACCCGGTCCGGGTCGGCTCCAAGATCCTCGGCATGGGGGTGGTAGTGCTGGACATCACGGAGCGCCACCAGGCCGAGGCGTTCCGCGCCACGGTGATGGAGGCGATGGCCGAGGGACTCTGCGTGCTCGACCGCTACGGCTGCGTGACGATGATGAACGCGGCTGCCTCGAGGATGCTCGGCTGGAGCGAGGAGGAGCTGCGTGGCGAGCCGTTGCACGCTGCGGTCCACTTCCAGCGCGCCGATGGGTCGCTGCTGGCCGAGCGGCAGAGCGAGCTGACGGCGGCCCGGATCGAGGGTCGGTCGGTTCAGATTTCCGACGACACCTTCACGCGCCGCGACGGCTCGTTGTTCCCGGTCGCCTACTCGGCGGTGCCGCTGTTCAGCGGAACCTCGGTGCGGGGCGTCGTGGTCGTCTTTCGAGACACGACGGAGGAGCAGGCCGAACGCACCCGCGCGCAGCGGGAGCTAAACGCGCTGACCTGGATCGGGCGGATCCGCGACGCGATCGACGAGAACAGGTTGGTGCTGTACTCGCAGCCGATCTTCCCGCTCACCGGCGGTGAGTGCAGCCAGGAGCTGCTGCTGCGGATGGTCGGACGCAAGGGTGAGCTGATCCCGCCGGCGAGCTTCCTCCCTGTGGCCGAGAAGTACGGGCTGATCGGCGAGATCGACCACTGGGTCATCATGCACGCCCTGCCGCTGGCCAAGCATGGGCATCAGGTGCACATCAACCTGTCCGCGGACTCGGTCGGCGACCGGGATCTGCTGCCGCTGATCGAGCGCCGGATGGGCGAATGCGGCGCCGACCCGCGCGACGTGACCTTCGAGATCACCGAGACCGCCCTGATGCGGGACACCGATGCCGGAGAGGCGTTCGCGCGGGGACTGGCCGCGATCGGATGCGGGGTCGCGCTGGATGATTTTGGGACCGGCTATGGGAGCTTCACCTATCTGCAGAAGCTGCCGGTCAAGTTCCTCAAGATCGACCGCACGTTCGTAACCGATCTCGATTCCAACGCCGGCAACCAGCACCTGGTCAAAGCGATCGTCAGCCTGGCCCACGGCTTTGGCCACCAGACGATCGCCGAGGGCGTGGAGCGCCCCGAGACGCTCGAACTGCTCTCTCGGTACGGCGTCGATTTCGCGCAGGGGTTCCATCTCGGCCGCCCGGAGCCGAGCGCAGTCGCCTAAACGCGCGCCAGCGGAACGGCGGCGAGCTCGTGGAGCACCGCCTCGCAGTAGTCGTAACGGCCGATCGTCTGGGTCTGATGGCTGTCGGTGCCGACGAGGATGGGAACTCCGCAGGCGGCGAACGGACGCAGCGTTCTCGCCGCCGGGCAGCAGCAAAGCTCATTGACCTCGATCCACGCGCCGTGCGCGGCCGTCGCAGCGGCAAGCGCCTGGATCAGCTGCGCCGGCACGTCGTCCTCGCTCATCCCGAGCTTCGGCAGGACGCTGAACAGGTGTGCGATCACCACCTGCTGCCGACGCCGCAGCGCCATCGCCGTCGAGGTCACGAGCGAGCACATCACGACCAGCGGATCGAGCTCGCCGCTCTCGATCGACGTCCGGATCTCCGTGGGGGACCGGGGGCCGCCCGGCATCGGCACCTGGTGATCGGCGGCGTAGATGAGATCGACTCCGGTCAGGTCCGCGGGCAGGTCGAGCGCTCCGCTGGTGTCGAGCAGCTTCGCCTCCACGGCGCACTGCAGCTCCACCGCCGTCGCGCCCCGCATCTCGCCGACGGCTGCGGCGTACGACGGTAACCAGGCCGTATCCCGGCGCACGTGATCGACGCAGGTCAGGGACTGCAGACCGATCCGCTCGGCTTCGGCGACGTTCTCGGCCAGCGTGCCGGCGCCGTCGGAGAAGGTCGAATGCACGTGCGTGTCCTGGAGCAGGAGCTTGTCGACCTCGATCATGCCGCCACCTCCAGCCGCCGGCGCCCGATCTCCTGAGCACGGCGCTCGAGCCGGTCGAGCTCCCTGGGGTCGAAGAACCGCTCATCGAGCTGGCGGACCATGGCCAGATCGGCGAACGGCAGCGGGCCGTCCGGGAGGATCGCCCCGAGCGCCTCGGTGACGCACAGGAGCGGCATGTCCACCCCGCTGGCCACGGTCAGGGACATCGACCCGGGGAAGCGCGGGTTGACCTCGAGCAGGGCCGGCGTCCCGCGCCGGTCAGCCTTGACCTGGACGTTCGCGACGCCGATCAGGCCGATCAGCTCGGCCACCTGGCGGCCGATCAGCTCCAGGCGGAGGTCGTGCAGCGTGCGGCCGGTGACGGCGATCCCGGAGTCGACCTTGAGGCGCAAGCGCGGGACGACGGCGAGCACCCGTCGCTGAGCGTCGGCCAGGACATCGAGCGAATACTGGGTGCCTGGGAGGTACCGCTGCACGATCAGCGTCCCGTCACGCGGCAGCGTCCCCAGCTCGGGTCGCGTCTGGATCAGCCGCACCCCCGGGCCTCCGCTGCCGCTGCGCGGCTTCACGATTGCGGGCAGCTCCGGCCCCGCGGCATCGAACGTCTGGTCGACCAGAACCGTGTCCGGCACCCGCACCGAGCCGGCGCAGCGCTGGTGCAGAGCCCACTTGTCCAGGCATACCTGCAACGTCGCCGCGCTCGCCTGCACCAGCTTTACGCCGGCGCGCTCGAACGCGTCTCGTGTTGCCGCCAGCGGAAGCAGCTCGGCGTCGACGGTCGGGACGACAGCCGCGATTCGCTCTCTCTGGCACAGGGCCAGGACGAAGTCGCTGAACCCTGGGTCATCACCGGGCGGCAGCAGCGCCCGCGCCCGCTCACTCACCTGATAGAGACCGGCCGCATACGGATCGATGTCAGCCGCGTAGAGCGACAGCGGGGCAACGCAGAGCGATTTCATCACGGCCAGGCCGGCGGGTCCGCCCACCCCGGTGACCAGCACCCGGGGCGGCACTGCACTGCGATCAATGGACATGGGTCGTCTCCTGACGGTATTGGCCGATCGGGTCGGAAATGCTCGAGCTGGACCCGTCGATCCTCTCGACCCGGTCCCGCACGCGGCCGCGATGGCGGTCCCAGATGTCGATCAGCAGCTCCAGGCCCAGCGGATCGCCGGGGAGCTCCGGTATCTCGATGCTCGTCGTCACGGGGACCACCCGAGCAGGGCGCGCAGCTGCACGCCCAATGTGGCGACCGCGAAAGGCTTGGCAATCACACCGCGGGCCGGGATGCCCGCGAGCGGTTCGGCCCCGCTCCCGCGTTCGGCCGCGGTCATCAGGACGACCGGAATCGTCCGCGTCGCTGGATCTGCGGCGAGTTGCCTGGCCGCGCTCGCACCGTCGAGGCCCGGCATCACCAGGTCGAGCAGGATCGCGTCCGGACATGCCCTCTGGGCGGCCTCGATGCCCAGCTCGGCCGATTCGAACGCCAGCACCTCGAATCCTGCGACACGCTCGAGCGCGATCGCCGCCGCCTCGCGGATCAGCGGCGAGTCGTCGATCACCAGCACGCGACGGCGTACGGGTGTGAACGAGTGAGCGCAGCCGGCGCTCGTCGACGGTGCAGGTGTTGATCGCATCGATCCCTACTTCAGTGTTCGGAAGCTCCCGTTCCGAGCAGCGAGTGACAGGCCGCAGTGCTGTTACGGGGAAATACGTACGAGCGAGATCCGGCCAGCGCCGAAGTAGAGAACCTGCTCGATCGCGGTGACGCGGCGATCCCCGGATCAGGTCTGCGGCGCACTACTGACCAGCGGTCCCCCGGATCCTGCCGATAGTTTCGACGTAGAGGCAACCGGTCGAGCCGGCCAACGTGACGGTATTACCGATCCGTCCGATCACATCGCCGCTCAAGCCCTCCGTATACTGATCTTCCAGGCTGCTCGCGCCCACGACGTAAACCAAATTGAATTTCCCCGCGGTCGAAGGCGGCGACGGATTGGTGTTGACGGTCGGCTGGAACGTCGTGTATCCGGCGACTATGGTCGAGCCGGCGGACAATAAGGTCATGGCCTTGAGACCCGGCTCTCCGACGTAGGTGTTGCCATTAAGGGTGTAGATCGTGTTGG
>Ga0209839_10000245_pt1 | contig 27942 bp, 25 predicted proteins | sample OrgsoiDNA2013050_FD_185800 | JGI IMG/M metagenome (GOLD analysis project Ga0209839, IMG submission 185800) | Permafrost soil microbial communities from the Arctic, to analyse light accelerated degradation of dissolved organic matter (DOM) -... | ecosystem: Environmental > Terrestrial > Soil >... | reverse complement strand
GCGCTGGCGTCGCTGGAGCTCGGCGGATATCTACGGCGCGAGGCGGGGGGGAGGTTCTCGGTGATTCCCTGATCGGCAGCATCAACCCGTGGCCGCCGCTGTATCGAGACCGAGTGCGTAGCAGGCTGCGTGGATCCTGGGCCTTGACCCATGAGACGACCACTAACCACGGGATGGAAGCCCTAACCTCGTTCGGGATGGAACAACCGCGGAGGATTCCCCGTGTGCTGTCGATCGCCGGGTCAGACTCAGGCGGGGGCGCCGGGGTCCAGGCCGACCTGAAGGCGTTCGCCGCCTGCGGCGTCCACGGGATGACCGCGATCACCGCGATCACCGCCCAGAACACGGTCGGCGTCAGCGCCGTGCACAGCATCCCGCCCGCGATGATCATCGCCCAGATCAGGGCGGTCAGCGACGACATCGGGGTCGACGCGGTCAAGCTTGGGATGCTCGGCGACCTGGCGAGCATCGAGGCCGTGGCGTGCGGGCTGGACGGGCTTGCGCCGGGGGCACCGGTGGTGCTCGATCCGGTGATGGTCGCCGAGTCCGGAGCGGAGCTGCTCCACTCGAGTGCCCGCGCCGCGCTGATCGAGGTCCTACTGCCGCGTAGCACGGTCGCGACGCCCAATCTTCAGGAGGCGCGTGCGCTGGTCGCGGTGGCGGACCCCGTCGCGGCGCGATCGGCCGGCGTGGAGACGCTGGCGCGAGCGATCCACGCGCTCGGCCCGGCGGTGGTGGTGATCACGGGAGGGCATCGTGAACACGCGACCGACGTGTTCTTCGACGGCACAAGCCTGGTCGAGATTCAAGGGCCGCGCTACGGCGACGGTGCCGCTCACGGCTCGGGCTGCACCCACGCGTCGGTGCTCGCGGCCCGCCTCGCCTGGGGCGAGGAGCCGTTGCAGGCCGCGAGGACGGCGAAGGCGCTGGCGGCCCGCGCGGTCCGAGATGGGCTGAGCGAGATCGGAGCCGGGCCCGGCCCGGTGGACGTGCTCGGCCTGCGCGCTCGGGGCTGACGGCCCGGGGCGTGGGAAGGGGCTGAGCCGGCGTGTGGTTTTGACATAATTGCGCCGTGCGCTTCCTGCGGATGAAGCCCGGGCACGGCGAGGTGCTGATCGCTGAGGGCGATGTTGAGCTTGCTCCGGACGAGCAACGCCTGATCGAGGAGTTTCACCGGCAGCTTGACGCCGGCTCGTGGGCAGCGGTGCCGGTTACCGGGCCGCAAGGGCGCCGAGACTCGCTGATGGTTCGCGCATTCGGGGACATTCCACGGGACGCGGACCGCGTGATCTTCTTCCCGCGGGCGGCGGGCGGAAGGTAGGGGGGCGCTCGCGCCGTGTTGCTGGCGCTCGCCGCGACTGCCCTGGTAGCGCTTGCCCTCCTGTCCGAGGAACTGCTGCCGAAGCTTGAAGAGGCATGGTCACGCCACCGGGCCCGGCGGCGCCGGACGCCCGAGATCTCCTACGACCCTGGTCGGGAGCGGCGCGCCGAGCAGCGCGCCCGGGCGCTGTTGCGCTCGTGCGTCAACGATGAGGAGTGGGGCATGTATCGCGACCTCGGCTTCATCCGGGTCTGGGGGTCGCGGGCCGAAGGACCGGACAACACAGGCGGGACGGGCGGGGCTCCGTACGCGTACCTGATCTACCCGCATCGAGCGATCGTGGCCTACCTGGCCCAGACGCATCGACTGCTCAACGAATACTGCGTCGCGTTCCCCGATGACACGCGCCCGTACGGGAGCCCACGGCTGCCGGACTCCGACGACGTGCTGGCCAAGTGGATGGCGCTCACCGGGGACGAGCACCGGCTGATCTCCACCGCGAACATGCACCTGCCCGGGCGCCAGCTCGATCCGGTGCGGGTCAAGCGGGACCTGTGGCGGCTCTCCCAATGGGAGCGTGCCAGGATCCGGAATGCCGCGGGCCGGGCAGCGTCCGAGCAGATCGACGCCGCTCCGGGTCCCTGATTCGGTCGCGTTGGGCCGCGCCCGGACCGACGCCGCGGCCGATTGCCCGATGCTCGCGGCGCCATAGCGGCGATCAGTCAGGCGAATGGCCCGCTACAGTCACGGACCGCCGTGAGCACGCCTCCTGATCCCAAGCACCGCAGCCGCGCCCTCACCGAAGGGCCAGAGCGCGCGCCGGCCCGGGCGTATCTGAAGGGCATTGGCTACGACGACGCGGCACTCTCGCGCCCGATCGTCGCGGTCGCCAACACGTGGATCGAAACGATGCCGTGCAACTTCCACCTTCGGGCGCTCGCGGCGAAGGTCAAGGAGGGGATCCGGGCCGCCGGCGGCACGCCGATGGAGCTCAACACGATCGCGATCTCTGACGGGATCACCATGGGCACGCCCGGGATGCGGGCCGCGTTGGTCAGCCGCGAGGTGATCGCCGACTCGATCGAGCTGGTCTGCGACGCCCACATGTTCGACGCGGTGATCGCGATCAGCGGCTGCGACAAGACGATCCCCGGCAGCGTGATGGCTCTGTGTCGCCTCGACGTGCCGAGCTTGATGCTCTACGGCGGCTCGATCATGCCGGGCGTGTATCACGGGGAGCGGGTGACGATCCAGGAGGTGTTCGAGGCTGTCGGTGCCCATGCCTCGGGCCGGATCACCGACGCCGAGCTGACCGAGCTCGAAGACGCCGCCTCTCCCGGAGCCGGTGCCTGCGGTGGTCAGTTCACCGCCAACACGATGGCGATGGCGTTCGAGGTGCTGGGAATCTCACCCGCGGGATTTTCGATGGTGCCGGCCACGAACCCGAGGAAATCGCAGGTGGCCGCCGAGGCCGGAGTGCTGCTGATGGACGTCCTGGCTCGCGGGCTGCGCCCCAGCGACATCATCACCCGCGAGAGCCTGGAGAATGCGATCGCGGCGATCGCCTGCAGCGGCGGATCGACCAACGGCGTTCTGCACCTGCTGGCGATCGCGAATGAGATGGGCATCGAGCTGTCGATCGACGACTTCGACCGGATCAGCCAGCGCACGCCGCTGCTGTGCGACCTGAAGCCGGGCGGCCGGTTCGTCGCGCCCGATCTGTACGAGGCGGGTGGGGTCCCGCTGGTGATGAAACGACTGAAGCAGGCGGGGATCCTGCACGAGGACGCGCTGACGGTCACCGGCCGTACGGTCGGGGAGCACGCGGACGGCGCCCGGGAAAGCCAAGGCCAGCAGGTCGTGCGCCCGCTCGAGAATCCGATCAAGCCCTCCGGCGGGCTGGCGATCCTTCGCGGCAACCTGGCGCCGGAGGGCTGCGTGGTCAAGCTCGCCGGCCACGAGCGTCTCAAGCAGACCGGCCCGGCGCGGGTGTTCGAATCGGAAGAGGACGCCATGGCTGCCGTGAGAACCGCGACGATCAAGGCCGGAGACGTGATCGTGATCCGCAACGAGGGACCGGCCGGCGGCCCGGGGATGCGGGAGATGCTCGCGGTCACCGCGGCGCTCGTCGGACAGGGATTGGGAGAGGACGTGGCGCTGATCACCGATGGTCGCTTCTCGGGCGCAACGCACGGCCTGATGGCAGGGCATGTCGCGCCCGAGTCAGTTCGCGGCGGCCCGATCGGGCTGGTCCGCGACGGCGACGAGATCACGCTCGACGTGGTTGCCCGCCGGCTCGACCACGGGCTCTCCGACGGGGAGCTCGCGGCGCGGGCAGAGGCCTACGAGCCACCGGTTCGTCCGTATCCCGGCGTGGCGCTTGACAAGTACGCACGGCTTGTCTCGAGCGCCGCGGTGGGCGCTGTCACGCGGTGAAGCCGACGCCTGACGCGATCGGGTTCGGCTTGGAGCTCGCCGCCAGCGACCCCGGCGGCGCCAAGCCCGCGGTCCGCGATGACCTGCGGGACTTTCTACCCGGCATCGAGCCCGAACGCCGCGTGACCGACTGGGGGCGCTCCGAGCGCGTCGAGGGGCTGCTCGACCGGACGGTGGCCGAGTTTCTCTACCGGTACTGGTTCCGCGTCGAAATTGAGGGCGTTGAGAACGTCCCGAGCAAGGGCGGCGCGCTGCTGGTCGCCAACCGGGGCGGTGCCGCCCCCACGGGCTGGGCGATGATCGCCAAGGCGCTCGGGGAGGAGCATCCGCATCCGCGCCGTGTGCACCTGCTCACCGGCACGCCGCTGCAAGGGCTTCCCGGCGTCGGGATGCTGGCTCGCAAGCTCGGGGCGGTTGCCGACCATCCCGCCAACCTGCATCGCCTCCTGTTCGACGAGCGAGCGCTCGTGCTCACGTTTCCCGAGCGGCCCCGCGGCTTCGGGGGCCCGCTGTCCGAGCGTTACCGGATGGCGTCGCTGGGCCGCGGCGCGTTCGTGGATGCCGCCGTCGGCGCCCGCGTGCCGATCCTGCCGGTCGCGGTCCTCGGAGCCGACGAGGCGACGCCGCTGTTCGCCCGAATCGCCCCGCTCGGGCGTCTGAGCAGACTGCCGCAGGTTCCGGTGAGCATCGGGGTCCCGCTGCCGGCGAAGTTCCGGATCCGCTTCCTGGCGCCGGTGCTCACCAACGAGCTGGACCCGATCGAGATCGACCGCGCCGGCGCTCAGGCGCTCGCCGAGGACATTCGCGGCTTGATCCAGGCCAACCTGCTCGAGATGGTCGCCGGGCGCCGCAGCGTGTGGCTCGGGTAGCGCGATCGATGGGCCGGCCCCGGTGCAGGCGATGGATTCGCGCCGCATCCTGATCACTGGAGTGTCCTCGCCGGCGGGCGGGCGACTGGCGCAGCTGCTCGAGCGTCAGCCCGGCGTGGAGGCGATCGTCGGCGTGGACACGACCGACCCCCGGCACGAGCTCCAGCGGACGGAGTTCGTGCGCCTCGATCCCCAGCACGCGCGCTTTCGCCGGATCCTCCGCGCCGCGGTGATCGACACGGTGGTCGACACGCGTCTGATCGTCGAACCGCTGAGCACGTCGCTGAAGTTGGCGCATGAGGTCAACGCGACCGGCACGAGCAGCTTGCTCGCCGCCTGTGGCGGTCCGGATTGCCCGGTGCGCAAACTGGTGTTCAAGTCCTCGGCCCAGTACTACGGATGCGAGGCCGACGATCCGGCGTTCTTGAGTGAGGAGCTCGTCGCGCCCCACCCGCCGAGGACCGCGATCCGACGCGACATCGTCGCCGCGGAGGCGCAGCTGCAGATGTTCGCCGCCCGCAACCCGGCCACCACCGTCACCGTGCTGCGAGTTACGCATGACATTGGCGCGGAGATCCGATCGGCATTTCTCTCGCTGCTGGCTCTGCCCGCGGTGCCCTCGCTGCTCGGGTTCGATCCGCGCTGCCAGTTGATCCACGAGGAGGACGTGGTCGGAGCGCTCGCGCACGCCGTCGGCAACGACCTCGGCGGGACCTACAACGTCGCTGCGGACGGGGTGCTGGCGCTGTCGGAGGTTGCGTCGCTGCTGGGCAAGCCACTGCTGCCGGTGATGCCCCCTTGGGGGACGGTGCTTGCCGCGGGGCGGCTGCGAGCCCTGGGGTTGCGGATTCCGGTCGAGCTGCTGCACGAGCTGCGCTTCGGGAGGGGCCTGGACAACCGCCGCCTGAAGGCCACCGGATACCTCTACCGGTACACCACTCGCGAGGCGTTGTTGAAGCTGCGCGCCGCGCAGCGCCTGCGTCCCCTGCTGGGACGTGGCGGGGACCCCTACCATTATGACCGCGAGATCGAGGCGTTCCTGCGTTGGAGCCCGAGCGTGCGCTCGGCGCCGGGCGCCGGGCGGCGCAGCGCCCGGCCGCCGCAGACCACGAGCGCCGGCGCCTACGACCAGCTGAGCGCCGCCGAGCTGGTCGAGATCATCTCCTCGCTCGAGCCCGACGCGCTGATCGCCCTGCGCCGCTACGAGGAGTCGCACCTCGCGCGCACGGCCGTGCTGGAGGCGCTGGACATCAGGCTGGCCCAGCAGCAGGGATCCCAGACGTGGCGTTGAATGAGATCTTGCAGATCGGTGTGGGTCAGGTAGGAGTTTGGGCCCAACCCGACGTACCGGTAGGATCTGTCCCGCGGATGGGTGATTTCTAGTGGCGAACGTTTCATATCTACGCCCTTTGGTGCGCGATCGCTCGGGCGCCAAGAGCAAACGCGCGGCCGAACCGAAGGCGCCCCGGCGATTCGGGCGCGGTCGCTATTTCGTCGGTGCCGGGCTGCTGTTGGTGATCGGGATCGTCGTCGCCGCCGCGCTCGTGCTCGTATCCGCACGCGCGAGCCTGACCTCCGATCCCGTCGCGCTGGCCAACGTCGGCCTACCTCTCGGTGGGGGCTCGATTCAAAGCGTCAACGTGGTCACCGGGCCACACCAGCGGGTGGTCCCGGTTGAGCTCCAAGGCGACAAGATCTTCCCGCGAGGAAAGGTTCCGGCGGACGAAGTGGTCTCGATCGTGGTGGTCGTCAAGCGACCCGGGTGGGTCGCCTGGCTCGCCGGGAGCACCCAGCGGTTGCGGCTGTCGCTAAGGACACCGGTCGCCAGCCTGCACTCGCACTACCTGACCGTCAGGGCGGGAGCACCGCTGCGGCTGCAGTTCAAGGCGCCGATCAAGGTGATCTCCTATGGCTCGCTGGGGTCCTCGCTGCGACGTCGCGTGCTGAGCACTCCGCAGAGCACGGTTACGCTGCCGCGTACCGCCCCGGCCGGCGCGTTGCTCGTGTCAGCCGCTCCCCGCATCTGGGAAAGCTCGAAGCGAGCGCTGATCAGTTGGTTCCCCGCCGGCGCCGCGGCCAGCGCCGTCGCCAACCCGGCACCGGGTACGCAGATCCAACCGGGCACGCCGATCTCGTTCACGTTCTCCAAGCCGCTGTCGCGGGCGCTCGGTTCGCACCGGCCTCCCGTATCCCCGAGCACCCAGGGAAGCTGGCACACGGTCAACGATCACACGATCGTGTTCCGGCCACAGGGTTACGGCTACGGGCTCGGCGCGAAGGTCAGCATCGCCCTCCCTGGTGGCGTGAGGCTCGTCGGGGGACAGCCGACCGGCAGCTCGGATGTGGCCAAGTGGACGGTCCCGGCCGGCTCGCCGCTGCGCCTTCAGCAGATGCTGGCGTTGCTCGGCTACCTGCCGCTTCGCTTCAAATACGCCGGACACGGCGTCGGACTCACACCCCAGGCGCAGGAGGCCGCGGCCGTGAAGCCGCCCGCGGGCAGGTTCTCGTGGCGCTACAGCAACACACCGTCGGCGCTGGTCGGCTTCTGGCAGCCTGGCGCATCGGGTGTCGTGACCCGCGGCGCGCTGATGGCGTTCGAGAACGATCACGCGATCACCGCCGACGGCGTGGCCGGCCCAGCGGTTTGGCGCGCGCTGATCCACGCTGTGGTCGCCGGCCACCGCTCTGCGTTTGGTTACACGTTCGTTTCGGTGAGTGAGGGCTCTCCTGAAACGCTCAATCTGTGGCACAACGGCAAGACCGTGTTGACCACCGCGGTCAACACCGGGATCCCCGAAGCCCCCACCGCCACCGGCACCTATCCGGTGTTCGAACACCTGTCGGTGACCACGATGAGCGGCACCAACCCCGATGGCAGTACCTACAGCGACCCCGGGATCCCCTGGGTCAGCTACTTCAACGGCGGGGACGCGCTTCACGGCTTCCTGCGCTCGTCCTACGGCTCGCCGCAGAGCTTGGGGTGCGTCGAGATGCCCTACGATGTCGCCGGCCAGGTTTTCCCGTACACGCCGATCGGGACCCTGGTTCACGTCACTTAGTGACTGGCCGCCGCGTCGCCGCTGCGCTGTCCGGGCGAGCGTCTGCCGCGGGGGCACACGCAGGCCTGGTGGCATGAGCGGCGAATAGCCAGAACGCGGTGCCCGGCTCACGAACCCCGTCCGCGAAGCCCGCCCCCGGCGCGGAGCTGTCCAGTTCCTGGCGCGCAGCTGTGGAAGCGTTCGAGCACGATCTACGCCGTCGCGCGGTTGCGCCCAAGACCCGCCTCGCGTACGGCATCGACAGCTCTCAGTTCGCCGGCTGGGCCAGCTCGAGGGAGCTCAGCCCGGCCTCGATCGACGTCCGGGCGCTACGTCGGTACGCTGCCGGCCTGTCCGCGAGCGGCCAGGCGCCGTCGACCGTGGCGCGCAAGCTGGCTTCGTTGCGGGGCTTGCTTCGCACCCAGGTGGAGCTCGGCGAACGCTCGGAGAATCCAGCCGAGCTGCTCAGCTCGCCCAAGCGAGCCCAGCGGTTGCCCCGCGTGCTGAAGGCCACCGAGATCACGGCGCTGCTGCACCGAATTCCCGCCAAGACGCCGCTGGAGTTGCGCGACCGCTCACTGTTCGAGCTCGCCTACGCGTCGGGCTTGCGCGCCGAGGAGCTCGTCTCGCTCGAGCTCGAGTCGGTCGAGTTCGACTCCGAGTCGGTGCGGGTCGAGGGGAAGGGCGGTCGCACACGGCTGGTGCCGGTCGGCGAACACGCACTGCGGGCGCTCGAGCGCTACCTGGCGCTTGGTCGTCCCGCACTCGCAGCGAACGAGCCGAGGGCCCTGTTCCTGTCCAAGTCCGGTCGCCGACTCGGCACATCGGATGTCCGAAGGAGGCTGCAGACCTGGGCGCGACTGGCCGCGGCCCGCGCGCCGGCGCTCGCGCAGGCGCACCCCCACGCCCTGCGCCACTCGTTCGCGACCCACCTGCTGGAGGGGGGCGCGGACCTGCGGGCGATCCAGGAATTGCTCGGACACGCGAGCATCTCGACCACTCAGGTCTACACTCGGGTAGAGTCGGCTCGTCTGCGCTCGGCTTATTCGCGCGCCCATCCACGCGCGTAATAGGTACTGACAGGGGTTACAACCTGGAAACCAACGTTAAATCGATGGAGCTCCATGACTTGTGGAGGCGCTTCAAAGCGTCCGGGGATGAGCGCGCGCGCGAGCGCCTGGTGGTCGCGTACTCGCCACTGGTCAAATACGTCGCGGGGCGGATGGGCTCGACGCTGCCCGCTCACGTCGAGGAAGCCGATCTGATCTCCTACGGGCTCGGGGGTCTGATCTCCGCGATCCAGCGGTTCGATCTGTCGCGCGAGATCAAATTTGAGACGTACGCGATCACCCGAATCCGGGGGGCGATCATCGACGAGCTGCGCACGCTCGACTGGGTGCCGCGTTCGGTCCGCGCTCGCGCCCGCGAGTTCGAGCGGACCAACATGAAGCTCGAGGCACGCTTCCAGCGGGCGCCGACCGACGAGGAGATGGCGGCCGAGCTCGCGATCAGCCTGGAGGACTTTCAGGACGGATTGCTGGAGATCTCCAACTCGACAATCGTCGCGCTGGACGAGCTGTGGAGCGTCTCGGACGCCAGCGGCGACCAGGTTTCGCTGCTCGACACGCTTCCCGACCGGGGCGCGCCCGATCCTCAGCTGCTGGTCGACCAGAGCGAGCTTCGGGATCGGATCGCGGATGCGATCGCCGCGCTGCCCGAGCGCGAGAAGCTCGTCGTCGCGCTCTACTACTACGAGAGCCTGACGCTGCGGGAGATCGGCGAAGTCCTCGGCGTGACCGAGTCGCGCGTCTCGCAACTGCACACCAAAGCGGTGCTGCGGCTGCGCTCAAAGCTGGGCGGAGAGATCGCCTAGGTACACCGGTCGCGGCCGGGCGATAAGGTCGCTTTTTCGCCGCCCCCGTGAGAGGAGACCAAGCATGCACAAGGCCGCGGATCGGATCCGCAACGTGGCCCTCGTCGGCCACCGCGGTAGTGGCAAGACTTCGTTGCATGAGGCCCTGCTGTATCAGGCCGGCGCGGTCAATCGGCTCGGTTCGGTGATCGACGGGACAACCGTCTCGGACTCCGACCCCGACGAGAAGTCGCGCCAGATGTCGATCTCCGCCGCGCTCAGCTCATTCGAATGGCAGCAGCGCAAAGTCAATCTCGTCGACACCCCCGGGGACTCGAGCTTCATCGCCGACGCGCTCGGAGCCCTGCGCGTGTCGGAGTCGGCGGTGTTCGTGATCAATGCCGTGATGGGCGTCGAGGTCCACACGAACCGCCTGTGGCAGCGCGCGGCGGAGCTCGATCTAGCCCGGCTGTTGTTCGTCAACATGCTCGACCGCGAACGAGCCGACTTCTTTCGAACGCTCGAGTCGCTGAAGTCCGCCTTCGGCCCGCACGTCGTGGCGACCGAGATCCCAATCGGCGCCGAACACGAGATATCCGGCCTGATCGATCTGGTCGACATGAAGGCCTACCGGTACGAGAACGCGAGCCCGCCGACGCGTGAGAACTGCACCGAGATCACGATCCCCGAGGAGCTGCAGGCTCAGGCCGAGGAGTACCGCGAGAAGCTGATGGATGAGGTGAGCGAAAGCTCCGACGCGCTGATGGAACGCTACCTGGAGGGCGAGGAGATCTCGCACGAGGAGATCGTCACCGCGCTCAAGGAGGGGACCAACCACGGAGCGCTGTTTCCCGTCACCTGCGGCGTCGCGACCCGCAACCTCGGCACCAATCGGCTGCTCGATGCGATCGTCGAGGACCTCCCGTCGCCGGTCTTGCACGGCGGCCTGGGCGTGGGACAGATCAACCTCGAGCCGGTGGAGGACAAGGAGCTGTTCGCCTACGTGTTCAAGACTCGCGCCGACCCGTTCGCCGGCCGGATCAACCTGTTCCGGGTCTATCAGGGCGTGCTGGGGCAAGACTCGCAGGTGCTGAACACCCGCACCCACAACAAGGAGCGGGTCGGTCAGCTGGTGACCTTTGAGGGCAGCCAGACCGGGCACGCGAGCGAGTTCGGCCCCGGCGACATCGGTGCCGTCGCCAAGCTCAAGGAGACGAGGGCCGGCGACTGGCTGGCGTCGCGGGACGAGCCGATCGAGATGCCCAGCATCAGGCTCCCAGCGCCGGTGATGGCGTTCGCGATCGAGCCCAAGAGCAAGGGCGATGAGGACAAGGTGTTCACGGCGCTCCGCCGGCTCCAGGAGGAGGACCCGACGATCGACCTGCACCGCGACCCCCAGACCGGCGAGCAGATCGTCGCCGGGCTGTCGCAGGTCCATGTCGAGGTGATCGTCGAACGGCTGAAGTCGCGCTTTGGGGCCGAGGTGATCTTGAAGCCGCCGCGCGTGCCCTATCAGGAGACGATCCGCAAGCCCGCCAAGGCCCACGGCCGCCATAAGAAGCAGACCGGCGGGCGCGGGCAGTTCGGCGACTGCCACATCGAGATCCAGCCACTCGAGGCCGGAAGCGGGTTCGAGTTCGTCAACGCGATCAAGGGCGGGGTGATCCCCACCGGGTTCATCCCCGCGGTCGAGAAGGGCGTGCGCGAGGCGATGTCGGAGGGAGTCGTGGCCGGCTACCCGGTCAAGGACCTGCGCGTTCGACTGTATGACGGCTCCTACCACACCGTGGACTCCTCGGAGATGGCGTTCAAGGTCGCCGGCTCACAGGCGATGAAGCAGGCGATGGAGCAAGCCGGCGCCGTGTTGCTGGAGCCGATCATGCTGGTCACCGTCAACGCTCCCGAGGACGCGGTCGGTGATGTGATCGGCGATCTGAACTCTCGCCGCGGCCGGCCGCTGGGGATGGAGCCGGTCGGAGCCGGCATGACCGAGGTCAAGGCCGAGGCGCCGATGTCGGAGATGCTGTCCTATGCGCCCGACCTGAGGTCGATCACCGGCGGGCAGGGTGAGTTCACGATGGAGTTCCTCCGTTACGAGGAGGTCCCCGCGCACCTGGCGAGCAAGGTTGTCGATGACGCACGCGCAGAGCGCGAGGCGGTAAAGGCGTAGTACGCTCGGGGCGTGAGCACCAGATCGATCCGCACCTCGATCGCGACGTCGGCCTGCGACGTTTGCGGGCGGACGTTGCTGCGCGGCGAGCGCGCCGAGGTGTATCTGAGCGGCGGAACCCGCCGATCGGTGTGCGAGCTGTGCACCTCGCGGGCCGTACACGGGGGATGGGTACGCGAGGGCACGGCGCCGGCCTACGACGAGAATGACACCCGGGTCGATCGTCGACGCTCACTGCTGAGCCGGTTGCGCCCGCGCCAGGGCTCCGCGACCGCCGGATCGGGGGCCGCCCTGGGCGACGGGGAGCGCTCGGCGCGTCAGACGCCGGCGCGGACCGAGTCCGCCGCCCGCAGCCGCCCCGGCCGTGCGGGCGTCCCGGCGCGTGAAGAGCGCCACGTGCGCGCGATCCCGACCAGCGTCGAACACAAGGTCGCCTCGGCGGTGGACGTGTTCAACTCCTCAGAGCACCTCAAGACTGTGGCTGGGGTTGCCCGCTCGCTCGGCTTGCCCGACGTCTCCGTGCGCCCCTCGGACGTGCGTCAAAGCGCTGTCAACTTGGTCGTGTCGTGGGAGCTCTGCTGGTATCGCTACGAGGTCGATCTGTCCGATGAGGTGCCGAGCGTACGCCGCGCGGGCCAGGGGTACGAGCTCGACGAGCTGACCCCAGAGGAGCGCGAGCCCAACGCGACCGCCGACGACCGCGGCGTGCTGTCCCTGCTGCACTGATCCATTTCTGGATGACCTGGTCTTGAAGCTCGTCGTCCACGTTGACGGGGGAGCTCGCGGCAACCCCGGCCCCGCCGCGATCGGAGTTGTGGTCTCCGAGCCCGGCGGCACCGTGGTCGACAAGCTGGCGGAGCGGATCGGCGTCGCGACCAACAACGTCGCCGAGTACCGCGCGCTGCTGCGTGGCCTCCAGCGCGCCGCTGCCCTCGGAGCCAGCGAAGTGGAGATCGTCAACGACTCCGAGCTCGTCGCGCGCCAGCTGACCGGTGCCTACAAGGTCAAGCATCCGGCGATGAAGCCGCTGTACCTGGAGGCGATCTCGGCCTTGCAGGACTTCGATCGGTGGCAGATTCGCAGCGTCCCCAGGGCCCAGAACGCCGGCGCCGACGAACTGGTCAACGAGGCGCTGGACCGCAAGCTCTGATCGAGGCCCGGATTGCGCGCTCGGACCCGGCACGGGCCAGGTCGGCTCGCCCCCGCCCAGCGCGGTCGTTACTCTCTCAAATCGTGACCGATGCCCTGATCGAGCTCACCGCTCGACTGCGCGAGACGGCCGAGCGGCTCCGAGCCGGCGAGCTCGAGCCCGACACGGCGCTGATGTTGATCGAGGAATGTGCCCAGCTGGCCTCGGAGGCCAGTTCGGAGGTGGACGAGCGAGCCCGCGCGGCGCTCGAGCCGCTGCCGGACCTTCCCGGTCAGCTCCCGCTGCCGGCGGCTTAGTGCCCGCGGTGTCGACTCGCACTCCGGCCTACCCGGAGCATCTGCGCGCCGACGTCGAGCGCTACCTGGAGTCGCTGCGCTTCTCGACCGACGCACCCTCGGCCGGTCTTGAGCAGGCGATGCGGTATTCGCTGCTCGCCGGCGGCAAGCGGATTCGACCGGTGCTCACCCTGGCCACCGCCGAGGCGATCGATTACGATCGGGTCTCGGTACTGCCGCTCGCGGCGTCGATCGAGCTGATCCACACTTACTCGCTGATCCACGACGACCTTCCGGCGATCGACGACGATGACCTGCGTCGCGGGCAGCCGTCGTGTCACCGGGCGTTCGGCGAGGATGTCGCGATCCTCGCTGGAGACGGACTGTACGCAGAGGCGTTCAGCCTGCTGCTCACAGAGCAGGTCGGCGATCCCGCCGGCGTGCTCGCTGCGGCCCGCGAGCTGGCCATTGCGACCGGCGTGCGGGGCATGGTTGGCGGGCAGTATCTGGACGTCGCCGCCACCGCGCCCGCCGGCCCCGCCGGACTGCGCCGGTTGCACGAGCTCAAGACCGGTCGGTTGATTGGTGCCAGCATCGAATGCGTCCTGCTCCTCACCGGACCTCAGAAAGCTGACACACTGTCTGAGTTCGGAGCCTTCGCGAGCGAGCTGGGCGTCCTGTTTCAGATCGTCGACGACATTCTCGACGTGACTGGATCCAACGAGACGCTCGGCAAGCAGCAGGGCAGTGACGAGCGGTTGGGAAAGCGAACCTACGTGACCGAGTTCGGACTTGCCGGAGCGCGCAAGCTGGCCAACGAGTCGCACGAGCGCGCCCGTAACGCACTCAACCAGGCGGCGTCGGTCGGAGCCGCGGAGCTTGAGCAGATCACCGACTTCATCGCGACCCGGAGCTATTGATGTCAGATTTGTTGCACCGAATCGAACAGCCACAGGACCTCCATGGCCTGACCGACGACGAGCTGCAGCAGGTGGCTCAGGAGGTTCGCGAGCACATCATCACGACGGTGGGGGAGATCGGCGGCCATTTCGGCGCCAACCTCGGCACCTGCGAGATCGCGGTCGCGCTGCACTCGCTGCTGGACTCCCCGCGCGACAAGATCCTCTGGGACGTTGGCCACCAGGCCTACCCGCACAAGATCCTCACCGGACGCGGTGACCAGCTGCAGACGATCCGCAAATACCAGGGCCTGGCGCCGTTCTGCGCGATCTACGAGTCCGAGCACGACATCATGGGAGCCGGTCACGCCTCGACCGCAATCGGCTACGCGGTCGGGATCAAAGAGGCGATGCGCCGTGGGCACGGCCAGGATGGCCATGTGGTGGCAGTCGCCGGCGACGGAGCGATGACCGGCGGGGTGGCGTTCGAAGCGGTCCATCAGGCCGGCGGCGAGGGCACGCCGATCGTCGTGGTGCTGAACGACAACGGCATGTCGATCGCCCCGAACGTGGGCGCGCTGTCGCGATATTTCAACCGGGTCCGGCTCAACCCCAAGCTGTGGCACGCGCGCGAAGGGGTCGAGGGCGGGCTGACCAAGCTCCCTGTCGGCATCGGGGCAGCGTTTGAACGCCTGGGTCCGCACGTCAAGGAGTCGATCAAGGCGTTCTGGGCTCCGGGCATGTGGTGGGAGGAGCTCGACTTCGCCTACATGGGCGTGATCAACGGTCACGACGTGCGCGCCCTGCGCCGGGCGCTGCGGGAGGCGCTCGCCGCCGAGCGGCCGGTGGTCGTGCACTGCGCGACGGTCAAGGGCAAGGGTTTCGCGCCAGCGGAGGAGGGCGGCTTGGAGGGGATGGAGAAGTGGCACGCCGCCAAGCCCCATTCGATCACCAACGGCGCGCCCGCCGCCAAGGTGGCCAAGCCGGCCGGCGCAAAGCCCGCTCCGCTGGCCTACACCCAGGTGTTCGGTGAGGCCCTGGTGCGCGAATGCCGGCGAGACGATCGGGTGATCGGAATCACCGCGGCGATGAACTCGGGCACGGGGCTGAACATCCTCCAGCGCGAGCTGCCCGAGCGCTACTACGACGTCGGGATCGCCGAGCAGCAGGCCGTGCTGTTCGCCGCCGGGCTGGCGCTGCAGGGGTGCAAGCCGGTCGCCGCGATCTACTCGACCTTCCTCCAGCGCGCCTACGACCAGATCGTCCACGACGTCTGTCTGCAGAAGCTGAACGTAGTGTTCGCGATGGACCGCGCCGGACTCGTCGGCGACGACGGGCCTACACATCACGGCGCGTTCGACATCGCCTATCTACGCTGTCTGCCCAACATCATCCTGATGGCGCCGCGCGATGAGGCGATGTTGGTCCACATGCTCCACACCGCGCTGTGCTTCGACGACGGACCGGTCGCGCTGCGCTACCCCCGCGGCGCGGGCAGCGGCGTTGAGCTGCCTTCCCAGCCACAGATATTGGAGATCGGCACTGGAGAGATCCTCCGCGAGGCCGCGACGGCCGGCGCCGGCGACACTCGGGTCGCGCTGCTCGGCTACGGTAGCGGCGTCGGAAAGGCTCTGGAGGCGGCTGAGATCCTCTCCGAGCACGGGATCGAGGTGACGGTTGCCGACGCGCGCTTCGCCAAGCCGATCGACGCCGGGCTCGCGGCTCAGCTCGCCGCCGAGCACGAACTGCTGGTGACCGTCGAAGAGGGCGTCCTCGCGGGCGGCTTCGGCTCAGCCGTCTGGGAGACACTGTCCGACGCCGGACTGGCCCCCCGCATCCTGCGCGTCGGCCTGCCCGACCGCTACGTCACCCACGGCGCGCCGAACCTGCTGCACGAGGAGGTTGGGTTCACCGGCCAGCGGATCGCCGAGCGGATCGAGGCAGCGGTCGCCGAGCGTACCGGAGTCCCCAGCGGCTGAGCGCCCGATAAGGCGCGCTACCCGGTCCCCAGCGGCTGAGCGCCCGATAAGGCGCGCACCCGGGCGCGCACCCGGGCGCGTGCCCGCACACGCGCCCGGCCCCGCGGTGTTGCCCCGTGCGCCCCCAAGTGATCCGGCCCGCCGCACCCGCGGGCCGCGCAGAGAGAGGAGAGGAGATCTGCGTTGATCGCTTGGAAGAAGTCATCTGCGGCCCAGTTGCGTCCGCCCTGGCTGATCTGGATTCATCCTGGCGTGCATGCGCCCGCATCACTGTGAGGTCGATCACGTACCGTTCCGGCTCACCGTGAAACGCGTCCGGCTTGACAACCTGCTCTCTGAGCGAGGCATGTTTCCGTCTCGTACCCGGGCCGCGGCGTCCGTGCTGGCCGGCGAGGTGATGCTGCTCCCCGGTCGTCGCCGGGCGCAGAAGCCGGGCCAGCTGGTGGCGCAAGACGTCGAGCTGGAGCTCGACCGCGGACCGGCGTTCGTCTCCCGGGGCGGGAGCAAGCTCGCCAATGCGCTCGATGCGCTGGAGTTGGACGTCACGGGACGAAACGCCCTGGACCTCGGAGCGTCGACCGGCGGATTCACCGACTGCCTGCTTCAGCGCGCCGCCGCGCACGTGGTCGCGCTCGACGTGGCCTACGGCCAGCTTGACTGGGGGCTGCGGTGCGATCCGCGCGTGACCGTGATCGAGCGCCAGAACGTCCGCGCGCTCCGCGCGCAGCAACTTCCCTACGCAGCCGACCTGGTGGTGATCGACCTGTCGTTCATCTCGCTGGTCAAGGTCCTCGCGGCGGCGCTGGACTGCACCGCAGCCCGATTTGACTGCCTGGCGCTGATCAAGCCTCAGTTCGAGGTCGGACGGGGTCAGGTTGGCAAGGGCGGCGTGGTCCGCGAACCGGCGCTGCGTCGCGGCGCGCTCGTGGACGTGGGCGAGGCTGCACGCGGACTCGGCGCGGCCGTGCTCGGCTACGTCAGCTCGGGACTCCCAGGTCCCAAGGGCAACCTCGAGACGTTCGTCTGGCTGGCCGAGGGCACGCGGCCGGGTGTGGAGAATCTGCCGCAGGCTGCCCGACAGGTCGAGCCGTGAATCCGATCCGCACTGCCACCGTGTTCACCCACCGCCGGCCCTCAGAGACCGGTCCGGCGATCGTGACCCTGCTCGAGCTGGCGTCCGCGGCCGGAGTAGTGCTCCGCTTCGACGAGCACGAGACGCGCAAGCACGAGCTCAGGCCGGCGCCGTGCCTCGAGCTTGACGCCCCCGTGGACACCGGCGTCGACATCTGCTTCGCGCTCGGCGGCGACGGCACGATGCTCAGCGCGCTGCGGGTGTATGCAGGGACCGGGGTGCCCGTGTTCGGGATCAACTTCGGCGAGGTCGGCTTCCTCGCGACGGTTGATCGTGAGCAGGCGCGGGCGGGGTTGGAGCGCGCGTTTGAGGGGGATTTCGAGGTGCTGTCGTTGCCTGGAATCAAGATCTCCGGCGCCCGCGGCCGGTGGCTGGCGATCAACGACGTCTCGATGCACCGTCAGCCCGGCAAGCGCGTGGCCGACCTGGAGTACGCGGTGGGCGGCGACGAGGTGGGACGCGTGCGTTGCGACGGACTCGTGGTCGCGACCCCGGCGGGGTCCACCGGCTACAACCTCGCCAACGGCGGACCGGTGATGGCCTGGGGCGTGCACGGGTTCGTGGTCTCGTTCATCGCGCCTCACTCGCTCACGGCGCGGGCGCTGGTGGTCGCCCCCGGGGATGTGCTGGCGATCCACAACCGCTCGCGGGAGGAGCCCGTCGACGTGATGGTCGACGGGCGGCCGGTGTGCGTGCTGGCGCCGGCGGAGCGTCTCGAGGTGCGGTTCGCGATCGACCAGGGCTCGCTGGCGCAGGTCGCCGGGACCACGTTCTACCAGCGCCTGCGAGAGAAGTTCGGCCGTCTCGCCGTGCCCCTGTAGAAGCCGCCGTTCGGCGCCCGACAGGGTCCGTCGGGCACGCCTGGTACACCCTCGCGGATGCTTTACGAGCTGCGCGTCGAGAACCTGCTGCTGATGGAGCGGGCCGAGCTGCGCCTGGAGCCGGGGCTCAACATCCTCACCGGAGAGACCGGAGCCGGCAAGACGCTGCTGGCCCATGCGCTTGATCTCCTGCTCGGCGGCCGAGCGCGCCGCGGGATCGTGCGTGGCGGCGCGTCTGAGGCCTATGTGGAGGGAGTGTTCGCACTTCCGAGACCGGGCATGGGGCACGGCACAGCGTCCTTGCAGGGGTCCGACAAGCTCCCCGCCGGCGCCGAGGAGATCGTGCTCGCCAGGCGCGTGTGGCCCGACGGTCGAACCCGTGCGTACGTCTGCGGCCGCTCCGCCACGCTGGCGGACCTGCAGCAGTTGGGCAGCCAATTGGTGTCCTTCTACGGACAGCACGAGCACCGCAAACTGATGCTCTCCACCGCGCAGTTGGACGCGCTGGACGCGTTTTGCGGGACCGATCAGGCTACACTGCGGGAGCGCGTCGGGAGCGCCCACGAACGGGTTCGCCGGCGCCAGCAGCGGGTCGATGAGTGCAGCGGACTGGCGGGGGCGCGTGACCGGGAGTTGGATCTGATCAGGTTCGAGCTGCAGGAGATCGATGCCGCGGCGCCCAGCACTGAGGAGGAGGCCGCGCTGAGCGGCGAGCGAGATCGGCTGCGCCACCTGGAGACCCTTCGGGCAGCCGCCGCGTCGGGGGCGGAGGCGGTCATGCCCGAGGTTGGCGCTGGGGTCTCCGAGCTGCTGGCCCAGGCCGCGCAGCAGCTGGAGTCGGCCGCTGCCGTCGACCCGGACCTGAGGACCGTGGCGGAGCGGTTTCAATCGCTGCGCTACGAGGCCGAGGACCTGGGCGGCGAGCTTCGTCGGTATCTGCTCGGGCTTGAGGGATCCCCTGGACGGCTCGAGGAGGTGGAGGACCGCCTGGCTGTGCTGGCTCGGCTGACCCGCAAGCACGGAGGCTCGGTCTCCGATGTGCTGAACCACGCTGAGCGCTGCCGGTCACGACTCCAGGAGCTGGAGCATGCCGACGTGGCGCTCGACGGCGCGCAGGCCGAGCTGAGAACCGCGCGGGCCGAGCTCGATCAGCTCGCCGAGCAGCTCAGCGCGCGGCGCGTCTCGGCGGCGCCGGCGCTGGCGGCGTCAGTCCGCAGCCGCCTGGCGGAGCTGGCAATGCCCGACGCGCAGTTCGAGGTGCAACTGCGAGCGCGCTCGGAGGGATGCGGACCGCGTGGAGCCGATGCGGTGGAGTTTCTGATCGGGCCGGGCGCGGGCGTGTCCCCCGGCCCGCTACGCGAGGTCGCCTCCGGCGGCGAGCTCTCCCGCGTGATGCTCGCGCTGCTCAGCGTCGCCCACGGCGCGCCGCTGGATGACTCCCGCGGTGCCGACTACAGCCCGCTGTTGGTGTTCGATGAGATCGACGCTGGGATCGGCGGCCGCACCGCGCGCGCGGTGGGCGAGCATCTGCGCGCCCTCGCGGACGGCCGGCAGATCCTCTGCATCACCCATCTGCCCCAGGTCGCAGCGCTCGCCGCACGCCACTTCACGATCGCCAAGGACGCCACGGTGGTGCCGGCGACGACGACGGTCAGCGCGCTGCACGGCGACGACGTGGTCGGCGAGCTGGTGCGGATGCTCGGCGCCGGCGAAGGCGACCGGGCCGCCAGCCGGCACGCCCGCCAGCTGCTGCGGGCTGCTTGATGGGCCATCCGCGCCGATCAGTACTGTCAGAAGCGCCGATAGACTGACGCAAGGATCGATTCATGGCGCAAGACGAGACGCGGTTCATCTTCATCACCGGCGGGGTCGTGTCCTCGCTGGGCAAGGGAATAGCGGCAGCATCGATCGGGCGACTGCTGGTGGCGCGCGGCTTGGACGTGCAGCTGCAGAAGTTCGACCCGTACATCAACGTCGACCCCGGGACGATGTCGCCCTATCAGCACGGTGAGGTGTTCGTCACCGAGGACGGCGCCGAGACGGACCTTGACCTCGGCCATTACGAGCGCTTCACCGACGCCAACACCAGCCGGGCATCGAACGTCACCGCCGGCGGCATCTACAACACGGTGATCCGCCGTGAGCGCCGGGGCGACTACCTCGGGGCGACGGTCCAGGTGGTGCCCCACATCACCGATGAGATCAAGCAGCGGATCCGGCTGATGGCCGATTCGAGCGATGTCGACTTCGTGATCACCGAGATCGGCGGCACCGTCGGGGACATCGAGTCGCTGCCGTTTCTCGAAGCGATTCGTCAGTTCCCGGTCGATGTCGGGCGGCGGCGGTGCATGTTCATCCACCTCACGCTGGTGCCCTACATCGGGCACGCCGGCGAGCTCAAGACCAAGCCGACGCAGCATTCGGTCAACGAGCTGCGGCGCATCGGAATCGCCCCCGACATGGTCGTGTGCCGGTCGGAGTCGGTCATCTCGAGTGAGATCCGGCGCAAGATCGCGCTGTTCGCGAGCCTCCCCGTCGAAGCGGTGGTGTCCGCCTACGACGTCCCTGACATCTACCGCGTGCCGCTGGTGTTCCGCGACGAGGGCGTCGATGACTTCATCCTGCGTGAGCACTTCGGGATTGAGGCCAAGATCCCGGACCTAACCGGTTGGGAGGCGACCACCCGCCGGGCCAGCGAGGCCGGAGGGCAGGTGCGGGTTGCGCTGGTCGGGAAATACGTCCAACTTGAGGACGCCTACCTGTCGGTGGTCGAGGCGCTCCGGCATGCCGGCGTGCACCACGGGTGCAAGGTGCAGGTCGATTGGATCGACTCCGAGTCGGTGGCTGACCCCGAGGTCGCCGCCCGGCTCCAGCACGCCCACGGGATCCTGATTCCCGGCGGGTTCGGCGGTCGTGGGATCGAGGGCAAGATCCACGCCGCCCAGGTTGCCCGCGAGCAGCGAATCCCATATCTCGGCGTCTGCCTCGGAATGCAGATCGCCGTGTGTGAGTTCGCCCGTAACGTGGCAGGCATGGAGGGCGCGAACTCGACCGAGTTCGATCTCGAGACGCCGTTCCCGGTGATCGACCTGCTGCCCGAGCAGAAGGAGATCGCGGACATGGGCGGCACGATGCGTTTGGGGGCCGACCCAGTCAAGCTCCACGACTCGACGCGCATCCGCCGGCTGTACGGGGAGCCGGTGATCTACGAGCGTCACCGCCACCGTTACGAAGTCAACAACCACCTGCGTCGTAGGCTCGAATCGGCAGGGCTGATCTATTCCGGCACCTCACCCGATGATCGTCTCGTGGAGGCGATCGAGCTTTCCGCCGACCAACATCCGTTCTTCGTCGCCTCGCAGTACCACCCCGAGTTCAAGTCGCGCCCCGAGCGTCCCGCACCACTGTTCCGGGAGTTCGTCGGGGCAGCGCTGGAACGCGCCGACGCGTGCTCGTCGGCGTTCGCCGACGAGCCGGGTGTCGTGGACGAGCCGGGTGTCGTGGACGAGCCGGGGGTCATGGGCTTGCGCGGTATCAGTCTCTCGCGCCGCGGCGGACCGTGAGGCGGGCGTCCGACGCGGAGCGCGATCGGCTGCATCAGACATTCGCCGCGCTGTGCCGGATCGAGAGCCCGTCGGGGCGCGAACGCGCCTGTGCCGAGTGGGTGACCGAGCAACTGGAGCAGTTTGGGCTCGCGGTGGAGCAAGATGACTCGGGTGAGGCGGCGGGCTCCGATGCGGGCAACCTGCTGGCTCGAATCCCCGGTCGCGGGCCTGAGAGCATCCTGCTCTGCGCCCATCTCGACACCGTCCCGCCGACGGCTCCAATCGAGCCCGTGATCACCGCGGGCGGGTGGGAGAACGCCAATCCGGGGATCCTCGGCGCCGACAACAAGTCTGCGGTGGCCGTCGTGCTCGAGCTGGCGCGGAGGCTCACCACGGCCGACGGACCGCCCCCGGTCGGGGTCGAGGTTCTGTTCACGGTCTGCGAGGAGGTGTCGCTGCGGGGGTCAGGGCAATTCGATGTCCGTCGCTTGAACAGCCGCTTCGGCTACGTGTTCGATCATGCCTCGCCGATCGGTGAGATCGTGCTCGCGTCGCCCACCCACCACCGGATCGCAGCCGAGTTCCATGGCCGCGCGGCGCACGCCGGCGTTCGGCCGCAGGAAGGCCGCAGCTCGATCGCGGCAGCGGCACGGGCGATTGCGGCGATGGCGCTCGGGCGTCTGGATCCCGAGACGACGGCGAACGTCGGCACGATCGCCGGAGGCACCGCGATCAACGTCGTGCCCGAGCGCTGCAGAATCGAAGCGGAGGTGCGCAGCCTCGACGAAGCCAGAGTCGAGCAGGTGGCGACGGAGATGATCGATCACCTCCAGGAGGCCGCCAACGCGGGCGAATGCGACCTTGACCTGACCGTCGATCGGATGTTCAAGGGCTACCGGACCCGGCCGCGGGCCCCGCAGGTACTTCTCGCCGAGCGCGCGCTGGAGGCCTGCGGCTATCAGCCGAGGCACATCATCACCGGCGGCGCGTCGGACGCGAACTCATTCCAGGCGGCCGGCTTCCCGTGCACCAACCTGGCCGACGGCACCGAGCGCAACCACGAGCCGACCGAGCGGATCAGCGTTGACGCGCTGGAGGGGATGCTCGAGGTCGCGATCGCCCTAGTGGACCAGGCCGGAGCGCTCCAGGAGACCGCTGCGGCATGACTGACTTCGAGCGGATCGGATCCGAGACCAAGTGGAGGGGCGAGATCGTCGTCGTGGGTGTGGAGCGCTTTCGTCACTCCGACGGCCACGAAGTCACGCGCGAGAAGGTGTGGCATCCGGGTGCGGTCGGAATCCTGGCCGTCGACGCGACCCACGTCTGGCTGACCCGCCAGCCACGAGAGCCGGTGGGGGCCAGCGCGTCGCTCGAGATCCCCGCGGGCAAGCTCGACGTGGCCGGCGAGACGCCGCTCGCCGCAGCGAGGCGCGAGCTCGCCGAGGAGATCGGCAAGCAGGCCCGCAAGTGGGAGCAGATCAATGCCTTCTACACCAGCCCGGGATTCAGTGACGAACGAGTCTGGCTGTACCTGGCCACCGAGCTCTCCGAAGCTCCGGAGACCGAGCCTGACGAGAACGAGCGGATCGAGATCGTGCCCTGGGAGCTGACCCGGCTCGATCAGGCGGTCGCTCAGTGCGAGGACTCAAAGACGTTGATCGCGCTCCTGTGGCTGACCGTCGCGCTGGAGCGGGGCGAGTCTCCCGACGTCTGAGGAGCCTGCGCGCCGGAACCGCCCGGCCGCAGCGCAGGAGTGCCGCCTGCGCGGGCGAATACGCCACCTGTGCCCAGCATTGAAGCTCCCGCCGCGGCGGATCCCTTGACCGAGCTCACGCTCGACTTTCTCTCCGCGCTCGAGCTCGAGCGAGGCCTGTCACGCAACACCCTGGAGGCCTACCGCTCCGATCTTCAGCAATACGGAGAATTCACCCGGCGGCGCGGGCTGGGTCCGCTTCAGGTGGCTCCGCCCGACCTGGCGGCATTCGTCTCCGAGCTCGCGATCGGCCGCCCGGGCAAGCCCCCGCTGGCCGCGGCCACCCTGCAGCGCAAGGTCGCGTGCCTGCGCTCGTTCTACCGCCACCTGCGCCGAGAGCAGATCATCGACCACGATCCGACCTCGGAGCTGCGTCCGCCGCGTCCGCGGGGACGTCTGCCCAAGGTGCTGAGCCGCGACGAGGTGACCCAGTTGCTCGCCCAGCCGGTCGGTCGCACGCCCGCAGCGCTCCGCGATCGCGCACTGCTGGAGACGATGTATGCCTGCGGGCTGCGCGCCTCGGAGGCGACCGGACTCGAGCTATCGGAGCTCGACCTGGATGCCGGCATCCTGCTTGCGCGTGGCAAGGGGTCCAAGGAACGGCTCGTCCCGATCGGCAGCCAGGCGATCGCCGCCCTTCGCGACTACCTGGCCGTGGTCCGCCCAGGGCTCGTCGGCCTGCGGCACGAAACGCGCGTATTCGTCAACCTGCGCGGCGCCGGCCTGTCCCGCCAGGGTCTCTACAAGATCGTCCAACGCCACGCCCGCAGCGCCGGTCTAGAGCGCCGGATGAGCCCCCACACGCTGCGCCACACGTTCGCCACGCATCTGCTCGCCGGCGGCTGCGACCTGCGCTCCCTGCAGGAGATGCTCGGTCACGCCGATATCGGCACGACCCAGATCTACACCCACCTGTCCACCGAGCGCCTGCGCGACGTCTACTTCGATGCGCATCCGCGAGCGCTGCTGAATGGGGCACACCGGACGTCCGCGCCACCGGAACGGTAGCTGCGCCAGGATGCTCGACCCCCGCCGGGATGCAGCCCGAGCCGGGGCTGAGGCGACTGGCAAAATCGCTGCCGTGCTCGCACCTGCCCGCGTCCTTTCCCCACACTTGCTCGCGCTGCCGGTGAGGCGCTCCGCGTGAGTCGGGCGTTCGTGGTCGTGCTCGACGCCTGCGGCGTCGGCGCGCTTGCCGATGCGGCCGAGTACGGGGACGCCGGCACCAACACCCTCGGTCATCTGGCGGCGCAGAGGGGTGGTCTGGTCCTGCCGACCCTCGAACATCTCGGACTTGGGTCGATCCTCGACCTGGACGGCGTCCCACCGTCGATCGCCCCGGTCCTGCACGGTCGCCTGCACGCGCTCGGACCCGGTAAGGACTCGACCGCCGGGCACTGGGAGCTGATGGGGGTTGTGATGCCGGCCCGGCTGCCGACCTACTCGGGTGGCTTTCCGAGTGAGGTGATCGACATCGTCCGCGCGGCCAGCGGGCGCGGAATCCTCTGCAACCGGCCCTACAACGGGGTCGAGGCGATCGAGCATTTCGCCGAGCCCCACCTGCGCAGCGGCGACCTGATCGTTTACACCAGTCAGGACTCGGTGCTCCAGATCGCCGCCCACGTCGATGTCCTGGCGCCCGAGGACCTATACGAGATCTGCACCGAGGTGCGCTCCAAGTTGACCGGCGAGCACGCTGTCGGCCGCGTGATCGCGCGGCCGTTCGCAGGCACCGCCGGCGGCTTTGAGCGCACCGAGGGCCGGCGTGACTACTCCGTGTTGCCACCGACTAGGAGCTACCTCCAGGAGCTCCAGGCGGCCGGCGTCGAGGTTCACACCGTAGGCAAGGTGGGCCAGTTGTTCGCGGGTGTGGGGATCGACATCCAGCACCCCGGCCCGACCAACGCCCGCGCGCTCGCCGAGACGGCCGAGCTGATCGGCTCGCTCGAGCACGGCCTGGTGTTCACGAATCTGGTGGAGACCGACCAGGTCTACGGGCATCGGCACGACGCCGCGGGCTTCGATCGGGCGCTGTGCAAGATCGACGCCTGCCTGGCCACCTGGCTCGGGCGGCTGCGAAGCGACGATCTCCTGATCCTGACCGCGGACCACGGCTGCGATCTGGCATCGCCCCGGACCGACCACACCCGCGAGCACGCCCCGCTGCTGGCGAAGTTCGCCGGGCACGGCTCGCGTCGCCACGACGGGCCGCTGGCCGACGTCGGCGCCAGCGTGCTGCGGTGGCTCGCGGGCGCCGACGCTCCGGAGCTGCCCGGCAGCTCGTTCCTGTAGTACCAACCCAATAGTGCTCCGTTGGTTGAGGGAGGAGTTTGGGGCGCTGGCGGAGCTCCGATCAACCGGAATCGCGCTTGCCGCATGACGCAGACAGAGCCTATGGTCGACAGCGCTCAGCCTCAGCCTTAGCGCTCCGACGTCGCGGCGTCACGTGGTTTGTGATCGGCGGGTGCCGGAGATCACCTGCACCAGATCCCAAGCCGAGGGGGGAGGGTCGGAAATGGGGAATCGCGCATGCAGGTCGTGCGTGATCTCCCAAATCCACGGCGGCGCCCTCACCTTGGGATCTGGTGCAGGTCGATCCGCTAACGCCGCGCGATCAGCGGCAGCGGCCACCGCCCGCAGCCGGCGATCAGCGGCGACGGCCACCGCCCGCAGCCGGCGATCAGCGGCGACGGCCACCGCCCGCAGCCGGCGATCAGCGGCGACGGCCACCGCCCGCAGCCGGCGATCACCGCGGAGGGCCGTGGGGCCCGGCAGGCGCGGCTGACGGGCGCTCTGTCGTGACCGTGGTCAGGACAGCGGCCACTGATGGTGTGGTGCTCGGAGGGGTGCTCGGAGGGGTGCTCGGAGGGGTGCTCGGCCGAGGTGGCGTCCTTGACTCCAGCCCAGCACAAACTCGATCTCGCGCTCCTCCAAACCCGAGCGCAGCTCGATGCCAGCGCCGGCGCCGGCGCCGTCGCCGAGCGCGACCGACATCCACCCGAACCTCGCGAACCCCGTGTCATCGATCACCCACGCCCGCGGCGAGAGCCCCGACCCATCCGCGCGCGCCAACGCCCGGCGCACCACACCGAATCGCACCGCGACTCAGCGAACTCCACCAAGCCGACCACGAACACCCACCAGCCCCCACCAGCCCCCCGGACGGGCACACCAGCCACAGCCAGCATCTCGACCCCCCGCGACGGCAACGCCGCCAAAGAAGTCCAGCCCGCCTCCCAAACCTCTTCAACCCAACGGAGCCCTATCAGGGGAGCGTCCGAAAATCATCTGACGTTCTGGCGGCGTCTGGACGCGGCTGACGCCGCCCGCTCGCCCTCACCTACCACCAGTACGATCGGCGCGAGCGGGCGGCCCGATCCACGCCTAGCCACTCGCCAGCTCCGTCACCTGATTTCCCGACACTCCCAAAGAGCAGGCTCTAAATGCCCGAGCTGCCCGAAGTCGAGACGATACGCCGCCAGCTGGCGCCCCAGCTGGAGGGAAGGACGATCGTCGAGATCGAGATCCTTGATCCCCGTTGGACACGTCCGGGGGCACCGGGCTCGGTACAGGACGAGCTGCGCGGCGCCCGTGTCGACCGGGTGGGCCGTGCGGGCAAGTACCTGATCTGGGCGCTGTCGGGCGAGCGCTATCTGCTCGTGCACCTGCGGATGACCGGTGCGCTGTTGTTCGATCCCGCGAGCGAGCCGTCGCACACGCGCGTTCGCTTTGCGCTCGACGATGGGCATCGCGTCGTGTACATCGATCCGCGCCGGTTCGGGACCGGTCATCTGGTGCACGGCTCCGCCGCGCGCGATGCCTATCTCGCGCAGCGGATCGGCATCGAGCCGCTGACGCCGGAATTCACGGTCGAGCACCTGCGCCGGCTCGCACGGGGCCGGCGAGCGCCGATCAAGGCGTTCGTGCTCGATCAGCGCCGGATCGCCGGGGTGGGCAACATCTACGCTGACGAGGCACTGTTCCGAGCCGGAATCCATCCCCTTCGGGCCGCCGGCTCGCTGACTCGTGCGCAGTGGCAACGGTTGCGCGACGCGATCGAGGAATCGCTGCTGGCGGGGATCGAAGCCAAGGGCGCCACGATCGACGACTTCCGCCACGTGGACGGCGCCCGCGGGTCGTTTCAGGATCGTTTCCTGGTGCACCGGCGGGCGGGGGAGGCGTGCCCGAAGTGTGGCACGATGATCCGCAAGATCGTCGTCGGGGGACGCGGGACCTACGTATGCGAGCGCTGCCAATCCAAGCCACGGCAGCGCAGGGCCGGGCCCTGACGGGTCGGTGTCGGTGGGCCGCTGTGCGACGGCGACGAGCGGCCGGCGGAGGAACCCGCGCTGACCAACCGCGACTACTTCTGGGACTGGGAAGGTTGATGCTCCGCGGGAGATGATGCAGATCCACGACGACATCCTCGAGACCCTGGGCGACACCCCTCTCGTCCGCCTGCGCCGCTTCCACCCCGACCCGTTGCCGCCCGCAACGGAAGCCGGCATAGAGCCCCTGGTCGAAACCGGAGCCGGCCGCGGGATCCGGACTGACCCGGGGCAGGCCGCAGGCCGAACGCCGGCATCAGCTGTAGCCACACCAGGCCACGACAGCATCAATCGCTGATGATGGGGCTGCGGCCGTCATCAGCGATTGATCATGAAACCGAGAACGTCGCCCGGGTCACCGGCCCCGGTGTGCG
>Ga0209839_10000244_pt1 | contig 27943 bp, 21 predicted proteins | sample OrgsoiDNA2013050_FD_185800 | JGI IMG/M metagenome (GOLD analysis project Ga0209839, IMG submission 185800) | Permafrost soil microbial communities from the Arctic, to analyse light accelerated degradation of dissolved organic matter (DOM) -... | ecosystem: Environmental > Terrestrial > Soil >... | reverse complement strand
TGCCCCCGCCTTCCACTTTTACAGTGATTGCATTTGTTGCATCAACCACTATTTGACCGGCTTTATCCTTCACAGTAATTTCGTATATGCCAACATCACTTGTAATGGATAATGGTATGGCTGAGATTTGAAGCTTAGTTGCTTTTTCAGCTGTTACAAGTTTTGAAATGGCTACTTTCTTCCCTTTGATATAACCAATTGCGGTAAGCTCTCCGGCCTGAAATGCTACCGTCCAATCTCCGAAGTAAAGGTCAGGAGATATTGCTTTTCTCCCTATTGATTTTTTGTTCAGGAATAACTCCACTTCATCACAATTGGTTGCAGCCCTTACTGTCCGTGTTGCCGTGTCAGGCCAGTTCCATTTAAGCAATGCGGGGTTTTGCTGCCAGGGATTTTGTGGCCGCTCACCGGTGAATACAAACAACTGTAAAACAGGGTCGTTGCGCCAATAAGCTGCACGTTGATAAAACCCTGCTTTTTTGCCTCCTGCAAGATCAATATTACCAGAGCTGCTTCCTCGTCGCGGAAAAGGTCCTGCCTCACCGAGATAATCTATTCCGGCCCATATAAAATCACCAATCACATAGTCATTGTCACGAACACCCAGCCAGTTATGAAGGGCATGGGTAGTTTCTGTTCCAAGGAAAAGACGATGCGGGAAACGCCGGTGTTCGGGCAGGTAGGTGCTGTCGAGATATAAACGGTCAATATAATTATACCCAGCAATATCCAGCTGATCCATAAAACCATTACGTGAAGAAACGAAGGACTGATCACATGCGGAAGTTACCGGACGGGTAGAGTCTTCTTCATGGCATATTCCAACCAGTTCTTTCGCCAACTTCCAGCCATCATCATTAAATTGATCGGGTATCTCGTTTCCAATGCTGTATAAGATCACACTCGGATGATTCCGGTCGCGACGCAGCATTTCCCGCAGGTCTGTGTCGTGCCATTCATTGAAATACAAATGGTAACCATATTTTGATTTTCCACGCGTATTCTCCGTGTAATTAAAAGTCCAGTCTCGGGTCCATTCGTCAAATGCCTCATCAAAAACATAAAAGCCCATCTGGTCGCAGAGATCATAAAATTCCGGAGCAAAAGGATGATGACTCGGACGAATGGCGTTGCAGCCCATTTGCTTTAACAAGCCAAGACGATATGCCCAAACCCCAATGGGCACCGCATTTCCAAATGAGCCCGCGTCCTGGTGAATGCAAACTCCTTTTAGTTTTGTCGACTTTCCATTTACAAAGAGACCCCGGTCGGGTTCAAACCGAAGGCTGCGAATGCCAAAGGAGGTAACCGTCTCATCAAGTATTTTTCCGTCAAGCAGCAGGGTACTGCGCAGGCGATACAATTCAGGTGTCTGATCGGACCACAAGCGGGGTTTTGCCACGATCAATTGCTGCGAAACGGTCTGTCCCTTCTGCATGCTTTCCAGCTTTATTTTCGAATCTGCACTTGAAATCAAGGAACCATCCGGTGCCAGAACATTGCTGCGCAATACAACTTCCCGGCTTAGTGGTTTTACTTTCCAGGGATCTTTTGCCCAGTCGTGTTGCTCTCCTGCTGTGAAAAAATTTGGATCGATAACATATTTCGCAATCACAGTAACTTGCTCAGTAGTGATTTCAGGTGTGGTAATGTATACTCCGCCATTTAACTGAAAATGCGTAAAGCCCGTTACGATCAAGTGTACATGTCGGTAAATACCTGAACCGGCATACCAGCGCAAAGAAGGTTCAGCCGAATCATCTACCCGAACCGCTATCACATTCGGCGAACCGTCCCGTTTTAAATATTCAGAAATATCATAGCGAAATCCATTGAATCCGTATGGTTTTCGACCCAGGAATTGTCCATTGATCCATACATCACTGTTCATATACACCCCATCAAATTCCACCACAACTTTTTTTGTAGTGTCGGAAAAGTCAAAGCTTTTTCTATACCAGGCGATGCCATGAGAAAAATAACCGCCGTTGCTTTCACCCGCTGGTGGCGGGTTAACATCAGATTCGATGGTCCAGTCATGGGGCAGATCAATACGGCGCCAGCTGTTGTCGTCAAAGCCCGGCTGTCGGGCAGCCGGATCATCTCCCAACCAAAACTGCCAGGCGGAATCCAGTGGAATAACCAGCCTTGGATTTTTGTCCTGGGCGGATGCAGCGCTCATAACGAGCAGTAAAAACAATAAACCCAGAATTTTCCTGACAGGATACCAGGAGGAAATATTTTTATTAATCATCACTGCTTTTAATTTTCTGAAAAGTAGACAATCGCATATCAATTAAAATAGGCCCGGTATTCATCAGGCATTACGTCAATCATTTTTATTTTAATATCTTTATAATATACTTCGCAGCCTTCGCTCTGCAATTGTATTTTGCCTTCAACCAAAGGCTTGGCTACCCCATTCTCATTGAATCTGGAATTGGCGAGAACCATCACGACGTGCCCGTTTACAATATGGAGACTTTTACCCTGATAACAGATTAACTCTACCTCCGTCCATCCATTTTCAGGGGTAGAATAATCTGCCGTTCGCATACAGAAACCCGCATGTGCTGTACCCGAACCGACTGAAAGAAAAGGCTGTTGGTTACCAGCTGCCGCGTTCATCGTGCCTTCCGGCAGGAAAGCCCTGATGTCTATGGCAGAATTCGCAATGTTCCAGTAATCTCCAAAATGTCCTTCCATGATTTGAAATTCCTGAGAGAGCATCCACGCACGCCAGTAGTCTACGCCACATGGTCCCTGGGAATTATACAAAATACCCGCATCCATTAACTTTCCGGTTCTGGCTTCCCATTTTTTTGTGCCCCATTTTACTTTCAGTTTTAACCAATAGTTCTTATAAGACTGTTTTGTAAATACGCAACCATAGTATTCTCCCGTTACTTTCAGCACTAAATCTTCGTTTTCTTTTACGATGGAAAAGACCTGATTCGTATTTTTGTTATAACCCACTGGCTGAATGGTATCGCCCTGTGCATTAACAGGAATGGTTCCATTATAAGATGCCTTGTGACGATAACTTAAATAGTTTTCCCATTGGCTCATATTTTGATCCAGCATGTTCACCCATCCGTCGTCCTTTCTTTCCTGCGAAAATGCAAATGAAAAATTCAGAAGTGCCAGCATAGAGATTGAAAAAACCTTACTTCCTGTCATGTATAATTTTTTTGAATCTTTATAAAACTGCATCATCTCTGAACATCTTCCGGATCCGGAAGTCCTTCATCCGTGAGCATTTGAATGGCGGTAGATGTTCCCAGGTCCGGATTATCCCAGGCAGAAAGAACCCACACTAATTTTTCCTCTTTGGTTACTTCGAATACCTGTACAGATCCCGGCCAATCCGCCTTATTTTGATTTCCTCCTATCCAATTACAGATGACTGTATTTCCATTTTTCAACCGGTTGGCAGTTTGTGAATTATATAGTTTGAACGGAACATCCGCCTGTGTAATCTCCCACACTATTTTTCCGGAAGGATCCACTTCCCGTGTATACGCGTTCGCATCACCCGATATCAACACATTGCCATTCAATAATTTGATGGCTGACCAGGGAGATTTAGCGTCAACTGACCAAATCACATTTCCATTCAGGTCATATTCATTCACTTTACCTTCTTTCATCAGTCCCACCATAATTGTTCTGTTTGGTGTGAGGCGAACATGGCGAAACTGTCCATGTGTATTGGTGGCAGAAGTCGGAATAATAATTTCTTTGAGGATTTTATTTGTTTTTGTATTAATGATCAATACTTTGGCGGGATTTGCATTCAGTACCATCAGCACGCTGTCTTTTCCGATCGGCGAGCAGGAATGCGTTTCCGTACCGGGTGCGCAAACATATTCCCAAATCAGTTGCTTGTTCGGGGTAACAATTCCCGCGCCCGACATGCGTGCGAAAACAATATTCCGGTCAGGCAACATGGTAATATCATCAAATTCCTGATTCGCATTGGGCGCCGGATGAAGCGGTATCGAATAATCCCAGACTACTTTACCGCTTCGAACCAGAAAAATCTTCTGCGCCTCGGGATGTCGTGTATCCCATTCTCCCACGTAAAGGAAGGACCGGTGATCAAGGCCATTCTCAGAAGGAAGATATTTTTTAAAAGCTGTGTCTGTAATCAAAGTGCTTTGCGAACGGATTGAATTAACAATTAAAAATTGTAATACAATCCATACAAAATGCAACAGACTTTTATTCATATCACAACAGTATTTTGTTGAAATGGGTTCATTGTCAAACAAACAGAATTCAATTATTTAATAAAACAATCCTTGCTGTCCATCCGCCTCCGTTTGAAAGGTGCACATTTATTTTGCCAGAGGCATTTACTTTTTTTATTTCTTTTGTATAATCCGTTGCATCCCGGTCTGCATTGAAACCATCCTTAAATATTTCTGCTTCGAAGTCCCCTTTTCCCAAAAATGAAAAATCAATCGTAATATCGCGGGCATTCCAGTTATTGAGTACGCCCACATACCAGATCCCGCTTTTCCTCCGTGCAATAGAAACGAATTCCCCTAGAGCGCCATCGATGGCGACGGTACTGTCAAAAGTGGTAGGAATTTGCGAAATGAAATCCGTGCATTCCTGTTCTTTCATATATGCTGTCGGGTTATCGGCCAGCATCTGCAAAGGCGCTTCAAAAACTGTGTACATGGCCAGTTGATGAGACCGGGTACCCTGACTCATCGGCATCGATCCATCCGCATGAAAACCGCTCCTGGTGGCATTTCTCATAGCTCCTGGTGTATAATCCATGGGGCCCGCCATCATCCGGATAAAAGGGATGCTCACATCATAACGCGGCACATCGTCATTGGGCGTCCACTTAACATTCTCCATTCCTTTTACGCCCTCAAAATTTAAAATGTTTGGATACGTCCTCTGCAATCCCGTTGGTTTATACATTCCATGATAATCCAACACCAAATGGTATTCGGCAGCTTTTTGTGCAATGTTGTATATTGAAGTGACCATTTTCTGATCGTCCCGATCCATAAAATCAATTTTGAATCCTTTAATCCCCATGGCAGAATATTTTGAAAATGCCAGATCTGTTTTCTGACTGGCTGCATACCATGATGCCCAAAGAATGACCGATACTTTCTTTTGCGTTGCGTATTTAATAATTTCGTTCAAATTAATTTCAGGCGAAACAATCATCAGGTCGAGCGGATCGCTCCAGCCCGCATCCATAATAATATATTCGATCTTATTCGCACTCGCGAAATCAATATAATATTTATAGGTCTCGGTATTTATTCCTGCCTTGAAATTTACATGGGAAATATTCCAGTCGTTCCACCAGTCCCAGGAAACCTTGCCCGGTCTGATCCATGATATATCATTTATTCTTGACCGCGCAGCCAGTTTTTGAACCATGTCATTATTTAGAAGATCGGCATCGCGTTCCGTGACGACTACAATACGCCAGGGAAAATCACGGTTCCCCGGCACGCTGGCAATATAAGGAGCACGTTGCGAGACCATGGTGTTCAGCATGTGAAATCCACCCTGAAACTCTTTCAAAGGATAAGAGGCATGCACGGCCTCAAATCCGAAGCCTGAGCCGGAAACTGATTTGAAATACATACCCGGATAATTTTCAAGATCGGCCTCCGTTAGGACCACTTTATAATGATCCGGCAATTTCGCAAGAACCGGAAGAAAGATGAGCGAATCCCGATACAATCCGGAAAAAGTATTTTCCGTATACAGGGCTTCAAAAGACTGGATGAATTGTTCCTTGCCCCGTAAATCACGCACATAAGGAACAAAGCAGGTATCATCTTCTTTAAAATTGAATTTAGCCTCTTCAGAACGAATAATTATTTCACCTTCCTTTCTGGTAAAAAATCTGTAAGCCACGCCTTCATCATAGGCCCTGAAGATAATTCCATAGAGTCCTTTGCAATAAATTACCAGTTGATTGAAATGATCTGTTACCTGGTTCTTTTTGTATAAGGGTGTTTCAATCATTTTGTTTACAGAAGTTTTTTTCGAAGAAATAATATTTACCCGCCGGCCAAGAATTTCCCCGTTTCCCAAAGTCATTGATATGGTGGAAGGTGTTATAATTTCCGTATTTAAGTGACTTAAAGACCATTTTATTTCTGTACCTGTCTCAATCGATAATTTCAGTTTCATGTCAGGGGATCGTAATTCAAATTGCATTGATTTTTGGGCCGAAGCAATCGTTGAACATACCATAAAAGACAAGTAAAACAGGTGTATTTTTTTCATATTTATAATCAATTAAAATTGAATACAGTTAGTATCTGATTTCAATAATATTTTAAAGAGGCCGCACCCAGATATTTCTATAACTCAGCGGTTCACTTTTATCGCCATGTTGCAATCTTTTTGTGGACTTGTTTATATGTATGATTTAAAAATGAATAAAATCTTTCGTCCGGAGCATTCCCACCTCCTTTTTTTGACAGGAACAGGCAAAAACAGGTAAAATAATTTCATCCGCTTTCTTAGATAGAGACTAAATCTAACTAACAATCAGACCCGGATTTTTTAATCCCTAAAAAATAGTTTATTCAGCAGACTAAATTGAGAAGAAGTCGAAATTTGAGACAAATTGATTAACTATTGATAATAATAAAAGCATGAATAAAAAGGTATTTAAAAAAATTTCGATTGTCGCTTTGTTTACTATAACCTTTGTAATGACGGTTTTCCCTCCAGCCTGGGAATTATTAAACATTATATTCCGGGAATTTATGCCCTGTGTCAGCTCCCCTTATTTCCGGGCCATTCTCGATTAGAATTTTCCAGTTTTTAGTAATTCTAAAGAAACGGATTTTTGTACTCAGCCGGCTGTACAAAGCCGAGCGATTCATGCGGTCTTGAGCAGTTGTAATCCTCTTGCCACTCTTTTGTCATCTGTACTGAACTAACGCCAACCCAATCCGGGTGCAACATGCTCGAGGATAGAAGTCAATATATGTACATTGTATTCTACCCCTAATGTATTGGGAATCGTCAATAGCAGCGTATCTGCTTCCTGGATTGCTTCGTCCTTCTCCAGTTCTTTTATGAGTTGATCAGGTGCTGCTGCATAGCCTCTTCCGAAAACAGCGCGTTTGGTCGGCTCTATCAATCCGAATTGATCGGTCTGGTTTTTTTCCCCGCCAAAATAAAGCTGGTCTTGTTCCGTTACCAATGCAAAAATAGAGCGGCTTACCGATACCCGCGGTTCACGGGGGTGTCCTGCTTTTTTCCAGGCTTCCTTATAGAGCCTTATTTGTTCGGCTTGCTGTATATGGAAAGGTTTACCATTTTCATCAAATTTCAAAGTAGAGCTTTGCAGGTTCATACCGTTTTTAGCGGCCCAAACAGCCGTAGCATTGGAGGCAGCTCCCCACCAGATACGGTCCCGCAATCCCTGTGCATGTGGTTCCAAGCGCAGCAAGCCGGGCGGGTTGGGAAACATCGGGTTTGGATTCGGCTGGGCGAACCCTGCTCCTTTTAACCTGTCCAGGAATTCCAATGCTTTGCGTCTTCCCATCTCCGCGTCTGTTTCTCCTTTGATGGGCTCATATCCAAAATAGCGCCACCCGTCTATTACCTGTTCCGGTGATCCTCTGCTGATCCCAAGTTGCAGGCGACCTTGTGAAATTAAATCAGTAGCGCCCGCCTCTTCCACCATATACAGCGGATTTTCGTAGCGCATATCAATAACCCCTGTTCCCATTTCTATTTTACTTGTTTTGGCAGCAACAGCCGCAAGCAAAGGAAAGGGCGACGCTAACTGGGAGGCAAAATGATGCACCCTGAAATAAGCACCATCGATACCAATTTGTTCCGCAGCAATCGCCAAATCAATAGACTGGAGTAATGTATCAGCTGCACTGCGGGTTTTATATGCAGGATGGTTTGCCCAATGTCCAAACGACAAAAATCCTATTTTCTTCATAAACCCTTTAAACAGATAATAGCGAAATTTGTTCCATGCCTTCATCTATAAGACTCGACTGCTGAAGGTAATGAAGTGGATTCGGCCCGGCATAAGACTTCCATTACCTGGTAAATTCACGGGCATTACTTTTTGCTCTTAATCATAGAAATTTTAGATTTGGTTAGCCACATCTAAAGGCTGGCAGGTAATCCAGAAGCTCATTTCAAATCAACTTTCTTCACTCATTCTTTAATGAATTTAAAATTTCTGGGATTTGAAGTACTGCCTTTTAACACGACAACGTAGGTTCCCTTGGGTAGGTCAGAAACATCAATAGTCACAGAAGATAAGCCTCTTATACTTTGATTCATCAATAACTGCCCTGTGCCAACACTTCGAACTTCAAGCGTCTCCCATTCATCAGCCAGATTTAAACTATCGATGGTTAATTTGTCACTAACCGGATTTGGATACACTCGTATACTACCCCCGCTGTTTGGCGCAGCTGGACTGTTTAAAGTAAAAATCAAGACATTACTGATCACCTCGTTCGAAGATTGACAATTTGTAGAAAAATCAATCAAACAACGCAATTTATAGCCTGTAGCAAAGACCTGATAGTTTATCTCTGTTTGCGTAGCTCCGGCAATTGCCTGCCAATTATGCTGCTGCGTACTATCCTGCCACTGAATTGAAAATCCAAGACCAGCCGTATCTGTAACGGAGGTCTGAATGGTTGTGACTACACCTGAATCGACTATTATATTTCCTGAAATGGATACTGTTATCTGAGGATTTGGTTTAACAGCCATGTATAAAACCTGGCTGATCGCAGAATCAGGTATCGCGCAGACCAGGTTACTTTTTATCATCAGTGTTATGCTGTCTTTATTTTTTAATACAGAACTGACAAAATAATCCTGATTGCCTCCTGCTTTTGTACCATTTAACATCCAGGTGTAAACCGGAGAAGCTCCGGCGTTTTCTACCGAAGAACTAAATCTGACGGGATCACCATAGCAAATATCATTCTTATCACTTGAAATAGAAACCGACGGTACGGATGCATCACTGACGCCAAGCGAAATCGATTTGCTGTAATGACTTCCATCCGCCACACAGGTATACACGTAATTGTTGAAATAAGCGGGCGCCTGATGAATCGTCAGATCTTTTGTATTTGTTCCGGTATAATTTTCGTCATCCTGCAAAGCCAAAATTCCATTTCCGTTATTCACCTGCCATTGATATGAATTACCCAATACATCTGAATGCAGTATGGTATCTGTTCCGGCACAAATCTTAATGTGTAGTGTTGAATCTTTACCAGCCATAAAAATGGAAGTAATCCCGCCGTACTGATAAATAATAATATCGTTGACGCTGTCGCCATCCAAATCAGCAATCGAAGCAGCCGAAACATCTCCCGAAAGTGTAAAATTTGATTTGTTGTCGAATGTATTCCCCCCGTTGTTTTTCAAAACCGAAAACAGGTTAGTCTGAAATGCGCCATAGGTCAGCATTTCTGGTTTGTCGTCCTTATCCAGATTAGCGGCTGCTACACCCGGCGGTCCATAATTTACATTGATATTGTTTTTCGAACCTATTGATATTTGTCCCGGTGTGCTGTTGTTTTTAAATAACGATATCGAGTTCCCGTTTGTATTCGGAATTAGTATGTCCAGCTTCCCGTCACCATCCATATCCTTCATTTCCAATCCTGCTCCATATTCGTCCAGCGCGAAATCCATCCGGGTATCGAATGAGATGGTTCCAATCGTACTCGTATTTTTAAAAATGGAAAAGTAATTTGTGCTTATAACGGCTACTATTTCCGGCTTACCATCGCCATCCACATCACGAACACGAACCCCGTTGGGATACCAGCCGGCCGCATAATCTACCCGGTCTGCAAACAGGATATGGCCTGGCGTACTTTGGTTTTTAAAGACTGAGATCGTGCGCGCTTCATAATTAGCAATAATCAGATCCGGTTTACCATCGCCATCCAGATCCGTAATAAATCCATCCATCGGCCACGCAGTCGTTGGACTGGTATATTTCGTGCTTACAAACAGGGCGGAAAAATGACCACTTGTACTTGTATTGAGATAAAAACTGACAGTGGAAGAATCGTAACTGTAAGAGACAAAATCAGGTTTACCATCTCCATCCAGATCTCCGGTCAAAATTCCGGAACTGGGTTTATCTCCCGGAATATCTACATTTGGTGCAAAGGAAAGTTGATGGGGTGTACTCGTATTTCCGGCAATGGAAATGCCATCACTTCCCCTGGCAAAAACCAGATCCGGCTTACCATCACCATCCAGATCGGCCACCGCTCCTCTCCCGCCGTTTGGCCTGTCCATCTTATCTGCAAATGTATTGGCAGAAATTTCATCCGGAGCTGAAGGAGTGGTTGCCGAAAAATCCTGCGAAGAATAGGCTGTCAGATTTTTTACTGTTACTGATATGGGTTGTAGTCCGGCAGACACAGGCACCGTTACAGTCAGCGAGTTGGATGAAGCCGCCGCGACATTTGCCCTTACTGAGCCGAAATAAACTATATTATTCGTTGCCTGGGGATCGAAGTAGTTTCCACTGATGACCACCGTTCCGCCGATTACCGCTGATGCAGGAGAAAATCCGGTTATGACCGGCGGGTGCCCGAAAACGAATCCATCACGTTCGCCCGTCCCCCATGCATTGGTTATGGTAATTTTTCCTGCGGTTCCATTACCGACGATGGCCTGTATCACACTATCGGAAACTACCGTAAATGATGTCGCATCCGTATCTCCAAACTTTACGGCTGTTGTTCCTGTGAATGATTTTCCTTTTAATGTGACCATTTCCCCGGTAAATGCAGAAGTCGGATCAAAGGAAATGATTTCCGGTTCCGCCGCAGCCTGGTTGATATGAATGTGTATGGACCGGTCTGTTTCCGAAATGGCGACAATATCATTTTTACCATCCCCATTCATGTCACCGATCGCCAAAAGATGGGTTCCATTATAATATCCAGGTGTATACCTGACTTCCGGTTGAAAAATCAGGTTGCCCGGCGTGCTAATGTTTTTCAGAACTGAAACACTGTTGTCGATTAACACGGTCGCCACGTCGGGTTTTCCATCCCCGTCTAAATCACTGATCTGAATACCGTATGGCGTAGAAACAGCGATGAAATCCTTTTCCTTGTCAAAATTAATCACACCACCGGTGCTTGTATTGCGAAGAACTACAATCCGCGAACCCACATTGTCTGTCTCGATCAGATCTGCTTTTCCGTCTCCGTCCATGTCACCGGTTGTTATTGAACCACTGATGTCCAACAAAACGTCTGGCATACCGGAGAAAATCAGATTTCCTTTCGTTGAATTGTTTTTCAGAATACTTATTCTGTCAAAACCCGGACTGACTAAATCCGGTTTACCATCCCCATCGAGGTCAACTAAGACCATGTTGAAAGCCCCTGATGGATTGATCTGCACCGGATCTGCAAAAGAAAAACTGGCAGAATCACTCGTGTTGCGGTATACGACGCTATTTGCAACCAGATCTGCTTTGCCATCACCATCCAGATCCACAAGCGCGACGATGCTGGAGCCCTGATGAGTATTGGTATAGCTTCTGACAAAAGAAATATTTCCGGGTGAAGAAAGATTTCGAAACGTCACCAGAGAATCCTGCCCGCTGATAACAATATCGTTTTTGCCATCACCATCTATATCTCCAACAGCCAGATTTCCATATTGTCCATACTTTATTTCATAAGGTGCAGCCAAAGAAATATTATTTCCTGAACCGGTATTCAGATAAATAAACAACCCGCTGTTTGCAGAATTTTCTACTCCGTAAGCGGAAATAATGACATCGGTTTTCCCATCTCCATCAACATCACTCAACCGGATATCCTGATTGCCTTTGGATTGGTCCGCAACTGTAAATATGGATTTAAACGTATTCGGTGTGATACTGCCACCACCAACAAAAGTGACCAGAAACGGATGCGAAGTATAAGCAGTCAGGTTATGCGTGGTTACCGTTATGGGTTCAAAACTTGCACCGACGGGAACAGTTACAATCAGACCGGTCGCATTTCCTCCTGTAATCACGGCTTTAACTGCACCGAACCAGACGGTATTGTTTGCAGCAACCGGATCAAAACCTGTCCCCGTAATCGAAACTGAAGTTCCAACCGGACCGGATGCGGGAGCAAAGGACGAGATGACCGGCGGCGGATACCAGGTAAAACCGGGCATGGACGCCGAAGCACCGGTCTTTTTTATCACAACAGTTCCGGATGTTCCGGTTGATACAACGGCCGTTAATAATGTAGAAGAATTTGCTGTAAATGACAATACGGGTACTCCCCCCACCGACACGTCACTGATATCTGTGAGTGAACTGCCCGTGATTTGAAGCAATGTTCCCTGGGTACCATGTAATGGTGTAAAACCAGAAATCGTCGGAATGGATAAAAAACCGTCAAGGGTATCTATCCCCCCAGCCGTTGTCACCATTATTGAGCCGGAGGGTCCCGAGGGTACTACCACAGAAATGGAATTTGGAGATACAACGGAAAAAGATGCCGCCGGAATTCCGCCAAAACTGACGTTCGTGGCGCTGTCAAAATGATTTCCCGAAATAATCACCGTAGTTCCACTGATCGCTGATTGCGGATTGACCGAATTAATTTCAGGGGCGGGAATAAAAGTAAAACCCGGAACAATAGCCCTTCCCTCTTGTGTCGTGATGGTTAATGAACCCGAAGATCCGGTATCAACTGTTGCTGCTATTGAGGTTTGCGAAGTAAAATAAAAGCCTGCTGCGGGCACGCCGCCGAAACTAACCCCTTTAATACCCGCTACACCATCCACTTGTATGGTTACGACCTGTCCCTTTGCGGCGCGTTGGGGTGAAAAAGAATAAATTTTTACACCCGGCGTATACGTCCAGGTCTTTGTTGCTGTATCATGGTAATTCCCATTGGTTACAATAAGCTGAATCGTATCTGTGACCACATTCGCATCGTGAACATAGGTGACGTTATATGATGTGCTGATCGGAGAATTATTCACCAGCCATTGGTATGAATATCCGGTCCTGGAATAGTTGACCAGGTGAATCTGACTGTTCGTTTCATAGTCAGAGGCGTCTATACTAAAATAAGGCGTGGCCAATGGAATACCCCCTCCATTGGTGCTTAACTCAAGAAATCCGTGACCTCCGCCTGCCCAGATTTGGGTCGGTGAAAACAACTGAAGGTCGTAATGAGAGTAAAACAGATATGCATAATTATTATCTCTCGGTAAAGGCTCCCAGGTTGTACCGCCATCTAAAGTCTTGTAGGTCGTGTATGTCGACGTTAATGCGTAACCAGTTTGTGAGTCAGAGAATTTCATCATCGAAAAACTAAAGGGATCTGCATCTGGCTGGTTTAACCGGGTCCAGGTAGTACCACCGTCTGTTGTCTTAAAGATCATCCCGCCAATGTTATAATCTGTCATGTTCAACCAACCTGTAGTTGGATTCAAAAAATAAACATAATTCAAGGCAGGGTTGGCTGTTTGAGGCATGATTAAGGGTTTCCAGCTCGCACCACCGTCTGAAGACATTACAGCCTTGTTACTATTTGTAATCAGTGTTGCCGGACTAATGGCAACCACTGTATTATTATCCGGGGCTTCCACATGACTGAAATAGCTTCCGGGATCGATGTCTACCACGGTCCAAGTAATCCCCTGATTGGTGGTTTTTAAAATCCGATCCGCATCAATCGCATATCCGGTAAAGTTATCCTGAGGAAAGATCATGTCCGTTATGCCCGTCCGAAGCTGTAGAGGATCGTACTGTGAATGATAAATCAGTTTGAAGGTATTTCCACCATCGGTAGAAGATAAAATGGAAGGCACAAACCCATAATCACCATAGACCAGCACGGTGTTCTGGTCAAAAGCCTTCACACCGCTTATTCCAAAACCAAATGTCAGATTAACCGAATATCCGTTATAATCCACATTCCCAATGGCAATCAGTTTTTTCGTTATGCTGTGTCCGCTATCCGAAGAATATCCGATACTGTTTGAATAGGCGACATATCCCTGTGCAGGAGAAAAAAAACTTATCTTCTTAATATCGATTACAGGATTTGTTGCATTATCTACGTTAACCTGCCTCATCTGAGCTGAAAGGCCCGCGCTAATCACCAGAGAAAAGATTATAAAAACTGGTTTGTATAAAAGGGGTAGTGGTTTAAAAAAATGCATGATCTCATCTTAAGGATTAGGAGGGCGTATCTAAATAATTTAAATTTAATCAATTAAAATCCTTCATGCAAGAACAGCCATATTAATTCGAAAATGTATTTTGAAAATGCAAACTAAGGGTTTACACTTAGCACAAGCGGCTTACCGGAATCACGAAATCAGCACATTTTCAAGCATATGCAATCAAATTTGACAGGTATTTGATATTCTGAAATTAGAACAAATTTATACCCACGGACATTGCATACAGGTATTCGATATCCGTGATGTCGTTCGGAATTTCCAAGCCAGACGCCTCGCTTAAAAATTTGATCTCTTGTTTCTCCTATTAGATCGGTTAACGGGGGATTTTTTCCGTAAGCCTGGAGGATGGGATTTCTTCCGGATGACTTTTAATAAAACAGGGATAAAAGACGGATAAAAGACGGGTAAAAGACGGATAGAACAGAAATTTATACCATATTTCTACTATGTATTTGCGCTTTTTTTACATAAATTTAATACATTGTATTTAAAATTCATACCAAATATGGCTAGAATTCCCAACGGCATTCAGGGACCGGTCCAGGGTAAAGTTGGAACTGTGATCGGTTCATCCCGGAATGGCATTCCCTATATAAAAGGACTGTATAAAAACCGAACCAAATCCGTCAGCAAGAAGGAACTGGCTAACCGGAAAAAATTTGCAGCCGCCCAGGCCTGGCTCAGTCCACTCCTGGATTTTGTACGTGAAGGATTCCGGGGATTCAGCCAGCGGTCTCATGGTTTTATTGCTGCCAAGTCCTGGCTTCTGAAAAATTCTTTCGTACCCGACGCATCCGGTCTGCGAATCGATCCTGCGCTGGTGAAACTGAGCTTTGGTAATCTTCCCTTACCGGCAAATCTGGCAGTAAACCTAGCGGAGACCGGCGATTTGAAATTCACCTGGGATCCTGCTTACAAAGACGGAACGGATCGTTCCGATCAGATCATGATGCTCGCCTATGATGTGGAAAAGAGCCATGCTGTCTTCAATACGACGGGTCAGTTATGCAGCACGGGCACGGACATACTTACTTTAGACCGGACGTACGGAAAAAATTTTCATGTGTATGCCGCGTTCAATGCCTATGATCGCAGCAGGCAATCTGATAGTGTATATCTTGGTGAATGGAAAATTTGATGTGATCGTATCAAATACTTCTTCATATTGCATCTTTAATGACGCAACTATTTCACTTCCTCAAAATCAGCTCCCAAGTAATTGTTCGCGTATTCATGCATCTGTTTTATTGTGGAATGCAGTCTGTTGGTGCCGTGGTAGGTGCGTTTTATCCAAGGTAAAATTTATCCTTAGGTTGAAAACGAAAAAAGCTGTGAAGAAGCGAATATTAAGCAAAGCATTTCGATTAGCGTTTAATTTCACGACACATATTTGACACACAGAACTTACAAGATATTGAGATCCAGGACGGAGGGATTCCAGTCCCGGGCACAAAAACCTCCTCGATAAAATCGAGGAGGTTTTTTCGTTTTGGAAGCGTGCAAAGCTTGCTTTGCTAAGCGGACAAAATGAAAAAACCCGAGTCTCGGCAAAGCCGAGACGAGAAGGTTTTTGTATCGCCCCTCGTGGGAGTATCTGGATGGCCGAAGGCGTTTAAAGGCATTGGGTAAGACCACTATTCAGGCTTTTCTTCGCACCCGAAGGATGCGAAGAAAATTCCAGTCCCGGGCACTTTAATTTGGTTTATTGCACTTAATATCTAAAAAACTAAAACCGAAAACCCAGCGAAAAAGTGGAGTACCATCCTTCAGGCGAATAAGACATTACAATTTGAAATAATGCCATTTGAGCGGGCGCAAAATAAATCCCACCACCCACGCCGTTGTGCCATTGATGGAACCGGTCCTCCTTCTGCCATACACGGCCAACATCGTAAAGACCAATAAGACCAAGTTGTCCGGGGAGAATATAATTTTTAAAACTGGCAAGACGCCATCTGGCTTCCAAATTGTTATAAGCCATGTATTGACCTGCATATCGGTTTCTCCTGTAACCCAGTAAATTCCCCTGGCCGCCAATAAACATGGATTGATAAAAAGCTGCGTTACCAATGGTAGCCCCTCCTCCTATGCGGTCGGCTATAACAAAAGCTTTATTGTCATCAATACTTTTATAAAAACCGAGAGCGACAAATAACTGCGTGAATGATTTAGAAAAAGTATTCAACCCGGCATACGCCTGCAATCTCAGATTAATAAAAGATCCATTCGATGGTAAAAGATTGTTGTCCCTCTTTTCCTTTTTATATTCCAGGATGATGCCGCCGTGTATTTTACTCTTGGATAACGTCGCGCTGTCGTAAGATTGCACGGCTCCGTTCGTTGCTATATAACGCCCTGCGTTATCCGCACTGTCATATGTATAAAATTCAAGTGAAGGACCCACACTAAACTTCCACTTATCCATGCTGCCCCACCTTAATGCGGGAGATAGCTTGTACAGACTGTACCTTGACCGGTAAAATTCCTTATAATTCCCGGATTTATTAAAGGTTGTTGTATTACCGGTTCCGAAATAATTCTGTGTATTATTCGGTGCATTTACAGTTGCATGTATAAGGAAGTCCGCATTACCTACAGACTTCACCCATTCCGCATTATATTTTGCTTCAAATGCTCTTGTTTCAAAAGAATGAACAAATCCAAATTGCTGAAAACTGGTATGTCTTTTTGTGCCAAAGACCGGAGTTGTATAATCCAATCCGCGCGTAAACGTAACCACTGCTCCAAGCAAAACGCCATCATCTGGATTGTATGCAAAATCTATAAAGGGTGTAGTGACATTGAATAAATTGCCGGGTATGATCGCTGTATTGGCGCTGTCATTTGAAATATGTTTAATAATCCGCGAAGTGTTGCCCGAATAAAAGGCGCCATTTTCCTTTTCAAAAACGGCGACCTTTTTATTAGACTCAACCAAGTTAAATCGTTTATTCCCGTCTTTCCCGCTAAACCTAAGTTTTATAGACGTTTTTTTATTGTCAATGACAATGCTGTCATTCCCGTCACCAATAAAAAACCTTATTTCCTTCGTGATTTCTGGATTATATATTTTTGAAAAAATGACTTGCCCTATTTCTCCATCAGCGGACAGCTTTTGAATGGAAACCTTCATCTTATTCGTTGATATGTCTTTAATTTCAATAAACTCATTCTTGTCGCTGGTCTGAATAAAAGCACTCTTATTTAAGAAATAATAGTAGTCTGACATCGCCCTGGGCAGATCAGCCCTCCTTGATTTCAGAATACTCAGTAGCTTATCATGTCTGATATTATAAGAGGATTGGGGAAGTTGACTGATGGCAAGTTCAAGCACGCTATCTGTAACCGACACAACAAAGTCATTGGTTATGCGCATCCAGTCGTCGTAGCTGAATTGATTGATGAGCCTCGCATTCAGCAGCGTGCTGGTAAAAAGAAATGTTCCGACATTCCTGATCTTCGGGTTGAAACCTTCGAAAAATGGCTGCACATATGGCCTCGACTCCAGGTATGGAAAGACTCCTTGATTCGTATAAAAAACCTGGTCACGGTCCCTGGGCACCGGAATATATTTCAAACCTGCTCCGTTCCTTTCCGGTTTAAATCGCCATTGATCATCATGGCGATCCCAGTCACCGATAAAAACATCCAGGATACGGGCCCTTAAAAATACCGTGCTGTCAAAACTATTATCATTATTGGAATCCAGGGCCTCCTGCATTTCAATATAATTCACCGATTTGCCAGTAGGTTCTCTTTCTTCCAAAAGACAAATCAGTCCTTCGAAAGTTTTTGCATAAGTACCTAAAACCGGATCCGGTGCTACGATACCAATCATGGGATGCGCGTGCGGTACACCTACGGCATTTGCAATGGGCGGAACAACCAGTGCCGAGTAAGGATGCTGGGCCGACATGGCATCGGTTACAATATCACTCACAAATGTCTCTTTCAGTTCATCTGGCAAAATAGCTTCAGGATATTTATCAACACTTCTTAAGACCCATTCCATTCCATCTTTATCCCTCAGTTTCAATGAATGTGTCTGGTTTCCCCCGCCCTGTCTGACCGCGACAAGACCTCCCCTGAAAGTGGATAAATGAATTACTGGCAGTTTAGTAACTGCCGACCATTCTTTCCTGTAATTTTCACCAAAAAAAAACCGGTGCCATTTTCTTACAGCATCAAATCCCTTATGTGCAGTCCCGTTCAGACTATCCGGGAAATTGGTATCCTCAGTTTGAGCATATAAAACTGATCCAAAACTAATCATTGTTAATACAATGAATGGGCCAAAATATTTAAGGTTGAACATAGATATGATTTTTATCATGAAATAATTTTTTAGTCAGCCAGTGACTCAGATAACCGCTTCCTATGCCGATAATTATACCTCCTAATACATCACTGGGATAATGTACACCCAGATACATTCTTGAATAAGCCACCGAAGCCGCCCAGAGATTGGTAGGCACTACGATATACCATTTCTTGTAATCCAGTGCCAACGTAGTTGCAGTAGCAAATGCAAGGGAAGTATGGCCTGAAGGAAGTGAGTAACCATGTGTGGAGGAGCTTGCAAAAATTTCTTTGGGATATCTTTCCGCAGGCCGTTCCCGGTTTACGCTGATTTTTATGGCTTCGGTTATCAGTTGACTCACTGCAATATTTACCAATAATTCGTATCCATTTTGTCTTATTTGCTCATTCTTTTTTAGCAATCCACAGCCAAATGACCCCATAACGATTATGCCCGGAACCCAATATGCTGAGGCAGTTGTCTGTTCCCAATAAACAGAATTTGGAAACATCGGATTGATAGCCTTAAGTATATCAATATCCAGATTTTGTGAATAGCATATTTCCGAAAGCGAAACCAGAATGGCAGCCAACAAACAGAATATTTTTATTTTCATTATCACCTATTTAATTTACTTTAAGACTGTAAACAGCAAATACAAAAGAAACGACAGATACGAAAAAACCTACCAGAAATACCCAATAAGCCTTAGACAGATAACCGAATTTTTTAGCAAGCACTTTGCGGACATTAAAGGATTCTTTAAATACCTCCATATAAACGATTCCCTTTGGCATACTAAAGAGATCCATAAGTTGTATGTAATAGTCTTCCCATCTTGCTATGTGAAAAGCTGGATCTACCATATCAAAACTTCCAAAGAAAAATCGTTGATAGTTATGAGCATCTTTGTCTTCTAAAAAGGTATTATTTTGTGGCCGGCTGGCTAAAATAGCTAACAGAATAGTAATCATTGCAACAAAAAGAAGAATAATGGCCGGCCAAATGATAGTCATTGATCTGCCTCCCTTGCCAAGTAAAAAAGCGATGATAATGGATATTACAATCGCATTAACCCTGATTAGCAATGAAGCTTTTGAATCGGCCACAGAAATCAAATGATTATAATTTCTAAAGGCAATCTTGAAAAGGTCCTCTGTTTCCTTATTTGAAAGAACAGGCATCTCAGCATTTTTTTTAACTTTCTTTAACTTGCCAATCTCTATATCGGAATCAATGTTATTAATTTCATTCATAACAAGCTTTTTATAAACTGATTTCTACCATGTGACAAGTCATGTATGTTGAACGTATACTTACATACTTTATATAAACCTTCAAAATCATTGGATCCATTATATTTTCGCCCGCTGATAAAAAATGTCGGTGTACCATCAACACCACTTTTCACACCGCTTTCAAAATCATTGATCACTTTATGCTTGAGCCGCTTATACTTCATGCTATTTTCATATTGTTCCATATTCAACCCTATTTCTTCAGCAAAACCTGAAAAGAAGGAGCGAAGTAAATATTTCTGATTTTTGAAAATCATATCGTGCATAGGCCAGAATTTCCCTTGTGAAGCTGCTGCTTCCGAGGCTACCGCTGCTTCAAGGGCTAATGAATGAATATTCGGTAAAGGATAGTGACGATAAACGAACCTGATTCGTCCTCCCAATGTTTCTATCAATAATTTGATGTCCGGATATGCCTGGGCACAGTGTACACACTGAAAATCTCCATACTGTACTATTTCGATAGGCGCAAAAACACTACCCTGATAGTGATCCCTGGTGTTGTCGAATGAATACTTCTGCATTCCCATATATCGTTATTTATCAATTTTTAAATTATTTTTATATTTAAGTCATCTTATTGTTTGGGTCCATTTTACCCCCGGCATTTTTTGATGGCAGATCGCCTCCGTCGGGGACGGATACATATGTATTTATTCCTGCAATTTGATATCCTCTTAACATACAAACTGTGACCAGTTCCTGATCGGACTCAACACCGCTTAAAATGAAATGAAAATGCAGAGAAAGTGCGATCCCATTCAATCCGTATAAAACCTTTCTCAACTTTAATTCAGTAACTCGTCCCGCCATCCCTGAAATCTCCTTAATAACAGAATCTGCGCCGACAGCCATTCCTGAAACTGGTCCTATCCCCGGCCAACTCCATACGCAATCCCTGGTAATAATCAATCTGAGCAAATCCCAGTTGCGTGATTTTATTGCCAGGAGGAATTTATTTGCGAGATCCTGCATTTCTTCGTCAGAAATTGCCTGTCCGATTTGATCATATTTTACAAAAGCCATATTGAGTACCGTTTTATTTTCACGCCTGATTTACACATGATGTTTCAAATGTATTTCAGAAACCAGGTGATATCCAAGTGCAAACCCCGCGGAACCGTCTATATATATCCTGAACCCGCCATTTCTCACTCTGAAGTGCAACAGATCAGGCAACGTCGACTAATTACAAGAAGAGATAAGAACGACTCATGGTTGTTTCACAATGGAAACTTAGACTTTGGTCATGGCTGGTTATAACTACTTCATTTCGTAGTTATTTTTTTGTACAACGATATTTCGTAAAATTTAAGTAGCGACGAAAAGCAGGAATTGCTGAATAATAGAGACTTACATCAATGCCATTTCACCTGCATTTATGTGATCGCAGGAGCGCCTGTCAGTCTAGGCGGAATATTGGAACGATAAAATATCTTTAACCGGAAAGTTGCTTATCACAACCAGCGTGGCATTTTTATTTGACTTGAACTATCCAAAACTATGTCTTGCCACATGCCCACCATCCACATTAACTATTCCGTCTGTGAGGAAATTGCTCATTACTATGGAATAAATCATTTCAGCAATGTCTGATGCTTAGGCAATTCTACATAAGAGACGTAATCCCCCAAATACAACATTATTGGCAATCTATGTATTACAAAAAGGCCGACAACAAAAACCCTTATACCAGTGATTACTGCAAATGTGCCCTTAGCATCCAGGCAATTTTTTCATGGGTTTCCATCAGGCCGGTGATAAAATCACTCGTTCCTGCATCCTTCAAATCATTTGCGAGGTGATTGATATTTTCTCTTAATCGTATAATAATACTTTCATGATCTCCTAACAGTTCTTTTATAAAACCCCCACTGTCGTTCTTTTTTCTTGTTTGTTCAGTCAAATGGGTTAACTCCAGGTAGGCTTTCATTGTAGCTGGCGCATAATGTCCCAATGAACGGATACGTTCAGCTACATCATCCATTATTGCATCAAGTTGTTCGTATTGTCCTTCAAAATATTTATGCATCGAATGAAAATCGGAGCCCTCGATATTCCAATGTGCATTTCTTGTTTTCAGATAGAGGAGGAATTCGTCAGCCAAAATACCGCCAAGCACATTTGTTACTTTTGAAAGACTCACTTCATTGATTCCAATATTTGCGTCCATAACTCGTTTTATATATTTTATTTATTGGTTGCTAGCCCGATAAAAACTATATCCCTTCCTCGCAAAAGCAAAAGCTTCTACCAAAATTGAAATCAGCTAACGAGCGGTTTTTTAATGATACCCTTTCCGTTTTTTTTTAATATAAATGAATAGGAAGCAAAATTATAGGTGCAAAATGACTGTTACAATGGCTAAACTTCCCAAAATGATGGATTTTTTTGTCAGGGGATTGCCCGCTGTTTTGGCATTTTGTGCGGAGCCTGATTTCAATAAACGATCACGTGCATTCCTTAATGAATTCCTGTATAATTGGGGAGAAACTCACTTTTGCGCATTCAACCATCATTTGTGATCTGCGTCACATCTTAAGTATTATGAAGTCGGCTGAGCGTTTCTCTGGAGACGCCCAAATAAGCAGCAATCAAATGTTTGGGAACCATATTGTAAAGCGCCGGGTATAACATCATGAGCTCTTCATATCTACGTCTGGCATCATTGTTCATATGGGATAATAACCTTCTTTGGGCTGCAACATATCCCTTGTTCGTTCGCCAGCGAAAAAAATGCTCAACCTGATGAATTTCGCGGCACAGCTTTTCCCGGTCAATGTTGGAGAGGCAAAGCACTTCAGCATTGGTGATACAATCCAAATTGATCTTAGCTTTTTCTCCACTGTACAAAGCATTATAATCTGATGCCCACCAGGTTGACATGGCGAACTGAAGGATAAACATTTTCATGTCGTCATTCATGTAAAAACATTTGAGGCAGCCGTCCACTACAAAATATTCACAATCAACTTTACTGCCTTCTGTAATAATGGTTTGCCCTCTTGTATAGGATTGAAGTTTGAAAAACGAGAAGAAATAATCAAACTCAGGATCGCTAAGCAACACTGTTTTAGCGACATGCTGTTTCAGGATTTCTTTTGCTGGCATTGAATTGTATTCAGGATCAAAGTTTAGACTAAACTTACGAAACCGCAACGTTCAGAACCTTTTCACAGTTGACTTTTTTTTAGCGGATCCGCGATATATCGCGGATTCACAGGTTTGCCATGGCATAATCTCTTTATAATGTCTTAGCAATGAGCAAGTTGCAATCCTGGCATGACATCTGGATTTCATGGATGATTTCAACACGGTAATTACTCACAATCAAATAAAAGAAAATGAAACAATTGAAAGATCTACTCGCAGAAAAAAACGAAATGGTCACAAAAGGTCAGATCCCAGAAGCTGTTGAGAAATATTTCGCCGCGGATGCCAGGACCGTTGACTTTACAGGTCGTAGGGACAATGGAAAAGAAAATATCATTGCAGAACAGAAAAAGATGGTCGATTTGATCGAAAAGGCGAATGAAATATCTGTGCATAGGGTCGGTGTCGGCGACGACGTAACCTTTGCAGAATTCATAATTGACCTTGACATGAAGGACGGGAGTAAGATTTATTGGCATGAGATCATCTATTCAATTTGGAAAAATGGCAAGATTGTATACGAGGAATATTACAAGGCATTGTAAAATGAACGCGTCATGATGTGCGATAGAACCGCCAGGGGATAACGGTGGCACCGGCTACAAGACCGGTGCTTTTTTTATAAACATAGTGGGTTTAATTCCCTCGATATCTGTCAATAAATCAATGAGCTGTTCGATAGAGGTCTCCTCACTAATAGGCCTCCCCGTTTTCACAGGGAGGCCTATTAAATCCCGCCAGATAAGATTACTTATCGCCGGGATTCATAAGCACGCTCGGGCATTCGAAGTTAAAGTTATCAAACTGTCGATGTTTATCCATGAACTGAAGGATACAGTACACTGGCCACTTAATCAGCATCTTCCAGAAATTGACCCTGTTATAACACTCTGTTTTTGTTCATTCGCATTTAGATCGTTTGCAGCCGCTATGATCACGTTGGCCACTGCATCCGGCTGAGAAATGAATAACACATGGCTGCCTTTTATCTCGGTAATTTTTGTTCCTGCGCGGCGGTACATGTTCCGTTCGATATCGGGGTTAATAGCTTTATCTTCTGTAGCCACGATTCCATAGCTTGGTTTGGTTCTCCAGGCAGCTTCTTTGACTGCTGTTCCAAAACAGGATCCGAAAATGGGTCCCTGGGAAGCATACATGAAATCGGATTCTTCCTTACTCAAATCTGCCGCGAAGCCAGCATGAAATTTAGATTTATCAAAATAAACAACGCCATTTTCGTCCGGAGGCAATATGCCGAATTCAGGTGCTGTCGGCAGTGAAGAAATCCATTGTACTGAGGTCTCTCCTTTATCGGGTTCAAAGGCCGCAATATAAACCAGCGCCGCTACTTTATGATGCATACCCGCTTCCGTAATCACGGTTCCGCCCCAGGAGTGACCGACTAAAATGGCAGGACCGTCCTGCCGGTCCAGGGCACGAAGGGTGCACTCAACATCATCCTTTAGAGAGGTAAGAGGATTTTGAACAACTGTCACCTGGAATCCTTTTTTACTGAGGATTTCATATAATTTCTTATATCCGGACCCATCGGAAAATGCACCGTGTACAATGACAACATTCTTTACCTGTGGCTTATTATGCTCTATATTCATTTTTTTTGATTTGAGAGAAGGGTTCAAGGTTTGTGCCATTTACGATGAGTCCTGTCCATCAACCGGTTGAAGAAAACCGGAAATTTCAGGTCACCATATTTGGTGAATTCGCACAAAAATCAACGAAGTTAAAAGCTGTGTTTTCTTTGGATGCCGAGCTTTTTCATTCTTGCAGTCAGTGTACTCGGCGGTAAATTCAGAAGTTCAGCAGCACCGCCAGTTCCCGACACACGTTCATTACAATGCTTCAGGACGGATAGTATATGATCCCGCTGGATTTCTTCAACCGTTCTGACCTTTGAAAAGGAATCCAGAGGAATTTGTTTAAGTTTTACATGAGGAAGCAATATTTCATCTATGAAATTGTGTTTTGAAAGCAATATGGTTCTTTCCAACAGATTTTGTAGTTCACGGATATTTCCCGGCCATGAATACTCCATTAATTTCTTCATCTGAAGATCACTTATACCTGAAATCGTCTTTCCGGCTTTTTCAGAAAAAATTTTTATAAAATGCTCTATGAGTAGTGTTATGTCTTCTTTTCGCTCCCGGAGCGGAGGCAATTGAATCGGGAATACGTGCAGCCTGTAAAATAGATCTGATCTGAATCGCCCTTCTTCTATTTCCTTTTCCAGGTCGCGGTTTGTTGCTGCAATGATGCGGACATCTGTTTTAAGTGTCGTGTTCGATCCAATTCTCTCGAACTCTTTTTCCTGCAACACCCTAAGTAATTTAACCTGCAGATCAGCAGGCATATCCCCAATTTCATCCAGGAATATCGTTCCTCCGTTTGCCCTTTCAAATTTTCCGATTCTTTTTTCCATGGCACCGGTAAAAGCTCCTTTTTCATGGCCAAATAATTCGGATTCTATTAAATGATGCGGTAAAGAACTACAATTTACTTTAACGAATTCCTTATCCCTGCGTTGGGATATATTATGAATGGCATTGGCTACACCTTCTTTACCGGTACCGCTTTCGCCAAGAATCAGAACAGAGGTATCAAAGGGTGCTACCATCCCGATAGAATCAAATATCTTTTGCATCTCAGGTGTTTTCCCGATAATGCCTTCGAAGACTTTGTTTTCCTGAGCTGTCGTTTTATTATAAACTTCAAAGAAAGAATTCGTGTCCGGACGTTGATTTACTTTTTTGTCAATGGATGTTTTGGTTGATTGGAATTTTGATTGTGCCTTCTGTTCCCAGCGATAATGAGCTACGTCGAGGGCGATAAGCAAATCCTTTTTCCGAATGGGTTTTACAACATATCCATAAGGTTGTGTTCTTTTTGCAATTTCCATTATTTCATGGTCATAGTTTGCAGACAAATACACGAAGGGGATATCCTTTTCATTTAATTCAAAGGCAAGATCCAGTCCGGATAAATTTCCTTTGAGAAATATGTCTACCAGCACCAGACAGGGCTTTTGTTGTTTAACCAGTTCAAGCGCACGGTTTACAGAGGGTGCAATGCCACAAAATTCATATCCGGCTTGTTCTATTATTAACCGTATATCTTCTGCTACAACCGGCTCATCTTCCACAATCAGTATTTTTTCAGCCATAATGATGTTGAAAATAATTTAATAATCCGCCGCAATGATGGTGGACTTCCACTCTTCGAGCTCCGCAGTCATTGTTGCCAATTTTGCCGATGCGCGGTTATATGCGTCCCGTCCCAAATACAAGTGAATGGGTGGGTTCTCCTTTTCAGCAAGATCGATCAGTATTTCTGAAGCCTTTTCCGGGTCACCCGCCTGCTGACCGTTACTTGCCAGATAACGCCTCTGTATATCTTTGACGGCTTGGTAACCGTCCAACTTACTCTCAGTATAAGCCAACGAATTTTTGCTCAAAAAGCCGGTTCGGAATCCCGATGGTTCCACTACAGTAACCTTAATTCCAAATTCTTTAACATCGAGTGCGATCACTTCGGAAAAAGCTGCCACCGCTGCTTTGGTAGCTGAATAGACGGACCAGCCCGGAGCACCCACAAAACCGGCCACCGAACCGATATTAAAAATGTAACCCGATTTTTGGCTGCGCATTACTGGCAACACGCTCTTTACCACATTTATTGTCGCCATTACGTTTACATTAAAAATGTTCCTGATATCCTGTTCTGCTGTTTCTTCTAATGTTCCGGTCATTCCATAACCCGCGTTGTTAACTACCACATCGATCTGTCCAAATGTGGCGAGTGTTTTCTGTATGGATTCATCAATGCAATCCACGTTGTTTAAATCGACAGCCAGCGGGAGAAAACGATCCCTATCTATCAATCCGACAGCCTCGCTTAGTATATGGGCATCACGGGAAGTTGCGGCGACCCTGTAACCGTTTTCAAGTAGTTTTTTTACGAGGATCAGTCCCAGGCCTTGAGAAGCCCCGGTTACGTACCATACTTTTGAAGAGTTCATCCTATTATGTTTTTATAGCGTTATAATCCTGAATAATAATCATATCCCTGCTCAGCCCAGTAGTCGCGCGGACGGCTGTTACTAAAGGTGATCGCTCCGATACGTTTAAGGTTTTTGATGCCGTACTTGACCGGGATGATCAGGCGGAGAGGTTGCCCGTGTTTGCCATCCAATAACTCATCGTTCATCTGGTAGGCCAGTAAAGTTTGCGGGTGCATGGCACTCGGCATATCTATGCCTACATAGTATTGCTGGTCGGGCGTTTCCATGCCTACGTATCCCATTGTTGACTCAGCTTCCAGTTTATAGTGGGCGATAAAATCACGGAAACTCACCCCTTCCCAGTGCGATATCTGGTCCCAGCCTTCAATGCACTTAAAATCATACGTGATCTCTGTTTTTGGCAATTTCTTGAGTTCCTCGAGCGTGATCTGCAGAGTTTCACCCGAGATCTTTCTTACCTGTAGTTTCCAGTATTCGGGCGGTAGTATACCTTCTGAACCAATATCGCTGTTAAACCTTATTTTTTTTGCGGCCATGGAACGCGGATAGATTTTTACCAGGTGGTTCTCATTAAAGGTCAGCCTCCTGAAAAATAATTCTGTTCTATTTAATGCTTTGCGCAGAGGTTTATGTGCACCTGCAGTGATACCCGGCGTTTCAGAAGGTGATTTATATAACCATCTCCATCCGCCATAAGTAGCGGCAGCGTAAGCGCCAAAAACTGCAAACGAAATAAAATTTCTGCGCTTGATTTTTTGCTCAGCAGTAAGCGGTTTTTTAGGAGCCTTATTTTTTTTATTGAACGGATTTTTCATCACCGGGAGGTTTATTTTCAATGATGGTTTTGGGTTCTTCGTTCACTACTATTTCAACGACCGTTTTAATTTCTTCATTCACCACTTCAAATCCGGATACGACCGA
>Ga0209839_10000241_pt1 | contig 28034 bp, 25 predicted proteins | sample OrgsoiDNA2013050_FD_185800 | JGI IMG/M metagenome (GOLD analysis project Ga0209839, IMG submission 185800) | Permafrost soil microbial communities from the Arctic, to analyse light accelerated degradation of dissolved organic matter (DOM) -... | ecosystem: Environmental > Terrestrial > Soil >... | reverse complement strand
AAAACGAGGTCCGAGACGTCGAGGAGGCTTTCGGCATTGTCGACGAGCGCAAACGGAACAGGCGCCGTCGTCGCCGGATCGCCCGTCACCAGGCGCTTCGGACCGAAGGAACCCAGATGCAACCAGACCGTGGCCGAGCCCGGGCCGCCATTGTAGAAAAAAGTCACCGGACGGGTCGCCGGCGCCTTGTTGTCCAGGGTGTAGGCGACGTAGAAGAACGACGCTTCGGGCGCGCCGGTTTTCGGGTCCGGCGCGGTCAGGTGACCCGCCGTCGCGGTATACGTCAGCGCAACGCCGTTGACCACGATCTGATGATGCGTGATCGAGGCAAGCTCGTGCGCCGCGGCAAGTGAAGCCGTCGCGGCGCTGGAGTAGACCGCCGGATCGAAAAACGCCGGCGGCGGGGGCGTAGGCGGGTTGCTGCTGCTGGCGCCGGAGCCCGAACTGCCTCCGCCGCAGCCGCACAGGAATAGCGCGAGCGAAAACGCCGCAGCGCGCGCCACCGGGCATTCGAGCAGCGCCATTTGAGCTCGTCGTTGCATAACGATGCCGCCACTATAGCGCTGGCGAGCGTTGACGTCACCGAGACACGAACCACTCGAAGAAATCTACATGGAGTGGCCGACCCAACCGGTTGCGAGTGCACTGAGCCAAACGACGAGGTCAGGAAGTGCCGCCGCAAGAAGAGGAACGCCAGAACCACGAAAATCAACGAATTTTGCGCGTCCCGGCGAACGATAGTTCGCATCAGGGCGGGGCGCGGGAATACCCGGTCGACGCGCGTTTCAGGCCCGAGCTGGTCCAGGGCCGGCTCGGGCTCGGGGCGCCGGAGGCGCCGGTTTTCGACCACCGCCTCTGCCATGGGCGGGCCGCGGGCCGGCATCGACGCACTCGCCCGCCGTCATTCAATAGCGTAGACATCGCCGTCGGTGCTGCCGAGTTGCCACGCAACACGCCGGCGGGTCGTCGTAGGATGGGGTCCGTCGCGGGACCGTCAATCGACTACAAATTTATAGCGGTCGTCCGATAGGCAGCGGACCTGAAGCTTGACACCATGGCAATCCGTAACCAAGAGGTACCGATCCATGAACACACGGAAGACACTATTGGCTATGGCATTAGCCGCATCGTCGCTCGGGATGTCGCTCGCGACACACGCGGCCGTTAATATAGACATCGACGTTGCCCCGCCGGCGCCAAGATACGAAAACGCACCGCCGCGGGAAGGCTACATTTATGCGCCCGGATACTACAAGTGGGACGAAGGCCATCATGAGCACGTCTGGACGAAGGGCGAATACCAGCCCGAGCGGCGCGGCGAGCACTTCGTGCCGCAGCGCTGGACGCAGCAGAACGGCAAGTACCATTTCGATGAAGGACGCTGGGAAAAGGGCGAAAAGGGTCAGTGATCGTCACCCGAACCAGCAAGTCGAGAAGCCCCGCGAGTCGGGGCTTTTCTTTGCGTATGTCCCCGCAGGGATCGCGCGGGGTCGTTGAGTCGCGCAGCGCTATTCCTTGCCTTCCCCATTGCGCGTGTGGAGTGTTACGCTCCTCGACTCCGCTTCAGATCGAGACACCACGATGACGCGCTACCGCATTCGCTTCGCTCCGGTCATGCCGGTACTTTCACTTTGCGCAGCGGTTGGCCTGCTGCTCGGAGCCGCAGGCTGCGCAACGATGGCTGGCGAAAATCCGAACCTCGCCGCCCAGCGCAACCAGAGCGTCGTCGAGAGCTCGATCCGGACCGACCAGGACCGGCGCATGGACGCCTCGCGTCATCCGGCAGAACTGCTTGCGTTCGCACAAGTGAAGCCGGGGATGCAGGTGCTCGACGTTTCCGCCGGCGGGGGATATACCTCGCAGCTGTTGGCGCTCGCGGTAGGACCCAGCGGCACTGTCTGGGCGCAGAGGGAACAGGCAGGCGCGGCGCTGACCAAGCGGCTCGCCGACCAGCCGCAGGCCAATCTCGTTCCGGTGTTGCGTCCGTTCGAGGATCCGGTGCCCGACCAGGCGCCGAAGCTCGATCTGATCACGCTGGTCCTCAACTATCACGACATTACCTACCTTCCGGTCGACCGCGCCAGGATGAACCAGCGATTGTTCGCCGCGCTGAAGCCGGGCGGCCATTTTGTCGTGATCGATCACTCCGCCAAGGCAGGCGCCGACATCAGCGTCGGCAAGAGCTTGCATCGCATCGACGAGGCGATCGTGCAGGCCGAGGTGAAAAAGGCGGGCTTCGTGCTCGAGTCCGAAGGCAATTTCCTGCGCGACCCCGCAGACACGCGCGAGCAGTCTTCCGGCGACTCGAAGATCCCCACCGACAAGTTCGCGCTTCGGTTCGTCAAGCCGTGAATCGACACGCTGGCTCGGACGGCCGCGGCTTGGGCGCCGGACCGCTGAGATGAAACGGCGGCAAGCCGTCCTTGCGTGCGCGGCGTTGCTCATGGCGCCCGCCATGCGCGCTTTGGCGCAAGGCGGAGCGACCGACCCGGCCGTCGCGCGAATCCGCGCCTATTACGATGTGCTGCTCGCGGTGATGAAGGACGCGGAAAAGCTCGGCATCCGCGGCCGTTATGAAAAACTGGCTCCCGCGATCCGCGCGACCTTCGATCTGGCGGCGATGACGCGCATCGCGGTGGGCCCGGACTGGAATTCGATCGCGCCCGAACAGCAGAATGCCCTGATCGACAACTTCTCGCGCATGACGATCGCGACCTACGCCAGTCGTTTCGACGGCTATTCCGGGGAGCGCTTCGAGGTCGACAATGCCACCGACGCGCGAAATAACGGAAAGATCGTGCGCACGCGGCTGATCGTTCCGGCCGGAGAGCCGGTGAGCCTCAACTACCTGATGCGCGGATCCGGCGATTCATGGAAGGCGGTCGACGTCTATCTTGCGGGCACGATCAGCGAGCTCGCGACCCGGCGGTCCGAATTCGGCGCGATACTCAAATCCGGCGGCCCGAACGCCCTCATCGAGAGCCTGCGCCAGCAGGCCGACAAGATGATGCGCGCTTCCGGCAAGACGTAGGCCGGAAACGACTACAGCGGACAGCAGCGCCGGAGGGTCCTTATTTCGGGGGCTCTTCGGCTGGGGAGCCCGGGTCGATCAGCTCCTGCGGATCGGTCTTCTCGCCGCCGGCTTCATGCAGCTGCGCCTGGCGGTACTGGCGTGAGATGCTCCGCAAATGCGCGTAGTAGTCGATTGCGCTGGCCTTGATCTCATCCAGCGTCTCGATATTGCGCGATCGAAGGTCGATGCCGTCCACGGTGCCCACGACGAAGTTCGTCGTCGATGCAGAATGTCCGTGGAGGACCAGCGCCGGCGGAGTCGTGAACAGGTCGACGCCGAGTCCGAATGCGTCGCGCACATTGGAAGGCCCGAAGAAAAGCAATACGACATAGGGACCATCGTCGACACCCAGGGTGTAGAGCGTCTGGCCGAAATCGCCGGTCTGCTTCGGGAAGCCCTGCGCTGTCGCCAGATCGAACAGGCCTCCCAGCCCGACAATGGTGTTGATGAAAAAGCGAGCGGACGTGATGCCGGCGGCGTTGGCCCGGCGCTGGAGCAGGTCGTTGACGAAAATCCGCGGCTCCGCCAGATTGTCGATCACCGACCGGATCCGGTCGCGCACGAATGGTGGAACGATCGCCCGATAGCTTTCGGCCAGCGGCCTGATGAAATGGTCATCCAATTCCGTGTTGGTATCGAACACGGCACGATTGAGCTTTTCGAGCGGATCATCGGACTGCGGGTTGCCGCGATCGGAAATGGTCGCGCAGCCTGCGAGCGTCACGCACAGAATCAGCGTCGAGACACGAATCGAACTCTCCAGGCAGGATAGCTTCATGAAGACTTGTTGCGCGAAAGAAGCCTCATTGGCGCGCGTGCCAACGCGCGCAGCCGCGGTTTGACGACGGTGCCCCGGCCGTAAATGCTCATGAACCCCGTGGTCCTCGAGTGGCTCGTTATCGCCTGTATTGTGATGGCCGCCGCCGGTTGCGTCTATGCGCTTGGCGCGGCGTTCGCGACGCGGCGCTTCGGCGCCCAACGTGTGCCCGTCGGCACAGGCTCTCCCGGGGTGACGATTCTGAAGCCGCTCGCCGGCGCCGAAGCAGGTCTGTACGATCATCTGGAATCGTTTTGCAAGCAGGCTTACGCCGGACCGACTCAAATTCTTTTTGGCGTGAAGGACGCAACCGATGCGGCGGCGGCCATCGTGGAGCGGCTGCGCGCGAAATGGCACGACCGCGACCTCGAGCTGGTCGTCGACCCCGTCACGCATGGTTTCAATCCCAAGGTTTCCAATCTCGTCGGGATGCAGCGGCACATCCGCCACGACATCGTAATTCTCGCCGACAGCGATATCGCGGTCGGCCCGGATTATGTGTCGACGATCGTCGCCGCCCTGCTCCGCCCCGACGTTGGCCTGGTCACCTGTCTCTACCGTGGCGCGGCGCATGGCGGCGTATGGGCGCAGCTGGCCAGCATGGCGATCGACTACCGGTTCCTGCCCGATGTGCTCGTCGGGCTCCAGCTCGGCCTCGCCCGTCCCTGTTTCGGTTCGACGATCGCGCTCCGCCTTTCGACGCTCCAGTCCATCGGCGGATTCGAGGTGTTTGCGAATCACCTTGCCGACGACAATGCCATGGGCGAGGCGGTGCGCGCGACCGGACTGCGGGTTGTGTTGGCGCCGCATGTCGTCGTTCACGCGTGTTCGGAGCGGACTGCCGGGGAGCTGCTGGCGCACGAGCTTCGCTGGGCGCGAACCCTGAGGTCGGTCAGTCCGATGGGCTACGCCGGGCTCGTCATCACCCACCCGCTTCCTTTTGCGCTCATTGCGGCGGGCGTGTGCGGCGCGGAAGGGTGGGCAACGCTCGGCTTGGGCTCGCTCGCCATGGCCATGATCGCGGCGTCGATCGCCTGCCGCCTTGTCCTGCAGTTTCAAGTTGACCATACTCTGCGGTTGAGCACACGCCGCTGGTGGTTGGGACCCGCGCGCGATATGCTGTCGTTCCTGGTCTATGCCGCCAGCTTTTTTGTCAGCGTCGTGAGCTGGCGCGGGACCCGCTACAAAGTGCGCGCCGATGGAACTTTGGCGTCGCTCGGAAAGCCTAAGAGATGATGCGTACGCTGTTTCTGCAGGCGCCGTCGTTCGACGGATTCGATGGAGGTGCGGGTTCGCGCTATCAGGCGCGGCGCGAGATCCGCTCGTTCTGGTATCCGACCTGGCTTGCGCAGCCTGCGGCGCTGGTCGAAGGCAGCAAGCTCGTCGATGCCCCGCCGCACCGCCAGAAGCTTGCCGAGATCGCCGCCACCGCGGGCGATTTCGATCTCGCCGTCCTGCACACGTCTGCGCCCTCGTTCGCGTCCGACATCAAGACCATCGAGGCGCTCAAGTCCGTCAATCCCAATCTGAAAGCCGGCCTGATCGGGGCAAAAGTCGCCGTCGATCCCGCGGGAAGTCTCAGCGCATCGAAAATCGTCGATTTTGTCGCTGGCAACGAGTTCGATTTCACGATCAAGGAGCTCGCCGAGGGCCGCGATTGGAACAAGATCACCGGCCTCTCGTATCGAAACGCCGAAGGACGCATCGTCCACAACGAAGCACGCGCGGTGCTGGAGAACATGGACGAGCTGCCGTTCGTGACGCCGGTCTACAAGCGCGACCTGAAGATCGAGAACTATTTCATCGGCTATCTCAAGCATCCCTACATATCGCTCTACACCGGGCGCGGCTGCAAGTCGCGGTGCACGTTCTGCCTCTGGCCGCAGACCGTCGGCGGGCACCGCTACCGTACGCGCAGCGTCGGCCACGTGATCGAGGAAATCGCCTGGGCGCAAAAGGCGTTTCCGCAGGTCAAGGAATTCTTCTTCGACGACGACACCTTCACCGACGACCTGCCGCGCACGCAGGCGATCGCCAAGGAGCTCGGCAAGCTGGGCATCACCTGGTCGTGCAACGCCAAGGCCAACGTCCCGCGCGAGACGCTCGAGGTCATGCGCGACAACGGCCTGCGCCTGCTGCTGGTCGGCTACGAATCGGGCAACCAGCAGATCCTGTACAACATCAAGAAGGGCATGCGCATCGAGTTCGCGCGCCGCTTCACCAAGGATTGTCACGATCTGGGCATCACCATCCACGGCACGTTCATCATGGGCCTGCCCGGCGAGACCAAGGAGACGATCGAGGAAACGATCCGCTTCGCCACCGATGTCAATCCGCACACGATCCAGGTGTCGCTGGCAGCGCCGTACCCGGGCACCTTCCTGTACAAGCAGGCGCTGGAAAAGGGATGGCTCGACAGCGCCAACGCCGAGCTCGTCGACACGCACGGCGTGCAGATCGCGCCGCTTCACTACGCGCATCTCTCGCACACCGAAATCTTCGACTCGGTCGAGACGTTCTACAAACGCTTTTATTTTCGCAGCGGCAAGATCGCGTCCATCGTCGGCGAAATGGTCAGGAGCCCCGAGATGATGAAGCGGCGGCTGCGCGAAGGCGTCGAATTCTTCCAGTTCCTGCGCGAGCGGCGCGAGATCACCCGCTGAAGTCGCTGATCGTCACGGCCGACGACTTCGGCCTGGCGCGCGAAGTCAACGAGGCCGTCGAGCTCGCCCACGCCATTGGCATCCTGACCGCGGCGAGCCTGATGGTAGGTGGTGCGGCGTTCGACGACGCGGTGGCGCGCGCGCGACGCATTCCTTCGCTCCGGGTCGGGCTCCACCTCGTTCTCGTCGACGGTTGGCCGCTGCTGCCGGCCGACCGCATTCCGGACCTGGTCGACGGACAGGGGCGCCTTCGCAGCGACATGTTCGGCATGGGCCGGGATATTTTCCTTCGCCGGGGGATACGCCGCCAGCTCGCGGCCGAGATCGAGGCGCAGTTTGCCGCGTTCAAGGCAACCGGCCTGCCGCTCGACCACGTCAATGCGCACCATCATTTCCATCTGCATCCGTCGGTCGCGGGACAAATCCTCGCCATCGGGCCCCGCTACGGCATGCGCGCGCTGCGCGTCCCGCGCGAACCGGCAAAGCTCCTGAATCGTATCGAGACTTGGCCTGTGCGCCGCCGCGATTGGCTGACCGCGCCGTGGATCGCGCATCTCAACCGGCGCGTTCGCCGCCGTAGCCTGCGCGCCGCGGACCAGGTCTTCGGCCTCGCGTGGTCCGGTGCGATGAGCGAATCGCGTGTCGCCGGGATATTGAGACATTTGCCCGAAGGCGTGACCGAGATCTACTCTCACCCGGCGATTTCTTCCGCTTTCGCGGATTCGACCCATGGTTACCGCTATGCCGACGAGCTGGCGGCACTGGTCGCGCCAGAAGTCGCAGCGCTTGCGCGCGCGAGCGGCGCCAGCCTTGGCGGTTTTTCGGACCTGAGTCCGTGAAGCACCTGGGTGTGGCGCTGGCGCTTGCCGGACTCGTGCTGGCGATCGTGCTTTTCGTCCGCGGGGACATCGCCGGCGTCGTCGATCTCCTCCTCGCCGCGGGACCTGGCTTGATCGTCGCGGCGATTTTTCATCTGGCGCCGATGGCGCTCAACGCGCGGGCGTGGCAGCTGCTGCTGCCCGTGCACGAGCGATCGAGCCTGCGCACGCTCACCCGGGCGACATGGATCCGTGAATCGGTCAACGGACTGCTTCCGGTGGGGCGCATCGGCGGCGAAGTCGTCGCCTACCGCATCCTGCGGCGCAGTCTCATAAGCCGAGCGTCCGCGGCAGCGAGCCTGGTCGCCGACATGGCGCTCTCGGTTGTCTCACAAGCAGGCTTCGCCCTGCTCGGTCTCGGGCTCCTGGTCATGCTGGGCGCCACCACGCTCGCCACGCCGCGCATGCTGGCGGGACTCGCGATCATGATCGCGCTCGGCGTCGCCTTTGCGCTCGTTCAGCGCGCCGGCGCCATGAGCGCAATCACGAGCGTACTGAACCGGCTCCTCGCCGGTCGCCTCAATGCCGCGATCACCAAATCGTTGCGGCTCGATAGCGCGATGCGAGAGATCTATGCGCGTCGTCGCGATGTCGCGGCGTGCCTGGGCTGGCAACTTGCCGGCTGGGTCGCCGGCGCCGGCGAGATCTGGCTCGCGCTGTATTTTCTTGGGCACCCGTGCAGCGTCCTCGACGCCGTTGTGATCGAGGCGTTGATCCAGGCGATCAGCAGCGCGGCGTTCCTGGTGCCCGGCGCGCTCGGCGTGCAGGAGGGCGGCTTTGTCCTCGTCGGCGCGGCGCTCGGCATCGACGGCACCGCCGCGCTGGCCCTTGCGACAGCCCGGCGCCTTCGCGATCTGATCGTCTTCCTGCCGGGGCTTCTCGCCTGGCAATGGTCCGAGGTTCGCGCGCACGTCCCGAAAAGCGTCAAGCCCTCGCAATCGCCCTAAGGCCTCGGCGGGCCGCTGCGAGCGCGCACGGATCCCAGCAAGGCAGGCAGAAACAGCAGCGCCACCAGCAGGGTACAGGCGAGCGACAAGGCCAGAAGCTTGCCCATGCTCGACGTGCCCGGGTGCTGCGACAACCACAGGCTTCCGAACGCCGTTCCGGTCGTCAGCGCGCTGAACAGAACCGCACGCGTCAAGCTCGACTGCAGCAGATTCACCGCCCCGCTTCGCCAGGCCATGACGAAGTAAATATTGAACGCAACGCCGATGCCGATCAGCAACGGGAGCGCGATGATGTTCTCGAAATTGAGCGGCATGCCGATTGCCGCGCAGATTCCCAGCGTGACAAGCGCGGTAAGGATCAGCGGCGTAAGCGTCAGCAGCACGTCGACGGCCCGGCGCAATGTCATCGCCAGCAGCAGCGCGATCGACGCCAGCGCCCAGAAGCCCGCCTGAATGAATGCGTGCATGATGGTGTAGCTCGATGCCTGGATCGACACCGGGGCGCCGGTCGCATCCGGAGCGAGCTGCTGCACGGCGGCGACGAAGCGCCGCAGCGCATCGTTGTCGTTCGCGCTGCCCCTGGGGAAGACCTCGATTCGCGCGCGCCCGTCCGCCGCGACCCAGTCGCGCACAAGATCGGCTGGCAAGGTCTCGAGCGTGACGGGTGCGGCCTGCAGCGCCAGGCGCAATTGTGCGAGCGTCACGGTGAGTCCCGGAATGAGCACGTCCCTCGCGCGCTCGCGCTGCGCCGGCTCGCCCTGCGCGAGCGCGCGAAGCGCCCGCGCCAGGCGCGTCGCCTCGCCCGCGGCGGCGCGTGGATTCGTTGCGGCAGCCTCGTCGAGCCGCTGCGCCATGGCCGACAGCGAGCGCGCGGTCTCCTCGTCGTTCGGCGGAGGCCGTACTTCGGCGGGATTGAGGACCGGATCGAGCAGCAGCGCCGCATCGCTGATCAGCGCCAGCTTTACCTCCTGTTTTTCCGGCACGAAGCTCGCCAGCGTAAGCGCGTGATCGACTTCGGGAAGGAGCTCGAGTGGTTGCGCGAGAGCGCGCGCTTGCGCGAGCGAGGGCGCGAGCACGTCGACGGTGTAGGGGGTGGTGTTCGGATCGCGCATCAGGTCGAGCAGCGTGGCAACCGACTCGGTGCGTTCGCTTCGCAAGTGCAGCGGATTGAAATCGAACTGAAGCGCGGGCAGCAGAGCTGCGCTGGACACCGCCGCCACGCATGCGCCGGCGAGGACCCAGCGTCTGTGGAGCGCGACAAAGCGGTCGAGCGGCGCAAATGCCGCGTAACCGATCGGGGCGCGCTCCGCCGACGGACGGAGCACGGCAATGATCGCCGGCAGCAAGGTGATGCTGGACACGAACGCGACGATCATGCCGGTGCCGGCGATCACTCCGAGCTCCGACACGCCGCGATACTCGGTCGGGAGAAATGCGTAGAAGCCTGCCGCAGTCGATGCCGCCGCGAGCGCCAGGGCGATCCCCACTTCCGCGCCGGCATCGCGCAGCGCGGAAGCAAGCTCGTCGCCGGCGTAGCGCTTGGCGCGATAGCAGACGCAGAACTGGATGCCGAAATCGACGCCGAGGCCGACGAAGAGGACGGCAAAAGCCACCGAGATCAAGTTGAACTTGCCGAATACCAACAGGCCGAAGCTCGCCGTGATCAGCAATCCCACGGTGAGGCTCGACACGATCGCAACAATGAGCTTCCACGAGCGCAGCGCCAGCCAAAGCAGGAGGACGACCGCGCAGATCGTCACCGCGGCATTGAGCGCGGCCCGATCCGCGAGTGTTTCGAATTCCTCGTCGGCCAGAGGCACGTCTCCGGTTAGCCGGATGCGCAGCCGCGGATCGGCGTCCAGCGCCAGTGCGTGAACGGTATGACGGATTGCGTCGGTGGCGGCGCCACCGGGCTGCAGCGCCGTGTAATCGAGCAGCGGGTGAACAAGAATGAATCGCCGCAACTCGCGCGCCTCGGGATCGCGCTGCGCAATCAGCGAGCGCCAGGAAAACGGCGGCGCTTTTCCAGCGACGATGCCCTCGAACGCATCCGCGAGCTTGGCCATCGGCGGCGCGAACGCGTCCAGCGCCGACGGATCGCGGCGAGCTCCCTCGAGCACCAGCGAAAGCGCCTGCATCAATCCTCGCAGGGATGGATCTGCTGCCAGCGTCCCCAGAAGCGGTTGCGCTGCGATCAACTGTGTCGTCGTCTGCGACACTTCGGCGGTCGATTCGAACAACAAGCCTGCCCGATCGAAGAAGGGCCCGCCGTCCGGTCGCCATACATCGCGAAACATCGCCGATTGCGCCGATAGCTGCTGCGACAACGCTGCGGTTGCCGACTCGGCAAGCTCCGGCGTCGCGCCGTCCACGACAACCGCGATCAGGTCCGCGCGCTGCGGAAATGCCGCGGTGAATGCGGCTTCGCGCTTGCGCCACGGAACATCTTCCGAAATGAGCCTTGCGCTGTCGGTGTCGATCGCGATGTGCCGCTCCGTGTAGACGAGCGCGCCGGCGCAGGCGATCGCCGCGGCGACGATCACGAGCCAGGCCCTGCGCGTGCATGCGCCGACGACCCAGCTCACCAGCGAGCGCAGACGCGCGTCCCCGCGCGCGCTCATCGATCGTCCGGACGTATGATTTTCAAGCCTCCCGATACATCAGCAACAGCGCTCCGATCAAGACGAAGCAGAGCGGCCACAGCCACCCGGTCCAGCGCCCTTCTTCCTCCGGCGCCTCGATCTCGAGCCATCGCGCCCATCCGGCCGTGATGCCGAGCACCGCGATGGGCAGATGCGTCGCTTCGACCAGCATCTCTTCCTTCACGTTGGCCAGCGCGTGCGAGTGCGTCAGCAGGAGCGTCCCGCCGAGGGCCGTCAGCAACGGAAAGACGCGCGTCCATCCGCGCGAGGTGATGCGGCCTGTGCGCACGCGCCATTCGAACCAGGCAAAGACGATGATCAGGATCACGAATATCCGATGCTGGGCGACCTCGGGGTCCTTCAGGCTCTCGAAAAAGCCGATGTTGCCCATCGGCCAGACTTCCGGGTCCGACCGGAAAAACAGGAACGCGGCCAGGGCGAGAAACAGCAGCGGCCAATGGCTCGCCCACGGCACGCGACCGCGATGCCCGGCAAGAGCGGCGAGCCCTACGATCAGCACCAGCACGCCGGCCCAATGATGGTTGTATTCCGACCAGGCGATGTCTTGCGCGTTGCGCGGCGGCAATTCGCCGGTGCCCGGCAGAAATGCCTGCGCGCGGGTCGATTCCTGCCCGTGCCGCCACTCCTCGTCCAGCCGCGCCTGCAGCGCGGGGATGGCGAGCGCCGCGTGCTCGGGGCTCGCCATCCGTGGCAGCGTCGGCGTCATTCGCTGCTCGAGCTCGGACAGCGTCACCCGATCCCCGACCAGATCGACCGCGGGCGGCATGGACGTGATCGAGGCAGCGGCCAGGAGGACCGCGAAACCGACGCCCATTTCCACTTCGACGAAGCGGCCCACGCGCGCGACGCGCGTGGAATCGCCGCCGAACCGGCGCACGGCTCGAAAGTTTGCGAGGCCAAGCAGCAGCATCATGCAGAACAGGAGGCTCTTCGTCGCCGCCATCGCCCCGTACGCGGTGCCGTAGACGCCTTCGATCGATCCGATGAAGCGTATTGCGAATACGGCCGCGCCGGCGACAATGAGCGCGACTCCGGCGATCGAGAGCGCGGAGTAGCGGCGTGCGATCCACGAAAGGGTTTCGGGCGCCCGGACACGGCTGAGCATCGCGCGAAAGCAAGGCAAGCCACCAAGCCAGATCGCGGCGCCAAGCTCGTGGGCACCGGTGGCAACCATCATCAACGCCGAATCGTCGAGCCTTGCGGCTGCGTGGCTGCCGCCGACGGCGGCGCATAGAACGATCGCACCGAGCAAGGCGATCGCGATCCGCGTTGTTGCCTCGGTCAGCGGCCGCAGCAAGACCAGCGCGCAGATTGCCGCGGCGGCGAGTGCCTTCAGCGTGCCCTCGATCACGAAGTCAGCCCCGGCGACGTCCTTCCAGGCCACGTGCAGCGTGGCAGCAAGGACCGTTGCGTTGAGCAGCGTACCGGCAAGGATCGCAACGACGGTGGCGACGGCAGAAGCCATGATCGCGTAGCGCGTCGCCGCCTGGATCAGACCAGCCTCGTCCCCCGCGCGTCGAGCGACCGGCTCGGCGACCAGCAGCGCGAAGCTGATGCTGCCGAGCAGAACCGTCTGCGCGACGAGATCGACGCCGTGCACGATGACCCGCAGGAACCCGAAAATATCGAACAGCGTGCTCAATGAATCCGAATGCCGGCAGCGTCGCGGACGAAGAAGGGTATGTTGCCCCGGGTGATGTGGCCGTCGCGGGAAAGAACCTGCCAGCGCAGCGTCCACGCGCCGCCGGCCGCTGCCTCCGCGCGCCCGGCGAGCACTCCCGGCGCGGAATCGATCAGTGTCACGAAAGAATCGACGCCGTCCGGGCTCCGCAACACCAGGCTCGATCTTTGACGATCGATTGCGCTATTGAAGTCGATCTTGATGTCCAGCGTTCCCGCCGCGACGGTCGACTTCGCCGCTGGCTTTGCGGCGACAACGATGGCATGCGCTTGCGCGGAACCGGGAACGAGCGCGATCGATGTCGCGAGCAAACCCAGCAGGACCGCCACGGCGCGCTCACGCTTCGTGGACCCAATCGAAGAGCGGAACTCGCGCACGGGGCAGCGTTCCAATGGTTAGGTGTCGGAAGAGCGTGTCGGCATGATGCATGATCGGATGGCGGTTTGCCACCCATCTGCGAGCGCCGAGCATCGGCGGAGCCCTATCCTTCGTGCCGCTTGATCACGGTGCCGACATCGCGGCAGATTTGCAGCGGGGCGGCGCCGGCTCCGTTGATCCTGCGCATCCCGGCACGAAATGCCAGCTTGTTCGCGGCGTCGCAAACGGGCATTATGGCATCGGTGAAACGTGCCCAATTCAAAGAGCCGCATCAGGCGGTCATGACCACGATGCATTCGATTTTCCGATCGATGGGGAAACCGTGCGGGTAACGCTTGCGCAACCGCGCGGTTTTTGCGCGGGCGTCATCCGCGCGATCGATATCGTCGAGCAGGCGCTGGAAAAGTACGGCGCACCGGTGTACGTGCGGCACGAAATCGTGCACAACCGTCACGTCGTCGAAAATCTTCGCGCCAAGGGCGCGCGTTTCGTCGAGGACCTGTCCGAAGTTCCGCCCGGTGCGATCACCATTTTCAGCGCCCACGGCGTCGCGCGCACGGTCGAGGAAGAGGCGCAGACCCGTGGCCTGCATGTGCTCGATGCTACCTGCCCGCTGGTGGCGAAGGTGCACGGCCAGGGCAATCGCTATTTCAAGCAGGGTCGCGTGGTGATCCTCGTCGGCCACGCGGGTCATCCCGAGGTCGAGGGGACGATGGGCCAGATTCCGGGACAGGTTCGCCTGGTGCAGACCGAGGCCGACGTCGATTTGCTCGACCTGCCCGTCGACACGCCTGTTGCCTACATCACGCAGACGACGCTCAGCGTTGACGACACGCGCACGGTGATTGCCGCGCTGGAGCGCCGCTTTACCGATATCGTCGGCCCCGACGTCAACGACATCTGCTACGCCACGCAGAATCGGCAATCGGCGGTGCGAGAGCTGGCAAGGCTCGCCGATGTGATCCTGGTCGTCGGCGCTCGAAACAGCTCCAACTCCAACCGCCTGCGCGAAATTGGAATCGAGACCGGCATACCGAGTTACCTGATCGCCGACGGCAGCGAGCTCGATGCAGAATGGGTTCGCGGCGCCGAGGTGGTCGGCATCACCGCCGGCGCTTCCGCACCCGAGGAGCTGGTCGACGACGTCATCGCCGCGCTGCGCCGTCTCGGTCCGCTCGAGGTATCGGTTCTGCCGGGGCTCGAAGAGACCGTGGAATTCCGGCTTCCGGCGGAATTGCTGCGTTCGCGCCGGTCGACGCGCGCGGCTTCAAACGCAACTGAGCAAACGTAACTGAGCGAACGTAACCGAGCGAACCTAACCGAGCGGACAATCTAGTGGCCATTCCCCTGCTGCAAATGGCGCGCATCGGCGCCTATACCGTCCGCCAGCAATTCGCGCGGCGCCAGCGCTATCCGCTGGTACTCATGCTCGAGCCTCTCTTTCGCTGCAATCTCGCCTGCGCCGGCTGCGGCAAGATCGACTATCCGGCGGACATCCTGAACCAGCGGCTGTCGGTCGAGGACTGTCTGGCGGCCGTCGACGAGTGCGGCGCGCCCGTGGTCTCGATCGCCGGCGGCGAGCCGCTGTTGCACAAGGAGATCGAGGAGATCGTCGCCGGCATCGTCGCGCGGCGCAAGTTCGTCTACCTGTGCACCAACGCGCTGTTGATGCAAAAGAGATTGGCGATGTTTCAGCCGAGCCCGTATTTCGTATGGTCCGTGCACCTGGACGGCGACCGCGGGATGCATGACCACTCGGTGTGCCAGGAAGGCGTATACGAGCGCGCGGTGGCGGCCATACGCGCGGCCAAGGAGCTCGGATTCAGGGTCAACATCAATTGCACGCTGTTCAACGACGCCGTCCCGGAGCGCGTGGCCGAGTTTTTCGACCAGGTCGCGGGGCTCGGCGTCGACGGCATCACGGTGTCGCCCGGATACGCGTACGAGCGTGCGCCGGACCAGGAGCATTTCCTGAGCCGCACGCGCACCAAGCAGCTGTTCCGCGACATCTTCCGCCGCGGTCGCGGCGCCCGCGCCTGGTCGTTCAGCCAGTCGGGGCTTTTTCTGGATTTTCTGGCCGGCAATCAGGAGTACCGCTGCACGCCCTGGGGCAACCCGACACGAAACGTCTTTGGATGGCAGCGCCCCTGCTATCTGCTTGGCGAGGGATACGCAGCGAGCTTTCGCGAGCTCATGGACGAGACCGATTGGGACGCGTACGGCACCGGCAACTACGAAAAATGCGCCAACTGCATGGTCCACAGCGGATACGAAGCCACCGCGGTGCAGGACGCGGTCCGCCATCCGCTCAAGGCGCTTGGCGTCAGGCTGCGCGGCGTCCGGACCGACGGCGCAATGGCGCCGGAAATTCCGCTCGACAAGCAGCGGCCCGCGAAATACGTCTTCTCAAGCCACGTCGAGCAGAAATTAGGCGAGATCCGGATAACCCAGGCGCGGGCCAAGGAGCCTACGCCCACGTGAGAGTGCGCGAAACGCGGCCCTGGCATCGACCGCGGTGCGCAACAGCAAAGGCAGCTGCCCCGGTGTTCGCGCAAGCGAGCGCAGCACGGCGCCGCTGCTGACCGTCCCGTCCGCCTTGAGCGACCCCGCCGCTGCCGCGGGAAGGCTCCTGTGCGCCGGATCGGCGATCACCCTGAACACCGCAAATGGCAATCCGTGCGCCGCGGCGATCCTCGCCGCGACGTGCGATTCGGTGTCGAGCGCCGCGGCTCCGCTGTCAAGATTGAGCGCACGCTTGCGCGAAGCATCGAAGACCGGCTCGTCGACGCCGGCGACGTCCGACATCCATGCCCCGGGAAGCCGCTGCGCGAGGATGCGCGTCCATTCCGGGTCGCACGGCCAACTTTCCGTCGCAGTGATGACCGAGCGCGCGACGATCCATGCACCGGGCGCGACATCCGGCGCGAGACCTCCCGCAATGCCGAAGCTGATCACGGCGCACGCACCGCGCGCAATCTCGCGCTCGAGCGCGGCCGCAAGCTGCGCGGCGACGCCTCCGCCCGCGAGAGCGCGAACGCCGGCACCGGCGGCGATGCGCGCTTCGATCGCGAGTCCCGTGACCGCTATCACCGGCAGCGCGGCATGTCGACCGCCGCTTAAGCTCTGCCTCACATGCCGAGACGGATGCTTCCGGCGCCGCTAAGTCTCAAATTGCGATAACGCGCGAGTGCCCAGAGCGGAAAGAACTTGGGATATCCGTCATAACGCAGGTAGAACACCCGTGGAAAGCCCGTTGCGGTAAATTCCGGCTCGAGCCAGAAACCGTCGGCATCCTGCGTGCGCCGGAGGTACTCGACGCCGCGCGCGACGACGGGGTTGTCGACCTGACCGGCAGTCATGAGCCCGAGCAGCGCCCACGCCGTTTGCGACGCCGTGCTCGGCGAGCGTTCGTGACGGCGACGCTCGAGTTGGTAACTTTCGGCGGTCTCGCCCCAGCCGCCGTCGTCATTTTGCGTCGAGAGCAGCCACGCAATGGCGCGTCGAATTTCCGGCGAGCGCTCGCTCATGCCCACTGCGTTGAACGCGCAAAGCACCGACCAGGTGCCGTAGATGTAATTCATTCCCCAACGGCCGAACCAGCTTCCATCCTCTTCCTGCGAGCGCCGCAGAAAATCAAGCGCGGCAGCGAGCGCGGGCTTCCCCGCGTCCTCGCCGAGTTGCCCCATCATGCTCACGCAGCGGGCGGTCACGTCGGCCGTTGGCGGGTCCAGTAGCGCACCATGGTCGGCGAACGGGATGTGATTCAAGTATTCGCTGGTGTTGTCGGCGTCGAAGGCACCCCAGCCGCCATTGGCGCTCTGCAGACCGAGCACCCACTCGCGGCCGCGATCGATCGCATGGACGAAGTTCGGGTCGCCCGGCATCCCCGGCCCGGAAGCGTAGCGATGCATGGCCATGACCACGACGGCGGTGTCGTCGAGGTCCGGATAGTGCGCGTTCGCGTGCTGAAACGCCCAGCCCCCGGGCCGAACGTGCGGGCGCCGGTCAGCCCAGTCGCCGATCGTTCCCAGCACCTGCCGGTCCTTCAGCCATGACAGGCCGTGGCGCGCCGCGGACTGGCACTGGCTGCCGCCGACCTCGAGCAGCGATTGACAGACAAGCACCGTATCCCATATCGGCGATACGCACGGCTGACAATAGACTTCGTCACGCGCTTTGACGAGCAACTTGTCGATCGCTTTCCGGGCGACGACGAAATCCGGATAGTCGCGAGGATAGCCGAGCGCCTCGAACATCATCACCGTGTTCGCCATCGCCGGAAAGATCGCTCCCAGGCCGTCTTCGCCATTGAGCCTTTCGGTCACGAAGGCGACGGCCTTGTCGACCGCGCGCCGGCGCATCGCCTTCGGCACCAGCGGCTCAACCAGGCGCAGCATCGCGTCGGCGGCAGCGAAGACCGCGAATCGAAAGTGCGATTGATGCGGTGCGCGCGCCCACCGTCGCGCACGCGGACGTGAGTCTATGAAAAGCTCGGCGATCCGGACGCCGCTCGGGTTGCGTGCGCGCGGCTTCAGCGCTTGCAGCACCAAGAGCGGCACCAGCACGGTCCTGCTCCAGTACGAAACCCTCGACAAATGGAACAGGAACCAGCGCGGCAAGAACATGATCTCGACCGGAATAACCGGCACCGCCGCCCATGATATTTCACCGAAGAGCGCGAGCAGAATTCGGGTGAAGACATTGGTTCTGCCGGCCCCGCCGGCGGCAAGGATGGCGGCACGCGCGCGCCGCATGTGCGCGGAATCGGGCGCATCGCCGGCGAGCTTGAGGGCGAAATACGCCTTGACGCTGGCACTGATATTCATATCGCCGCCGTGGAACAGCGGCCAACCGCCGTCGTGCCCTTGCACGCGTCGCAGGTACTTGGCGACGCCTGATTCCAGGGCGAGGTCGGGTTCGCCCAGAAAGTGCTGCAGAAGAATGTACTCGGCCGAGATGGTCGCGTCGGCCTCGAGCTCGAAAACCCAGTGGCCATCGTCGCGCTGCGCGCCCAGCAGCGCGGCGGTCGCCCGCTCGATGTGGCGATCGAGAGAGTCGGGTGCGTCGGCCAGGCGAATGTGTCGGACAGTAGCGTCGGGAGGCGGCATCAATTGCTCGTTATGCAATGAAGGGTGGGCACGGAGGTCCATGGGAAGTGAGTATTCAAGGAGGTCATGCTCAATGGCTTGCGCTGCGATCGACGCTCAGGAGCCCGTAACGAAGCAGAATCCAGAGCAGCCTCGCGCGCCCGGCATGGACCGCGTGACGCGGCGGACTCCAGCCTCGGGCGACCAGGCGCTCGAGTATATTTTCATAGACCTTCGCCATCATCAGCGGCGCGCGCCCGATACGCAATGGATAGCGCGACAGGATCCGGCGCGCATCCGCGAAGTGGCCCGCCGCGCGACTCACGACAGCGGCGCACGCTCGCCCCAGCGCAACATCGCTCAGAACCGCGGCCGGATCGGTGGTGGCTATCCCTGCCGCTCGAAGCGCCTCGCGCGGAAGATACAGCCGTCGTTTGACCGCGTCCTCGTCGAGATCGCGTAGGATATTGGTCAGTTGAAGCGCCCGCCCGAGATGGCCCGCAAGCGACACGCCGTCTTCTCCCTGCATCCCGAATATGCGCACCGAAAGCCGGCCCACGGCGCACGCCACGCGATCGCAATAGACGTCGAGGGTCGCCAGGTCGGGCGCAACGATATCGGCCGTGACGTCCATCTCCATGCCGTCGATGATCGCGAGAAAATCCTCGCGCCGCAAGGCGAATTCGCGCACCGGCTCGTGCAGCGCGCTGACGCGGGCCGATGGCGCGCCCGCAAAGAGCGTATCGACGTCCGCGCGCCATTGCTCGAGCTCGGCGAAACGTGTCCGGCGGTCGCCCGCGCCGTCGGCGACATCGTCGACGGCACGGCAAAAACGGTAGACCGCGAACATCGCAAGACGCTGCGCCCGCGGAAGCACGCGCATCGCCGCATAGAACGAGCTGCCGGAGACCGAGGCCTCCGTTTGGGTGGTCGAGGATTCGATAAGTTCCATCTGCGCTAGCACGAAAAGAAATCACGGGCGTCGAATGCGGCATTCGGCGACGTGTCAGCTTGCATCTTCGTCATCCCGACACCCGCCAATGTACACGTCCTTTCCATGATCCGCTTCTGCCGCGCAGGTGCTGGTACGCGGAAACCAGCGTAAACATGAGGTAAGCGGTTGCGATCGCCGGCAGCGCGAGCCCCCACCCCGGCGAGACGCGATAGAACCGCAGTACTGGTTGAAAAGCAAGCGCCATCGCCGCCCACGCCAGCGCGCCCAGAAGTTGCCGTATGCCGCTGCCAAAAAGGCTCAGCGCCGGTGGCGCCAGATAGGTCAATGTCATGGCCGCGGTCGTGCCCAGCAGCCACCACGGGGAGAAGCCCAGCTGAGCGTACGCGGAGCGCGTGATCATGTGGCCGATGTCGCGCATCGACCGATACGGGCGAATGCTTTGCGCACGCTCGGTCAGGCCAATCCAGATCGGACCATGCGGCTTGAGCAGCCGTGCCAGCGCGCAGTCGTCGATCAGCTCGCCGCGAATCGCCTCGATGCCACCGGCGGACAGAAGCGTCCGCCGATGCACGAGCATGCACCCCCCGGCAGCCGCCGCGACCGAACGATCGGCGCGGTTGACCCATGCGAATGGATAGAGCATCTGGAAGAAAAAAATAAACGCGGGGACCATCGCCCGCTCGGCCAGGCTTTCGCAGCGCAGCTTGGCCATCAGCGAGGTCAGCACCGTGCGCTCGCCCAGCGCGCGGCGGACGAGCGCAGTCAAGGTATCGGGGGCATGGCAGATGTCGGCATCGGTCAGGAGCAGGTAATCCGGCGGCTCCGGCATTGCTGACGAATGGCTTACGCCGTGGGACACCGCCCACATCTTGCCGGCCCATCCGGCAGGCAGCGGCGGCGCCGTCAGGACGGTCAAGGTGCGTGGCGCTCCTGGCGCTTCGGTGGCCTTGGCCTCCTTGGCAGCTTCTGTGGCCTCGACCGCGGTGCGGTCGCTGCTCTGGTCGTCGACCACGATGAGCGAAAGCTTGCCGCGATAGTCCTGCCGCAGCAGCGAGGCGACGCTCATGCCTATGAGCTCCTCTTCGTTGCGTGCGGGCATGACGACGGCCACGTCGGGCCACGCAACGGGCTCCAGCGGCGCATTGACGGCTGCATTGGCGGCTGCGTAATCGCGCTGCGCCGCGCGCCAGAATCCGCCGCGCGCGGCGAGGAGATAGACCCACACGGCGCACGCCAGAAAAGCTACCAAGGTCGCCGCAGTGGCAAGCGCCGTCATGAGAGGTAGCCTGCCGCGCGAAACCAGTCGACGGCGTCGCGCAGACCCTCGCGGTAGGGCCGGGCGCGATAGCCGAGCTCGCGCTCGGCCTTCGCGCTGGTGAAAAACATTCGATGCTCGGACATGCGCAATCCGTCGACGGTCAGAAAAGGCTCGCGCCCGGTCATCGTCGCGATCATTTCGGCGGCGTGCGCAAGGGGGTACAGCGGGCCGCGCGGCAGCTTCAGCCGCGGACGCGGCCGCCCGACCAGCGACGCGATATCGCACAACATCGTCTCCAGCAGCACGTTCTCGCCGCCGAGAATGTAACGCTCGCCGATCCGGCCGCGCGCAAGCGCCGAGACGTGACCCGCGGCCACGTCGTCCACGTGAACGAGGTTGAGGCCGCTGTCGACGAAGCCGGGCATGCGGCCGGACGCGGCCTGGACAATGATCCGACCGGTCGGCGTCGGCCGGATGTCGCGCGGGCCGATCGGTGTCGACGGATTGACGATGATTGCCGGCAGCGCGTCACTCGCGACCATCGACTCGACCGATCGCTCGGCAACGACCTTGCTTCGCTTGTACGCGCCTATCGCTGCCGATTCCACGAGTGGGACCGTCTCGTCTGCGGCGTCTGCGTTTGCGCGCAGCGCCAGCGTGGCCACGCTGCTGGTATGGACGATGCGCTCGACACCAGCGCGCAATGCCGCGGCCATGACCGTCCGCGTGCCCTCCACGTTGGTGCGCATGATCGCCTCGGGATCGCGCGCCCATAGCCGATAATCGGCAGCCGCATGAACGAGGAAACGCGCTCCGGTGAGCGCGCTCGCGACCGCAGCCGCGTCGCACACGTCGCCATCGGCAATCTCGATATCGAGCCCCGCCAGATTCGCCCGTGAAGTCGAAGCGCGGCACAGCGCCCGAACGGAATATCCCGCAGCAAGAAGCGCGCGCACGATTGCCGATCCGACAAAACCCGTCGCGCCGGTGACGAGAGCGCGTCCGCAGCCCGCTACTTGCAAGCCGCGCCCTTCCCCGCCTGAATCGCGCTTCGCGCCGCATCGGTTTTGGCGAATTTCAACGCGTTCCACTTGAAGAAACTGTCGACGAGGTCGGTGCGCGCGCAGTGAGCGACGAGCAACGCGATGACTTCGACATGGTCCCTCTGCGCCGCCTTCATCAACGGCGTCTCGTCGTGCCTGCCGCCCAGATTGGGGTCTGCTTTGGCCTCGAGCAGCGCCCGCACGACGGCGATATGACCCTCGTCCGCGGCGACGACCAATGCAGTTCCGTCGCGCCCGCCTTCATTGACGTCGGCGCCCGCCTTGACCAACGCGGGAATCAGCACCGGCATGTCGCGGTGCGACGCCAGCATCAGCGCGCTGTTGCCTTCCTTGTTCACGATGCTGGCATCGGCGCCCGCCTGCAGCAGCACCTGGGCCACGGGCACCGCCACGGCGGGATCGGCGTACATGACCTGTATCAGCGGCGTCCAACCGTCGTCGGCCACCAGGTTGACGTCGGCCTTGGCAGCGATCAGACGTTTGGTGGCGTTGAGCGGGTTCTTGCCGGTCCACGCGGCGTCACGCAGCGCGGTCATGCCGCTTTCATCCTGCGCATTGGGATCGGCGCCCGCCTTGAGCATCACGTCCATCATTGCAATCTTGCCTTCGGTCGCAGCGCTGAAGAGCAAGGTCCGGCCTTGTGAATTCTTGCCCGGCCTCTTTACGTCCACGCCCTGCGCAATCAATGCGCTAAGCCCTTTGACGTCGTCGGTATAGCGGATCAGATCCTCGGCCTTGGCATACAGCGCTTCCCGGTCGGCTGCGGCGACGGATGCCGGGACGAACATGGCGAACGCACAGAAAACGGCGGCAATGCCGATCGACGGCGGCATGCGCGAATTCGAGCCCGGACGACGCCTTGCCTGATCCGATTTCATCTCACTCCCCCTTGGCCACGGCTTTCGATTGCCGCCTCGCAGAGATAATAAACCCAGGCGGTTCACGAGCGTTCGTTCCGTTGACAGTCTTGATCGACGACCCTTCGGTTACAGCACCGGCCGAGGCAGGACCCGCCGACCGAGTGCTTGAAAGCGGCAGCGAGGGGCACCATCTTTCGATCCATGAGCTCTTCCCTGCGCAGGATCGCCGCCCTTCCTATCGCCCTCGACGGCGATGCGCGCGCCGCATCGTCGCCACGCCAGGATCCGCACGCCGCGGACGAGGAGATGCTCGATGCGTATTCCAGCGCGGTCACCGGCGTGGTCGCCCAAGTCGCTCCTGCGGTCGCCCACATTCGCGTCGAACGCGTTGCGAGGGGTCGCGGCGGCTTCGCCGGCTCGGGTTCGGGATTCATTATCACGCCGGACGGCTACATGATCACCAACAGCCACGTCGCCGGCGGTGCGAGTGCCCTTGAAGTCACGCTGCCGGATGGCCGCGAGGCCGCAGCGGAGCTGGTGGGGGACGATCCGGACTCCGATCTGGCGGTCATCAAGATCGGAGCGGCAGGCCTTCCATACGTTCGGCTTGCGGACTCGTCGAAGCTGCGCGTGGGACAGATCGCGGTCGCGATCGGCAGTCCGTACGGATTTCAGCACACGGTCACTGCGGGGATCGTCAGTGCCCTTGGCCGGTCGATGCGTGGACAAACGGGGCGGCTGCTCGACAACATCATCCAGACCGACGCGCCGCTCAATCCGGGCAACTCCGGCGGACCGCTGGTCGACTCGGCCGGCGGCATTATCGGCGTGAACACCGCGGTGATTCTTCCCGCGCAGGGGATTTGCTTCGCGATAGCGGCGAACACCGCCGAGCGCGTTGCCATCGCGCTGATCCGCGAAGGACGCGTGCGGCGCGCCTACGTCGGCGTGGGCGGTCAGGACACGCCGATCGGTCGCCGCACCGTACGCCACTTCGCGCTCGCGCATGAGGCGGGCATCCGCGTCAGCACAGTGGAAAAGGGATCGCCCGCCGCCGCCGCCGGCGTGCGCGAAGGAGACATCATCGTCTCGTTCGGCGATGACGCTGTCACCTCGGTCGACGACTTGCATCGCCTGCTCACCGACGCTCGCATCGGCGACGCCGCCGACATCGCCGTGCTCAGGCGAGATCGTCACCTCACGTTGCGCATTACGCCGTGCGAATCGCCATCGACTGCGTCGGTATCGAAGCACACTGCAGAACGAGCCACGCCCTGATGCGGCGCAATCGACCTGAGTAATCCTGGCGGGTACGCGTCCGTCTACGGCTCATGATGGACGGGCGCGACGAAAAACATCGTGCGTTCCCATCGCACACTCATTGCGGTTTTGCGGGCGGGGCTTTCGCCGCATCGTTTGCATCGTCCTCCGAATTCTGCTCGAGCTGCTTTTCCAGCATCCGCCGCTGCTCGTCCTCGGAGCTCGAAGCAGCCGGTGCAGTCGAGCGCAGATCGCTCGGATTAGGGTGCCAGATCAGCGCCGGCCACGCGAGCGTCAGCGCGAGCACCGTAAGTTGCGCCGCCAGGTAAGGCGCCAGCGCACGGGCCATGCCTCGGGCAGAGATCGCCCGACGCACGCTGTTGCGGACCATCAGCACCGAATACCCGAACGGCGGGGTCAGAAAGCTCGCCTGCAGGATCAGCAAGGTCAGCACCGCGACCCACGTCGCGTCGCCGATCTGCATTAACAACGGCGGCATGAGCACCGGGATCACAACAAATATCATCTCGAATGCGTCGAGAACCAGCGCGCACAGCGCGAGGCACGCGAGCACGACGGCGAGCGTGGCCGCTGCTCCCCCGGGAAGCTGAACGAGCGCGGCCGCGACCCAGCGGTCGGTCCCGTAGGCGCGCAGGATCAACGTAAACACCGTCGCGCCAACCAACAATGCGAACAGCGTGCCGGTGACCGCCATCGTGTCGCGCAAGACTGCGCGGAGCACCGATCGCGTCAAGGTGCGCGTCGCGAGCCCGTACGAGACCAGGACTACGCCACCCGCCGCCGCAGCTTCGACGGCGTAGAGGTAGCCCAGCGTCACGGCGATCAACAATCCGGCAACGAACGACGCCGTCGCGGCGGCAGTCGCCCATTCGCCGGCGGCGGGTACGGACGCGACGGCGGCAGTTCTCCCGTTTTTTCGCCGGCGCATTTTCCAGGTCACGAAAACGTCCATTGCGAGCAGAATCGCTGCCGGAACCAGCGCCCCTGCGAACACGTCCTGCGTGTTGATGATGCGCTGCGACGCACCGGTCACGATGAGCGCTTCGGTGTGCGCGCGCATCATCGCGTCCGAGAGCAGGATCAAGACCAGCGACGGTGGCACCACGACGCCCAGAGTACTTGCCACGCAAACCAGCGCCGCGCCGGTCTCGGCCGGCGTTCCGGCGGCCTCGAGCCGCGGGAAAACGGTGCGGCTCAGCGTGGCCACGCTTGCCCCGACCGAACCGTTCATCGGCGCCAGCAACACGCCGAGGCCGAGGCCCGCAAGCTCGGTCCCGGCGCCGGATCGCTGCAGCACGCGGCTGCTCGCGCGAAACAACGTCTGCGCCAGCGGCAAATGATTGAGCAGTGCGCCCATCAGTACGTACAAGGGCAGCGCCTGCAAGAGATCGTTTTCCAGCAGGCCCACGATCCGCGCCGGGATGGCAGTCAGTATCGGCAGCGTAAATGCGCCGACGAGCAATCCGCCAATGCTGAACGCGAAGGCCACGCCGATAAGCACTGTCCACGCGGGCAATCCGGTCACGATCAGCGTCACCGCGACGGCTGCCAGCATCCACAGTCCCGTCGTCGCCATCATGGGCGAATCTCGCCGGGCGCCGCGCGAAAGACCTCGAGCACACTCTGTAAAAGCGTCAACAACACAAGCAGCAATAGCGCGATCTTCAGAACGAAGTAACCTGGATTGAAGGATTCAGGAAATCCTTCGAGCTGGCGCACCGACTGCGCGACGCTGGGCCACGCGGCGTACACGACAAACAACGACCACGGAATCAATGCGCACAGATCGGCGAGCTTGGCGAGCCAGTGCCGCGTGACGACGCGGTAGCGCTGCGCGAATGCGTCGGCGGCAACGTGCGCGCGATCGCGCGTCGCGGCGGTGATCGCGACGCTTACATAGAGAGCGAACAGCACCTGCGCCAGGTCATTGGCTTCACGCGAATACGCCTGCAGCCATTCGCGCAGTGGCCACTGCAGAAACAAGAGCAGCGATATCGGAAGCACCAGGACCGATGCCGCCCCGATCACGCGGCCGAGCGCCCGATCGAGAATGGCCAATGGACCCGAGGCGGCGGAGATTTTGCGGGAATTATCGGTCATGGAAGGCTTGGCGCCGACAAGCACAAAGTGGATCTGTTACCCGTCCAACCATTGCCGCTGCATTGGCGATTAAAGCACTTTTGCCCAACAACGGGTGGGACAGGCGGTGGTCGAAAGGCTCGCCGGGCGCTAGACTCCCGAGGTGTCCGAAAAAATGGAACAGTGCGATAGCCCCGTCACTTCCGGTCAGATCACCGGGAGATTATGCATAACCCTGGTGCGGAGTAACCCATGAAAACCGTTCGCTGTCTGGTCGCGTCTTTGCTGGTCGCCGTCTGTTGCCTGTCGTCTCCTGCCTGGTCGACGTCGGTCACCACCGACCAGAGCGACCTATGGTGGAACCCTACTGAATCCGGCTGGGGCATCCAGTTCGTCCAGCGCGGCTCGGTGATATTCGCCACGATGTTCGTGTACGACCAGACAAAGACGCCGTTCTGGTATAGCGCGACGCTGGTCAAGCAGGCGGGCGCGTTCACGTGGTCGGGCGACCTGATCGCCACCACCGGGCCCTATTTCGGCACGATGCCGTTCAATCCGTCGACGGTAACGATTGCCAAGGTCGGTACGATGACGTGGGCGGCGCAAACCGTCGAGACCGGCGTGCTGACGTACAACGTCGGCAGCGTCAACGTCGCCAAGAACCTGAGCCGCCAGCCCATCGCGACCGACGACTTCAGCGGCCACTATGGCGGAGGCCTGCATCAAACGGCGACGGGTTGTTCGAATTCCGGGTTCAACGGCACGCGCGAAAGCATCGGGACGCTGAACGTGACGCAAAACTCGAACGCGATAACGCTGCAAAGCTTCCCATCCACCGGCGGAAGCTGCTCTTACTCCGGCACGCTGTCGCAGCTCGGATAGATGGGAGCGGTGTCGGGCTCGTTCTCGTGCACCGACGGATCCGCGGGAACGATCGAGTTGTTCGAAATGCAGGTCAACATCACGGGATTGACGGGACGGTTCACCTTCACGAACTCGAACCCCGCGGGATGCCAGGGGACCGGGTGGTTCGGGGGCTTGCGGGTCACGACTTTCTGATTCGCGGTGCTCTACCCGGAACCGTCCTTGTCGCCGCCCTTGCCATTGCCCTGAGCCGCATCGGGCGTCGCGTTTTCTCCCTTCGCCATGAAGCCGGTCGCGGTATCCGCAAACGCCGAGGCCGCAGGAATCCGTACCTCGACGGTCCAGTTTCCCTCGCGCACGTACCTGCCGATATGTGCCCGGTCGCCATAGAAATGCGCCAACGTCTCCCGTAGCGCTGAGAGCTTTTCGTCGGACCATTCGGGCGGCGCGAACGCAGCGTCGACGCGAAAAACAATTCGTGTGTCGTTGGCGTCGCGCTTCGCCTCGAGAACGGCGAGCCGCGCGTCTGCGGTCGCCATGCCCTGCGCCAATGGAAGGAGAACCATCGGCGGAAAAGGCAGCGAGGCGACCCCCGGGTCGATTCGCACATCGATGCGCATCCGTCCTTCGCGTACGGCCGGGGCGACCGCGAGATACGCGTCGGACAAAAGAGCTTCTCCACCTAGCGTCGATGCTTCGCCTCGCATTTGAGGCAGCGCCGCGCGCAAGTACGCGATCAGTGCGTCCAGGAGCTTGTCGGCCGCGGGTGGAGAACGCTCGTACAAGCGGCGTGCATCGGCGAGCGCGTCGAACAGGAATTCAGGCTCGACCCGCGCCTGCAGAACCTGCAGCCTCGATTCGACGACGGCGCGTTGCGCGAAGGCACGCTCGACTTCCGCGCCGCGCGACGCGCGCGCGATGCGCGCCTCGCGGTCGCGGGCGGCATAGAACACGATCAGAAGAAGGGCGGTGGCCAGCATCGTCCACAGCCCGTACGCATGCCACGACGCTTCGGATTCGACGATATGCCAGCGAAGTGCCGCATCCCACGGATAGCCGGTCGGTTGAAAGGCATCGAGGTCTGCCAGCCACAGGCCGGCTACGGCGCCGCTCGCCAGCGCAGCGACATGCTTCCAGCCCGCGAACGGAAATGCGCCTCCCATGAGCATGCCTGCATAAAGAGATCCAATGGCGATCGCCACTTGAACAATGACCACGGGCATCAGGACGCTCCAGAACGGCAGTTCCGGAGAAATGACCGAATAAACCTTGGTCAGGGTCAGGAAGCTCAGGAACAGCGCGACAACCACGGCGTGCGGCGCCATGACGCGCGCGAGCTGCGCGATCCGCTGCAAATACGCACGAAGCGCTGGCGCGGGCAGCCCGCGGCGCAGCGCGCCGAGTCTCATCGGGACGGTTTGAAGAGCGATGGTCGGTCTCCACCACGCGCTTCGCTTTGCGCCGGGGGGCCCTCAGAGGATCGCGC